>ENA-OQLI01000011-OQLI01000011.1-human-gut-metagenome-genome-assembly--contig:-NODE-11-length-329909-cov-12.302900_pt1 | contig 329909 bp, 286 predicted proteins | sample MGYA00242805_ERZ504812 | MGnify/ENA primary metagenome ERZ504812 (study PRJEB26092, sample SAMD00036430) | human gut metagenome | host: Homo sapiens | study: EMG produced TPA metagenomics assembly...
AATCGAGCTTCATTTCATCAACGATCACCCGGTCTAAATGTTCCCAAAAGATTTCGTCTTGATCGTGTTCGGCGGAAAGCCTGCTGATTCCATTGATTACCGCTAGGCATCTCTTCGAACCAAAGCCGAAGTTACGGTTCAGCACATAGCACATCAATTTAAAGTACTGGCGCAGAAGCCTTTCCTGATCCGCTTTTACTACCTGACGGGAATAACTTTCAGCGGCTTGTAATTGTTTTTTTGTAAGCTTGGCTGAATTAGGAATCCTGGCCTTCACTTAAATTCCTCCCGTCCAAAATCTCAATGAGCCTCCTGCAAGCAGGATATTTGCCATAAACGCTGTTCCGCCTGGGCCTGTTCTTTTGAAATTTGAAAATGCCAATATCGAATTAATACTTTATGAACGCCTTGTACATATCTGCGCTCATTTTGGGGGAAAGACGATATTTTAAGAGGAATATTTTGCGCGATTGCGTTTAATACTTTTGCCCGCGCACATGGGCTGTCTTCGGGCGGATCCTTTGGAATTTGTTCTTTTCTGCGTTTCATACTAATTGCTCCACTCGAATATAGATTCCTGTATGCCGGTTATCTTCCGCCCAAAATTTTTCGCATAATTCAGATGCTACTAAAGCGTCGTCCTTCCAAAAGCCCGCAGCCGTCATACAATCCTTCAAAAGCTTTTGCAGATTATCAGTATCCGGCTTTGTAGTGCGGTAGGAGCCTGGAACATGACGTCCAGGCGGAAAAAGCCACCGGGTAACCAGGCGAACTCCCACGGTAAACGGGCATTCCGGTTTAAATTTAAACAAGCGGTCTGTCAAATCCGTCCTGGCTTGTTTTAATTCAGGCGGTTCGTAATAAACCGGTTTTCCCTGTACCACGTGAATTCGTTTTTCTTGATGTGTTACTGTCGGAGGCCTTCGCATGGAAAGAAAAAATTCAAGTTTCATATTAATTCACCGCTTTAAAGTGTAAAATTAAGAACTTTTTGAAAAAATTTCCTTTGTCAAGGAAAGGGGAGGGAAGGAAGGACGGCGGCTCAGCTTTCAGCCGCCTTCCTTTCCCCCTTGACCGTAAGGGAAAGGAAAATTTATATATACGTAGTATATATACTTTTTCTTCCCTCGGGAAAAACTCGGTGATTATCGATTTTTTCCGTCTTTTTCCCCGGAAGGAAAATTATCGACTTTTTCCCTCTTTGGGGAAAGGGAAAATCTTCGATATTTTCCATATAGGAAAGAGGGAAAGGAAATTTTTCCCTTCGATATTTTCCATATAGGAAAGAGGGAAAGGAAATTTTTCCCTTCGATATTTTCCATATAGGAAAGAGGGAAAGGAAATTTTTCCCTTCGATATTTTCCCTCATTTTTTACCTACCTGACCGCCATCTACCCAAAATCCGCCGTGCTCTTTTAGGCGATTCCGCACTGTTTTTTCAGTTACCCCCAAGTATTCCGCCATGTCCTGCACAGTGACTTTATCATTAATCCCGCATGCTGAGAAAGCGGTTTCCAACGAGTGATCACGATCTTTTTTTCTGTCCTGCTGAGGCCGTTTTTTTGAAAAATTCTTTTTCCATGGAGGCGTTTCCGATTCCGGCTGAATGTCACTCAAAACGCCTGTTTCATCATTCCGGTGGATCGGATAATCAAACCATAGGTTAATTGGAGGGAACTTCGGAAACTCTCTCAGCGTCCCTTCTACGCGCCAGGCTGTACGGGCTTCCACGGCCTTTTTCGCTTTAGAAATCCGTAGATTAAGCGCTTCATATTCATCGGCCCGCAGCAAGCCTTTACACGCCTCTACGGCCTTTTTTTCAGTGCATAAATCGTCCGGAGAAACTTCGCTCAGCATTCTCAGCCGCGAGATTTCCGATCTGCACAATTCGCACGCGGCGTTGTTTTTCTCCTGCTGCAGCAGCGGCTGGGTAATCTCTAGTTCAATCAGGTCCAAAAGTGCGTCAGGATCCCTGGCAAATACGCCGGAGCCGCTGGCTCTGTCCATGCTGCGCTTGCTTCCCTGGCTTCCCTTACTGTGATGATGGCAGTAAATAACAGAACAGCCTAATTCCGTACAAACCTTGTCAAATTGGTTACAAAAGTGGGCCATTTGATCCGCGCTGTTTTCATCTCCGGTGATTACTTTGTAAATAGGATCGATAACGACGGCGATATATTTCTTTTTAGACGCCCGGCGAATCAGCTTTGGCGCCAGCTTATCCATAGGGATAGAACGTCCCCGCAAATTCCAAACGTCAATATTCTTTAGGCCGTTGGGCGCCCAATTCAACGTTGTATATACGTCCTTGAAGCGATGTAAGCAGGAAGCCCGGTCAAGCTCCAAATTGACGTATAATACACGGCCCTGGGCGCAGGGAAAGCCGAGCCATGGTCTTCCTTCCGCAATCGCGCAGCAGAGCTCAATCAAAGCATAGGATTTTCCGGCCTTAGACGGACCCGCGAGCAGCATTTTGTGTCCCTGTCGCAAAACCCCGCTGATCAGCGGAGGAGCAAGCTCCGGGAGGTCGTCCCAAACCTCCCGCATGCTTTCCGGATTTGGAAGATCGTCATTAACGCTTTCTATCCATTCCTGCCATTCTGCCCAGCTGCTCTTGCCAAGATTGGTATCTATCAAAAATTGTTTATGCCCATTTCTGACAGCGCCCGGCATTCGGGAAAGCCGGGAAGGGTTGCGGTTTTGCTGGTCAACGTCCAAGCCGTTTTTTCGGCATACATTATATAAATAGTCCACTCGTCTGCGGTATTCGTCATAGCTCCCGGCCTCAATTTTCACAATTGCGTGAAGGCTCTTTTTTCCGCTGTGGACCAGACATGCCACAGGCAGCTCCAGTTCACGGATAATAGCGTTCTGCTTTTCAATTTCCATGGAATCAGATTCCACCAGCGCGTAACGGAAATCTGTAACGTTTGCGTTGCGGATTCCCTGGCCGTCCAACGGATTGAACCGGATCCAGGCTCCAGCCTCCGGATGATAGTCTCCCAGTACCGCGCCGATATCTCCCCGGCATTTTCCCAGGGCCTGAATCAGTTCTCCGGCGGTGCGGTCCCAGCATCCCTTAGCGGGCACGCGCTTTCCTTCGTCGTTCTCCCAGCTTTCCGTAACATATCCAACGTTTTCCGTGCTTTCAAACAGCGTTTCCAGATAAGTGATCAGCTGTTTGGCGGGATCCCAGCCTTCCGGCTCCAATACCTCCCGTCCCTCTACCCAGTCCTTATCAATAATCGTCAGACCGTCGTTTTCAATTTCATCATCCCAGTTTAATTCATGTCCTGTGCCTGCCGGCGTCCAGCCGCTTTCCATAGCCATCTGAACAATAGTGCCTCCCGTTATGGGGGTTCCGCTTCCGGCAAAGGTGTTCCACTTTTTTTCGCATTCACCGCGGTGATACCGGGCGGAATCCTTCTGCGACCAATTATCCCAATCCTGAAAAGTAAATCCTGATTCCTTCAGGCCCATGCCTACATTAATCCATTCCTGGTAGGACAAAGCCGCGGGATCGATCGCATCTAAAATTTTTAAAAGGTCGGTGTGATACTGATTTTTCATGATTACGCCCCTTTATATTCCTGCGGTATAATATCGTATGGAACTTTCCAGCCGTTTGCGGCAATTCTGTCAATCAGTCCTTTTGCCGTGGCAAACTGCCAGGTGCCTACGTGCTGAAAGCCGCGTGATTCCAGGAAACGAATCTGCTTCGGCGTTGTCAAACCGGTTTCTCTTCGCTTCGCAAGCCGGTCTAACAGCTTGGCAGCCTTGCCGGCATTGTCAATTTCATCAGGGAAAATCCCCAGCTTCTCTAAAGTGTTTTTTTGCTTATCGGTTGGAGGCGCCATTTCCCATCCGAAGGAAGGAATGTATCCGGACAAATCCTCCGCCTGGATACTCATCTCAAATTGAAGGGGATCCACCAGCTTGCGCTTACGGTGTTTCATTTCTGAAAGCTGCTTTGCCAAAGCCTCTTCTCTCTGAGAAACCACGTCTTCACTCGCCTGTTTTTCCGCTTCCTCAATGTCCACGGGACAGGCTGAGGCTTCCAAATTCTCCGTCATTTTTTGCGCCACTTCCGGATTTTCACAAATCAGATTGGCGGGGTGGCAAAGCTCATGCCGTTCGGTATGCCATAAAAAATCCAGGAGCAGCAGATGGTCTTTCCCTGGGGACAGGCGTGTTCCGCGTCCTACCATCTGGCTGTACAGGCTGCGCACCTTTGTAGGCCTCAGCACTACAATACAGTCAACGCTTGGGCAGTCCCAGCCTTCTGTCAGCAGCATGGAATTACACAGCGCGTTATATTCTCCCGCATCAAACTGTTTCAGAATTTCATTGCGGTCCCGGCTTTCTCCATTGACCTCTGCGGCCCGAAAGCCATGGGCGTTTAAAATATCCCGGAACTTTTGCGACGTTTTTACAAGCGGCAGAAAAACGACGGTTTTACGGTCCCTGCATACCTTTTCCATTTCAACGGCGATCTGCTCCAAATAGGGATCCAGTGCGGTCCCTAAATCACCCGCCTTAAAATCTCCCGACTGGATTCCTACGCCGGTTAAATCCATTTTCAGCGGAACTGTCAAGGCCTTGATCGGAGAAAGATATCCCTCACGTATTGCTTGAGGCAGGCTGTATTCATAGGCCAGGGATTCAAAAACGCTTCCCAGGTTTTTCATATCCCCGCGGTCCGGTGTTGCGGTAACGCCTAAAACCTTTGCTTCTGAAAAATACTGGAGAATTCGCTGATAGCTTCCAGAAACGCAATGATGCGCTTCGTCAATGATAATGGTATTGAAATAATCCTGGCTGAACCGTTCTAGCCTTGACTGCCTCATTAAGGTTTGCACAGATCCGACAGTGATCCGGAACCAGCTCCCTAGGCAGCTTTCTTCCGCCTTTTCCACAGCGCATCCAAGCCCTGTGGATTTTTTTATTTTTTCCGCGGCCTGGTCGAGCAGCTCTCCTCTATGAGCCAGAATCAGCACCCGGTCTCCATGGCGGACGCAGTCCTCTGAGATCTTGGCGAATACAATAGTTTTTCCGCAGCCGGTGGGCAGGACCAAAAGCGTGCGCTTGTCCCCATTATTCCATTTTTCCGTTACGGCTTGCCGAGCTTCCTGCTGATATGGTCTTAATTCCATTTAAAACGCCCCCGGCTCCCAGGTGGTTTGAGAAGAATTATTGATCTTCTGAGGATTTCTAACCGTTGCGTCAGCCTCGCCTGGATCATAAAATTTTACAATCTCGTTTGATTCTCCCTCTGTACCGTCTTTTTTGGTAAATTTATGGATTCCTATTTTACATTGGCCGGCAGCGCCCGGAACCGCGCTCCAATTCATTCTCAGCTTTTCTCCGTGCTGCTTTTGGCCGATAGACCGGAAAAACTCACTGAGCTTCCACTCCATGGTGGTGAACAAAAACAAATTATGCGTAATGGTACAACTGCCCTCCGGCGCGTTGATTCGGATATGCAGAACTGCTTTAGGACATGACGGAAGCTTTCCGGAACCCGGATGATGCGCTCTTTCAAAGGATTCCACCTGGAAACGATAATCACCTTCCGGCAAAAGAACCCATTGTGTTCCGTCGTTCTCAATTTCGTCTTCCCAGCCGATTGCGCGTCCTGTATTTGCCTCACTCATAAATAAAGCTCCTCCTTAAAACGGCAGATTTTCTTTTCTGTTTTTTTCAATTGCGGCCCACACCTGCGGCCACGCCGCGATTAAAACTCCGCGGACATATTCTTCCGGATAGTCCCGGACCGGCATATCTCTCGGAAAGTGCCCTTTTTGTGCTACTACCTGCTGAATCTCAACAGGGGCTACTTCCTTAGCCCGCATAAGATCATACAGATCCCTGGGGATTCCTTCCGGAATATCCTCCTGAGCGCTGTCAACGATATCGTCAAATGATAGATCGTCTTCTGCGGTAATTGGCTTTTCCTGTACCGCTGCAAAAGCGTTTTCGCGCTCCTGGCCGGTGGCGGTATTGGCGCCGGAGGTGCCGGGATTATTCAGAAACGGCGCGATACTGGTGTAATCCAGCGGCATTTCATCAGGAAGCCCATGGCGGTTTTTCGCGTCCCAGCATGGGTGGTGCGATGCATATAAAACCCGTTTCCCGCCCTGAGCCTTGCTCCTTTGGGTTTGCTCGTCTTTTACGGTATACACCTTGTAGTTTGCGAATAGAACCATATCCGCCCATTCCTTTATCAGCGGGGCCACATTTTTGTCCAGCTTCATTTCCCATCGGTCATAGGCTCCCATTTCGTCCGGCTGTTCAAACTTTCTCATTTTTGCATGAGCGGTCACTGCTACGTTTACTCCCCGTTCTATCACGTCTTCCAGAAGGTTTAACAGGCGGCCGAATTCTTCTTTTAAATAAATGTAGCCCTTTCCATATCCAAAATCCTCAATCCCGGATTTTTTATATTTATCGCAAATGTGCTTTATGCAAAGTTGCTCCGCCCAGTCCGCGGTATCAAGAACCAGAGTTTTACAAACAGAGGTGTTTTCCTTTTTGACCTCCTGCACCTGTTCCAGCAGCATTGTCCAGCTTGTAGGCGCGGGAAGCCGGGCGACGTCTATATGCTTTGTGCCTCCTTCGGTATCGATAAACAGAGGATCAGGAAAACAGGCTGCGAATGAAGTTTTCCCGATCCCTTCAGGACCATAAATTACAACCTTTTGCGCCGACGGTATTTTTCCTCGAATGATATTCATTAAAATGTGCCTTCCTTCCATAATTTGGGTTTGTCTGCCTCTTGCGTTTCTTCACCTTTTACATATCCGTCCTCGATAATTATGCTGCATTCTCCTCCGGTGCTGACGCGTGTGGCGATTGCCTGAAGCCCTTCCTGTTCCAGCCATTCGCCGAATTCATTTAAAGTGTCCAGGTCCATTTGTTCCAGCTTATCCAAAAGAACAAAGCCGCATTGGGGGTTCAGCCTTCGTACAATAGCCGTCGCAACGCGCAACTGGTCGCTTCCGCTCATATTATCCCATTTTTGGCCTTGATAAGTGAGTTCTCCGTCCTCCACGGAAAGCCCTGGAAGAGGAAGCCCTGCGTTATGCAGGAGCTCTGTTTTTTCCTGCCGGGTTTTATCGAGCTGTGCGGTCAGCGTTTTATATTGCTCCTGATAATTTACAGCGTCTTCTTCCGCTTTTTCCTTGTCTAAATTAGAGCGCACCTTCCGGTTAATGGTTTCAATATCTCTAATATTCCGCTCTAATTCCTCAGTGGATTCATCGTGAAGGTTCTCGGCGGATTTCCGGGCGGTTTCCAGATCAGATTCTACCGCAGCCTTTTTTTCCGTTAATTCTTCTATTTGCTTTTTCAGATTTTCCGCCTGGAACTCCAGACGTTTCAGATTTTCTCTTTTGCGCTGGTTCTCTCCGTTTCTTGCCAGAATTTCCTGTTGCTGTTGAATTAATTCCATTACGGATATCAGCTCTTTAGGCGTGTCGGTGAAGTATGGCATTTCTTTCGCGAACTTAGATTTCTGGTCTGCGATTTGTCCGATAGCATGCCGGCGGTTATATAATTCCTGTTCCTGAAGTTCCAGATGTGCCAGCTTTTCTTCTGCGCCGATAATATGTAAAAGTACGCGGGCCTTTTCTTTAGAAGACGCTTCCATAAATTTAGGAAGATTTAACGCCAGCTGTTCTACAAATTCATTTAAAAGCTGCTGTCCGCCTTTCTGTCCGGTGGGGTCAATCACCTTCAGATCGCTGTTTTTGCCGTTCCGTTCAACAACCAGACCATTGGACATAACTAAATGAAGCCGGGGAGGAATAACAGAGCCTTGCCGGGCAGCCCGAGATGGTTTAAAGCCGTTTCCTCCTAATGCCCAGGCTATACTGTCCAGTACCGAGGTTTTCCCTTGATTGTTTTTGCCGCCTATTACGGTTAATCCGCTCTTTTCAGGTTTAATTTTTACTGCTTTTATTCTTTTTACGTTTTCAATTTCCAGACTGTTTATTTTAACCATTTGACAAACCTCCTGTTTTGGTTTAAAATATATTCAGTTGTTTTTTGTGTGCCGCTTTTTCGTGATGCCAGTCGCGAGGGCGGCTTTTCTTTTGCCCATTCAAAGCCTTTTTAATGTCTTTCGCCTCAGTATATGGGCCGTAGTGGTTAACACAATCTGAAAAACGGCAGTGAAAGCAGTCTTTGTCACAGATGGATTGTTTCATTTCCATAACTCACCTCTCTTATGTACCGGCTCCTTTTCTTCTTTAAAGCGTTCCTCAGCTTCCGGTTCCGGTACCGTTCGCCAATATATGCCGCTGTGAATACAGCGCTCCATACCGCCAGAACGATAAACGCCACTGTCATTTCTGTGTTCATGTGCTTGTCCTCCTTTATGGTTTTACGCCTTTTTAAGAGATTTACGCCATGCAATGCACCGAACCATTTTTGCGCCGTCGGATTTTCTCTGAAAATATGGGTGATGGTAAAATCCGCTTTTGTCATAGGTATAAATCGCATAGCAAATACAAGGCTGGCCGTCCATATCCTCATAGAGAAGTTCAACCTCCTCATCAAGAAACTCACATGGCATTTTTGCACCTATCCAAATGATGTTCCAACCGTCCTGATCCACTATTTTCCGAACTCTTTCTCTGTCGTCTGCGTTCAAATGCTTGTCCTCCTTTTGGCCTCCTGCGGGGGTTAGCCGCAGAGAATTGCATTATAAGCCTTTGCGTTCTTTCTCTAATTGGGCTGTTCGCATTTTTTCCATGCGATGGTTAAGTAATAGACGGAAAAAAGATTCGGTTTCCGGACACAAATAGACAGGGTGTCCGTTTTCCCCGTCAAATTCTTCATTACTGAGGATTCTTCCATCTGCCATTTTGTTCCAGCCTACGATTTCGTCAATACTAGTCACCATCGTACTTTTTCTCGCCATATTGATACACCTCCTTGTAATTGGTATGTTTTTGTCGGATTGTCCTATACATGTTTGTCGGTATGATAGATTTCTTTAAACGCCTTATTAACGGTTTCTGTTATACTTTCAGCTACACCGTTCCGAATCTCAGTGTCATTTCTAACCGGATTGGTTTTACGGTGTATTTCTTTCCCGTTGGGGTATGCTATAATTTCTGTTTGCTCCTCTTGTAACATAGCCATAAGGCAAGCTATTTCTTTTGGCTCGGCCTTGATTGTGATTTCCATGTCCTCACCCCGCTTTCTTATCTTCAACACAAGATCTTACTCAGATTTTGGAAAATAACGGATTGCTGGTAAATAATATCAATGATAAAATCACGAAAACTATTAAATCTATAGGACAACAATAAAACAGTGACTGTGAGAGTGTTGACCAAAATGCATAATATAAAAGTCAAGAATTCCAAATGCTCGATTTGCTCCTGTTGTGTCCCAATAGGAGCTTTTCTTTTGCTTGCCCGCATTTCCTCACCCCGCTTCCTTTTCGTTAATCTGATTGCTTACTTTTTAACTACGTGATAGAATATTGCTGGAAAGGAGGAATACTAAATGGAAAATAAAGCGTTACCATTCCCTGATGTAAAAACCGCTATAACTGTGAAAGACAAAAATTTCACCTTAGAAGTAATCGCATACCGTATGCTTACAGAAGAAGAAGGAAGAAAAATGCTTGACGTTTGGTTGAAAGATAATCAACTTAATGATTTTCCAGAAGGGGTAACGGCTCAAATGATATCCCTTCACGGAGTTGATGATCCTCGCACCGTTTCATAAATGCGGCCGTCTCTTCTTCGCTAAAATACCTTATATTGCCTTCCGGAGACATTTCACAGATGTCTCCATTTTTGTTTCTGTAGAGTTTTGCATAGGTAATTTTTAAATCTTCCATTTTATCACGCTTCCTTGTGGTTGTTATTTCGCTCTAGCTATTGAATTCAGGCAAAAGATTTCCTATAATTTGTTTAAGCCGTAAAGGCAATTGAAAGGAGCGTGGTCGAATTGACCAAACTTTTGAGATTGCCGGTTCCCGATGAAAGCTGATGCTATGGCTACATAGTGCGGAACCAAAACCGCCTAAGTGAAGCGACTGCCAAGAAACATATAGTGGTTTTATATGTGAATAAAGATGAAAGAGGGGAGCCGAACTGATACAGCTCAGTATAAATAGGGGGCGACCACCGTTAAACAATACGAGAAAAACTGATCTGTCTGGTAAAGTTCAGTAATGTATCTCGGTTGCCAAAAAACTAAGTGTTAACGGCATCTTATTCTAGCAACAGTTTCGGGTAAACAAATTTGGGGATAGCTGTCTGCGAAACCACCGCAGGCGGCTTTTCTTTTGCCTGAATTCAATAGCTAAAGCTGGTTCATGGGTTATCCCGCTTCCTTTTCGTTGCCCGGCGAAATCTTCTCTCGCTTCTGCATATCTGCGTAAGAATCGACACGCCCGGATATGTAAATAAGCTCTTCCTTGGGAACCATGACAAGTTTTTCAGCTAATATTTCCAAGTCAGCAGCTTTTTCCATGTCCACTCCAGGAATTTTTTTCATTTTATCAGCCCCTTTCAAAGAACGTTTCTTTACTGTGTCTATATTGTACATCACTTAGTAAGCATTGTCAATGCTTTTTTACAGAAAAATATTGACATAGTAAAAGTTTAGATGTAAAATTAAGGCATGAAAGGAGGATAAAGTTTGAAAGATAGAATTAAAGCTATAAGAAAATATAAAAATATGAAGCAAGCGGAATTCGCGCAAGTACTGGGAATAAAACCTAATACAGTAACAAGTTATGAAACCGGCTTAAGAGTTCCATCTGATGCTGTTATTACATCTATTTGCCGCGAATTTAATGTATCCGAACACTGGCTGAGAACCGGCGAAGGCGATATGTTTATACAACTGTCTGAAGATGCTGACTTTATTCGTGTCATGACAGAAATACAGGTTTCTGACGACGAATTAATCAAATCAATTTTAATGGCCTATTGGGATTTACCGAACGACAAAAAAGCCGCCATCAGAGACCTGGTGGACGGCATTTTAAAAAGGTATTCAAAAAAAGAAAACGCCGGGCAGTAATGCCCAGCGCTTATTTTGAAAGTTTTGCTTTTTCAAGAAGAATGGCATAAGTTAATATCTTCTTTGCAAAATCAGGTTCATTTCTTCGGATTATCCTAATAATGTTATCAATTGTGTCATCCGTCTTTTTCTTCAATTCTGCCACTCCTCTTGATAAACAAACATTAGTTCTGTATTTGTGTCTTTATTATAGCACACAAAAATTTAAAATCAAGAGGTTTTATAAAATTTATTCCCGAATTTGCAACGGCAATTATTGGATACTTTGACGAAGATACTATAGATTTGTCAATATTTAGGAGGGTCATATTATGAAATGCCCAAACTGTGGAACAGAACACAATTTCAATTTTTGTCCTAACTGCGGATATAAGGCGCAACAACAAGCCCCAGTTTCTACCCCCAGTATTCCAAACACACCGCAGCAGTACGCGCCGGAAGCACCTCAATATGAGCCACCATATAACACACCTGAGTATGTGGATCAGCCCCAAAAAAAGGGTGGTTTAAGGTGGTGGGGCGTTCTTTTAATTGTTTTAGCCTCTATCTTATTGCTTATTGGCATTGTTATGATTATTGGCGTTGCCACCGCCATTAATGGAAACAATGGCAGCGCCGTTTCAGGAATAGCCGGAACTACTTCAGAAATCGTTTCTTCCGAGGCTCCGGCAGAGTTAACGGAAGCGGAAATCGATCAATTATATACTGACCCAGGCGCGTTCAAGGGAAGACGTGTAACGCTGACTGGACGAGTTTTCCAAAATCCTGAAAAAGATAGAAATGTGATGTATTTCCAAATCTTTACTGATATAGAAAATAGTGACCGCAATACTGTCATTGCTTATCAGTCAGACGAGGCTTTGGTTGCCGTTGACGATTATGTAAGGGTTACCGGTGTTGTACAAGGAGAGGACAGAGGATACAATGCTTTCGGTGGAATTATCTCCGCTCCCAGAGTTTTAGCGGATTCCATTGAAATTGTTTCCTATGCTGAAGCGGCCGCCCCCTCCTTAAAAACCGTTGAGTTAAGCGGCGTTACACAGGATCAATATGGATATTCGGTCACCGTACATAAAGTGGAATTTGCAGAAAAAGAAACCCGTGTTTACGTATCTATACAGAATAACGGCAGCTCTAGTTTTTCCGTTTATTCATTCAACACTAAGATTGTGCAAGATGGAAAACAATATGAGGAAGAACGAAATTATAGAGCGGATTACCCTGAAATCCAGACAGATTTGCAGCCAGGTGCTTCTACACAGGGAGTTATAGCTTTCCCCGCAATGAATCAATCCGACTTTCAGATTATTTTTGAGGGCTATTCAGACAACTGGGACGAATCAATAGAAGATTATACATTTAATATTACCGTGCAATAAAAACTCTCCCACTGGTTGTAGCTAGTAGGAAACATAAAAGGAGCGTCTAAAATGATTGACTTTAATAACGCAAGCTTTATGAAATTAAAACCTGTACCGAATTCAGACTTCGAAGCAATGGTTGCCCCTTTGTTTGTAAGCGGGGAAGGAATCCTCGGCACATACCGCGGAATGAGAGACGGTGTGGTTTTCACGAACAAAAGAATTATTGCAATTAATGTCCAAGGCGTAACAGGGAAAAAGAAAGATTTTACTTCACTTCCATATAGCAAAATTCAGGCGTTTTCTGTAGAAACCGCTGGAGTTCTTGACTTAGATAGTGAACTGGAACTTTGGTTCAGTGGAATGGGAAAAGTAAAATTTGAGTTTGTCTCGCAGGCAAATGTGTCACAGATTTGCCAAATGATTTCAGAAAAAGTTCTCTAGAAAGAAAAAGCCGCCCGCTTCTGTTGGCGCAGAAACGAACGGCAAAAATAGAACAGCTTACCCGAAAGTGGATAATTCCGTCCAAGCAATGAAATTATACCACTTTCGGGTAGGCTTGGCAAGTCATACTCTGAGGGTGGTTTTTGTATTATGTACAAAGCAAGCAACGGAAGTGGTGAACTCATGGAAAATAAAGTAATCCGCGTCGGCGGATATATTCGAGTTTCCACACAGGAGCAAGCAAAAGAAGGCTATTCCATACCGGCACAAACAAAATGCTTAAAGAGCTATTGCAGCGCGCGCAATTGGATTTTGCATGAATTGTATATCGATCCTGGTTATTCAGGTGCAAAAATGGAGCGGCCGGCATTACAGAAAATGCTTTCCGACATTAAAAAAGGATTAGTTGATCTTGTCTTGGTATATAAGTTAGACCGGCTCAGCCGATCTCAAAAAGATACCTTGTATTTAATTGAAGATGTTTTCCTAAAAAATGAAGTCGCTTTCGTATCCATTAATGAAAACTTTGATACTTCATCAGCGTTTGGGCGCGCCATGATTGGCATATTGTCCGTTTTCGCCCAGCTTGAACGAGAGCAAATAAAAGAACGTACTCAGATGGGCCTTGCCGAGAGAGCTAAAAACGGAATGTGGCACGGCAGCGGCATAACGCCTATTGGATATGACTATGATCCCGCTTCTAATCAGCTGGTCGTAAATGAGTACGAAGCTATGCAAATACGTGAGGCGTTTGATTTGTTTGTAAACCAAAATTACGCTTTCACAAAAATAGTTAAAACATTCCGTAATAAAGGCTATTCTCATAAACATGGAGTATGGGCCCACAGTTCAAAATTGCGGTATATACTTTCTAATAAGACTTATATAGGGCGGATAAATTGGAATGGAGAAGACTATCCGGGCAAGCATGATCCCATTATACCTAGCAGCCTTTTTGAAGCCGCACAAAAAAAGCTTGCGGAGAAAGATTGGAAGCTGACGGATAAGCCTGCAAAATCCCCATTTGACGCTACGCAATTATTAAGCGGCGTTTTGTTCTGCGGAAATTGCGGCGGACGGTATTACGGGGCCGGTTGCTACCGCGGCTCTCATGATCCCAATAGTCCTAAACGTAGATATGAGCATATTTATTCGTGCTATTCCAGGACAAAAACAAAATTAGAAATGATAAAAGACCCCTCGTGTAAAAATAAAAACTGGAAAACTGAAACATTGGATAACTATGTCATAACGCGTATTAAAAACTTACGTCTGGAAGGAGAAATAGAAAATCTCATCGCAAAAGAGCGGCCCCAAAAACCGGGGATCGATCAACGAAAAGCGCTGGAAAAACAGATCGATGATATAGACCGCCAAATTTCTCGGTTATTAACGCTTTACCAATTGGAAGACGTTCCTACAGCGGAAATAGGACTAAGGCTCAGCGATCTTACAAGGAAAAAGAAGACGGTAGAAGAAGCCATAGAAAACATACCGCTGTATGAACCGGAGTTATCCGTTGCAAAAGCAAAAAGCTTATTAGCCGATGCCGAAGAAATATTTAATTGTGGAACGACGGAAGAAAAACGAAGCCTTATCCATGCATTAATCAGAAAGATTATTTTAACCGGGAATGATGTTGTAATAGAATGGGCTTTTATATAACCCATTTTTATGATACAAATCGAATCACGAATATAAGCTATTACGTGGGTTATCTCCGTCATGCTGCCGCCGATGGCCATCTTTTTCCCACTATTTACCCTTTTGGAGGACTCGGGTTATCTTCCCCGGATCGCCTTTAATATGGATAAACATTTCAAAAAGGCCGGCGCACATGGAAAGCAGTCCTTAACCATGTGCATGGGCTTTGGCTGCAATGCCTGCGGAGTTATCGGCTGCCGGATCATTGATTCCCCGCGGGAGAGGCTTATCGCCATTCTGACAAACAACTTTGTCCCTTGCAACGGCCGGTTTCCGACTTTGATCGCCGTGATCACTATGTTCTTCGCCGGAGCTGTGGCTCTCCCGCTTCAATCTATATTCTCCACCTTGATGCTGATCGGTGTAATCCTCCTCGGTATCGTGATGACCCTGCTGATATCCAGGTTTCTCTCTTCCACCCTTCTCAAGGGAGAACCCTCTTCCTTCGCCCTAGAGCTACCGCCCTACCGTACGCCCCAGATCGGCCGGGTCATTGTCCGCTCTGTCTTTGACCGTACTCTGTTTGTCCTCGGCCGTGCCGCCGCGGTAGCCGCGCCGGCAGGATTGATCATCTGGTGTATGGCCAACCTTTACGTAGGAGACGCCAGTATCCTTACCCACTGTTCCCAATTTCTCGATCCCTTCGCTAAGATTCTGGGTATGGATGGTGTAATTCTTTTAGCCTTTATCTTAGGATTTCCCGCCAACGAAATCGTGGTACCAATCATCATCATGAGCTATCTCTGCACGGGAAGCATGATGGAATTCGACAGCTTAGCCCAGCTCCACACTCTACTGACGGATCATGGCTGGACCTGGGTCACCGCTCTGTGCGTCATGATCTTTTCCCTGATGCACTTTCCCTGCGGCACTACCTGCTTTACCATTAAAAAGGAAACCGGAAGCTGGAAATGGACCGCTCTCGCCTTTTTTCTTCCTACTGCATGCGGTATGGCTCTCTGCTTTTTCATTTCCTCCATTGCCAGGATCTGCGGACTGGCATAATCCAGGTCCGTGTAAGTCAATCCTTCCCTTTTAGCTTTTTTTCGAAAAATCTGCCGCTTTCCATCTTAATTCTCATGATAAAAGGCCAGCGCCCGACTAAAGTCGGGCGCTGGCTTTTCCGGGAAAGGAAAAAGATTTTTAAACCCGGAATGCATTGGCGAGCTCTGAATATTTATCCTCTAAAGGCTTTCTGGTATATACAGGCGTTTGCGCTTTCAATACCCGGTCCAGCTTATCTGAAAGCTGTTCCGGGCTTTCCGCGATCTCCAGATACGGCAAGTCTCTAATCCACTGATATTGGGCAAAAACCTTTCCATACACATTATCAAACGCTACGCAAGGCGTAGAAGTAATCGCAGCAAAAATCATGCCATGCAGCCGGTCGGTCACCAGAAATTTGGAAGCTGAGATTTGTTCCAGCACAGCGTTTACCTCTGTCTCCCTGTTTTCCAGATCAATAAAATAATTCTTTTGGGTATCAGTGGATATAATTTTTTTCGCATATTTCCCGCATATCTCCTCTAATTCCTGATTCCAGCCCTGTGGATGACTGGTTTCCCCGTCTGAACGGATCATCAAAAGTCCGGTTTCACTTCTGGGAGCTTTCGTTAAATAAGGATCGGAGAACAGCACAATATCCGGTATGAGCATAAGCTTGGTCCGCCGAAACATCTTTTTCGCCTCCTGATAGGCGTTTTGATCTCTCAGCGCCAGCATCAAATCAGGGTGGCTGTCAAAAATCGCGGCGGTATTTTTTCTTTCCGCCTCGCCAAGCTCAGACTTTGTATAAAACAAGGATTGAGGAAATATAATAATCTGATTATTAGGAAAGCACTGGATCATATCCCTCATATACTTTTCCCCGTACGGTAAATACACATCGCCTATGGATCCCCCGCCCGGCGCCGCTAAAATATCGCCGTTCTGCACCTGGCACAGCAGCTCCTGCCGCTTTTCCTCGTAATGCCTGCACGAAATCTCACGAACCTCAAATTTTGGAAAATAGCACCGGAAAAAATGCCGGATTTCCATCATAATCTTGTGGTCGCCCAAATTGCCATAATCGCTGGAAGGCACAAAATAAACTACCGGCCGGCGTTCCGGCGAACGGAAACGCAATTTACGGATCGGCGCTGTTACGCGCCAGGAGGTAGACTCGCGGATTGCCGCCAGTTCGTGGTTTTTAGCGATTATCGTATTTTGCAGCAGCGCATTTTCGTTTCTCCGCAGTGCGGCCTCGTGCTGACGCTGCCGCGCCTGGTCTTCTAACTGACGCTTTAACGATGCCAATTCCTGATTTTTCTGCGCCTGGTCATTAAAAGCCACCGAATCAAAATACATATGTTCCATATTCAAGGCGTACAAATCATGCAAGGAAAAGCCGAACTTATCTTCCAGCAGTTCTACGCCGCCAGGCTGGTTTACCACCCGTGCCAGCCTTTTAAAGCCTAGATAGTGAAAATAAGGATAGTCCTGAAAACAGTTCAACAGCAAAAATCCCTTTTCACACTCCAGCTCCAGCGGAGAGGAAGATCCGCTGTTCCTAAATTCCTGCTGAAAAAACCTGATCAGCTGCTGGTCGGTGATATGGTCGAATAATTTGTCCACAGCTTGAACCCAAATGTTAAAAAAACGGGTTACATTAGAATCCTTAGCCTCATCAGTAATTTTATCCGGATTTCCCGTGTCCCAAAGGCACGCCAGCAGGGGCTTTTCAATAATATGCAGCGGCGCTTCCAAAGCGATCCTCATCCAGAGGTCAAAATCCTCGCCTTGCATCATCGCCATATCGTAAGGGCCTACGCGATCGATAATCGATTTGGGAAATACGACTGAAGGATGAGCTAGGCAATTGCTTCGATGAATAAAATAATAGAGCCACTGAGTTTGAGTCCTATTAGGCTGCTGATACCGCTGATAGACAATTTTTTCCTTCTCGTTGATCACCGTGCCCTTGCCGTCGATCAGGTCAACCAGCGTAAAACAGGCGCCGCACTCCGGATGTTGAAGCAAATATTCCATTTGAAGCGCCAGCTTATCGGGATAGAATTGGTCTCCGCAGTCAATCCGAGCGATGAACCTGCCTTTGGCCTCCTTTAATCCGCGGTTCAGCGCATAGCAAATATGCCGGTTTTTGTCTAAGAATACCGGCCGAACCCTACCGTCCTTTTCCCGCATAGAGCGTATTATTTGCGGTGAGCTATCCGTAGAACCGTCATCAATTACAATTAATTCCAAATTTTCATAGGTTTGACAAAGGACGCTTTCTATTGTTTCTTTTAAATGGGCGCTGCCGTTATAATTTGGCAGTAAAACGCTGATCAGCTCATTCGCCAAAGTTCTATCACTCCATTAATTTTTTAGTTTGCCGCAAAATCTCAGATAATTAAATTTTAACACATGGAGCCTAAGCCAGCAAGCAGTTTCGACATAATTTTCATCTAGCACTCGTGATTCCTTGTATACTGTAAATATCCAAAAAGCGGTTTGAAAAAATTCCAAACCGCTTTTTATTATGACCGGCAAGCGCCGCAAAGGGAAGATTTTGCCGCATTCAGGCCATTTCTCAAAGAAGATATTTCCATTTCCGCTTCATTTCAGCTTTTGAGCTAAGATTTCCTGAATTTTTGCCGGGTTACCCTTCCCCTTCGTTTTCTTCATCATCTGCCCCATCAAGCCCTGAAACGCCGCGGTTTTTCCTTTCCGGTAATCCATGACCATTTTTTCCTGCTGGCTCAGCACCTCATCCGCCAGTTTAGAAAGCACCTCAGGATCGCTGATCTGCTCCAAGCCCTTTTCCATAACCAAGGCCTCCGGATCCTGGTCCTGCTCCCACAGCAGGGCGACTGCCTGACGGCAGGTTCCAGAGTTAATTCTGCCGTCGCCGAACAGGTCCGCCAGCTTGCCGAGATGTTCGGGCGCCACCGGGATTTCGCCGCCGTCCGCCGGCATCAGCCGCATGACCTCGGACAGCACTAGGTTGGCCGCCAGCTTTGGGTAGCGGGTCCGCCGCGCCGCCTGCTCGAAATAGTCCGCCGCCTCCCGGGATAAGGTGATCTGCTCGGCCGCGTAATCAGTCAGGCCAAACCGCTTTACATACTCCTTTTTTCTCTGATCCGGCAGCACGGGGATCTGGGCCTGGAGTTCCCGCAAAAGATCCGGGGATACCTCAATCGGCGGCAGATCGGGATCCGGAAAATACCGGTAATCGTTCGCGTCTTCCTTCCGCCGCATAGAGAAAGTCTTTCCAGAGGCTTGGTCGAAGCGCCGAGTCTCCTGAATGATTTCCTCACCCGCTTCCAGCGCCTCCACCTGGCGCCGGAACTCGTATTCCACCGCCTTGGCAATGAACTGGAAGCTGTTCAGGTTTTTCATTTCCGTTCTGGTTCCGAGCGTCTCTTCTCCTTTTTTCCGGACGGAGAGGTTTACGTCCACCCGCAAAGAGCCCTCGTTCATTTTACAGTCGGACACCCCGGTGTAAAGAATCGTAGCCCGCAGCTTCCGGAGATAGGCCTTGATTTCCTCTACGCTGCGGAAATCCGGCTCGGAAACAATCTCGATCAAAGGCACGCCGCACCGGTTGTAATCGATCAAGGTTCCCTTTCCTTCCTGATGGATCAGCTTCCCGGCATCCTCCTCAATATGGATTCTGGTGATTCCGATGCGCTTGCGTCCTTCTCCGGTTTCAATGTCCAAATATCCGTTCTCACACAAGGGGAGGTCATACTGGGAAATCTGATACGCCTTGGGAAGGTCGGGATAAAAATAGTTTTTTCTGTCCTCCTTGGAATAGGAAGCGATACGGCAGTTAACGGCCAGCCCCGCTTTGATCGCATAATGAACCGCTTGGCGGTTTAATACCGGCAGCGACCCCGGCATACCGGTACACACCGGGCAGCACTGGGTGTTCGGCTCCGCGCCGAAAGCCGTAGAACAGCCGCAAAATATCTTGGTAGCGGTTTTCAGTTCCACGTGGGTCTCTAAGCCCGCCACCATTTCATAATCCTTTCCGCTCATTTTAACGGTCCTCCTTTCCCGCCTGCTCAAAGGCATATCCAGCCCGGTAGAGCAAAGCCTCGCTGTAAGCTTTTCCGATGAGCTGCATCCCCACCGGCAGGCCGTCCCGATCCTCTCCGCAGGGCAGGGAAAGAGCCGGAAGCCCGGCAATGTTTACCGGCACGGTGCACACGTCGCCTAAATACATCTGCAAGGGGTCCGACGTTTTTTCTCCAATCCTATAGGCCGTGGTGGGCGCCACCGGCGCTAAAATCAAGTCGCGGCCTTCCAGCGCCCGGTCAAACTCCCGCTGGATCAGCGTCCGCACCTGAAGCGCCTTTTTATAGTACGCATCGTAGTAGCCCGCACTGAGCACAAAGCTCCCCAGCATGATTCTCCTCTTCACCTCTTTGCCGAAGCCCTGGGTGCGGGTCGCCAGATAAAGCTGGTCGATATCCTCGTAATCCTCAGCCCGGAAGCCGTATTTCACTCCGTCGAACCGTGCCAAATTGGAAGAAGCCTCGGCGGAGGAGATGACGTAATAGGCGGGCAGGGCGTATTCCAGAGCCGGCAGGTCCGCTTCCTCCACAAAGGCCCCGAGAGCCTCATACCGCTTCGCCGCCTCCAGCACCGCGCCCTTAACCTCCGGGGAAATTCCCTCGCCAAAATACTGCTTCGGCAAGGCGATTTTCAGTCCTTTCACACCCTTGTTCAGTTCACCGGCAAAATCGCCCCAGGCTCTGTCCAGGGAGGTGGCGTCCCTGAAATCCTTTCCTGCGATAGCGTTCATCACCAGGGCGTTGTCCGCCACATTTTTCGTCAAGGGGCCGATTTGGTCCAGAGACGAGGCGAACGCTACCAGCCCGTACCGGGAAACCGCGCCGTAGGTCGGCTTCATGCCCACCACGCCGCAGAAGGCCGCCGGCTGGCGGATCGAGCCGCCGGTATCCGAACCGATGGCGCAGGCCGCCTCCTGCGCGGCGACGCAGGCCGCCGCGCCGCCGGAGCTTCCCCCCGGCACCCGGGTCAAATCCCTGGGATTTTTGGTGATCTGGTAATAGGAATTTTCCGTGGTAGAGCCCATAGCGAACTCATCCATATTCAGCTTGCCCAGCATCACTATGTGGCAGTCTTTCAGCCTTTCGATCACCGCCGCGTCATAGGGGGGCACAAAATTTTCCAGCATTCTGGAGGCGCAGGTGGTTTTGACGCCCTTGGTACAAATATTGTCCTTAATGCCCGTTGGAATTCCCGCCAGCGGATGAAGTTCTTCGCCCTTCATCCGCTTCTGGTCCACTTTTCTGGCTGTTTCCAGGGCCGCTTCCCGGGTCACCGTCAGGTAGGCCCCTACCTCCGGTTCCCGCTTCTCCATTTGGCCTAAATAAGCTTTCGCCGCTTCCTCCGCGGAAAGCTTCCGGCTTCTGAGTTTTTCACTCAGCTCTGTGACTGTCATATCCACAATTCTTTGCGTCATGATTCCTCCCCCTTTCTCATTCTACTACCTGAGGCACAAAAACACATCCGTCGTGCTGTTCAGGCGCGTTTTCCAATAAGAGCTCCCGGGGACAGGACGTCTGCGGGATATCCTCCCGGAACACATTTGTCAGCTTTGCCGTATGGGCGGCCGCCGGTATGTTTTCCGTGTCGATGGCCTGGAGCTGGTTGGCGAACTCCACGATCTCCTCCATATCCTTGGCCGCAGCCTCCTTTTCCTCCGGGCTCAGCAGAAGCTTGGAAAGATTCGCCACATTTTCCACGTCAATTTTCGGCCGCTGCCGTTTTTGAACCGCCTTCCCGGTTCCTTCCTTGGAGAGCAAGGCCGCAAGGCCCAAAACCTCCAGCTGCTGGGGATCGACTACGTTGGGCGCCTGGGTCATAGGACACACCGCGTCCTTATTTTTGGGAAAAGCGATGACATCCCGCAGGGATTCCGCCTCCAGCATCTGCATGGCCAGACGGTCCAGGCCGAAGGCAAAGCCGCCGTGGGGCGGCGTGCCGTACTGGAAGGCGTTGACCATAAAGCCGAACCGCTCCTGGATCTGCTCCTCGGAAAAGCCCAGCGCCTCGAACATTTTCCGCTGGACATCCTTTTGATGAATCCGCATGCTTCCGCTCCCTAATTCCACGCCATTGAGCACCACGTCATAGGCCTGGGCCCTCACCCTGGCGGGATCGGAAATCAAATAGGGAATATCCTCGGGATACGGCATGGTAAAGGGATGGTGGGTGGCCAGATACCGGCCCTCCTCCTGGGAATACTCAAATTCCGGGAAGTCGGTAACGATCAGGAAACGGTAATCCCCCGGCTTTCTCAATCCCAGCATATCCGCCAGCTCCAGCCGCAGCCCGCCCAGCGTACGGCACACAGTGGAAAACTGGTCCGCGCAGAACAGGATAAAATCTCCCGGCTTTCCGTCTACCGCATCCAGCAGGCTTTGAAATTCCTCCTGAGAAAAATATTTCGTCAAGATCGAATAAGGCTCCCCGTCATCCTTCAGGGCGATCCATGCCATTCCCTTGGCCCCCAGCTTCAGGGCCTTTTCCGTCAGCTCCTCAATGGCGCTCCGGGTAAAATTCCCGTGGCCTTTCACGTTGACGGCCCGCACCATACCTCCCTCGTCGATGGCTTTTCGGAACACGGAAAAGCCGCATCCCTTGAGCTGCTGCGTCAAATCCACGATAGGAAGGCCGAACCGCAGATCCGGCTTATCGCTTCCATACCGGTCCATCGCCTGCTGCCAGGTCAGACGGGGAAACGGCTCCTGGAACTCGACGCCCAGCGCCTCCCGAAACAAATGCTTAAACATTTTTTCCAGGTGCTCCAGGATGTCCTCCTGGTCAACAAAGGAAAGCTCCATGTCCACCTGGGTAAATTCAGGCTGGCGGTCCGCGCGCAGATCCTCATCCCGAAAGCACCGGGCGATCTGGTAATATTTATCCACGCCGCCCACCATCAGCAGCTGCTTAAAAATCTGCGGTGACTGGGGCAGAGCGTAAAACATACCCTGATGCACCCGGCTTGGCACCAGGTAATCCCGGGCCCCCTCCGGCGTGCTTTTGGTCAGCATAGGGGTTTCCACTTGTAAAAAGCCCTGGCCGTCCAGATAATCATGAATCAGCTTGGTCAGCCTGTGTCGGAATTTCAGGTTATTCAGAAGCTTAGGTCTTCTCAAGTCTAAAAAGCGGTACTGAAGCCGCAGCTCCTCCCGGACATTTCCCGCCTCGCTCATGGAGAAGGGCAGGGCCGCCGCCTCCGACAGCACCTCCAGTTTCTTCGCCGCCAGCTCGATGGTGCCGGTGACCAGCTTAGGGTTGTAGGTTTCCTCTCCACGGATCCGCAAAGGGCCTTCCACCGCAATCACGGATTCCAGCTTTAAAGCCTCCGCCGCAGCGAACGCCTCCGGAGTCAGGTTTCGGCCGTCAAAAACCACCTGGAGGATTCCCTCCCGGTCCCGTAAATCGATAAAAATGACACCGCCCATGTCCCGCTTATTTTGAACCCATCCCATGACGGTGTGGATTTGGTTCACATTGGTTTCCCTCAATGCGCCGCAATAACTGGTCCGTTTCATCCGATGATCGCCCCTTTACTCTGATTTCCTTTTCTCGATTCTATTGGATCTCCCCAGCCATATTGGGGTCATCCATTTGCCGGCCTGATAAAATAAAAAAAGCCTTTCATCCCATCACTGGGACGAAAGGCTGATGCTCTCCGCGGTACCACCCAAATAGGCCGAAGGCCCACTCATAACACTATGGTTTGCGGCGATAACGCGCCGCCCGCGTCCAAGCCTACCGGCTCCTAACCACATCAAGAAAAAACACAGCCGCTTGAGAATTTTTCTCCCGCCGCTTATTCATTTCTCTTCTCACATAACATTTCCGCACGGTCGCCGGCGGTTCTGTTAACGGAGGTCGGGGCTTTCGGTTGGCTGCTCCGGGATGTTCTTCCTCCGGATTCCTTGTTCCGGCTTTCACCACGCGCCGGCTCTCTGAGACGCAAAATCCGGTCTACTCTTCCCATCGTTGCCATTTTATTTTATTCAGGATAGTTTTATTATAAGGATTTTTACCCCGTTGTCAATGATTTTTTTTTAATAAATCCTGCGTTTTTTCTATAAATTTCATTTATTTCCCGATTTAAATAGAAATAAACGAAACATTTTGCAAGTTTCTGTTTAAAATCCTGCATACCAAATTCCGCTTATTGGAAAGCTAACTGAACGACGGAGGAGTAACGGAGGTATTGGAAAATGGATTATTCTGAGGAGAGGGCTCGGACATGCTGAAATACATTTTCGCAGCCTTTGTGGTTCCAAAGTCCCGGTTAGAGCCGGTATCCTGCACCTTATTGAAGGCTTCCCGGAACATAGCATTGTGAGCCTCTTCACGATTGAGGAGAAAATCGATGGTCTCCTTTACTTTTTTATCATCGATCTGACGGTACAAGTATTCGTAGACGACCTTGGCTCTCTGTTCCGACGCAATATTTGAGAGAAGATCCGCGCACAAATCACCGGTGACGGTGACGTAATCCCCGGTCCAGGAATATCCGGAGGCGTTAATGAGCCCTGGATTCAGCCCTAAAAGCACATGAGACTCGATTTCGCCTGCCGGCACAGCCGCAGCCTCAACGTCGTGGCCATTCAGAAGATTGATGGTTTGCGCCACCATTTCCATATGGCCCAGCTCCTCAGCCGCGATATCCAGGAACAGATCCTTAATTTCCTGATCCTTAATGCGGAAGCTTTGAGACATATACTGCATCGCTGCCTTCAGTTCGCCGTTGGCACCGCCCAGCTGCTCCTGGAGCAAGGCCGCATATTGGGGATTGGCCTTTTCTACAGCAACCGGATGAAACAACATTTTTTCATGTTTAAACATAAGAATACCTCACTTTCTAAATCTCATTATTTCCCTATTGGAAAATGTTATTCACGACTGTAAAAAAACACTCGCAAATCTCAGGGATTCGTTCTATGCTTCCCCCATACGGCCTAACCGGCCGCATCACAGTCCAAGCATAATGGTGCTCCCAGCTTAACCATTCCGGAAGCTGAAATCTAAAGATACTTGCTGGCATGGTAAAACAGCTCCGCACATAGTTAATTCTTTCAATATTTTTAGTTATTTACTAGTATTCTCCGCATGATTGTGTTATAGCAGCACAGCTTTGCAGACCATTTCAACTAGTCGAAGCAAAATTATTTAAAAATTTTAATTAATAAGCAATAACAAACGGCTTCTAAGACTGCTTTTCATTTCTTAGCAAAGCTAAAAAAGCACCTATTGCCGCTTAGTCCCAAAGGGTCAATACGGCAATAGGTGTTTCATTGGCTTCGCCTATACAGGCATTTTATCGAAGGCTCAAAACGGCCTTTACAATTTCCGCTTTGTTGGAAACAGAAAGATCCATCGCCTTGCGCACATCATCAAATTTGAAAAAGTCGGTGACCACGCCTTTTACATTTAGACCCTGAGACACCGCCTCAATTGCCAGAGGATACAGATTTCGGTAGCGGAACACCGTCTTAAAGGTTAATTCCTTATTCAACGCATTGTTAATGTCTAAACTCACCTGATCCTGGGCGCTGTAGCCCACGAACACCACAGCAGCGCCTTTGGCGGCCGCCCCGATGCACTGGTTCATGGTGATCTGGGAACCGGCGGTATCAATGCAGAGATCCATTCCTTTTCCCGCGGTAGCCCGCATCAGTTCCTCCACGGCATCCTGTTCTTTGCCGTTGATTATCCCGGCCGCGCCCAGCTCCTTAGCCTTTGCCAGACGGTTTTCCATGACATCCACCACGTAAACCTCAGTGACGCCAAAGGCTTTGAGCGCCAGCAGAGTCATCAGGCCAATACATCCAGCTCCCATTACTACCGCTTTTTGGCCCAGCCTGGCGCCGCCTTGGTTTGCCGCATGAAAGCCTACCGCCAACGGTTCAATCAGCGCGCCTTCTATAGTATCCATATTTTCCGGCAGACGGAAGCACAAGCTCGCCGGATGGGCCACATATTCACAGAACACCCCGTCAATGGGAGGCGTGGCAAAGAATTCCACATCAGGGCATAGGTTGTACCGGCCGGTTTTACAGTAAATACACTGCCCGCAGGTCTTTCCCGGCTCCATCGCCACACGATCCCCTACGGCTAGATCTGTTACGCCCTCACCGATTTCCACTACGGTGCCCGCAGCCTCATGGCCCAGCACAAACGGGAAGCTGACCTTGAAATCTCCGATCGCCCCCTGCTCGTAGTAGTGCAGATCCGATCCGCAGATTCCCACGTGCTCGACCCGCACCAGTACCTCGCCCTTTGACGGCACCGGAATAGGGCGCTGCTCCCACTCCAGCTCTTTCAGGCCTGTCATCACCGCTGTTTTCATTGTCCCTTGCATATATAGTTCCTCCTTATTGCCCTTTTTCGGGCTTGATAGCTTTTTTATCCTTTCCCGCAGCCTGCTTCCGGCACTGCCTGACCACAGGCGCTGGCTTTCAGCGTTCACAGGGAACTCAGCGGGCAAAAGTCCAATCAATGAATATGCGCCAAGGGCGCGTAATATTGCTGGTTTCTTAAAGCCGGCCGCGGTCCTTCACAGTTAGTTCTGAAAGGACAGCTTTTCCGGAAATGTCTGCCAGGGGCCGGCAGCGATTTCCTCGCCATTTAGGATAACCCTTCTCACTCTTTTCCCTACATCGAACAGAGACATCGTGAGAGGACTGCCCTGGGGATGCCGGCTCAAATCCGCTGTAACGGACAGTACCCCGCCGGACAGAGTGACCCCGGTAACCACACAGTTATCCACGCCAAAGCCTTTGATCGCGTCAGCGTCTATTGCCAGGGTTCCCAGCCGATCGTTCAAATACTCCGCCGCAGCCATCACTACGCCTCCGCCCCAAAGCAGGCTGGAGTCGTATTGCAGCCCTTCATAGCCGCAGTGGGCCCAGTTTTCGAAAGGCAGGACCTCGAAGCCGGACCGGGCGGCGGCGATGCTTCTTTCCAGGTACTCTGTTCTGCCGGTCGCTAAATAATAATGATATAGGATTACCGCGCAGATTCCTTCCCGGACGTCGCTCCATTCATGGTCGGTATTCTGCACCGTAAAGCCGCCGAAAGCCTTAATATGCATCAATGGATGATTCCAAAGCTGCTGAGTCAGAAGCAGATAATCCAGAACCGCCTCCGCCTGCTCCAAATCCTCCGGCCTTTGAGTGATCCGGTAATGCACCAGGTAAGCGGCCGCGGCGTGGATCGCCGAAAGGTTGCACTGCGGGTATTGGGCGGTAATAGAATCATAAAAGCCAAATGATTTTTTTGAGCAGGAAAGGAAGGTCTCAAAGTCATACCAGCGGTTCCTTGGGAGCACCTGGTCGGTGACAAAGGACAGCGCTCTGCGCCCGCAGGCCAAGGCTGCGGCATCCTGGACCATATCGCCGTATTCCAGTAAAAACAGGGCGCTGGAAGCTGTTTCGGCGTTAAAATCCCGGAACTGGGCTCTGGATGGAATTCCATCCGGGCTGAACCAGGACGGGATACAGCCGTTGGGATTTTGCGCTTTTTGCAGAAAGTCAGCATAAGGGCGGCAGAAATCCAGAATTTCTTTTTGCCTTTCTGGGCAAAGCTCCTTTCCCCACCGAAGCATCAGCCACGCGGTCCAGGACATCGGCATCGTGTGAAATTCCCGCTGATAGCCTGCCCAGCCGTCGTCGTTCTGCCAATTCTCACTTCCGTCCTTTTCCACATAGCAGATTACAGGGAACATCCCCTTTGTCCGGGGAGCCTTTAAAATATAATTCAGCATTTCCTGAGCGCGCTTTTTCCAGATTTCTTGGCCGCTCCGTCTTCCGTAAAGCGCCAATCCATAGCCGGTGACAAGCTCCTGGAGCCAGCAGCCGAACCACACGTCTTTTTTGGTGTCGGTCCGGCTGAACCACTCCCCCTGCCGCCGGCCGGTCAAGCCTCCCACTGTAACTCCTTCTTTTTCCAGGGAAAAGTAGTCCTCCTCCGCCTTTTCAGCCCAAATGGATTTTCTCCAAGCCTCCAGCGTCCTATTTTCAGGATAACGAGGATTGTCATTCAAATTTTCCGCAAGGTTTACTCCGTTTTCCCCATATCGTTTCCACAGGTAACGCACCGCGCTGCGGTATCCCTGCCTCGGTTCCTGGCGGCTCAAAAGCAGAGTATAGGAATAAGAAATGGATTCCCCGGCCAGCAGCCTTCTGCAGCCTTGCTCTCCGCTGACGGTGCGGACGATCTGAGAATGGCCCGGCATACATGGCAGGTCTGGGGAAAGCCGATCCCCCACGATCATGCCATAGGACATCCAAGGATAGGCCTCCCTCGTCACATCCAAGTCCATTCCTAAAGGGGTTTCCTCCAAAAACTGCGCCGTGACCTTCTCCAACGCGGGAACCAGCCCGGCAAAAAGCTCGTCCTGCTGCATCATCACAATCGGGCTTCTGAAATTGTAGTGGGACACAAAAGTGGATGGAAAGCTTTTGATTCTTTGGCTCCAAACAAAATCCAGCGGTCCATTCAACGGCCCCTCATCTTTTTTCCTCGGGACTAGAAAAGACCATTTATCCTCCAGGGATCGGCAGAACAATTCCTTTTTCGCGGTGCAGCAAACCTGGAAATTCACCCCTTCCCCGCTTTCCGGGAAAGAAATTCTTCGGGTGACGGTATAATCCGGATGCTCCAGGCGAATCTCAGCAGCCTGGTTTGTGACAGCAGCAGAGACTAGCTTCGTCCCTTCCTGCAAATAAGGATAGTACATCCGGGAATCTGAAAAAACGGAAGCGTAGGGGCAGGATCTGAGCACAGGAATTTCCTCTTCATCCAGGAGGTACAGAGTCTCCTGATACACTCCGTCTTCCTTCCAGGAAACCCTGAAGCTTCCGCCGTTAATCTCGTTCATAAATGCTCCTCCTTGCCGTCTGGCGGGGTTAAAATCTTTCGGTAAAATTCTTTCAACAGGCGTCAGCCGCAAAACGGCCCGGGCTTTGGATACCAATTGAGCCGTAACGTTCAATCAAACAAAGCTGCGGGCCGCTTTCCGGCGTTTAAAATCTCAGGCAGGCAATTTTAAACGTCTCAAAAAAATAAGGAGTTATTTGACAGGGGCGCACTGGTCGGATTCGATGGACTGCTCCACCGCATCCAGCACCCGCACGCAGTTTTTAGCATCCTGCGCCGTAAAGGGGAGCTTTCCATGCCCAGAGACTATCCTAGCCAGCTCCATCCACATAGCGCGGTAGGTATTGCCTTCCGCCGTATTCAGTTCTTCGGTTCCGCCGTTTTTATGCTCCAGAACCAGCTTATCCCCGTAAACATACAACGAACCCTCAGTGAAACGGATGTAAAAATAATTCTTGCTGCAGGCCAAGAACGCAGAATGGCTGAACACTCCGGTAGCGCCGCTGGGATAGTGGAACATGGTTAGAATATGATCGTATTTCCCCATTTCCTCCCGGAAGCTCTGTCCCACAGCGTACATCTCTTCGGGCATACCGAACAGCTCGTTAAGCAATGCGATTTCGTGAACGCCGCCGTCGTAAATATGGCCCAGGGGAAAATCAGACTTACGCCTCCACTGGGTTTGTCCATAGCCCTCGTTGCTGGAGTCCATCAAATAATGGGTGGTGCGCTCAAAGGATACAAATTCTCCCAGCTGCTTCCCATCAATGATTTTCTTCATCACCGGCAGCTGGGGATTATACAGGAATTGCTCCAGAACATACACCGTTTTCCCGGTTTGTTTTTCCATTTCCATAATGCGGTCCGCCACATCCACATGAACCGCCATAGGCTTTTCACAAAACACATCCTTACCGGCCTCTAAAGCCGCCAGAGTGACCTCCGCGTTCATCTCAAGGGGCGTAGTGACCACGACAGCGTCAACAGAGCTGTCCTGGACCATCCGGCGGTAGTCGGTATACGCGGCAGCGCCTGGCAGGCGCTGCTGCCAAAGGGGGATCTTTTTTTCATTATGTACACAAAACGCCTTGATCTCAAATTGCTCCTTCATGTCCATTAAAATGGGCATATGGATATTTTCCCAAATCAGGCCTAAGCCTACTATGCCTAAACGCAATTTCATTCCCATAGTCTCCTATTGCAAAATTAAATAGAATTTCCTTCCGGCCGGCTTACAAGCTTCTGCACGGCCGGCGTTTTGTAACCGCTCTTTTGCTTCTTCTTATCCCTTGATGCCGGACATCGCAAGCCCCTCGATAAAAAATCTCTGGGCGAACAGGAACACAATTATCACCGGCAGCGTAGCCAGCGTGACGCCCGCCATAACGGCAGAAAGATTTCCGCTTCCCATAAATCCTCTTAAAGCGGCGATTCCCAGCGGCAGCGTCATTTTTTCCCAGGAATTGATAAAGATCAAGGGAGTAAAGTAGTTGTTCCAGCAGTTATTAAAGGCGATGATTCCCAAAGCGGAAAGAGAGGAGCCCGCCTGCGGAAGGATAATAGAAAAGAAAGTCCTATACGGTCCCGCTCCGTCAATTTTCGCAGAATCCTCCAGCTCTTTGGGCAGGGTGACAAAAAACTGCCTCATCAGGAAAATCCCGAAAATACTGGTGAGATAGGGAAGAATGATGGAAAGCAGGGTATCCGTCAGGTTTACGCTGCTCATTCCAATAAACAGAGGGATAATCGTCACCTGGATCGGCACCATCAGCGTACAGAGCAGAATTCCAAAAATAATATTTCTTCCTGGAAAATTCAGCCGGGCAAAGCTGTAAGCGGCAGTAGAACAGGTGATCAGCTGGGCCGCCGTTACAATCACGGTAACAAAAATGCTGTTGCCGAACAGGTTGAGAAACGGAATACTGGACTGGAACAGCTCCAGATAATTTCCATACTCAAACTGAGTCGGCAGAAAGCTCGGCGGCAGCTTCATAGATTCGCTTGCGGGCCGCAGAGAGGTGGAGATCATCCACAAAAACTCGATTTGGGCGGCCTCATAATACTGAGCGGGGATGTTTTGCAGGCCCGCCAGGAAAATCACCATAAAAAAGCCCGCGTTTTTCCAGATATCCATTAGGATAATCGAAAACAGCACGATGCTCTTGTTGGTAAGCCAGCCCACCTTTTCCAGGCCTAATAGACTTAAGAAATAGTTGAACACGCCCGTATCGGTGGAGTAAAGGTTGCTCCATACGATAGAAACATACACGTAGCCGATGACTACCGGCAGAAAAAAGGAAAAGCGGAAAAAGTTCACAAAGAACTTAGGCATTTTCCGGTTCAGGATCACGGCCAGCAGAAGGCCGATCCCCACATTGCCCACTACAGACATCAGGGCAAATAAAACGGTATTCAGGGCCACCTGCCCCAGCCGGCTGTCCTGAAACAGCTTGATGTAATTGTCAAAGCCGATAAAGGTTGAAGGCTTGACCAGATCATAATCCATAAAGCTGAGGGAAAACGTTACAATAATGGGAATAATCGTCAAGCACAAATATAGCAGGATCGTAGGCAGAATAAACACATAGCCGGCTACCGCTTCCTGCCGCGCCATAGGAGACGCTTTCTTTTTCACTCGTTGACTCATCGCAGAAATCCTTTCCAATCTTAATCGATGACAGGCAGGAGAATCCCAGGATTCTCCTGCCCTATCGGATTATTTCAATTCATCAAAGGAAGCCTGCAGCTCCTCGTCTGCCTTGGCTAATACCCCGCTTACATCCTGCTGGGTATTCATCATTTCATAATAGTACCGGAATAAGATTTCCTCATACTCAGAATCATTGATGGGCGCGGGCAGGCAGCGGGAATTTTGGTCGATAGCGTCATAGAAGATCTCCCAGTTTTTGGGAACCTCCAAGGCACGAGTTTCGAAAGCGGAACGGCTGACCGGATTGGAAACGCCGGCGGAAGCAACGGCCTCTTGGGTTTCCGGGGAAACCAGCTCCTTAATGACTTCCCAGCACATATCCGGGTTTTCTGTATCCTTTAAAATGCCGTAGCCAGTCACACCGAAAATGTGGCTGCCGTTTTCCTTGTCCTGAATGGGCAGGTAAGCGACATCCCAATCGGTGAAATCAGCGGTCAGCATATTCTGCACAGAGTTAGGGCCGATAGCGGCCATAGCGAGTCTTCCAGCAGCGAAAAGCTGAGCCGCATCCATTCCCTGCTCGGGCATGGGCATTGAACCATCCACATAGATCATGTCGTTGATCACCTGGAACGCCTCGGCTACCTTAGGATCGGACAGATTACTTCCGAGCTGGTCATCGGTCAAGGTGGAGGTGCCATTCGAGAAGGGGAACAGGGTCATAAAAATGGAATAGGTGGACATGCCATAGCCATATACCTTATCCTCGCTGTTGTCCTCTCCCGTAGTAAGCTTTTTCGCATACTCCCGGAAGGTATCCCAATCCCAATCAGCGGGCGGGGCCTCCAGGCCGGCCTCGGCAAACATCTTGGTGTTGTAGTACAGCACAATGCTGTTCCAGGAATTGGGGAAGAAATAGGTTTGACCGTCAACAGCCAGAGCCTCCACCAGTCTGGGAGAAATATCATCCAGCACCGCCTGCATGTCCTCGTCGCCCTCAATCCGGTCATCCAGCGGCATCACCACGTCATTATCGATAAGCTGCCGAACCCCCTCAATAGCCATCATAACCATATCGGGAGAGTTGCCGGAGCCGATCATCGTCAAAAGCTTGGTGATGTATTCAGACCAGGTAGCGGTCCCCGTCACAAAATTATCCTTAACAGTAACATTAGGAAACTTTTCATTTAAGCGGGCATAGGCGTCCTGGTTGATCTTAACATCGATATCACTGCCCCAGTTTAAAACCGTCAGCTCGATTGGCTCAGAAGAATCAGCGGGCTGGGAAGCCTCCGCATTGGAGCCGCTGCCAGCAGGCGCGGAGCCTTCAGAGGAGGTGTCTCCACCGCCTGAACAGGCAGTCACAGAAGCCAGCATAGCGGCACTCAGCAAGAAACACAGAATACGTTTTTTCATTTTATTCCTTCCTTTCTTTGAACGGTCTTTGACAAAAGATAGGCGTCAGAGAAAAGCGGTGGCACATAAAGCTATGCAATAAAACTCTCGTGAACCGCAAGTCTCTTTTTATCACTTAGCGTCCTCTTGCCTGAGTACAAAGGCATGTGCCAATAGTAAGGTATTGATGAAAGGAGACAGAGTTATGAAACAAAGAAATCTTTAATGTACTTAGAATGTATTAATGAAAACCTTAACACCCTAATTCTTAACCAGGAAATGACCTATTTCATCATGCGGGAAATCCTCAAAAAGATGGACAGATCTGTGAACAAGCGCCATGTTAAAGTTAGGCGCAAAAAAATATAAATTTTCCCTCCCTACCAGAAAAGTAGGGAGGGATTTTTAGTTTTGACTTGTATTTTGACTTGCATAATTTAAAATAAACCCGAAAAAAAGCGGTTAAATTCGCAATTCTAAAAAACAAAAAAGCCACACAAAACAGCCAACGAGCGGCAGTCTCATGCGGTTTTTTCTTGGTCGAGGTGATGTGATTCGAACACACGGCCTCTACGTCCCGAACGTAGCGCTCTACCAAACTGAGCCACACCTCGATAGTAAAATCAAGCCCCGGAACATCAAAAATACCGGGGCTGATTCATGGCTGCGGAACTAGGATTCGAACCCAGACAAACAGAGTCAGAGTCTGTCGTGCTACCCTTACACAATTCCGCATCAAACAGCAATAACTATTATACTAATTTTTCCATAAAAGTCAAGCTATTTTTCTATTTTATTTTTTCAGGACCTAAAATAGCATTTCCCAGGACATCCGATCCTATGCACAAACTATTTTTCACTTGAACCGAATCGCTTTGCGTACTATAATAGGGAAAGCAAAAGGATCACATATCACACTTAGGAAAGTAGGATTCACATGAAATACGCCGTAGTATTATGCGATGGCATGGCGGATTACCCCATTTCCGCTTTAAAAGATCAAACGCCCATGTCTGTGGCAAAAAAGCCCTGCATGGATTTCTTATCCTCTAAAGGCCAGGTAGGTCTGGTAAAAACTGTTCCCGATGGTATGAAACCTGGCAGTGATGTGGCAAATCTTTCCGTGATGGGATACGATCCAGCCCAATATTACACCGGGCGTTCTCCCTTAGAAGCCGCTTCTATCGGCATTGATCTTCAGGACACTGACGTCACCCTGCGCTGCAATCTTGTAACCCTTTCTGAGGATCACAGCTATCAGGATAAGATGATGGTCGACTACTGTGCTGACGACATCTCCTCTCAGGAAGCAAAAATTTTAATCGAATATATCCAGGAAAAGCTAGGCAGCGAGATCTTTCATTTTTATCCTGGCGTCAGCTACCGTCATTGCCTGGTGTGGAAAAATGGGCGGCCCCATCCTGGTACTCTTACTCCTCCCCATGACATTACCGGCCGCAAAATTACTCAATATATCCCAAACGGGCCTTATGTCTCAGAGCTTTATAAACTCATGGTGCAAAGCTATAACCTTTTAAAGAGCCATCCTGTCAATCTAGACCGGATCAAGCGAGGAAAACGCCCGGCTAATTCTATCTGGCTTTGGGGCGAAGGCCAACGTCCCCGTCTCGACAGCTTTGAATCAAAATTCCATAAGAAGGGCTCCGTTGTTTCCGCTGTAGATCTCATCAAGGGAATCGGCTTGTGCGCTAAAATGTCCTCAGTAGACGTAGACGGCGCTACCGGCTATATCGATACTAATTTTACTGGAAAAATGGAGGCTGCTCTTCAAGAATTCCGCAAGGGACAGGATTTTGTCTATATCCATGTAGAAGCGCCTGACGAATGCGGCCATCGCGGGGAAATGGAAAACAAGATTAAGGCGATCGAACTGATCGACGAAAAAATATTAACTCCCCTGACAGCGGCTCTCAGGAAAGCAGGTCCTTTCCGAATCATGGTCCTGCCGGATCATCCCACTCCTTTGTCGACCAAAACCCATGCTTCCGATCCGGTTCCCTACCTAATTTACGACAGCGCTCGAGAGCAATGCAGCGGTGTTTCCTGCTTCTGTGAGGAAACCGCAAAGCAAACGGGTAATTATGTTGAAGCAGGCCCGATGTTGATTGAAAAGCTGTTTTCTGCTATCCAGGCTTAAGGAGGTTTTACCCCTATGACACCAGAAGCTATCCAACGAATCAACGAGCTGGCACGCAAAGCCAAGGCCCAGGGCCTTACCCCAGAGGAAGCCCAGGAACAGAAAAGGCTCCGCCAGGAATATTTGGACAGTGTTAGGAAAAACCTGGTCTCCCAATTAGAAAACATGTCAATTTTGGAGCCGGACGGCACGAAAAAGAAGGTTCAAAAGAAGAAAAATTAAATTCTGCTCCGTCTGGATTTACGGTTGTACAAACAGACCTATCCATTCATTAGGGCTATTCTATTGATACCCTTATAATAACCCTTAAAAATCTAATTCCTTCTCTTTATCAGCGTCTTTCTTCCTAATTGCAAATCCATTTTAGGAAATCAGATAAACCTTTTTTGCTTTATTGCCCTGTTATCAACACTTTCCGCCGGATACTGGAATTTTTGTTTTCCTTGCGCGGCCAAAACTGGCTGCGCAGGGGAAATAGCAATAAAGCCCTGGAAAGATTAAATCTTTCCAGGGCTTTATGTTATGTATTCTATTTATCAGGCAAGAATTTCTCCGTCTACCGTGCCTTTTAATCCAGCAGCGTTGGATTCGTCGGTATCAATATGCATAGCAGGGGCAAATTTAGGGCTGACTCTCACCACCACATCTCCAAAGGTCAGGCTGCGGCCATCGCTCTCCAGCTTCACACAAACTACCTGCTTATCGTTCAAAGAAAATTTTTCAGCAGCGGCAGGATCCAGATGGATATGACGCTTAGCAGCGATCACGCCTTCCTTCAGTTCTACTTCGCCCGCGGGTCCAACCAGCTTGCAGCCTGGCGTGCCGGCGATATCTCCGGATTCCCTGATGGGAGCCGCGATACCGATCTTTCTGGCATCAGTCAGAGAGAGCTCTACCTGAGAAGCAGGGCGGACAGGCCCTAAAATGGAAACACCCTTCATTTCTCCTTTGGGCCCAATTACGCTAACTCTTTCCTCACAGGCGAATTGTCCTGGCTGGGAAAGATCCTTTTTATTGGTCAACCGATATCCCTTTCCGAACAGGGTATCCAAGTCCTCTTGGGACAGATGCACGTGACGCGCGGAGGTTTCAACCATAACTTTCATAACTCATACACTCCTGATTGATTCATTTTTGATATTATTATCATACAACCCCACGCCGCAAAATTCAACTAAATCCTTTTAATTTTTTCCCTTTTAAGCGTTTTTATGGTATAATTATTATTACATTATGAGGGGCGGCTCAGTTGTCAAATGCGAAAAACACGTATCCCGCCGCAGGTTCAGCAGCTATTTTACCGAAAACGGCATACAGAGCCGTTTCTACCCGGCAGGTAGTCGCGGCGGCGCATATACGGCGCGGCGGTAGCTTTTCATGCAATCGTATTTTTAAAAGCCTGACTCTAATGGCCTATGCTTCCTAATAGGAAACGGCAAAGCCCAGCCTCCCGTATCAGTTTATCCGCATATAGAGTTTCATGGCGGCCAGCGGCGTAGGCTGGCAGGCTGCGCAAATTAAGCACATCCTGTACTATCTGACCAGACAACGTGGTCTCAAACTCACGCGCCTGCCGCTGTTAAGCAGGCCGAGGGAAAAATTCATCAGAACGGAGAGAAGAAGCTATGTATGAAACTTGGAACAGCTTACAAGAAGCCTGCCTCCAATGTCATAAATGCGGTCTTTGCGAAGGCCGTCACAATGTGGTTTTCGGTATAGGCGTAGAAACCGCCGAGGTCATGTTCATCGGGGAAGGCCCTGGAGAAAATGAGGATTTGCAAGGGGAACCCTTTGTCGGGCGCGGCGGGCAGCTTCTGGACAAAATGCTCGCCGCCGTGGACTTAAGCCGGGAGAAAAACATTTACATTGCCAACATCGTCAAATGCCGTCCTCCGCAAAACCGGGATCCCTTACCGGAGGAGCAGGAGGCCTGTATCGGCTGGCTGCGGAACCAGACGGCTTTAATTCGTCCGAAAATTATCGTATGCCTTGGCAGAATCGCCGCCGCGAAAATCATCAAGCCAGACATCAAAATCACTAAGGAGCACGGCGTCTTCTTTGAGAAAAACGGCGTGGTCATGATGGCAACCCTTCATCCGGCCGCTTTGCTTCGGAATCCCTCCCAAAAGCCCGGCGCTTTTGACGACTTTCTAAAGCTTCGGGAAAAAATCCATGAGCTTTGCGATCATACCTATGAGGAAGCGTAAGTCCGACAAACGTTAAACCATTCTACAATTACAGGCTCACAGCCTTTTAAGGAATCTGGAGAAGCATTACCGTCTCGGAATTCATCTCATTTTCCCTCCTCGCTTTGTGTTTTCCGCGAAAAACGCCAAAAAGCACAAAGCCTTTATATGCTTAAATCAACCTTACCGCGTTTATGAAAGCCGCCCCTTGGAAAGGGAATTTCCTTTTCCAAGGGGCGGCTTTGTCCAGCAGTCTCGGAACCTGCAAGAGGCCGGAAGCCGCAGGAGCAATTGTCCTTCTTTAAGCTTATTCCTGGATTTCCGGGATTTTCGGCAGGCCGTTGAAGCCTCTTTGCAGATCCTCGTCTGTAGGAATATAGTCCGTCATACGTCCCTCCAAATAAGCGGAGTAAGCGGTCATATCGAAATAACCGGTACCAGTCAGGCCGAAAAGGATGGTCTTTTTCTCGCCGGTCTCCTTGCACCTGAGCGCTTCATCCATCGCCGCGCGGATAGCGTGGGCAGATTCCGGCGCCGGGAGAATCGTTTCCTTCTTGGCGAATTCCACCGCTGCCTCAAAGACTCTTGTCTGCTCTACGGAAACCGCCTCCATGTAGCCGTCATGATACAGCTTGGAAAGAATAGGAGACATACCATGATACCTTAAGCCGCCGGCATGATTAGAAGAAGGGATAAAGCCGGAGCCCAGGGTATACATCTTGGCAAGCGGTGTGATCTTTCCGGTATCGCAGAAGTCATAAGCATACTTTCCTCTGGTGAAGGAGGGGCATGAGGCGGGCTCTACGGCTATGATGCGCGGATCCGCCTTTCCCAGCAGCTTATCCTGCATAAAGGGAGCGATCAGGCCGCCCAGGTTGGAGCCGCCGCCGGCGCAGCCAATAACCACATCTGGATATTCCTCCAGCTTTTCCATGGCGATTTTGCTTTCCAGCCCGATAATGGACTGGTGCAGCAGCACCTGGTTCAGCACCGAGCCCAGCACATAACGGTAGCCCTCGGTGGACACCGCCTTTTCCACCGCCTCCGAGATCGCGCACCCCAGGCTGCCGGTGCAGTCCGGGTCCTCCGCCAGAATCTGGCGGCCCACATTAGTGGTATTGCTGGGGCTGGCGATCACGCCGGCGTCAAAGGTCTGCATGACAGCCTTGCGGAATGGCTTCTGTTCATAGGAAACCTTTACCATATATACCGTCAGCGGGATTCCAAAGTAAGAGCAGGCCTCGGAAAGAGCGGTGCCCCACTGGCCGGCTCCGGTTTCGGTGGTCAATCCCTTCATTCCCTGCTTCTTGGCGTAATAGGCCTGGGCAATCGCGGAATTCAGCTTATGGCTGCCGGAGGTATTGTTGCCCTCAAATTTATAATAAATCTTCGCCGGGGTGCCCAGCGCCTTTTCCAGATTGTAGGCGCGGATCAACGGAGACGGACGGTAAATTTTGTACATCTCCTGAATTTCTTCCGGAATATCGATATAGCGGGTCGTATTGTCCATTTCCTGCTTCGCCAGCTCCTCGCAGAAAACCGGATATAAATCCTCTACTGCGGCGGGCTTCATTGTGCCCGGATTGATCATGGGATCGGGAAGCTCTTTCATATCGGCACGAAGGTTATACCATTGCTTCGGCATCTCGTCTTCGCTCAAATACAGTCTGTGGGGAACCTTTACCATTTGAATCACTCCTTGAAAAATAAAAATAAAAAAGACCTTTGTCCCAATTACTGGGACAAAAGCCTTAACTTCTGCGGTACCACCCGGTTTGATGATTATAACCATCCACTCAATTTACATACTATCATATGCACCCCGCTGATAACGGACAGGGCTCCCGTCGACGCCTACTCCCGAATCTTTCGGTTTCAGGCCGCCCTCGCAAGGCCATTCAGTAAATTCTATGCTGCCGCATTCACACCAGCCAGCGGCTCTCTGATACACCCGTCTTTACTTACTTTTCTTGCTCCACGGTTTCTTGGTTTGAAATTTGTTATTATCTTACGCCTGGATGCCCCGTTTGTCAACCCTTTTTTCAAAAAATTTTCTTTTTGCTTTTTTGCGAACAGGAAAGCCCACTTTTATTTTTCCCTTTTCTCTTGACAAATGGAGAAAATGTGGTACATTGAAATTATACTTCTAGAAATTATTTTATAAAAGATTTTCGATAAGAAGGAGTGTCGTTTATGCTGCAGCAGGTTATGACCGCCCCGGGCGTGATCGAGTTTAACGAGGTGCCGGTGCCCGAGGTAAAGCCCGGCCAGGTACTGGTCAAAATACAAAAGATCGGAATCTGTGGTTCGGATATCCATGTGTATCACGGGAAGCATCCCTTCACCAAATATCCGGTTACCCAAGGCCATGAGGTTTCCGGTGAAATCGCCCAGATTGGACAAGGGGTGGAAGGTTTTTCCGTCGGGCAGAAGGTCACGATTCAGCCTCAGGTGGTATGCGGAAAATGCTATCCCTGCCGCCACGGAAAGTATAATCTCTGCGAGGAGCTGAAGGTCATGGGCTTCCAGACCACCGGCGTAGCCTCCCATTATTTTGCGGTAGACGCTCAAAAGGTCACCCCTCTGCCGGAGGATATGAGCTTTGACGAGGGCGCTATGATCGAGCCATTAGCTGTCGCCGTTCACGCTATCAGACAGGCGGGAGACGTTGCCGGCCTGAAAATTGCTGTTCTTGGCGCCGGACCTATTGGAATTTTGGTTGCCCAGGCGGCCAAGGGCATGGGAGCCCAGAGCGTTATGGTCACCGACATCAGCGACGTTCGCCTGGCAAAAGCCAAGGAGTGCGGCGCGGATTACTGTGTTAATACGAAAAATACCGACTTTGGCGACGCTATGCTGGAATACTTCGGCCCGGACAAAGCCGACGTGATTTACGACTGCGCCGGCAACGATATCACTATGGGGCAAGCGATTAAATATGCCAGAAAGGGCAGCACTATTATCCTGGTGGCGGTGTTCGCCTCCATGGCCAAGGTAGATCTCGCGGTTCTCAACGATCACGAGCTGGACCTGAACACCACCATGATGTACCGCAACGAGGACTACCTGGATGCCATCCGGCTGGTCAATGAAGGCAAGGTTACCCTGGCTCCCCTGGTTTCCAAGCATTTCGCCTTCCGGGATTACCTAAAGGCTTACCAATACATCGACGACAACCGGGAAACCACCATGAAAGTGATTATTAATGTACAGGAATAAAGGTAATCCATATAGAACGAAGCACTGGAAAAGGGGGCTCCGCATGCAAGCGGAGCCCCCTTTCATAAATTTCATACAAGCCCTTATTCAGCCCTTCTGCCGCCGTAAGCTTATTTTTACGCCTTATATCCCAGCGCTCTGTTCCTTCTCCCTTTTCCAGCTTATAAATGAAGCTTTTTGTGAATTTCGCGATACATGGCTTTCCAGTTGAAAATAAGCTGAAGGGAAATCACAATCAGGCTGGCCGCGGTACAAATCACCGAGGGAGCGATGACCCCAAGCACTCCGGTAAACAGAAAAACCAAGGGAACGACGCCCAGAACGGCGCAGAGGATTAAATGAATCATATAATCCCGGTCCGGCATCCGGAGCACCCGGGAGAGGATGATCACCGCCAGCATAGCGCCGATGCAGACAGAAGGAAACACATAATCAACTGACCAGCCTCTCCAGCCGGTAAGCCAATCCCACAGGAAGGCGACCCCGGAGATCAGAACCAGCTGCCAGACGATATTGTTCAGCAGCTTCGCCTTTTTTACAATGCCTACCACCGCCCAAAGCCATCCGCAGCCCAAGCCCAGCACAGCGAACAGTGACCACCAAATCCCGGTAGGCACCAATAGGTTGACCGCGACACATATGATGGCTGCGGTCAGGGCTGCGCCTGAAATAATTTGGATCAGGCGCTTGGTAAAGCTTCTATTTTCCGGAAGCTCCGGATAGCTGGGAGCCTCCTCCCTTTTCCCGGACAGATTCCCTCCGCATAGGGGGCAGCGCTGATGTGCGCCCGCCACCCACACGCGGCAGGATTTACAATAAAGCATAGACTAATCCTTCTCTCTAACCGAGGCGTTGCTCTTGATCTCGACATCAACTCCCATACCGGAAAGCAGGCGAAAGAAATTCCGCTGGATATCCGTATCCTCATACCGTGAGCTAAAGCCAACGGACAGCGTGTCGCCGCAGGAGCAGACGCAAACTTGCAGCTTAGCGGTACTGGCAAATACCGAAAAGCTTTCCACAAATGGCGAGATTTCTTCCGGAAGCTTTACCTTTCCCACGTTGGAAACCACCATCGTTTCTCCAAAGTCGGAAACGCGGCGGGCGATTCTCAGGCAAAAATTTTTAAAGGATAAAGGAGCGATCTTCGCGAAGGGATTTCGCTCCACCGCCATATAACCGCTGATCCGGCTTTTCAGCCGGTCCTGCGTAAGCTCCCGCTCAAAAGAGCTTTTCAGTGAAGCGATGATATCCTCCAGGTTTTCTTCTCCTTCCTGAAACCGATAGGCCACCCGGATATTTCCAAAAAAGTTCCGGGTAGTTTCCGAAGAAAAATACTGGCGCAGATTCACCGGAACCGTAATCACCACCGGCTTTTTCTCCTTATAAAGCATCATCTCCCGGTGGATAGAGATCATCAGCAGAGCGCAAAGAAAAACCGTAAGGGTACTGTCATAAGCTTTTGCCAAATCCAATACCTTCCGGCAGGACATCAGTCCTTCCGTGACCCGGTACTCCTCGCTGAATCTGCCGGTAAGGCGGTACGCCCGGCCCGGCAGGCCGGACCTCACTTTTTTCACATGCTGATAATATTTTTTAAAGCTGTCCTCCGCCCTGGAAGAAATTGGAGCCGGGGAAAGCTCGTCGGCCAGTTCTCTGGGAACCTGGCCGGGATGGACCCCTGAGAGGTAGGCGCATAGCAGATACTGCAAAAATTGCAGCGCGCCGGTGCCATCTGTCAGGGCGTGATAAACCTCCAAATTAATCCGGTTGCGGTAATAGCTTACATCGAACAGCAGGTGGCGCTGGTTCCGGTAAAACAGCTGGGAGCATACCCCCGTGTTTTCCTCATGAACCTTAGGCCGAAGATCTCCGGCCTCCAGATAATACCAAAACAGGCCGTTTCTAAGAATATACAAAAAATGGGGAAAGCACTCCAGCGTCTGATCCAGAGCCTGCTGCAGCGGCGCCTTCTGGATCCGCTCGGTCAGCTCGCAGGAAAAGCGGAACACTCCGGTATTCCGCTTGCCGCTGGTGGAAGGGAAAATCTTGCCCGCGTTATCCAGCTTAAGCCAGCTACCTGCCTGATTCATCCCTTTCACCCCCGTTTAAAAACGTGTTAATCAGGGCATGGGCCCGACGCACATGAATATAACCGGTGCCCAGCCCCATAAAGCCGTGCAAGGCGTCCCGCATCCGGTAAATAGTCACCCGGCTCCCCGCCGCCCGCAGCTTTCTGCCATAAGCCTCCCCCTCATCCCGCAAGGGATCAAACTCAGCGGTAATGATCAGGGTATCCGGCTGATCGGAAAAGTCCTTTGCCAAAAGCGGCGCAAAATACGGATTTTTTAAATCCTCGTCATCCCGCTTGTAAAGATCAATATATTCGCAGATTCTCCTGGAGGTCAAAAGATATTCGCTCCCGTTTTCCATCACTGAGGCGAACGGCGACGATTCGCTGTGGTCGTAATAGGTAGCCGGATAAATCAAAATCTGGCGGGGAATATAAAATTCTCCTTCATCCCGCGCCCGTAAGGAAACCGCTGCGGCCAGATTACCGCCGGCGCTGTCGCCGATCACCGTCACCCTACCCAGGTCAAAGCCAAAGCTTTTCGGCCTGACAAACAGCTCCCGGGCAGCAGCGTAACAATCATCCAGCCCCTGAGGAAACGGATGCTCCGGTGCCAAACGGTACTCCACCGAGATCACACGGCTTCGGGCCGCCCGCGCCAAAGCGTCGCACACCTTATTGTAGGTGTCAATGCTTTCAGTCACCCATCCTCCTCCGTGGAAAAACAGCAGTGTGTTTTTCCCTGTATTGTCCTCTGGAGTATAAATTCTGGTGAGAATCTTTCTTCCCTCAGACACAATGGTATGATCCTGCCATCGGTCTTTCGGCAGAAGGGCCGGCAGTCTTAAATAGCGGATAGACCTTTCCAGCGGATAGGTCTTTCGAATGTCAATATCCGGATAGGACAGCACCTTCAGAGCAAGGCGCATAAACTTATTGATCGCCATAAAAATCCTTTCCGCGCAACCGCAGGCCGTTGTTCTTTTTAAGGTATACTGCCTCTAAATAATAAATATTTTGCTATCCATCTTACAAAAAATATTCGTTTTGAAAAAGGAAGAAACTCTTTTAAATCTATGATAAGCTGTATAAGGCCGGCATAGGTCAAGCTTCCCGCTCTTGTAAAAAAGGCCTGCCGTTTCTTTCCTATAGGCTTAACCCTAGACCCCTATCATTCCATCGGTAGCTTTGCCGTCATTGGCAGTGTGAGGTTATTATACCACATATAGCCGCCGATCACCAAATTTCTTTTTGCCCAGTCCTTTTTCCTTCTTCTTTCTTTTTGCTCTCGCGCTGATCTCAGAGGCACTTTTTTATTTGAAATCATCTTTTAGCCCATCTTGCAGCTATGCTCCAGGGATGTATGCATGGAGAAAGGTCTGAATTCTAGGGCAAAGCCCTAGCGGGAGAAAATCCCCCGTTTGGTTCAGATCGTATTTCCCTTGTAAACAGGCCGCACCGCCGTCGTCATGGGCATTCAGCAGGAGCCCGGTTTCCGCACCAGCGGATCTTCCCTTTTACCAGCACCATAAAAATTTCATAGTCCTGGTCCAGCACGACCAAATCGGCGTATTTCCCAGGCTGAATACTCCCCGTAGTTTTGTCCGCGCCAAGCTGAACCGCCGGATTTAAAGTCATCGCTTTTACCGCCTGCGCCAGAGGAATCCCAAACCTCAGCAGATTTCGCAGCTCCTGATGCAGATTCGTAGTGGATCCCGCCAAGGTGCCATCCCGTAATAGAGCTGTGCCCTGGCGCACACAAACCTTTTGGCCTCCCAGGGTGTATTCTCCGTCGGGCATACCAGCGGCCCGCATAGAATCGCTGACAACCACCGCCCTACTTCCCAGTATCCGGAACGCCAGCCGCAGCATTGCCGGATGGATATGAATCCCGTCACAAATCAGCTCCGCCCGAACCTGCTCGCTGTCCAGCACCGCGCCTGCCGGACCTGGCTCCCGATGGCCGAGAGCAGCCATGCCGTTGAACAGATGGGTGGCCTGGCCCACCCCTTGACGAAATGCTTCTAACGCTCCCTCGTAAGAAGCCGCTGTATGTGCCATAGAGATCACACACCTGGAGCGAACCCGCCGGATAAAATCTTCGGCGCCCTCCAGCTCCGGCGCTAAGTCCACAATTTTAATCAGGCCGGAATACCGATTCCACAGTGCTAAGAATTCCCCGGCGTCCGGCTTGCTGAGACGGCTTTCCTTTTGCGCTCCCTTTTTCAGCGGCGATAAATAAGGGCCCTCCAGCCGGGCGCCGTGAACATAGGCCCCCGGCAGGCCCTGTCTTTGACCCGCGCGGATCATATCCAGAATGGGAGGAAGCTCCTCAATGGGCCTGGCCATCACGGTTGGACAAAAGGAGGTAACCCCATGCCTGGCCAGTTCTTCCGACATAGCGGCCAGCGCCTCCAGAGAGGCGTCCTCCACATCGAAGCCGCCGCATCCGTGAATATGCTGGTCAATCAACCCGGGGATCACCAGCTTATTGGAAAGATCAATCCAACCGCCCGGCTCCTCATCCCGCCAAGGCGTCAGAGCCGTAATCCATTCTCCTTGGATCTCAATATCCTTTGGCGATAGAATAAAATCCTGATCCAATACTATTCCATTTTTTAAACGCACGGCGCTTCCTCCCGTTATTGGTATTTCTCCTATTAGACTGAGCTTTCCCTTTTCAGGCTTTTATCTCTCATGCTTTGTGATATCATGAGGCCGACACGCGGCCGGCCATGCGGCCTTATTGAGTTTAGCTTCGGCCTTCTGCGCTTTTGAGGGCTCCGGGGAGCCTATCTCAGTTTATGTGGCTCCCCATCATCGGCGCCGCGGTCTGACCGCTTGACGGAGGCAAAGCCCTCCTTCGCTGATTTCAGCACCCGCCTATTAGCTCAGTTCCAGCATCCCATGATAAAGGCGGTAATAAATCCCCTTTTGTGCCAACAGCTCCTGATGGCTGCCCCGCTCTACGATTTTCCCGTGCTCCAGCACCATAATAGCATCGGCGTTGCGAACTGTGCTCAAGCGGTGGGCGATGACGAACACTGTGCGCCCTTCCATCAGCCGGTCCATCCCCTTTTCAATTAAAGCCTCTGTACGGGTATCAATAGAGGAAGTGGCCTCGTCGAGAATCAGCACCGAGGGGTTTGCTATGGCGGCGCGGGCGATAGCCAGAAGCTGCCGCTGGCCTTGAGACAGATTGGCGCCGTCCGCTGTTACCACTGTCTGGTAGCCCTGGGGCAGCCGGCGGATAAAGGAATCCGCGTTGGCAATTTTGGCCGCCCTTTCGATTTCCTCCTGGCCGGCGTCCAGCTTGCCGAACCGGATATTGTCCGCGATGGTTCCGGTGAAGAGATGAGTGTCCTGAAGCACAATGCCCAGCGACCGGCGCAGATCCTTCTTTCTAATCTCTCGGACGTCAAAGCCATCGTACATTACGCTGCCTTCCTGCACGTCGTAAAAGCGGTTGATCAGATTGGTAATGGTGGTTTTCCCCGCGCCGGTGGAGCCTACAAATGCAATTTTCTGCCCCGGCTTAGCGTAGAGGCTGATATCCTTCAAAATGGGATGCCCGGAATCATAGCCAAAGTACACTTCCCGAAAGCGCACGTCTCCCCGCAAAGGCACCAGGGTTCCGTCCTCTCGGCGCCATGCCCATTGCTCCTCTGCCCCATCGGCTTCGACGTGAACCCGCTCCACCTTGCCTTCGTCCTTTTCCGGCTGCTGGGCCATGGCCTCGAATACCCGCTCCGCGCCTGCCAGGGCGGCCAGCAGAAAATTTCCCTGCTGGGTGAATTGATTGATCGGCGCGGCGGCCTGCCGGACAAACACCAAATAGCTGGCCAGGCTTCCTACATCCGTCATGCCCTGTAAGGCCATAATACCGCCCAAAATGGCCACAATGGCATAGTTGATATAGGAAATGCTCACCACCGCGGGGATCATTGTGGCGGCAAAGGCCTGGGCGCCGGTTCCCGCTTTTCTGAGCGCCTCGTTTTTCTCCCGGAAGCCCTGCATATTTTCTTCCTCATGGTTAAAGACCTTTACCACCTTCTGGCCGTTGACCATTTCCTCAATATAGCCGTCCAGCTCTCCCAGGCTTTTCTGCTGCATGGTATAATAGGCCTTGCTCCGCTTGCCGCTGAAACGGATGTAGAGGAACATCGCCCCATAGCATACAGTAACGATAAGGGAAAGCTGCCAGTTGAGAATGAAAAGGATCAGCAATGTCCCCGCCATCTGGATAAAGCTTTGAATCACCATGGCAAAGCTGTTGTTCAGGGCGTCGGAAATCGTGTCCACGTCATTGGTAAAATAGCTCATCACATCGCCGTGCCGCCTGGTGTCAAAAAAGCGCAGAGGAAGGGTTTGCAAATGGGAAAACAAATCTCTGCGGATATCGAAAAGCACTCTTTGAGCGGCCTTCACCATAATTTGGGTATAGCCGTAGGCCGCGGCTACGCCGACTGCGTAAATCACCCCGGTGACCGCGACGCCGGCGATCAGCGTTCCCATATCCCCCGAGGACAGGCTGTTGACTACCGGGCGGATCATATAGGTTCCCAGCAGGTTCGCCAGGGCGCTCACTGTTACCAGCACCGCCACCCACAGCAAAAGGAGCTTATGGCGGCCCAAATAGGACAGCAGAGTTTCCACAGTATAGCGGAAATTTTTAGGCTTTTTCCCGGTGATTTGCCGTTTCGCCATCAGTCCTCCTCTCCTTTCATCTGGGAAGCATAAATTTCCTGATAAATAGAATCCTTTTCCAGCAGCTCCCGGTGAGTGCCCGTACCATGGATTCTACCGTCATCCAGGATGATAATTTGGTCTGTATCCATCACCGACGTGATCCGCTGGGCGATGATGATTTTAGTTACATCGGTCAATTTTGCCAGCGCCTCGCGGATTTCTCCTTCAGTAGCAGTATCTACCGCGCTGGTGGAATCGTCGAAAATCAGCACCTTCGGTTTTTTCAGCAGGGTACGGGCGATACAGAGCCGCTGCTTCTGCCCTCCGGACACATTTACACCGCCTTGCCCCAAATCGGTATCCATTCCCTTGGGCAGCCGCTCAATAAACTCATCGGCCCTGGCCTTGCGGCAAGCCTCCCACAGCGTGTCGTCATCCGCCTCCGGATTTCCCCATAGCAGATTTTCCCGAATCGTGCCGGAAAACAGCACGTTTTTTTGCAGCACGATTCCCACCGCGTCCCGTAAAGCCCGCAGGTCGTAGTCACGGACATCCCGGCCGCCCACCCGCACGGTTCCCCGGGAGGCGTCGTACAGCCTGGGAATCAGCTGTACCAGGGTGGTTTTTGCCGAGCCGGTGCCGCCCAGGACTCCCACCGTCTGCCCAGCCTTGATAGACAGGCTTACGTCGGAAAGAGCGTACTCCTGTGCCTCCGGCTTATATTTAAAAAATACCCGATCAAAATCCACGCTGCCGTCGCGCACCTGGCCGACCGGCTGCTCCGGCGAGGAAAACGCCGGCTGCTCTTCCAGCACCTGGCCGATGCGGTGAGCGCTGGCCAGCGACCGGGTCAGCAGCAAAAACACGTTGGAGATCATCATCATTGAGTTCATAACCTGGAAAACGTAGCTCAGGAACCCAGTCAGCTCCCCCACTTGGAGCGTGGAATTTAGAATCATATTGCCGCCAAACCACATAATGAGGATGACGCACACATACATTACCAGCTGAAACGCAGGCAGGTTCAGCACCGCGTACTGAAAGGTTTTCTGGCTGGTTTCCATGAGAGAGGTATTGACCTCCTGGAATTTCTCCTCCTCATACTCCCCACGGACGAAAGCCTTTACAGCCCGGATAGCGGTGAGCCCCTCCTGCACCACACCGTTTAAGCGGTCCACCGCCCTTTGCAGCAGGCTGTATAGAGGCGCGATCTTTCGAAGGATGTAAAAGAGAGCCGCTCCTAGAAGGGGAGCGCAGACCAGGAAAACCAGCGCCAGGGTTGGGTTCATCCAAAAGGACAGCCCTACGCCCATCACCAGCATCACCGGTCCCCGAACCATAGGCCGAAAGCCGCCGTTGACAGCGTTTTGCAGCACCGTTACGTCGGTGGTCATCCGGGTCACCAGGGATGAGGACTCGAAATGATCCAGATTGGAAAATGCGAAGCCCTGTACCTTCTGATACTGGGCCTCCCGGATCCGGGCGCCCCAGCCATAGGCCGCCCGGGCGGCAAACCGGGCGTACAGCAGACCGGTTACCAGCGACAGCAGGGCGCAGATTCCCATATAAACGCCTTGCTGCAAAATATACGGGACATCGTGGTTTTTTACCCCTACATCAATTAAGTCCGCCATCAGGAGCGGGATGAACAGCTCAAAGGCCGTTTCAATCACCACCAGCAAGGCGCCGATGACCATATCTCTCCGATAAGGTCCCAGGTACCGCAGAAGACGTTTCAGATCCGTCATAAAACGCCCTCCTTTTGTCCCCGGAGGTTTCGGTACGCCCGGGAAAGATAACCGGCGAACCTTTCCCGCTCTTCCGCACTGAACCCGTCAAGCATAAGCTCCTCCATTTCACGGCATCGCTCCCGCCAGGTTTCATCAGCGCGATGCCCCTTTTCCGTCAGCTCGATGGAATTGCACCGCCGGTTCTCCTCGTTGGGCCGCCTGGTGATAAAACCGCCCTTTTCCAAGGAGTCCACCATCCGGGACACTGCCGCGGAATCCACCTCAAAATATTCGGCCAGCTCCCGCTGTCCGCAAGGGCCGTGACACGCCAAATAAGTGATCAGCTTCGGCTGACCCACTACCAGGCCTATTTCTCCTAAACATGGCCGGAGATAGCTTCGCTGGGCGTGAAACGCCCTGTATAGCAGCATATGAAAAGTACGTTCCATTTAGCTCTTCCTCGCTTATAATTGATCTATCAACAATTGACACATCAATTATAGCAAATCCGGCTGGTTTGTCAATTTTCCCATGGTTTTTTCTGCCGTTAAACCGGCTTTTTATCAGCCGGCCCAAAAAGAGCCCTCCCCTGTAAAGCGTTTGATTTTTTCTTCTCCCCGATGCATGTTACTTATTAACCGTCAAGTGGAACCAGCGGATTTCTTTTGCCTTGTCAGCGGCGCGCAGCAGGCCCAGGTCCGGAAAACCGGGCCTGGGCCTGCTCAAAAGCATATTAAATTTCGGCCATCAACCGCACTTGGAGTAGCCGCAGTTGCGGCAAATGACGCATCCGCCCTCATGCTCCAGCTTTGCGCCGCACTCAGGGCAGAACCGCATTCTGCCCGGCACTACGGTCTCCGCCTGAGAGGCCGCCGGCCCCTCTGCGGCGGAAAGCTCCGGCTCGGCCCAATGTCCCAGCCGTACCTGCTGCTGGTAAACCCGCTCAATCGCCTTAGCGATAGCGTCGGGACAAGAGGTACACTTCATGCCGCTCTGCCGTATGGTGGACGGGCACCGAATGCCCTTCAGCTGATCGATAATGCTTCTCACGTCAATCCCGGAGCGCAGGGCAATAGAGGCCAGCCGGGCAGTAGCCTCCGACTGGGACGGACAGCCCCCCGCCTTGCCGGTGTTGGTGAAAATTTCACAAATACCCTTGTCGTCATAGTTCACCGTAATATAGAGGTTTCCGCATCCAATCTTCACCCGTTCGGTGATGCCGGTAGTCATATCCGGGCGGGGACGGGGCTTGATGACCGCCTGACCGCCTTCAGCCGGGGATTCCTCCTGGCCATCCTTTTTCACCTTGCCGATGTTCAGCACCTGCTCGCTGCGGCTGCCGTCCCGGTAGATCGTAACGCCCTTGCAGCCAAGGCGGAAAGCCAGCTTATAAACCTCCGCGACCTCTTCCCGTGTGGCGCTGTTGCAGAAATTCACGGTCTTGGACACCGCGTTGTCCGTATGCCGCTGGAAAGCCGCCTGCATACGGATATGAAATTCCGGACTGACCTCATGGGCGGAAACAAACACCCTGCGGATCTCCTCGGGAATTTCCTCAATTCCTTCCAGGCTGCCTTGTTTAGCGATCTTTTTCATCAGCTCGTCGGAATACAGGCCCCTTTCCTCCAGGACCTCCCGCAAAATGGGATTGACCTCGATCATTTCCGTACCGTCCATAATATTCCGGATATAAACATAGCCAAAAATCGGCTCTACGCCGGAGGAACAGGAGGCCAGCAGCGACAAGGTTCCGGTCGGGGCGATTGTGGTAACCGTAGCGTTTCGCTGGGGAAGCTCCTGATCCAAAGTGCTCTCCTGGAACAGCGGGAAGGTTCCGCGGGCCTTTGCCAGCTCCCGGCTTTCCTCACGGCCCGCCTCAGTCACCGCTCTCATTACGGTTTCCGCCAGCCGCACGGCCTGCTCGGAGTTGTAGGGGATTTTCAGCCGCAGCAGGGCGTCCGCCCACCCCATGACTCCCAGGCCGACCTTGCGGGTCTGTTTGGTCATAAAGTCGATTTCCTTCAAAGGATACTTATTGGCGTCGATCACGTTATCCAGAAAATGCACTGCTTTTTTGGCGGTAGCCTTCAGCTTGTCCCAGTCAAAGGAGTAAACGCCGTTTTCTTCCCTGAGCATTTTTGTCAGGTTGATTGACCCCAAATTGCAGGATTCATAGGGCAATAAGGGCTGTTCGCCGCAAGGGTTTGTGGATTCGATTTCCCCCGCTTTCGGCACCACATTGTCCCGGTTCAGGCGATCCAGAAAAATAATTCCAGGCTCGCCGTTGTGCCAGGCCGCATCCACGATGCATTCGAATACCTCCCGGGCGTTCAGCGTACCAGTGACCCTGCCGCCGTGAGGATCCACCAGCTCGTAGTCCTTTCCCGCCTCCACAGCGTTCATAAATTTCTCTGTCAGGCCCACTGAGATATTAAAATTGGTGATTTCCTTATTGTTGGTTTTGCAGTGGATAAATTCCATAATATCCGGATGATCCACCCGTAGGATTCCCATATTGGCCCCCCGCCGGGTGCCGCCTTGCTTAACAGCCTCGGTGGCCATATTGAACACCTTCATAAAGCTGATGGGACCCGACGCCACGCCGCCGGTAGAATTCACCGCGCTGCCGCAGGGGCGCAGCCTGGAAAAGGAAAAACCTGTCCCGCCGCCGGATTTATGAATCAGCGCCGCCTGCTTAATGGTTTCAAAAATGCCCTCCATAGTATCCTCCACCGGAAGCACAAAACAAGCGGACAGCTGACCCAGCGGCCTCCCCGCGTTCATTAAGGTTGGGGAGTTGGGCAAAAACTCCAGGTTGGTCATCATTCTATAAAAGGAGTCAGCGAGCGCCTCGCAATCGGCGTTTTCATCATACCGGCGGTCTGACGCGGCAATCGCCCCGGCCACGCGGCGGAACAATTCTTCTACAGTCTCGATGACAACTCCTTCCCCGTTTTTCATGAGGTAGCGGCGTTCCAATACGGTAAGCGCGTTTTTTGAAAGCTCCATAGTTCGGGTCCTCCTCGAAAAGATTGATACTATATATTGTATCACCTGTAAATGATAAGTCAATATTTTGTAGATCATTTTTTCTATTTTCCATAGACAAGCATTCGGATTTTCTGCTTTTTCAGTTGATCCCAAGCCATATCGATAAGCCGTCCAGAGGCTCAGCAGGAGTATCATTCCCTACTATCCGCAAGCCTTTCAAAACATCTGAAACAGTTTTCTAAATTTACGGTTCTTTCTCAATTAGCCTTTTCCAACCGCTGTTCCGAGCGGCCGTAATCTCGGCCTCTGCGGGAAAGGTGTTTTAACGGAGTTTCCAAGTGTGATAAGGAGCAGGACAAAACCGGCGGAAGCCTTCCGTCGGTTTTTCCGAATGCGCAAGCTGGAGCCTGCCATAACCGCCGTCAAAACCAGAGGCCTGGGCAGGCTCTATGAGGGCCTATCGGCGGTAAGCGTTTTGAGCCGCGGCGAATTTTATTTGCATCGCGTCACTTGCCTCACTGCCCGTAAACGGGCGGTCACCGTTTTAATGACAGCTTACCGGCATCGCAAAGCGGTCATTGCAGGCTTGCTTCGCCCGATGCTTGCTGCGAAAGCTTTTTGGGGAGCTTCCTCCACCTCTGCCGATGGGGTTCCAAACAATAAAGCAGCCGGGTTTAGAGCGAACTTTTCAGTGTTCTGAACCCGGCTGCTTTTCTTACGAAAGAGGTTGAAAACCAAAATAACTAAGCAGGCCCTGATAGATTCCCCAAGCAAATTCCCACTGATCCTCCCGCAGCTTTTGGGCGTCGGCCCAATTGCTGAGATACGCCAGTTCTACCAGTGCGGCGGGCATAGTGGTGCGCCGGAGAACAAAAAGCGAGGGATTGATCCTGACGCCGTTATCCCGGGTGCCTACTCTCTCAACAATGCCATTGAGAATGTGCTGAGCCAGCCAGTAGGACTGGGTATTGGCGCGGTAAACATAGACCTCAGTGCCGTTGATTTCGGGATTTGTGTTGGAATTGCAGTGAATGCTGATAAAATAATCAGCGGGCCAGGAATTTGCCATATTGACCCGCTCCTGCAGGCTAGTCGCGTTATCTATGCCAAGAACGGTTTCCGGCGTAGGGCGGGACACCCGGGCCTGGAACCTGACATCGTCATTAAGCAGACTGGCCAGGTAAATTCCCACGTTATAGGTCACATCCTGCTCCCGCAGGCCGTTTCCTTCCGCCCCGGCATTGTGGCCGCTGGGATTGTGGCCCTGATCAATAAATATTCGTATTGCCAAGCTATCGCCTCCTGATAAGTTCTTCTTTATCTTATTCCAGAAGACGGTCAGAAGTGCTCCGCTTTTTGGAAGAATCTCGGGAACTGCTGCCAGCTTCCTCTCTGAACCGATGGATCGCCCGCGTTTCTCTCACGCACTCTAAACGCATAAGCAGGCCAGCCTTTTTATAGGGCTTTCCTAGGCTTCCAACAGTCTTCCCGCCTCAACGTTTGAGGCAGGAGCTCTTTTTCTCCCCTGCACAGGCCGGGGTATCTCTTGAATAAAGCAAAACGCCTGCGGAACCTGTTCGTCGAACTCCAGGCTCCACAAGCGCTTTATTCCGTTTGCCCTCGGGCACGTCGGCGCCGACGCGGATGGTCAAGCTTCTCCGGAGGGGACGAAAAGCAGGAATATTCGCGTCAGTCATACCGAGCGCCGGCTGTCAGACGGTGACCGTCACCTTTGTCAGTCCTTCCGGAGCGTCGGGGTTGTTGCCGCGCTGCACCGAAAGCTCGCAGGCAAACAGCTGAATCACCGTAGCGCAGGCAAAGCCTCCCGCTACGCCCTCGCATTCCGGCGGCAGAAGAACCGCGTTCCCTCCCGCCAGATCGGCAATTTCCTGTTTATTCGTAATCACGCACACGTCGCACCGCTGGTTTTTCAGCCGCTTAATTATCTCACAGGTATTTTCATCCGTAGCAGAGTCGGTTGCCAGCACAAACACCGGAATAAAATCCCGCAGCATGGCAATGGGGCCATGGGTAAAATTCGCCACGGAATATGCCCTGGAACGGACAAAGGAAGTTTCCTGAGTCTTGATTCCAAATTCCAGCGCGATAGGATAGTTCAGCCCCCGGGCCAAAATAAAGCACTCGTTCATAAAGCGGTACCGGTGCGCCATCCGGGAAAGCTCCTGTGTTCTGTCCAGCATCGCCGCGGCAATCCGGGGCAGCCTCTTCACTAAATCAAGCAGCCGGGGCTCTCCGGACAGCTGAGCAGCCAGTTGGGTCAGCAGGGCAAGCTGGCACAAAAAGGTTTTCGTGGCGGCCAGGCTCTTTTCCAGGCCAGCGCAGCAATTAAGGTGGAACTTTGCCCGCTGGGAGAGCAAAGAGCCTTCGGTATTGGTGATGGCCACAGTCAGCGAACCGTCCCGGTTTCCTCTGTCGATTAGGCTGCAAACATCCTGGGCCGCGCCGGACTGGGAAATTCCAACCACCACCGCGTTAGAAAGCTTCAGCTTTCCGCCATATTTGGTCAGCACCGACGGAGCCGCGATCATTACAGGCAGCCCCACATAGGTCTCAAACACATATTTGGCGAATTTAGCCGCGTTGCAGCTTGTACCCCGGGCGGCCAGCACAAGGTAGCTTGGATTTTTGCTCCGGATCTCCTCCGCCAAAAATTTTACCATGACCTGGTTCTGCTCGATACATTCTCTTAACGCAGCAGGCTCCTCTTGGATTTCCTGAAACATGATACTGTTATTCAATCAAACCATCCTTCTAAATTATGTATATTCTTCATTCGGTTATCCCTTTACCGCGCCGCTGGTTAACCCCCGCACAAAATACTTCTGAATGAACACGCCCGCGATAAAAATCGGTACGGTAGCCAGCGTAGCCGCCGCGGAGCTGGCGCCCCAGTCAATGGAAACGGTGCCCAAAAACGACGAAATAGCGATGGGCAGCGTTCTGGTTCCCCTGCCGGTGAGAATCAAAGCAAACATAAACTCGTTCCAAGAGTTCAGCAGCACCATGATTCCGGTAGTAGCCACACCAGGGGCCGTCATGGGAATACAAATCTTCACAAAAGTCCGCATTCTTGAGCAGCCATCCACCTGGGCGGCTTGCTCCAGCTCCAGGGGCACATCTTGGAAAAAGCCCTTCATCATCAGCACCGCAAAGGGAAGCTGCAGAGCCGTATGGGCAAAGATTACCGCCAGATAGCTTGTAGCCAGCCCCAGCTCGCGCATCAGCACGTACATGGGCATCATGAGAGCGCCGGCAGGCACCGTGCGGGTTAGAATAATAAACATCGCAATAAACTTGGAGCCCGGAATTCTGATCCGTGCCAGGGAGTAGGCGCATAAAGCTCCCAACACCACGCAAAGCACCATGGTACTGACAGAAACAATCACGCTGTTTATCATGCTGCCTAAAATATCGTTGCGGACAAATACCCGGACAAAGTGGTCAAAGATCGGCTGATAAAAAAGCTTCGGCGGGTCGGCGAACATAATGTTTTCCGGCTTTACCGATTGAGAAATCAGCATATAAATCGGAACGACGGTCCATATAACAAACAGGCCCACGACTAAAATGGATAGGATCAGCGTTTTTCTCTTGCGTCTCGACTGCATCGCCGTCCACCTCCTATTCTTCCAGCTTCTTGCTGCGCCGCATATAGAAGCAGCTAATCAGCATGATTCCAACTAACGTTACAATAGACAGCGCCATCGCGTAGCCCATTTCGTATTGGGAAAAGCCGACCTTATAGGTATACATCGACAGGGTCTCTGTCGAAAAGCCCGGGCCGCCTTTGGTGAGCACATAGACGGTGTCAAAGATCTTAAAAAGATCCATGGTGCGCATCAACAGGATAAACATCAGAATAGGCATCAGAGCCGGCAGAATAATTTTACGGACGATGCGCCAGAATTTAGCGCCATCCACCTGAGCCGCCTCGATCCAGTCCTCTGAAATACCGGTCATAGCGGCAAACAGAATCAGGATGGTAAAGGGAGTCATCTGCCAGATATCCACCACCATCACGCTCATCAGGGAGGTGCTCTCAACCCCCAGCCAAGCGATATCGCCTATCCCGATGGTATTTCTCAGCACATAGTTCAGCATTCCAAACTGGGGATCGTAGATATACCGCCAAATCAAGGCCACAACCACAGGAGCGGTAATCATGGGAAGAAGCAGAATCGTTTGCAGCACCCTCAGGGTGCGCTTTAGGTTCCAAAGAGTCAGCGCAATCAAAAAGCCTAATACAGTTTCCAGGGTCAGGCAAACAAAAACAATCAGCAGCGTGTTTCCAACCGCCTGCCCGAAGATGCCGTCTTGAAAAATTCTAATATAGTTATCAAGGCCGACAAATGTTTTATCCTTACCTAAATCAAATAGCTTCCACTCAAAGAAGCTCATATAAAAGCAATACGCGATGGAAAGAAAAATAAAAATGAAAAGGAAAATCATCACCGGCAGCGAGAAACAATAACCCATAGCCAAATTTCCGGTGCGCAGGCGACTTTTAGAACGACGCTTCATAACAAGGCCTCCCAGCACTCACAATTTAAAACACCATTTAAGGAACGCACGAATTACGGTGTCCGGCTGAGGCACCGTAATTCGCGCTAAAGTTTCAATGCTTATTCTTCGGTCATTTTGGCCTGAACCTGATTTAAAGCATCCTGAGCGGTCATATTACCGTTCATAACGTTCTGCAGGTTTACCTCCAAAATCTCACATTCGGCAGCCCAGGTACCCCAGGAGGGGGCTGGATTGGTGTTCTCATTCAGAATTTCAGACATAGCAGAGAGCATGGGAATGGACTCTTGCAGTTCGGTATCCTCATAATACGCCTTAGTGGCGCCGCAGGTGCTGGACTTCTGGGTGAAGTACTTCTGAGCGTCGGTATCTGTGAAGAACTTCACGAATTCGCCGGCAGCCTCCTTGTTCTGAGAGTCGACGCACACGGACCAGCAGTAGTCGTCGATGATGCCGCCCACGGTGCCCTTATTGGACTTCAGAGCCAAATAGCCCCATTTCCCAGCAGTAGCGCTGCTTTCTTCCTCCAGCCAGGTGGTAGACTGGGTGGCGACCAGTGTCATCGCGGCCTTACCGCCCGAGGTAATCTGTCCATTTTCATCCCAGTGGAAATTCTGATATCCCGAGGGCAGATAAGGAGCCAAATCAGCTAAGAACTCAGCCACCTCAACGCCTTCCGCAGAGTTGACGTTAGGCTCGCCGGCGTCGTTAAAGTACCATCCGCCGTTGCTGGTTAGCAGAGAGCTGAAGATACTGGCCAGGGTGCCGCCTTTTTTGCCTGGGAAGGAAATGGGAAAATACTCGCTGCTGCCGCTTAGCTGCTCGCAAACTGCCAGAAGGTCATCCCAGGTCTCGGGCGGGTCAAGGCTTTCCTGCTCGAAGATATCGGTGCGGTAAGCTAAAATATGGGTGGTAACCCAGTCCGGCAGGCCGTAAAGGGTACCCTCGTAGCGGTAGTCATCCACCAGGTTGGTGATATACTTCTCCAACTCTTCCTCCGTGGTATACTCATCCGCGGGAACCAGGTAGCCGTTTTTCGCAAACTCCTGGAACCAGGAGGGATGGACGTAAATCACGTCGAAAGCGCCGGTAGCGGAAGCAAGCTCTAACGTGCAGGTCTCGCGCAGGTTTTCCCACGGTACAGAATCCACGGTAACCTTTACGCCGGTCTGCTCTGTGAAAACAGCCGCCTGATCCTGCCAAGCAGGTACAAAAGGTTCTCCTGCCAGGGTCATAACGACCAATTCGCCGGACAGCTCGGGGGTTTCGGCGCCGGAGGACTCCTCCGCGCTGGCGCTTTGGGACTCAGTGCCGCCGGAGCTTTCCGGAGCTGAAGCTCCGGAACCATCACCGGAGCAGGACGCCAGGAACATAGAGCCCGCCAGGGCAACTGCCAGTAAAAGTGCCGCATGCTTTTTCATAGTTTACCTCTCCTTCTTTATCTGAATTTAACTGCTCAGCGCAGGGGAGAAAGCGCCGCCCTGCGCAGAGTGTGACGCTGGCCTTTGATAGCCCGCGCAAAAGACATCACATTTTCCGGAGTACAGCAGCCGCCGTAAACGCTGTCTCCGATCTGGAACAGATCCGCCCCGGTCATCTTACTGTCGATGGCGAAACGGCGGATGACATCCGGATCCGCGCCCTCCTGGGAGGTACCGATGGTGGTTTCCGCCAGCAAGCCGCAGTTATGCACCACTGTCACCCACTGGCGCACCAGCTCGATGGTGAGGCCGGGCACCGTTCCGGGCGTGGGCAGTACAATGGCATCCGCCCCTGCCGCGGCAAGTTCCTTAATTTCAGCCTCCGTTACAAATTCGTCGGCATTCACCAGGAAGGAGCAGCCGCCCCAGGGCATTTTACCAGCCTTTACCAGTCCCATTTCTCCCATGCCGCTTCTCACCTGCGCCACGCTTTTCGCGAACTCACCGGCGGACATTTGAGGCGTGTGGATCAGGGTGATATAGCTGGCGCCCTGTTCGGCGCCTCTGCGGGCGTTTTCCTCATTGGCCACCCGGCCCTGAGGATAGTCGTCCTCCTCGGTGACGGGCTCCAGAGTCATACCCACCGGTACGCCTACCAGCCGCTTGACGTCGCCAATAGTGGCGCCGAAGCCAAACTGCCAGAAAATCTTTTGGAAAGAATTTTCAATCACCTTTGTACTGGGCTTGCAGCCCTTGCTGCCGGCCTCGTTAAAGCAGGAGCCAAACTGCTCGATTCCCGCCTGGGTGGATTCCATTCCAGGAATCATGGGGAAGTTTACATTATAATGGTTAATGGTGACCATATCGCAACCCCAGCTCTTCAAAAGCTCGATGTTGCTGACGCCGTCGATCATTGACTGCTTAAAGGTAACCGTTTCACCGATCACCACTCGTCCGCTGGCGGCAAAGATGGCGTCTACCATTTCCTTCCGGGTAGCGTTGATGAGTTTAGCGCCTACGTCCTCTAAAAATTTTACTGCCATGTCCCTCTTCCTCCTGCCGCGAATCGACGGCGTTTATTTAATGTAAGTGGATATATTCCGCATGCTCACGGATGATATCGTCCAGGATCGCTTCCGCATCGTTGACAGAACGGATGAACGGATGGCTGATCAGGGCCAGCAGGGCGTCGTCTGCGGATCTTTCGGCGCCGGCCTTTACCGTCAGAGACTCGTAAGCCTTCACGTGTTTCACAAGGCCGTCAATCGCCGCAGGCATTTTGCCCACATTGAGCGTCCGCAGGCAGTCGCCCTTAACCACTGCGGGAACCTCTACCACCGCCATATCATCAAGGCCCTGGATGCATCCATGATTGGGCACGCAGACAAAGTGAATGGCGCCGTCGTTGGTTTCCATGGAATTGATCAGGGAAACTGCGGCCTCTGAATACCAAGCACCGCCGCGCAGCGACAGGCCGGCCGGCTTAGTGGTCAGGTTGGGATCGCTGTAATCCTTCAGCAGCTGCTTATCCACCTCAATCAGGGATTCACCCCGGGTCTTTTCCTGGGAGGAAATCTTCTCATACAGCTCCTTCTGGTGGAAGTAATACTGCAAATAGCTAACCGGCAGGACGCGCATGGCGAGGGCCTGGCGCTTATTGAAGGCATAGCCCAGCATCTCATCGCAGTTGGGATGGTCTAAAATCTTTTCAAAGGCCTCGTCGGTAACATCCTTGCCGTTGAGATAGATCCCTTTGATAAAGGCAAGATGGTTCAGGCCGAAATAATCGAAAAATACGTCGTCGTTTTCCCAGCCCATGTGCTTTTTGGTGCGCATGAAGGCCGTAATGGGACAGTTGCACAGGCCCACCACGGGAACATCCGTATACCGGGCCACCGCCTCCGTGATAATTCCAGATGGATTGGTAAAGTTGATCAGCTTGGCGCCCGGAGCGTATTTCTTCATCATTTCAGCGATTTCCAGGATCACAGGGATGGTGCGCAGCGCTTTGGCGAAGCCGCCGGGGCCCGTGGTTTCCTGTCCGATATAGCCGTGGCGCAGGCCGATTCTCTCGTCCTTGGCTCTGGCGGGCAGCAAGCCCACACGGAACTGAGTTACGACATAATCCGCGCCTTCTACCGCGGTCTTTAGGTCGTCGGTCATTATCACTTTCGGCGGATTGTCATAATGCTGGCACATTCTCTCGATCAGGCCGCCTACAATTTTCAGCCGGTCCATACGGATATCCATCAGGGCAAATTCCTTTACCTTCATTTTGTCCTGACGGTTAAAAAATCCGTCGATCAATTCAGGGCTGTAGGTGCTTCCCGCGCCGATCACGCAAATCTTCAACTCTTTCATAAACGCACATCTCCTAATCTATAGTTGAAAGCACAGCTTCCACTGCTTCTTTGGCGGGGTAATTCTTCACATTGTGATATTCCCCAATACTCAAAGCGGTAAATACCGCCGCGTAGTCGGCACAGCGCCTGCTGTCCCAGCCGCTCATAGCGCCGTAGCAATAGCTGGCGCCGAAAATATCTCCCGAGCCTACCGTATCGTAGGCTTCCACGGTGCAGCCCGGCCGGCGAACGAGCTCACCGCCGGTTGCCACTACACATCCCTTGCCTCCCTGCTTGAACACTGCTGTCCCCCGGAAGCCCATCTCCTGAAGCAGCTTCATGCAGCCGGCCGGATCCTCTGTTTTCAGCAGGCCCAGCATCTCCTTTCGAGCGGCAAAGAAAATATCCACATAAGGCAGAACGCCTTCTAAATGGCTGAACTCAAGCTGATCGATTCCCTCCACTGGAAACATCTGAACATCCAGCGCAACGGTAATTCCCCGTTCCTTTGCCTTTTTCAGCAAATCCCTGGCTTCGGCAGTCCACAGCTCAGGATAAAGGACATAGCCGGCCACATATAAAAGCTCCGCGCCGCCAAGGTCCTCAATATCAGGTATGTATAAGGGAAGCATCGGTGAGCATCCCTTGAAATCCTTTTCAGGGCCGTCGCAGATCACGATGCTTCTGGTGGTATCTGAATTTGGAAGCATCCGCACCATGGAGCAATCCACCGGAAACGCCTGCAAGTCCCGCAGCATTCTCTTGCCGGACTCATCGTCTCCAACCACAGCGCACAGCCTCACGTCAACTCCCATTCTGGAAAGGGCCTGGCTCACATAAACCGCCGAGCCGCCAGCGGTCACAGTGACGTCCTTTGCCCAAATCTTTTGCTCAAACACCTCTACGGAATTAGGGTTGTGCATCAGGATGTCCTCGCACAATTCTCCCAAAACCACTACGTTCATATTCGTCCTCTCCTCATTGCCAGCTTACATTTTGTCCTCTACTAAAATTTTGTCCGTCAAAGTCAGATACTGCTTGGACCGCTCAAACCGTTTGAAGGATACCGCGACCACCAAGGCGTCGATAATCGCCATCTGGGCGATGCGGGAAGCCATAGCCATACTGCGGAACATCGTCTCCTTGGAATGAGAAACCATACAGATATCCGACACCCGGGTAATGGGCGCTTTCTCCATACCGGTGATGCAAATGGTTGTGGCGCCGTTTTTCTTGGCCTCCTCCAGCATCTTGATGGTATTTTTGGTGCTTCCGGAATGCGAAATCCCAATGGCTACGTCTCCTGTTCTCAGCATGGAGGCGTGGATCAGGCAGTCATAATCGTCAATTCCAATCCGGGAATCAATGCCGGTCCGCAAAAGCCGGTAATGGGCGTCCTGGGCGATAGGCCGGGCATTGCCGCAGGAGAAAAATTCCACCTTATTGGAAAACGCGATATGATTGACCGCTGAAATAAAGTCCTGCCGGTTGAGCATTTGAAGCGTTTCCTGGAGCGCCTGCTGTTCTCCCGCAAAAACCTTTTCCAGAATGGTTGGCTCCGTGTCCTCCACGGTAATATCCTCCTGGATCATCTGGCTCGCGGGCACGATTTCGGCAGCCAGGCTCAGCTTAAACTCATAAAACCCGGCGTATTGCAGGCACTGGCAGAATCGAACCACACTGGCCTCGCTGACCTCACAGGATTCGGCCAGCTGAACCACCGTCATATGAACCGCTTGATCAGGATGATCTATCACAAAATCCGCAATCTTTTTGGAAGCGCCGGACAAAGCAGAGTACGTGGCTTGAATCCGTTCCGTACATCCCATTCCGCTCTGCAGGAACCTTAACTGTTTTTTCATTCTCAATCTCCTCTTTCCGAATAATATCCTTGAGTTAATTAAAGAATAGCAAATTCATGCCTGCAGAACAACCAAAATTTCAAATTTTGCAAAATATTTTTCTTTTTATTGAAATATTTTTTCTATATATTTCTTTTATTTTTCATTTTATTGTGTTTTTATCTTGATTTAATCTTAAAATACTATATATTTTAAGAAAAGTCAATATGTATTTTAAATTTATTTTTATATTTTATGAAAATATTTTTCATAAAATATGATTTCAGTTCTCATTTCTCTGTTCTGTTGCGTCTCAAAAACTATCGATTTCCTTTAGATTCCGACATTTCCCCAAGGGGAAATGGGATTTGCGCCGAAGCTTCCGCTTCGGAGAGCCCCTAGCCCCGGGCACGCGTTTTCCTGAAATAATAAAGAAACAGGCGGCAGCCAGGCCTTGAGGGCTATTTGCCGCAAAGCGACATCCTTTCTGTTTTTCAGCGGCTGGAACGTCCGCCATTTTGCCAGAAAGAACATCGCTTCTGCCGGTCTTTATTCTCGCCCGTATTGCGGGCGGCTTTTAAGATCTGGTACCTTCCATAACTTCCTTTTGGCTTAAGCCATAGTAAAAAAATCCCCCGGCAAGTGCCGGGGGATTTTTTGTTTTCTTCCAGTCAGGTAACGCGAGCTCTAGAGAAAGCACCCTTCCGGTGCGCTGTTGAAAAAAGGGGTGTCCGTCAGCATCAAACCAAAGCAGCTTTGGTTAAAACGGCCGGTGAGTGGATTCTACCGCCCCGCCGCCAAAGTGCCGGCGCATAAGCAGCCGCGTGCGCGCTGCGGATACAAAGCACCTTTTGAGCCTTTTAACAGGACAACAGCCTCTTACCCTTTCGGAGCGCTTCGGGAAGATCCCTTTTCACTTCTCCAGCGTCCTCAGCTTTCGGATAAACCGGGCTGCCGGAAAGCCTACTACGTTGAAGAAATCCCCTTGGATCTTTTCCACAAATACCGCGGCCTTTCCCTGGATTCCATAGGAGCCCGCTTTATCAAAGGGCTTTTCCTCATGTATATAATTCCAAATTTCTTCCTGCGTCAGCGGAAAAAAGGTTACATCGGTCCTTTCAAAAAAGAGCAACTCTTGCCCTTTGGCGGAAAGGATACATACGCCGGTATACACCTGATGGGTGTTGCCCGACAAAGCCGACAGCATGGAAAAGGCCTCCTGAAAGGATTTCGGTTTGCCAAAAATCCGATTCTGAAAAAAAACCACCGTATCAGCTCCCACGATAGTCCTTTGAGAATCACCCATGCATCCCTTAACCGCCGCGGCCTTTTGGGCGGCCAGAGACATGACCGTCTCTTCCGGCGGCAGGCCCGGAGCCACAGCTTCCGCGATATCAGCCGCCTGAACGGTAAAATCAAGCCCCAGCATAGTGAAAATTTCTCTTCTTCTCGGAGAAGCTGAAGCTAAAACTAAGTTCTCTTTCATGTGATTTCACACTTCCCTTCGCCGCCTAATACGAATGAATTCTGGCACAAAGCCGCATGATACGCTGCTTTCGGTTCTTTATCGGTTCTTCTAAGTATCGCAGACGTCATCGCTCCTCATCGACAGGCGAAAGCCCATCGAAAAGAGCGGCACGGCTTCACACGCTCCTCTAGATATCAATTCCTATCACATAAATTGGCACTTGAATGGCGCTCTTAAAATAGGGCAGATATTTCACTACTTTCTCGTAGTTTAATGAACCCTCCCAGTTCCTGTTATATTTTGTCTTTAAGTATTTTTGCATCGCCTTCGTAGTCGTTATGTAAACGCCGAAATCGATAAGATCTAAATTCGAGTAAGAAGCCATCTGAAATTTCAGCAAATCTATTCCAATAAAAGAAGCGTGGCCAAACTGGACCTCCACCGCCACTCTTTCTTTCATAAAATCAAATTTGCTGTAGGCCTTCATCTCAGGAGATACCCGCGGTTGGCTTATCCAATTTTTCTCAACAAATAAATTCTTCAAAATACGGTTAAACGCGGGACGGCCTAAAACAGATAGATCCTTACAAGCCTCCAGCAGCATTTCATTTATTTCCTGCTTTAATTGCAGCCGGCTGTTAAAAACCTGCTCTGCAAAACGAAAAGAAAAACTTCTTAGCTGAACGCTCACGCTGTCCACCTCCTTTCTTCAAAACAAAATAAGCAGAGCCATTTAACGGCTCTGCTTATTTTGCAGTCGAACACTTCTTTTTCGCAAAAAGGCAAGACACTCCGACTATTTCATTTGTAAGAGCCGCATAAAAGATTTTTTCAGCATTTTGGCGATGGGATGGACCCCTTGTGACTCGCAAAAAGCTGGCAGCGACAGCAAACCGTCGTGAGGGCGTTTACAACCGAACAGGTAAGCCGAGCGTGACTTTTTGCGAAAGAGAAGGAGCAAGGAAGCGGGCGGATGTTTTTCTTGCAAAGAAAAACGGAGCAAAACAAGCTTTGCTCCGACGTGGCGGAGAGATGGGGATTCGAACCCCAGAAGCCGCTTTAACGGCTTACACGATTTCCAGTCGTGCTCCTTCGACCAGCTCGGACATCTCTCCATAGAATATTGTATTTTTAGAACGCCTGATTATTATATCCAAATTATAGTCGAATGTCAAGGGAAAAACGCTAAATTCCATAAAAAACTTACGAGAAAATAAAAACCGTCCCAAAGCTTCCCTCTCAAAGCCCCGGAACGGTCTCATAATCATATTATCCTTTGCGCCGCTGCCAAAAGCTTTCCTTGTTGTGGAGGCTGAAATCCACCAGCCATTCGGGGCGGATCTCCTCTAAAATCGCTTGGGGGCAATGATAGGCAAGAGGTCTGCGCTGTTTTTTTAAGGAATGAATCATTTTGTCCAGCTGAGCCTGGGAAAGCTGTTCCACTGAGTCTACCGCTACCATGGTGTAATCCGCAGGCTTAGTATACTGAATATGATACATAAAATCAGCCCAAACAGAATATTCCGTCAGCTTAACGCATTCATCCGGCACCTTAAGCACCAGCTTTGCTGAAGAGGAAACCTTTCCGTTTGTACACTGGCGGCGAAACCGGAGGCATCCGAAAATGGGGCACTCGCAATGAAGCCCCAAAATTTCCACTAAAGCGGAATAGGCCCGGTCCATGCCGATGTTGCGGTGGGCCCGGTAAACCTTACCGGATTGAACTATTTTTAAGACTCGTTTTGACTGGTAAGTGATAACTGTTATGATGGCTCACCACTTTCTTCCTGTTTTGCTATGGCCCATTGGTACAAAAAGGGATCCATAGCGCCAAATTTGTTAGGCTTAATCAAAAACTGCCTTAAAAGGGCGTCTTCGTCGAAGCCAGTACCATGAAAATAAGCGTCCGCAATGCCGCCGGCGATAGCGCCGATGGTATCGGTATCGCACCGAACGCTGAACACATTGCGGATACATTCCTCCCAGGAGTCGCTCTCCAAAAAGCATTGAAGCGCCAAGGGCACTGATTTCTGACAGGACATATCAAACCTTGAAAATACCCTGTAAAAGCTGAGCCGCTTGTTCAAGGAGTATCCGAATTTTTTCTGGACATAGCTTTTGATTTCCTTTTTGGAAGCGCCGTTTTTCGCCAGATAGCCGCAGCCCGCGATCACCTGGGCGCCCTTGACCCCCTCCGGATGGTTGTGCGTGCAGAGCGCGCTTTTCTGTGCTTCATCCTCCACTTTTTTCAGGGTGTCAAAATGTTCGCCGATGAAACTGACCCGCATAGCAGAGCCATTACCGTAGCTATTATATCCGCGCTCACAATAGCTGTCAATCCATCTTTTGAACATGGTTCCATAACCCACATTCGGGTACTTCCTTCCAAATACGCCGTAAGCCTTGGCATAGGGAACTCCTTTTAAAACCGCGTACTTGGTGGCGATTGTCATGACCGTATCATCGGTAAAACAGCAATCATTTGAGAATATTTTCACTTTCCAGGGATCAAATTTTTCGGGCCTGCTGAACTCATATTTCGAGCCGGCAATATCGCCCAATATTGCACCATACATACTTAGCTACCTGCTCTTTTTTTAGTACTAGTGACTATATTATACAGGAAAACCGTCGCAAAGAAAAGAGGGAAACCATATTTCCTTGTTTTCCGCGGGAAAGCTGGCTGTCTGCGGTTCCCGGCTTCGATCGCCGGCGCGCCTATCGGGAAGCCCGGCTTTTTTGTAAGGGCGCCAAAAAACGCCGCTGAAAACACGGGAGCGCAGGCGCAGCCTCCGCAAAAGGCGGCCCATTTTCAGGCCAAAATTTCGCTTTCAGGCTGAACGGCACAGTTTCATCAAGCGATTGCTGTTTTACGAATCGCACATACTTACATATTAGAACAAAGGCAAATTCCGTCTGCCCCCGTTAGTCCGCACCTGTAAGGCCGTGCGGCTTTGTCCTCCCATTATTGTTCGCTGTTTTTGAGAAAAATTCCCGGGGCAAGCATTCGCCCCGGGAATTTTTCATCTTACACCGCTTCTTCAAACTGTGAGTTATACAGCTCAGCGTAAAAGCCGTTTTTCAGCAGCAGCTCCTCGTGAGTGCCTTGCTCCACGATATCTCCGTCCTTCATCACAAGGATCAGGTCCGCGTCACGGATTGTAGAAAGCCGGTGAGCGATGACAAAGCTGGTCCGGCCCTTCATCAGATTATCCATGGCTTTCTGGATTCTGATTTCCGTCCGGGTATCCACCGAGCTGGTGGCTTCATCCAGAATCAGAATCTTGGGATCTGCCAAAATCGCCCTGGCGATGGTCAAAAGCTGCTTCTGGCCTTGGGATACATTGGTTCCCTCCTCATTCAGCACCATATTATAGCCGTCGGGCAAGGTCTTGATGAAGTGATGCACATGCGCCGCTTTCGCCGCCTCGATTACCTCCTCGTCGGTGGCGTCCAGCCGGCCGTAGCGGATATTCTCCATAATGGTGCCGTTAAACAGCCAGGTATCCTGAAGCACCATACCGAACATCTGCCGCAGCTCTTCCCGGTTGAACCGCCGGATATCGTCGCCGCCTACCAAAATCGCACCTCCGCTGACATCGTAAAACCGCATCAGCAGCTTCACCATGGTGGTTTTTCCCGCGCCGGTAGGCCCTACGATAGCCACCTTTTGTCCGGCCTTCACATGGGCGCTGAAATCATTGATGATGGTTTTATTAGACAGATAACCGAATTTGACATTCTCAAACTCCACATCACCCGGACGGTTGATGATGGAAACCGGGTTTTCGACCGTTTGATCCTCTTCCGCCTCGTCCAGAAACTCGAACACCCGCTCCGCAGCCGCGGCTGTAGACTGGAACAGGTTGCTCACCTGGGCGATCTGCTGAATCGGCTGGGTAAACATCTTATTATACTGGATAAAGGACTGGATATTTCCCACCGTAATGATTCCCTGAATTGAGAACACGCCGCCGAGGACCGCCACGGCCACATAGCCCACATTGCTGACAAAATTCATAATCGGCATCATCATACCGGATAAAAACTGGCTTTTCCAGGCGGAACCGTAGAGCACCTCGTTGGCTTTTTGAAATTCCTCGGTAACCTTTTTTTCGCTGTTAAAGGCCTTCACCACGTTATGCCCGCCATAGATTTCCTCCACCTGGCCGTTGACATGGCCTAAATATTCCTGCTGGGCCTTAAAGTGCTTTTGGGATTTTTTAATGATCTTGGTGATGATTCCCAAAGAAATGGGCAGAATCAGCAGGGATACCAGAGTCATAATCCAGTTGATGGAGAACATCATCACTAGAATTCCTACCAGCATGGTGGCGCTGGTAATCAGCTGGGTGATGCTCTGGTTCAGGCTTTGGCTCAGAGTATCGATATCGTTGGTAATTCTGGAAAGAACCTCGCCGTGGGTCTGGCCGTCAAAATACCGCATAGGCATTCTGCCGATCTTCTCAGAAATATTTTTCCGCAAGCGGTAGGTCAGCTTTTGAGACACATTCGTCATGATAAAGCCCTGAATAAAGCTGAACGAAGCGCTGACCACATACAGGCCGATCAGAAACAGCAGGATTTCCCCGATTTTTCCGAAATTGATACCGGAGCCTCCCTGGAGTTTATCCATCAGGCCGTTAAACAGCTCAGTGGTGGCGTTCCCCAAAATTTTAGGCCCGACAATAGAGAAGATGGTGCTTCCAATGGCGAAAACCGCCACCAGAATAATCGCGAATTTATAGTTTGAGAGATAACTCCAAAGGGTTTTCATCGTACCTTTGAAGTCCTTGGCCTTTTCCACAGACATCCCCATGCCGCCGTGGCCGCCCATTGGGCCTCTTCGTTTTGTAGGTGTCCTGCTCATTTGCCCAATTCCTCCTTTGACAGCTGAGATAAGGCGATCTGCTGGTATACCTCGCAGCTTTGCAGCAGCTCTTCGTGAGTGCCCTTTCCTACGATTTTCCCTTCGTCCAGCACGATAATCTGCTCTGCGTGGAGAATCGTACTGATCCGCTGGGCTACGATCAGCACCGTGGCGCCGGCGGTTTTCTCCTTCAATTCCTTTCGCAGCGCCACATCCGTCTTATAGTCCAGGGCGGAAAAGCTGTCGTCAAAGATATAAATCTCCGGATGCTTGGCAATGGCTCTGGCGATGGAAAGCCTTTGCTTCTGCCCGCCAGACACGTTCCCGCCTCCCTGGGAAATCTCCGATTGGTAACCATCGGGCTTAGCGCCGATAAATTCCGTCGCTTGAGCGATCTGGGCCGCCTGCTCCATATCCCGGTCGCTGATGGAATCTCCGCCGTATTTCAGATTGGATTCAATGGTTCCGGAAAACAGCACGCCCTTTTGAGGGACGTAACCGATTCTGGCACGCAGCTCATGCTGGGTCACATCCCGCACATCCCGGCCGTTTACCAGTATCCTTCCCTTGGTCACGTCGTAAAACCGGGGGATTAGATTGATCAGGGTAGATTTGCCGCTGCCGGTAGAACCGATAAACGCCGTGGTTTCCCCTTTCTTGGCTGTAAAGGTAATGTTTTCCAAAACATCCTCATCCGCGCCCGGATACCGGAAGGACACATCCTGAAATTCTACTTCTCCAGTTTTCGACGGGACAAAGCCCTCCGGCCTTGCGGGGTCTGCAATTTCCACCTCTGTCTCCAAGACCTCCTGAATACGGTTGGCAGATACAGTGGCCCTGGGAAGCATAATAGACATCATAGAGATCATCAGGAAGGACATGACAATCTGCATGGTGTACTGGATAAACGCCATCAAATCGCCTACCTGCATCCCGCCGGCGTTAATTTTATCCGCGCCAACCCAAACGATCAGCACAGTGACCGCGTTCATGGTCAGCATCATAGCCGGCATCATGCAGGTCATCACCCGGTTGACGAACAGGTTGGTTTTGGTCAAATCCCTATTAACCCCGTCAAAACGCTTTTCCTCATATTTTTGGGTGCCGAAGGCCCGGATTACCCACAAGCCCGACAGGATCTCCCGGGAAACCAGGTTCAGCTTATCCACCAGCTTCTGCATCAGCTTGAATCGAGGCATCGTAATACTGAAGAGCACTACCACAAGGCTGAGCACGGCTACCACCGCCACGCCGATGACCCAGAACATGGAGCTATTCTTTTGCAAGGCCATGACGCATCCGCCCACCGCCACGATGGGAGCGTAAAAAACGATTCTCAAAAGCAGCACTAAAAGCATCTGAATCTGCTGGATATCGTTGGTGCTTCTGGTGATGAGAGAGGCGGTGGAGAATTTCTCAAATTCTTGGTTAGAAAAGCTTACCACCTTTTGGAACACATCATTTCTCAGGTTCTTCGCCACGCCCGCCGCAGTCCGTGAAGCCAAAAGCGTCACGATGATGGTGGCCAGCATGGCAGCCAGGGCCAGGCCCAGCATTTTCAGGCCGGTGATCACAATATACTGGATCTGAATCGCGCCCACGTCCACGCCCAGAGCCTCATACTCCTGCTGTACATACAGGATGTCGCTCTGGGTCAGAATGCTGCCCTCCATCTCGCCCAGCTTCTGGTCTAATTCATCCATAACCTGATCCAGCGAGATTCCCTGGGCCTCCATGCCTTGGAGGATTTCAGGCGTAATTTCGCCGGGCATCCCTTCCACCTGCCCGCTTTCCAGCATATAAACCAGGAAAATCGGCTTTTCCAGGATGCCGTTTAAGTCCTCCTGCTCTTTTCCGCTGAGCCGCTTCTGCTCATATACCGCTGGATCCTTTTCTGTATTCAGGGTGTATTTTTCCAGCACGGCGTCCCGGCTTTCTTCAGGCACCAGCAGTAAAAGCTTTTCCATCTCGCTTTGCCGGATCTGCTCCGGCGCGGGATTTTCAATCCCCCCCTGCTGGATCCCCACATTGACGATTTTACTGGTGTAATCCGGAAGTGACAAATCGCACACCGCCTGGATCACCAGCAGCGCCACGATTCCTAAAACCGGTAAGAAAAATCTTCGTAAGTAGCTTGCTATTTTTCTCATTCTTGCTCCTCCCTCAGGCTCCTATCGTGAGGATAACACTGTCTCACAGCCAGCAGCAGGTCCTGTAGCGCATCAATCAGCCGGTCTGCGGCCTGATCTCCCATCTGCTGGATAATCCGGTTCACAGCCTCTCTCACGATTTTCATTGATTCCTCTCGTACGCCTTGCCCTTTTTCAGTCAGGGTTACATAAACGGCCCGCCGGTCCTTAGAATCCTGCTGTCTTTCAATATATCCTTTATCCTCTAAAACATTCAGCATTTTGCTGATCGCCGGCTTCGTCACCTCCATGACCTCGCTCAGCTCGGTCGGCGTAACATAATTCACACCCTTTCGGTCCATCTGCTGGAAAACATGCTGCAAAACATAAAATTCTCCTTTGTTGATCACGCCTGTTGGCGGCAGGCAGCGGAAAACATGGTGCATATTGGTCAAGGACTCCAAAAGCCTTTCCGTACGCACAGTAGATTCCGGCATAATATTCACCTCGTTAACTATTAAGGTATTTAAGTATTATATTCCGTTCTTAGAAAAAAGCTATGAAAAGTCTATGAACATTTTGAAAAGATTTCCCTTGGGGGCAATTTAGAAAATCTCTGTTAAAGACCTACCGGCCGCAGCGTATCAGAGGAGCTCTGCCGTGTAATCCGCCCATATGCAAAAGGCCCCCGGCTTTCCGGAGGCCTTTTGCATATGGGCGGATTATCAAGCTTTCTTCCCGCCAGGAGCCTCAGGCGCACACCGGAATGAAGCTTTGCAGCACCAGTTCTCGCATATTATAGAAATCCAATGCTTGGATGACGCTTTCACCCGCCAGCCTATCCTAAAAAGCTGCTGCCAGCATTTCGATCCCCGCACCGTGTGAGAGGAACGCCCTTTGACAGGACTTTTCTATTCTCGCCTACAGCGCTTTCTCTATAAAAGAACCCCTGGTACGCCTAATTTCCGGCGTGCCAGGGGAGCAAATAGAATTCATTCGTTTTTTTCCAGTCCTGAGACAAAAGCCGCAATCTTTGCAAGCTCTTCAGGAACCTGGATGCTCTGGGGGCAATGAGAAACGCAATTCTGACAGCCGATGCATTGGTCAGCCCGGCAGGATTCCTCAATTTTCTGATAATCCGCTAAAAACTCATTTTCCGGCTTGTTGAGGGTATGCCGGTTCATGGAAAAATGGTTGTAAAGCCGGAAAATGGAAGGAATATCGATCCCTACCGGGCAATCGATGCAGTAACGGCAGCCGGTGCATGGAATGAGAACATTTCTGCGGTAAATTTCCAGAGCATTCTCCAGGGCTTCTCTCTCATCCGCCGATAAGGGCTGAAAGTCCGTCATTGTCTGGATATTATCCGCAAGCTGCTCGTCAGTAGACATACCGCTGAGCACGGTCAGCACATTGGGCAGAGAGGCCGCGTAGCGGATCGCCCAGGAGGCGATGCTGGCCTTTTGATCAGCCCGCTTCAGCACTTGGTTCGGCCCCTCGCCCAAATCCGCCAGAGCGCCGCCCCGCACCGGCTCCATAATAATCGCCGGGAGACCGTGCCGTTCTAAAATTTCATACTGGGCTTTAGCGTCCTGAAAATCCCAGTCCACATAGTTCAGCTGGATTTGCGCAAACTCCCAGGGATAGGCGCTGCAAATCTTCTCCAGCACCTCCGGGGAATCGTGGAAGGAAAAGCCGATATGCCGGATTTTCCCTTGCTTTTTATATTCCGCCAGCTTCTCGAAAATATGATATTCCTGAAGCATCTGGAACCGTTCCTCATTCATGGCGTGGCACAGGTAAAAATCAAAATATTCCACCTGGCAGCGCTCCAGCTGCTCCTCAAAATAGCGTGCCACATCCGCTTCCTTTTTCAAATACCACATGGGAAGCTTGCTGGCAAGGTAGAAGCTTTCTCTCGGGTATTTTTTCATTGCCTGGCCCAAAAAAGGCTCAGACTGATGCCCGTGATAAGGATAGGCGGTATCAAAGTAATTGACGCCGTGCTTGATGGCGTAATCGATCATCTTTTCCGCCTTTTCCACGTCGATGTCGTCGCTGCCCGGAGTTTCATGGGGAAAGCGCATACACCCCAGCCCCAATAGGGATACCATTTCTTCAGTGCCTTTCATTTTTCTCTGTTCCATTTTGTTTCTCCTTTAAGCCCTCAAAAAATTCAATTAACCGCGCGGCCCCTTCCTCTGGCGAGGCCGCATCCATCACCAAGGTTTCCATGGGGCACATCCCGGTTTTTGTCCGATTGATAATATACGGCGCTTTCCCGCCGTATCTGGTTTTAACGCCGCCAGATTCCAGAACCTGAAAAGCGTGCTCACTGATCAGATCGGAATAAACCTCCTTGGCGCCCCCTAAAACCGCCAGCACAGCGGCAGCCTTGCCTGTTACTTTATCAGCGATCACGCTGTCCCGCAGAAGCTCAGGCTGCTGCCGGTATAACTGATAAAGGGGTTTCAGCCCTCTCTCCTGAGAGTGGAACACCACCTGGTCCCCTTTTAAAACCGCTAGCGTGTATCCATTATCCTTTAAAAGCTCATGAAGCTGCGCGTCTGTCAAAAGATCATCCTTTCCGAACATGGTTTCTATCTTTTAGAATAACTAGATTGTTTCCTAAAGTCAAGAAGCTTTTTTCAAGGGCGAATCTTTCCGGCCGAAAAGTGAAATCTGTCCGGGGACAAAGGCAGTGGATTCCCATTTCCAATCAGAAAACGCTTCAGCGTTTAAGCCTATAAATAGAAAAAGCGCGGGCCGCTCCGCGCTTTTGAAAATCCTTAAGCCGCTCAATATTCCACTCCCCGCCGGGCTTCCAGCCCCTGGCCGTAGGGGTGCTTTCTCAGGGTCATTTCCGTCACATAGTCCGCCAGGTCTAAATAAGCCTTAGGCGGCGTCCTGCCGGTCAGAACGATCTCCATCCTGCCTCTCAGCTCAGAAAGGAATTTTTGCAGCAAAGCTTCATCCAGCAAATTTTCCTGAAGCGCCGCGAACGCCTCATCCAAAACCGCCAAGCCAAACGCTTCCCTCCGGCATTGTTCCAGGGCCTGGCGCAGAAGGCCGTTGTGGATCTCTCTCAGCTCCTGCTTCTGCGCTTCTCCCATCTGAAAGGTAAAGGGAAACGGTTTCTCGCTTCTGAGAATTTGAAATTGGGGCAGGCCTAAGAACAAATTGATCTCCCCGGTTTCGCCGCCCTTAAAAAACTGAACGAACAGCACCTTTTTCCCATAACCAGCCATCCGGGCCGCCAAGCCGGCGGCGGCAGTGGTTTTGCCTTTTCCGTCTCCGCAGTAAATATGAACACAATGCTTCATATGCTTCCCGCACCTTTCTGGGGCTGTCCCCGGTTTCTTTTGCTTTATGTATTTTTCCCAGAAGCCAGCACCCCAAATTTTTCCTGCATCCTTTTCAGCTTGCCGCCCAGCGGCCGGTAAAGGAGCATCAAAAAGACTATATTGCCCATGCCGTGGAGCACGTTAAAGGGAACCGCCGCGGCATAAGCGGTGAAAACTAAAGGCCAGCTCAGGCTTTCTCCCATGGCCATAATCGTCCACAAATCGGTGACGGCTCCGTAAAGGAAACCCGCCAGAAAGCCGTAGGCGCAGACAGCCCAGGCCCGGCGGAAAAACGGCGCCTTTGCCAAAACCGCGGCCAGCACTCCCACCAGTCCCCAGGCCAGCATTTGAAAAGGGGTCCATGGGCCCTGGCCCAGAAAAAGATTGGACACCAGGGCGCACAGCGAACCGGTGAGAAAGCCTGTCTGCTTCCCGCAGTAAACGCCCATAATGATCACAATCGCCGTAACAGGCTGAATCTGAGGCAGAAAATTAAACACTACCCGTCCCGCCGAGGCAACCGCCACCATCACCACCACGGGGAGGATATCCTTTACCGAGGGCTTCCGTCTCTCAAAGGAAAAAAAGAACAGCAGGCAGGCTCCGCCTGCCAGTAAAAAGCTAACGATCAGCGCCAGACGCACAGCGGATCACCTCTTCCCCAGTCACCGCTCCGTCTAAAATACCCCGGGACATTTTGCAGGCGGCGGTGGTATAAAATTGATTGGTTGTAAAGAACAGGTCCGGCGCTTCCTGGGATACAATTCCTCCGTCAAACAGAAACGCGCAGCGGTGGGCATACCGGGCAGAAAACTCGATATCGTGAGTGACCAGAACCAGGCATTTCCCCTGAGCCGTCCATTCCTGGAAAGCGGCTCCTAACTCCTCCTTGGCAAAGGGGTCCAGTCCCTTGGTGGGCTCATCCAGCAGGATGACATCCGGCTCTGTCAAAATCACCTTGAACAGAGCCGCTTTCTGAAGCTCCCCGCCGGATAAATCCATAGGATTCCTCTCCAGCAGAGGAGTCAGCTTTTGAAAGAAGGGAGAACGCTCCAATTCCCCGCGCCAGCGCTCTTCGCTTCGGCACGCCAGAGTAAAGTCCTCCCGCAGAGCTTCCGTTAGGAACACAAACCCCGGATTCTGAGACAGATAAGCGATCTTGTCCGTCTTCCGTTTGACCCGTCCCCGATAAGGCGGAAGGATGCCCGCCAGCACCTGCAGGGCCGTGGTTTTTCCCGCGCCGTTTCCCCCCAGCACCGCCAGGCACCGTCCCTTTTCCAGCGTCAGGGAAAAATCCCTCAAAACGTCGGGAGCATCCTTATCGTACCGGAAGAACAGATTTTTCGCCTCTAATATCTTTTCTCCCGGTTCAGGCGGGTTTGCCTTTTCCAGCTTATGCCCGCTTGAGGGAAGCGCCGCCAAAAAGCCTCTTCCCTCCTTCATCGTTAAGGGAAGGTCAGCCCGCCTTCCCAGCGCCCAGGCAATTTTCGCCGGAGTCGGCAGGGCCTTCGAGAGGGGAGCCTGCTCCTCCAGCAAAGCCGCCGCCATCTCCTTTGGCGGCAAAGCCTGTTTCAGTCTTCCCTGCTCCATCATCCCGATACGGTCCGCCAAGGGGAAAAGCTCCTCCTGCCGGTGCTCGGTCAGGAGGATGGTCTGCCCCAGCTCCCGGTTCAGCTTTTCCAGCATCCCGATAAAATTCCCGGCGGAAACTGGATCCAGCTGGGAGGTCGGCTCGTCTAAAATCAGCACCTTGGGATTCATCACCATGACCGACGCTAAATTCAGCATCTGCCTTTGACCGCCTGAGAGGGCTTCTATTGCTTTATGGTACCAGCCTTCTATCCCGAAAAAGCCGGCCATCTCGGCTACCCTCCGGCGGATTTCCTCCGGCGGCACTCCGGCGTTTTCCAGGCCGAAGGCAAGCTCCGACGACACCCGGTCCGTGACAATCTGCGCGTCGGGCGATTGAAACACGAACCCAATTTCCAGCGCGGCCCGCCGTTTTTCCAGCTCTTCTACAGGGCGTCCCTCATACAAGACGGCTCCCTGCCTTTTGCCATAGGGAGCGATCGCCGGCTTCAGCTGGCGCAAAAGGGTGGTTTTGCCGGAACCCGACGCGCCGCTCAAAAGGAAAAGCTCTCCCTCCTCCAGGGAAAAGGAAATCTTCTTTAGCGCCGGCTCCTGTGCTTTGGGATAGGTAAACGAGAAATTTTGGATTTCAAAAAGAGCCATTGGATTTCCTCCCCGATGAAAATAAAAATAGGAATCAAAAAGTAAAAACAAGTAGCCAGAAAAAACGCCGCCACTGCCGTTGTCCATTCCGCGCCGGCCAGCGCCGGAAAATAGTAAAAATCAAGCTTCCCCATCCCAAAAAGAAGAAGAAAACACACCAATTCTCCCAAAGAGGCCGCCAAAAGCACTCCATCCCGCAAGGCAAACCGGATTTTTCTGGACCGGGTTTTCCCCGGCAGGCCGTAGCCTCTCGCATTCATGGAATCCGCCGTCTGAAGGGAATCCTCCAGAGTGATAGACACCAGGGCCGACAGCAGCCTCCCCCCGGCTTGAAGCCTTTGCCCTATCGTCCCCCGGCTGACGGCGGCTCCCAAAGTTTTCTGCACCGCTTCGATCTCCTGAAGGCTTCGGTGAAACTGGGGTACAAACCGGAAGATCATCGTTACCATCAGAGCGATGGAGGGCAGTTTTCCGCCGAATAAATAAAGAAAGCCGTCGCTGTCCAGGCTCTTGGAATAAGCCTGAAACCAAAACAGCATGGCGGCGATCATCAGCCCGGTGAACAGGCCGTAAAGAACAGCCTCTAGAGTAATCGGCTGATCGTTGATATAAAGCACCGGCGTGTTGCCGCGGTGGTTGACTAAGGGATTGACGATGACCGGCAGAGCCGTTACCAGGAGTAGCCAAACCAGGCTTCTGAGAATATTTTTTCCTTTTTCCAGTGCGCAGGCATAACCAAAGGCGATGAGAAAGGACGCCAGCAAAAGCCCGGGCCGGTTCCACAGAAGGGTAATTCCAACAGCAGTCATAAAATAAAGGAACACCGCCAGAGGATGAAATTCTGAAATCGGATTTCTCATCTGGCAGCGCCCCTTTTTTGCTTAGTTTAATTTGGTTCCGTCTGTAAATTGAAAGGAAACTACGTCTCCGTCGTTTAAAGCGACATTGCTGCAGCCGGTATTGGGATACGCCCCATTCACCGAAAATACCCAGCCGCTGCTGGGGCCGCAGTCTTTTTCATACAAGCCTCCGATCCCCCTCAGATATACGTTCTTTCTCGAAGGGCTGCCGGTATAATCCAGCGCCAGGCCGGTCTGGCTCAAGGCGTCAAAGGCGGTTTGACCCGGAGTCAGTTCCAGAGAAAGCCCGGATACCATCACGCCGTCAGACGGCACTGTCACCCCCGGGTTCAGGTTCGGATTCCCTACCGCCAAAGTGCAGAGCACGGAAACCGTAACCGTTATCGTTTCCGGGTCAGGCTCCGGTTCGGGTTCCGGCGCCGAGGGAGCCGGTTCTGCGTGCGCCGAGGAGGCTCCTCCGGATTGGGACTGCGCCCCGCTGGAGGGCAGTCGCCCGGGCTGGGAAACAGCCGGCGCCTCCGGCGTGTTGGAGGCCGGGGGCACGGAAGCCTTCTCGGCATTCTCTCCTGCGCTTTCTCCCGCTTTATTCCCTTGACCCTCCTGCTGGGAGGAGCCGGAAGGCTTAGAAGAATCTTTCTCTTCTTTGCCCGCGCCTGTCTTGGAGGAAGAATTCTGCGCTTGTGACGCCTGAGAGGAAGCCGCCTGCTGGTGCTGCTCTACAGTTTCCACCTTGCATCCCCAAAACGATGCGGCGAGACACAGGCAGCAGACCAGGCAGCCCAACTTTTTAAGATATCTTTTCATGCTGTTCCATTCTTTTTACAATCAAATGATTTATTTCTTCCTGTACAAAACAACAGCGGCTGCCGCAGCGATCAAGCCAACAGCGGCAATGGAAACCAGGCCCATGTCTCCGGTCTTGGGGGAATTCAGGTTTGCGGCCGCACTGGAAGCCGGCGGCTCGGATTCCTCTTCCCGAGCGCTGGAGGGTTCGGAAGAGGCCTGAGACGAGGAAGACCCGGATTCCGGCTTCTCATCTTCCGGCTTCGGCCTTGGGGCAACCGCAGCGTCGCTGAGATCAAACAGTGCGGACTGTCCGTTTACCATACGGGAATAGGCTACCAGCGCCTGGAAGCATTGGCCGGTAGCATATTCGTTATACTCCAGCTCTCCCGTCTGCCAATTGGCGTCCAGGAAGGAACCGTTATCCAGCGCAAAGGTCATAATGCCGTCGTACAACGTCTTTTCCTGGTCATTGGCCGGCACCTCGCCTTTCTGGGCAAAGGCGATCAAAACCTGCGCGGTAGAGGATGGGTTGGCCGCGCCCCAATTCAGGATAGCGCCATCCTCATTCATCTGCGCCTTCAGCCAATCTACGGCCGCTTGAATCTCGGAAGCATAGGTATCTCCCAGCAGCATTAGGCCCTGCATCGCCTGAGCGGTACTGTCCGGGTCCGGATATCCGCCTCCCACTGTATAGTCAAAGCTGCCGTCCGCTTGCTGAGCGCCCAATATTTTCTGTATGGTGTCTTCCTTCAGCGTTCCGCTAAAAGAATCCGGATACCGTTCCATCAGGGCTAAAGCGTAAGCCAGAGAGCTGGTGGACATCTGAAAATACTTCTCACGGTCCGCCTGGTCAATTTTCTCCAGCAGATCATTTCCCTCAACATTCCTGGGGTCAATGCCAATGGCGGTAAGAGAAAGAGAAAGCCTGATATAATCGCTTGGGATCAGCTTAGCCGGATCTGCCAGCAGCGCCAGCACACCCTGATAATAATCCTCATACAGTTTTTCGCAGCCCTCCTCTTGATTACGGCCCAGCGCAAAAATTGCCCAGTCGTCCTTCAAGACCCAATCGCTGGCCTTCACAAAAGCCGCGGTTTTCGCTGTCTGCGCCGGCAGCTCGGCCGGAGCGGCCTGGGCTGTCATTGCCAGCGACCCGGCGCCTACCACCGCCGCCAACAGCAGGGAAAGCAGTTTTCCTTTTTTCATGACATAAGTTCCTCCTTTTTCCCGGCGAAAAAGAAAGCCTTCTGTATCGGATACAGAAGGCTTCAGCACACGAAAGGATCACATTTTGTCCGCACGTCTGCCAACATTCCTCACCGAACGTCTTTGCTTGTCTCAGCGGCAGGTCTCCTGGCTTGAAATCCTCCTACTCAGCGTCTTCCCGGGATTCTCCCAGTGACAGCTGCCTTTCGTCCTTCTTACAGTAGAGTGAGCTGCCGGGGCCTTTCACCCCGTTCCCTATTATTCGCATCGCGAACCGCAAGACTATTGACCGAATATATTATACACTTTTTCAAAAGGGATTGCAACTGCATTCCCCTTTCGGTATAATGTTAATAAAAATGTACTATTTCTGATAAAAAATTGCAAAAGGAGACGACATGAAACCGATCAAAGCGGCTATTTTTGATATGGATGGAACCATACTGGATTCTATGGGAATATGGGCTAAAATTGACATTGACTTTCTCAACGCCAGAGGGTTGGAGGTTCCCGATGATTATATGGAAAAGGTCGGCCCCATGTCCTACCAGGAGATGGCGGAATACACCATCCAGCGTTTTCATCTCGATGAAAAGCCGGAAAGCTTGATTCAGGAATGGGATGACCGGGCGGTAGCGGCCTACAGCGGAGAGGTGAGGCTGAAGGATGGGGCCATGGAGTATCTGCTTTCCTTAAAGGAAAAGGGTGTCAAGCTTGCTCTGGCCACCGCTTCAGGGCCGCCCTTATTCGGCCCAGCCTTAAAAAACAACGGCGTTTACCATTTGTTCGACGCGATTTCCCATGTGGGGGAATGCGCCAGAGGCAAGGGATTTCCCGATATTTACCTTCTCTCGGCAAAAAGGCTGGGGGTAGCTCCCGAGGACTGCGCCGTATTTGAAGATATTCTGGACGGCATCCAGGGGGCTAAAGCGGCCAATATGTATGCGGTAGGCGTATACGACGTATATGCCGCCCAGCAGTCCCAGGCGATCCAGTCTCTGGCCGACCAATACATCAAAAGCTTCCGGGAGCTTCTGTGAGCGTTTTCGCGGCGCCGCCCTCTTTTCGAAAAGCCTTGTGCTTTTCTGGACCCAGCTTTCTTTTTTGCGCCGCCTCAAAACCCGTGCCGGTTTTCAGCCTCTTAGGGCTCCGTTTTCGTCCGCAATCAAAACCGCCAGTGAACTGGCAGCTCGCAAAAGCTCTGGACAGGGCAAATGCGGCATTGGCCTTCGAAGAGGGATATTAGCTGAAAGGCTTGAGGCTTCGTTCTTTCTGAATAAGAACCCCCGTTCACATAAGAGGAACGGGGGTTCTTGCCTTTCGGAAGGTAATTCGTCAAACGGTTACTCAAAAAGCACCTTCATCGAAAACGAGCCTTCCTTTACCTTCATACGGTACTCCCGCGGAGACATCCCAAAGGTCTCCCGGAAGGCCCTGGAGAAATGGGAATAATCGGAAAAGCCGCTCAAGGCAAACGCCTGGGCCGCTGTCTGTCCCTGCCGCAGCGCCGCACGGGCTTCTAAAAGCCTCTTTTTTAAGACATATTGATGCAGGCTCAGTCCGAGACAGCGTTTAAATTCCCGGGTCATATGGTATTTACTTAAGCCAAACCGCGCGGAAAGAAGCTCCAGGTTGAGATCCCCGTCTAAATGTGTATTGATAAACTCAACGATGCACTGGATTTTTGGATTGCACAAAGCCTCCTCAGGTTCATCCTCAGAAAAGCAAGCCCGATTCAGCATAACAAGGAGCTCAATCATATAGCATTTCTTCAGCAGGTCCGCGCCGTAGCCCTGAGGGTTTGCTTCAGCAAGGGCCGCAAAAATCGCCGCCGCCCGTTTTCTCTCCTGAGCCCCCAGCCGCAGAAGATGGTACCTCCTGCCGGACAGCACATCAAAGCACCGTGATAAATCCTCCCCGTTGCGATCGGCTTTTTTTGCTTCCTCGAGAAAAGTGCTGTCAATATAGGCAATATACCGGTCGCGGCGCTTCCCGCTTTTTTCACTATCCCGGTGGATCTCCCGGTCGCTGATGACCAGAAGGTCTCCGGGCTGAAGGCGGTAGGTCTTGCCTTCCACCACATAACGGCCCTCTCCGGAAAGGAAAAAAATCACCTCATGGTACTCATGGCAGTGATAGCTCTCCCCCGTAGGGCTGTTGAGGTCATGATATACTGTAAATCCGGGTACCGTTCGGTTGTCATTTTGATTCGGCATAGTGATTCCTCCTAACCGAATTGTACCACTATTGAATTGAAAAAGCAATTATCGCCATATTTTCTCCGGCGCGCAAAAGTAAAACCCGGAAAGCTGTCTGAAATTTTCAACTTCCCGCGGAGCAGCCGGGGCGCTGCCTTTACAAGCAGCGCCCCGCAAAAGCCTTCCTTCCAGACGCCGGCGGAAACTCCACCGAAAAAGCGCCGCCCGTTTACGAACCACAGGGCAGTCTGCGGCGCTAAGGTATCAAATCAGGTGCTTTTTATGATTCTTACCAGCAGTATGCTTCCAAGATTTTTCAGACAATTATGGCTTCCAGGATTTTACCGCCGGAGCTTTAAGCCGCTCCGTTCCTTTTTACCGTGCTTTAACCTCTGCGCCTCTTGATTCTCCACACTCTATATCCAATTCCTCCCACAGTCAGCAGAACAGCCGCGCAAGCAATTGTGACCGGTATCCACGAAATATCATCCGTTTTCAGTTTTGGCGTGGCCACTGCGGCAGTCTCTGCTGTCCTGCCCAGATCCCCCGCTTCACCGGCATCGTCATGACCCGATGGCAAGGCCCGGGGGCCGCCTGACTTTTCCGCCGTATGGCGCTCCGTCTGCCCGGCCGCAAAGTAAGTGTTTAAATCCACAGCAGCCTGCATGGGTAAATTATCAGGAAATTGTGGCGCACCTGCCGGCAAATATTCTGAATCTGGATTCATCTTTCTATATTCTTCTGCCTGCTCTATTTGAAACTCCAAAATAGGCATTAAAAAGGTTTCGACGATATCGCTCACCCGATAGACCTGCAGCCCTTGAATGCCGGCGCGGCCGTCTTCCAGAGGCAGCAGGAATTCTTCGTTTTCCTGCACAAAATAGATACAGGTCGGCAGATACGGTATCGCGGTGGTGAGGATCAGCCGGCTGGTATTTTTCAGACCTAAGCCCGTTATATATTTGCTCAGATCGCCATCTTTTGAGTACTGAGCCAGAAAATTCTCGTCCGTTGTCAGGCTGCCTGAGCCGAGAGGAACCCAGCCGTTTTTATCCTGGGCGCCTGGCAGATTCTCCTTTCTGGTAAACACGAAGGAGTCCACATACTCATCATTTTCATTGACATAAAGAACCAGTACGCCGTAATCATCGCTGAACAAGCTTTCTATCTTTCCTGTTTCCCCGTAAACGCCGCACAGGGACTCGATCAGGCTCTGTTCCGATCTTTTCAGCCCGTAAAGCTTAAGGCACTTATCAGGATGCACCCCTTCCAGGGAAACGTCCCTTCCCTTATGCTCCGCCGCCGTCGTCACCAAATGGATAAAAGCCTCGTCGTCCGCAACGTTTCTGTGGAAAGCCTCCCTTTCCTGGGCGTTAAGGGCTGTGCCGCTCATATCTGCCGGCGCGTCCTCCGCCCCCGGACCAGACGCCCCAAGCACGCTGAATTGGACTGAGAGAACAAAGGCCAGTACGGAAAAAAGGGACAAAAGCTTTCTTCTTTTCATAACAATCCCTCCGAATGATTACATTCATGCGCAAATGTCCGCCAGCACACTACCTTCACACTTTCAAAATGGCGCAGCCGCCGTTTCGCCTTCCGCTCTCAATTTAACGCGCTTACTGCCGCGAACCAAAATGCAGGCCGCCGCTTTCTTTTCAACTCTGTCATCCAAGAGTCCCATCGCGAGTCGGAGCGGACGCGGCACAAATGGAAAAACAGCAAGCTGCCATAATAAATCCGGGCCCGGAAAGTGAACTGGGAGAAGCGGCGGAGCTTCAGGGATAATTTATATGGCTGGCAGTTCCGATACCGAAGCAGGCGTTTCCTCTTCGTCGCTGAAGCCATCCCATAGACGGCTTACGTCCTCCGTCGTTTGATAATTGATATTTTTTCCCTTTAGTTCCCCGGTTTTCCCTTCGTGAGAGATATAAGCCATCTCAAATGACGAGCCTCCGCTAAGACAAAACCGGAAACTGGTAACCTGCGCGCCTGATTCCGGCTCCAAGGTATTGTCCGCCGCCTCCGCTTCCGCCAGGACGCCGTAAATCCATTGAATCCCACCGGCCTCCGAAATAGTTTTTTTCCGAGCCTGCGCCGGTATCACAAAACGGTAAAGCTCTATTTTCTCAACCTGAGAAACGGAGAAAGGGAGGCCCAGGGGGCGGGGGGCGGCGCAGCTGGAAGGGGCCAGCGCAAAAAGCAGACAAATCCATGTAAAAATAAGCTTACCTTTTATACGCATTGTTTTCACTCCTCGTAGAAAAACAGCCTTGCGATTTACCGGCTTCCGTTTTTTGCGGCGGATCGGCAGACAACTGCTTTTTTGAGCCCTGAGGCCCGCTTAGCGCCTCATCGTCTAAAGCGCGGGGCTCCTCTTTTCACTTCTGCCGCTTCCCGCCATTCAGGGGTTGAGGGTAAGGCTTCCCGCTCCAGCCCAGGCGTCAGCCGGCGGTCCGCACTGCGGTGCCGGCTGACCGCGCCTGCCTGGAATAACCTTCTCTTATTCCTCCCACAGCAGAGTTGAAATCCGGGAGAAATCTTCCATGGAAAAGGCCGCTAAACCGCTGGGGCTGTATAAATAAAACACATCATCTACGTAGAAGCCTCGCAGGTCGTAATCCATATCGCCGGGGCCGTCGGCCTCCAGCGTTAACTGAGCAATTTTTTGAAAGCCTGATTCCGGGGAATAGGAATAAAGCATATACTCATTTTCCGCCGGAAACCCGATGAGATTTTTTTCCGAATCCACCAGGATAGCCTTATGGTTGCCAATGGCATTGCTCCACATATATTTCTCTCCCAGCAGCTCGGAATGCTTTTCTGCGACCGCGGCCGGGTCGGAGGTATCAAATATAGAAAGCTTGAGGCCCTGAATCTCCCCGCTTTCCTCATCTGAATTTTGTCCAAAGCCCAGCAGCAATCCGTCGCCAAATGGGTGGAGATAATTGGAAAAGCCAGGCACCTTCAGCTCGCTTAAAATCTTCGGCTCCGAGGGAGTGGACAAATCGACGGTGAACAGCGGGTCAACCTGCCGGTAGGTGACAAAATAGCCGGTATCTCCCATAAATCTGGCGGAGTAAATAGACTCGCCCCGGGCCAGATCCTCTATACTGCCTACGATATTCATCGATTCATCCAGCACAAACAGATGGTTCCTGGTTTTTTCCTGTTCCGCAGAAGCTATGCCGCCCCCGTTAAAATAGTGAGTTACATTTTCAGTAGTTACGATACGGAAATAGCCGTTGTACTCGTCCATGCTGAACTGATTCAGCACATATCCGGGCACCGAGCCCTGGCTTTCCATGGTAACAGCGCCATCCTTTAAGGAAAAACGGAACAGCTCCGTTTTATCCTTAGAAACGTCGTTTGTTTCTTCCATAGTGGTCAGCGCCACCACCAAGGTTTCGGAATTGCAGTAAATATCGCTGCCGCATCCCAGAATCGACTGGGTATCCAAAAACTCAGCGGGACTGCCGACGTCGATACTGCTGACGGTGAGATATTGGGCCGCGCCCGGTTCACCCAACAGCATAATGTCGTCGGCTGCTACTTCTGTCTTGGCGTCTCCAAGATACAGGGCCGGCACATAGGTTGACGGATCCGTTTCATCGATTTCGCCGGGGACATAGTAGCTATAGACCAGATACAGAATATCGCCCACCATACGGGAATCGATCAGGGTGCCGCTTTGCCCCAGCTCGTTGAGCAAAACCGGATGGGACCGGTCGGTGATATCATAAACGGCCGCGGTATATTTTGCCAGTCCCGCCGGAGGGCCATATATTACACAGCCGTTTGCCGGAGCTGCGTCCGTTTCCGCCGCGTCCTCCATCATGTCGTAGTAAGCGTCGTAATCCGCAACATATTTTATCAATACCATGCGGTCTCCGGCAATATAGATGTCGTTGATGCGTTCGCTGATTCCGCAGATATTCTCTCCCTCTTCAGAAACGGTGTCAATTTTCTCGATCTTCGAAAGGATTTCCGGATTGCCGCCGTTTTCCCTCAGCAGATACACATCTCCATCCACTGCGGCGTAGATATACTCTCCGTCGGTTTTGATGATATCCGCTTCCTGTACTCCCTCTACCTGGTTGTTGGTGTCGGAGTAGTCCTTTTCCGCTGAACTACCGTCATATGGAGATCCGCCTCCCGCTGTATTTACAGCGTTCTCCTCCCCCGCCTCCGGAATTCCATCCATGCCGAGGGCGGGAGTATAAATCCCCGTGTAGCTGTCTCCGCCGTTTTCCCGTTCCTTTTCCTTTAGCTCCTTGATCTGGGCGTAAACCCGGCTGTAATCTTCAGGGCTCTGGGCCTGCTGCTGGGAAACCTCGGCTTCTCCCGCCGCGCCTGCGCCAGCCATGGGGATCTGGCCATCGCGGGGCGTAAGGGAGCGAAAAATCTGAAAGCACCCCAGCAGCACGACCAAAGCCGCCGCCACCGCCGCCGCGGAACGAATCCATCTCACCGCTTTTTTCTTGTCTTTCTTTTTAGCCTGTTCCCGTTTCATTTTATAGCTCAGGGAGAGTAAGCTTTCTCGGGTGGGCTCGATTCTTTCGTTATCGGCCTTGTATTTCTTTTCAAACATCAGAAAAGCTCTCCTTTCAAAGTCTCTTTCAAAAGGCTTCTTGCCCGGTGAAGCTGGGACTTCACTGTGGTCTCCTTAGTCTTCAGCAAGCCGCTGATCTGAGACACGGACAAATCCTCGTAATAATACAGGTGGATCACTGTGCGGTATTTTACCGGCAAATCCATTACCGCATAATAAACCTCGCTTTTTTCCTCCAGTTCCGTAGTCAGAGTATCCTCCAGCGGGGAAGTTTTCCGGAACCACGCGGATGACAGCAGCGTTTTACTGCAGTTAATGGTGGCCCTGATCAGCCACGCCCGGCGGTGCTCCTCATCGGCAAACTCTTTGCCGGAACGGATATAGCGCAAAAACACCTCCTGCATGACATCATCAGCGTCATACCGGTTTTTGGTCCGGGCATAGGCCAGGCGGTAGACCATTCTTCCATAGGTATCCAAAATTTCATCAACAGAATCGTTCGTACGCAGCGATTCGTTGCCCACAGCAATCCCTCCTTTCATATAGAACACTAAGAAGCCTCTGAAAAGGTTGCGCGCTTTTCCAATATTCTTATATTTCCTTCACTTTTATTTTTCTAATCGGCTCTTCGAAAGCTCCGGTATGTCAAAAAACACGCGAAAGCGATGTTTCAAAGCTTATTCGCCCGTATGCGGCCTCGTTCCGCACGGTCTGGATGCTTTGAACCCGCCGGTATCGGATCGGCGGCCGGTAAGGCTCACGGCCATTGGCAGAAATCCTCCCAGAAGGTTATTTCTCATTCTGCCGGCGGCCTTTCCCGAAGCAAAAAACGTTCCGCCTTCCCGGCGGAACGTTTTTCCTGTCAGCACATTTCCTGATAAAATTTTATAACCTCGGCCTCCGGCTTCAAGCCATCCGCGGCGCCGTTGTCAGACAAAGAAAACGCCGCGCTGGCAGTCGCCAGCTTCATGGAATCCTCCAGGCTTCTGTCCTCATGGGCGCCGTAAAGCACTCCAGCGCAGTAGGCGTCTCCCGCTCCTGTGGTATTTTTAATAAATCCCTTGGGAAGCTTCAGGCTGGGCACCTCCACATATTCTCCGGTCCGGCAGTCCAATCCAAAGCCGCACTCCGGACAATGGATGACCGCCCATTTGGCCACGCCCATTTCGTTCATTTTCTCCAGCGCTTTTTTCATATTTTGTCTCTGGAGCTCTCCATTCTCCCGCAGGGAAATCCCGGTGGTGCATTGGGCCTCAATTTCATTGATAATACAATAATCCGTGTATTTTAGCGACGGCGGCACAATTTTTTGAAAGCGGTCGCTCATTTCGCTGACCACATCCACGCTGGTCTCCAGGCCATGCTCTTTGGCGTGGGCCAGGAGCCTGGCCATTTTAGTACCGTATTGGTTGTCAGGTTCATCCAAAGCGTTTAAGGATAGGATATAGCCGATATGGAAAATCTTCGCGTCAAATTTATCCCAGTCGATATCATCCTCGCAGAAAACCTCGTTAGCGCCCCAATAAGCAAAAAAGGACCGCTGCTTGCTGGCGCTGTCCACAATGACCAGTGTGAAAGAGGTGCTGCCCTCGGCGCCTATTTGGGAAACATCAATATTGGGATAATGGCGGAAAGCTTCCCAAATACGCTCCGCAGCTTCATCCTTCCCCACTTTTCCCAAGGCCGTAATGGGAAGCTGAGAGTCCAGCTTCGCTAAAACCATTGCCGTATTACAGACAGCGCCGCCGGTATTGTTAATGATTGGATCCTGGATTTTCGTTAAAGCTCCAATCTCTGGGTAGCGGTCTACCGTATATACGATATCCGCTACCAAGCTGCCCGCTACCGCGATTCCTTTTTTCATCAGAACTCCTCCTTTTGATGTCCGGTTCTCCACAGGATTTTCCCTGTTAATTCATAATCTTATTCGGATCCGAAGCATCCACTGTCGGATCCACTGGCCGTATGTTCCGCATCGTCTTACGGTAAGAGAGGAATAAAAGCCCTGAGGCAGTGACCCAAGCGATGGGATTGATCCAGCAAAGCCCGGTGAAGCCGAAAAAATGTCCCAGAACAGGCGCGCCTATCATTCTCGACAGCAGCTCGCAGACTCCCGCCAGCATCGGGGTAACGCCGTTTCCCAGTCCCAAAAGGGTATTCCGATAAAGGAACAGCATCGTTAGCGCGGGATAAAACAGGGCGGAAATAAACAGGTAGAGATGCGCCTGCTGAATCACCTCCGGATGATACCCGTCGATGAACCAGGAGGACATCACCCCGCCAAACGCGGTCATGATCACCATAATTCCCAGTGTAATTGCCTCGCAGGCTAAAGCGCATTTCCGCAAGCCTTCTCGGACTCTGCCGGCTTTACCGGCTCCGTAATTCTGTCCCGCATAAGTGGCCATCGCCGTTCCAAAGGAGACAGCCACCTGCTCCGACAGCATATGAATTTTAGAGGCGGCGGAAAACGCCGCCACAGCAGCGGAGCCGAACAGGTTCAAAACCGCTTGGTTTACTAAAACGCTGGTCCCAGTAATGACAAACTGCATTGCCATCGGAAGGGCAAGCCGTAAGTGCTTCCAAGCGTAGCTCCAATCAAAGGTCCAATGCCGCTTTTCCATGCGCAGGAGAGGAAATCTTCTCCAGGCGTAGCCCAGGCACAAAAGTCCGGAAACCCCTTGAGACAGCACCGTGGCCCAGGCCGCGCCTCCCACTCCCATATGAAAAGTGATGATAAACAGCAGATCCAACGCTACATTTAAAAAAGAGGCGAATACTAAAAAAATCAGCGGCGTTTTACTGTCTCCCAGCGCGCGGATAATGCAGGAAAGCAGGTTATAAAAGGCCGTGGCCGCAACGCCGTAATAAATTACGATAATATAAGCATAGGAATCTTCAATAATATCCGCCGGCGTATTCATAACCTCCAACAGAGGCCTTGCGGTTAAAATTCCCGCCGCCGTCAGCAGAACCGTGGCAGCAAGGCTCAGCAGCGCCGAGGTCGCGACGGAACGTTTTACCCCTTCATAGTCTCCGGCTCCGAAACGCTGGGCGGTGATGACGGAAAAACCGGCGGTAAGGCCCTGGATACAGCCAATCACTAAAAACGAAATTCCGCTGGTCGCTCCCACCGCAGCCAACGCTTCCATGCTGATCGCACGGCCCACGATGATGGAGTCTACCATGCCATAAAGCTGCTGGCATAGGTTTCCAAACAACACCGGCAGCGTAAAAGAAATAATCAGCCGGGTGGGATTTCCCCGGGTCATATCGTTTGTCATAACCGCACCCCTCTATCGTCCTTCTCAATTATACAAAACCCAGAAACCAAATGCAATTCTTTATTGGAAAACGTTTCTCGTTTTTTATTTTAAAGGAACGAACCCTCTTTTTCCACCGGAACAATTATCGTTTTTTCTGAGAAACCAGGCGCCTAAATTTTGTCTTTATAGGTTGGCAGCCCCCGTCGTAAGTCCAGCTTTTAACCAAGGAAAGCCAAAGGGCCAGCGGAAGCCTGCGCTTGCTGAGCCTTTTGCCTCCGCAGCCAAGCGTATGACGGAAGGAGTATAGCGAACGGCAAGGAGCCGGAGGAAATCCTCCGGCTCCTTGCCGTTCGTCTCTATCTTCCGCTTTTATATTCACGGAGGCCATATTAAGCCCGAAGCAGCAGCTTCAGCTTAGTTCTTAAAATATCTGCCCAAAGCATCGGCGCCCACCATGGCGGCGTAAACCATTTCCGGAGTTACCTCAAAGGGCATGTTCACCAGCGTATCGTCAGGGGAGCAGGCTCTGACAGCTGCCTCCATCAGCAGATCCTTATCCGGCCGCGCCATACCAAGCTCTGCGAAGGTTGTGGGTAATCCCACATCCATGCAGAAGCCAATGACCTCTTCCAGCAATTTCTGGCCAGCGTTTTCCAGCACCAGCTGAGTCAAGGTACCAAAAGCCACCTTCTCGCCGTGATACAGATGGTGACAATCCTTAATCACCGTCAAGCCGTTATGAATCGCATGGGCTCCCGCCAGGCCTCCGCTTTCAAAACCGATGCCGCTTAAATAGGTGTTTGCCTCAATGATGTTTTCCACTGCCTGGGTACAGGCACCGGCTTCCACCGCCAGCTTTGCTTTTACGCCATCCTCCAGCAAAGTCTCATAGCACAGCTTCGCCAAAGCCAAAGCTCCCTTAGTAGGCTTTCCGCCGGCGCAGCTCAGCGCTCCGCTGGCGGCCACAGCTCTGGCCTCAAAGTAGGTGGCCAGGGCGTCTCCCATGCCGGAAACCAAAAGCCTCGATGGTGCGGCGGCGATAATATCCGTATCCACCAGCACAAGGTCGGGGTTAGAATTTAAAAACAGGTACCGCTCAAACACGCCGGTTTCAGAGTAAATCACCGACAACGCTGAGCAAGGAGCGTCGGTAGACGCGATAGTGGGAATAATCACAACAGGCGCGCCCTGATAATACGCGGCGGCTTTTGCGCTGTCGTGAATTTTGCCGCCGCCCACGCCTACGACCAGGTCGCATTTATTTTCTTGAAAACGGCTACCCAGCCGCTTGATCTCCGTTTCGCAGCATTCTCCTTGAAATTCCTCGAAGACCAGCTCCATGCCGGTATTTTCAAAGCTTTTTTCCAGCAGGTCGCGCACCCTTTTTAATCCGGACGCGCTGATAATGACAAACAGCTTCTTTCCCAACTTTTTAGCGTGCTCCGGCAAATTTTTTAATTCGCCCCTGCCTTGCACATATCGATTTGGACTAATAATGGTATTGGCCATGAAAATCCCTCCAATTCTGTATTTGAAACCTATCGCTATACTATAAACCTTACAAAATCAGCGCTTATCTGTCAACCAGGAATCCGCTGAAATCCCGCCGCGGGCCCCGAAAATTTTTGTTAATTTTTTAACATAAAACTGTGCCGTTCCTTCTCCCACGAATAAAAAAGACGTCGTTTGAAACACTATTGAAAACACGAACCAGAAAAATGGAGGCGGGATAATGGCTGACACAACCGATCTTTTGATCATCGGAGGGGGCTGCGCTGGATTGACCGCCGCGATCTACGCTATCCGGGCGGGGCTTTCAGCAACCGTATTGGAGGGCGGCTTTGCTGGAGGGCAAATCGCTGTTACCAATGAAATCGAAAACTATCCGGGCTATGTAAAAATATCCGGGCCGGACCTGGCGATGAAAATTTACGAGCAAGCCCAAAGGCTAGGCGCTGACATTCAAATGGAACAAGTACTAAAAGCCTCTCTAGCCTCCCCGGTCAAAACCCTTCAAACCAACGGGGGAGAATATAAGGGCAAATCCGTAATCATCGCCAATGGCGTCAAGCGGCGCACGCTGGATTGTCCCGGAGAAAAGGAACTGACGGGAAAGGGGGTTTCCTACTGCGCCACCTGCGACGGGGCCTTTTTCCGGGGCAAAGTCGCGGCGGTCATCGGCGGGGGAAATACCGCCCTGGAAGACGCTCTCTTTCTGTCCAATCTCTGCGAAAGCGTCTTTCTGATTCACCGCCGCAATGCTTTTCGAGGGGAAAAGCTTCTTGCGGATGCGGTAAAAAAGCGAAAAAACATCATTTTTCACGGAGAAACCGTCGTAAAAGAAATCTTGGGAGAAAAAGCTGTCACCGCCGCCGTAATCCGAAACATAAATTCCGGACAAGAAGAGCTTCTCCCAGTTTCCGCTGTTTTTATAGCCATCGGTCTGGTGCCGGATAACAGGATTTTCTCAGAGCTTCCCCTGGATTCCAACGGCTACATTCTGGCCGGGGATGACTGTAAAACCAGCCTTGCCGGCGTATTCGCCGCAGGAGATACCCGAGCGAAAGCCCTTCGGCAAATTCTTACCGCGGCGTCCGACGGGGCTACCGCCGCCTTCCAGGCCGCAAGCTATGTGAACACTCTGGAAACCGCTCTCCGCTAATCTTGAACAGGCAACCCTTTCCCGCCAACGGCTTTGGCGGATAGCGGAGCGGTCAGAAAGCAGCAAAAACCACCTGTGCGCCCTGACTGTAAAGGAGTACGGCAAAAGCTTAATTGCCGCGGGCTTTTTGCGAGGCGCTCGAAGAAGCGGCGCCTTACGCTTGAGACGATAAAATTTCCCTATTGCCGTCTGCCGCACGGCAGGCCTCCCTCTCCAACAGCCATTGTATGCTGTATACCTGAATGATAAAAAACAGCCTGGGATAAATTCCAGGCTGTTTGATCTGCTGTCAGCGAAGCAGAAGCACCGCTACATCGTTTACATTGGTACCGGTAGGGCCGGTCATCAGCAAGCCTCCGCATTTCTGCAGGGCGTGGTAAGCGTCGTTTTCCTCCAGCACCCGGTCAATCCCGATCCCCTGCTGCCGCAGTTGTCCGGCGGTTTCCCCATCTACTATGCCGCCTGCCGCGTCGGTAGGGCCGTCGGTACCGTCTGACCCCAAGGAAAACAAAACCGCATTCGGCAAGCCTTCCAAGCCTCTGGCCGCGGAAAGCGCGAGCTCCTGGTTTCTTCCCCCCATGCCTTTTCCCTTCAGCTCCACTACCGTCTCGCCGCCCACAATCACCGCCGCGGGCTTTCCAGTTAAGTGATCCTTTTTCCATTGGGCGACAGCGGCCAAAAAGCTTCCCGCCTCTTTTGCCTGACAGGTTAAGCACGCTGTCAAAATTTCCGGAGCGTACCCCAGCTCACCAGCCGCTCTTGCCGCGGACTCGCAAAGGCTTTGAACGCTCCCGGTAATCACGGTTTCACTATTTTCCAGTGTTTTTGGGGTTTCTTCCTTTAGGATCTCCAATGCTCTTGAAGAAAGGCGCAGGCCGTATTTTTTCACCACTTCCAGGGCCTGCTCCGAGGTTGAAGAATCCGGCGCCGCCGGACCAGACGCAATGCTTTCCAAGCTATTGCCAAGAACATCGGACAGGACAATGGAAAACACCTGAGCCGGAGCGCAAAGCTGGGCAAACCTTCCTCCCTTCACGCCGGAGAGACGCTTGCGGATCAAGTTAATTTCCGTGATCTCCGCCCCGCAGGCCAAAAGCTGCCTGGTAATGTCCTGCAATTCCTCCAGGGGCACCAAGGGCAGTTCAAACAAAGCGGAGCCTCCGCCGGATATCAAAAACAGGACTTGGTCGTTCTGGGTTAGGCTCCGGGCAAGGCCTGCCATCTTCTGAGCACCGAAAACAGAGTTTGCATCCGGTACCGGATGGCCCGCCTCTAAAATTTCGCAGCGGGGAATTTCTCCTTTGCTGTGGCCGTATTTCGTCAGCACAATTCCTTGCTTAATTTGGTTCCCTAAAGACCTTTCCGCGGCGCTGGCCATCTGCCAGGCCGCCTTTCCTATACTGAATAAGGTCACTGGCTTTGTGAAGCTGCGGGCCCTCAGCGCTTTTTCCACCGCCTGATCCGGCATCGCTTCCTTCAGTGTCTTTCGGATAATTTTCCAAGCATCCCGGCGCATACTCTCATTACTCATGGAATTCCCTCCTTGCCTTGGTTTCACTATAAAGCTTTCTTTCCCTATTGTCAATTTGATTGTAGAATGAGCTCTTTCGCAATAGGCTTTTCACAGTACGCGCTTTATGGTATCATAGACATAAATGCTGACGAAAACGAGGAATGACACGGATGAATATGATTCAGAAAGCGGTAACCGACGCCTTGGATTCTCTTGATATTGATTACGAGATAACAGAGCATCCCCCTGTTTATACCATTGACGAAATGAAGAACCTGGGAATTACCCATAAGGGGGATGTGGTAAAAAACCTTTTTCTGCGGGACGCCAAAGGAAAACGCCACTTTTTAGTGGTGCTGGATAAAGACAAGCGCGCGGATCTGAAAGCCCTTCAGGAACAGCTGAGCTGCAGCAAATTGAGCTTCGCCTCTGAGGAACGGCTGAAAAAGCATTTGGGTCTTTCCAGAGGCTCGGTCACCCCGCTTGGCATCCTGAACGACGCCCAAGGCATGGTAGAACTGGTATTTGACCGGGATCTCATTGGCCGGCGGCGGCTCGGAGTCCATCCCAATGAGAACACGGCGACCATTTGGATTTCCTTTGACAATTTAAAGAAGATATCAGAAGCCTTCCACCATCCAATTCAATATGTCTCTTTATAATGGAACGTTTCACGTTTTCCGGAGATGCGGAAGCATTTCTGCGCTTCCGGATTTTTTCCAGCTCTAACACGCAGCGGTTTCCCAGAGAAGCAAGCGAATCCCGGCGCTTAAGAGATCAGAAAGCGCTTAGATTCTTCGAAGGCCGGCGGAAAAAGAAGATCGAAAGCTGGTTTTATAGCGCTCAGCGATTTTTCAGAAACTGCCGAGGGCAGCTTTTATCCCCGCCGCGCTTGTCATGAGGCGCCGAAGATCTAATAAACCGCAAAGCTGTTTTGATTTCTCCTCTTGACAAAGGAATTTATAATTGATATTATTATGATATCAATTAGATATCTAGAAGGGTTTCTTTTATGGAAGAAAAAATTGTATATGAGGAAAGAGAGAAAAAAGCCGGCTCCGGCGCGCTGGCGCTGATTCTGATTATTATTTTGCTGCTGGCATCAATCGGAGCGGCCATACTAGGCTCTGTACTGTTATCCGACGAGCAGAATTCCTCTCCCTGGGGAGCCGTTTTGCTCACAGCCGGTATTTTAGCCTTTGTTCTGGGCTGTATCCTGCTGCCAGGCCTAAAGGTAATCAATCCTAAAGAAGCGCTGGTGCTTACTCTATTTGGCAAATATTGCGGCACGCTGAAAAAGGATGGATTTTATTGGGTAAATCCCTTCTGCACCGCGGTAAATCCTACCGCCGCAACCGGGCGGACTACTGGGCCGAACTCCGTAATCGTTTCTGAAAGCAAAAAGGTATCTTTGAAAGCTATCACTCTAAACAACGAAAAGCAGACTGTCAACGATGAACGGGGCAATCCGGTGATTATTGGCACCATTGTGATCTGGAGGGTCGTTAATACCGCCAAGGCTGTATTCAATGTAAACAATTATAAGGTTTTTCTTTCCACACAATGCGATTCCGCTACCCGCAATGTGGCTCGGCTGTATCCATATGACAGCGAGGACAGCACCGGTGAAAAATCCTTGCGGGGAAGCAGCCAGGAGGTCGCTGATATGATGAAGCAGGATCTCCAGGCCAGAGTAGATGTTGCCGGGATCGAGATCATGGACGTCCGCATCACCAACCTGACCTATGCCCCGGAAATCGCCGCGGCAATGCTCCAGCGCCAGCAGGCCGAGGCGGTAATCGCTGCCCGGCAGAAAATCGTGGAGGGCGCCGTAGGCATGGTAGAGATGGCATTGAATCATCTCAGCGAGAACGGAGTAGTGGAGCTTGATGAAGAACGGAAGGCCGCCATGGTCAGCAACCTGCTGGTTGTGCTTTGCGGAAACCGGGACGCCCAGCCTATTGTCAACAGCGGATCGATCTACTGATCCGGATGAAGGGGAATGCCAATGGAAAAGAAAGATAACGAAAAAAAGCAGATTCTTTTAAGGCTTGCCCCAAGTCTTTGGAAAGACCTCGCCGCCTGGGCGGAGGACGACTACCGTTCGATCAACGGTCAAATTGAGTTTTTGCTGAGTGAATGTGTCCGAAAGCGGAAAAGCCGCGCTCAAAAGGAGGCGGTTATGCAAGAAAAATTCCTCTCCGGTGAAATTACGCCGGAAGAATATCACACCTGGCTGAAAAACAGGAAGCTTTCGGAAAAATAGGGTTCTGTCAAAAGCTCTTAATTTTAAACTCTTTTCCTCCCAAGAAGCCCCAAAAATTCCGGGGCCTCTCTTGGATGGTGCCTCCCTTTCACCAGAGGATCCTGATCATATCACAGAGGGAACAAAAAAGCTTTGCAAACCGGCTGCCTCTGCGGGCTGTAAATCTTACTCAAATTACTTTCCGCGAGAAGATAGAAAAGAAACAGGGAAAGCAAAAATCAATCTTTTTTTCGCTTTCCTTTCCCCCGAGGATGTGATATGATTATTTTCGGAAAAATTTTTTAGGGGGGCTTCCCATGAACCGTGAAAAAATATTGGTAGTTGGCAGTTCTAATACGGACGTAATTCTTCGTATTCCCCGATATCCCTTGCAAGGGGAATCATTGGTAGTGTATAAGAGAGAGCAGGCCTTAGGCGGAAAGGGCTCCAACCGGGCGGTGGCCCTTACCAGGCTGGGCGCCGACTTGGATTTTTGCTGTAAGCTTGGCAAGGATGCTTCCGGAGAATTCATCCTTGACGCTTATGAAAAGGAAGGGGTCAGCCGGGAGATGGTGCTTCTTGGCGACACAGAAGGCACTGGCACCGCATATATTATGCTGGAGGACAGCGGCAGCAACACTATCCTGTCTTACTTAGGCGCCAACGGCGATTATACCCAGAAGGACATTGACGTCGTATTATCGAAGCTTTCCCATTACGGATACCTGTGTATGGATCTTGAATTCAGCTTAGAGGCGATCCGCGCTATTCTAAAGGCTTCCAAGGAAGGGGGGCCCAAGGCTGTCATCGACGCCGGCCCCGTTCGTAAGGAGCTGCCCCTGGAGGCTTTCCGCGGCGCTTACGTGCTGAGTCCTAATGAGACCGAAGCCTCCGGCATGACCGGCATCAAAATTACAGACCGGGATTCTGCTGAGAAAGCATGTGCGGCTCTTTATCAATCCGGCTGCGAAAACGTGATTCTGAAATGGGGCAAACAGGGCGCCCTTCTTTACGACGGAACAGACTTTTCTCATTTTCCCGCTTATAGCGGCTCTGGAAAGGTTGTGGATACCACGGCTGCGGGCGACTGCTTCATGGCAGGGCTGACCTGCCGCCTTTCCGAGGGATACTCCTTAAAGGAGTCCATCCAATTTGCGAACATCGCCGCCTCTATCGCCGTTACAAGATTAGGCGCTATCCCCTCCCTTCCCAATCGGAAGGAGGTCGAGCTGATGGCGGAAAAGGCCGGGCAGGAGGGCTATTTTGACCGGTAAGCCGTTCATAACAGGTTTCCCGCTTCCGGCTGACGGAAAAACCGTCACAGCAAAAGCGGCGGTTTGAAGCTTTATTCGAACTTGCCGGCAGGAGCATCCCAGATCAAGGGACTTTGCAATCAATTGCACCTGTCTCTCCCGGCGCCTATGGTTAGGCGGTTCCCGTTTTAAGAAGCCTTTTTGTTATAAAAACTGTTGGGCATCCGCCTTCCCCTTGCGCCGCCAAATTAAAATTCCTTTTACAGAACGTTCCCCCGGACTTCACCGGCGTTTCCCATAACTTTAAAAAAAACCCCGGCAGCAGGACGGCCGCGGCAGCAATTGCTGGCTGCGCACTTCCTGTACTGGGGCTTTCTTTTTACTTTTTGCGTTTTGAGATTTTCTTCGCCCTATTTTCGAGGGGGCATTTCTCATGGTGCTGAACCTGAGAGCGGAAAAACAATAAAAGCCGCTCCTGAATCAGGGCCTTACTTTCCTTCGATCACACAACCAGCGCCGGACCAATCCTTATAGAACCGGTCTACATAGTATTTGGTCAGAGGCAGAGGGCTGTCAAAAGTATCAGTGAACACATGGTAAGGCATGGTGACAATATCTGCGCCGGCCAAAGCGTATTCCACGATTTCCTGAGGCTTTTCGATGGAAGCGGCCAGCACCTCTGTCGGCAAGCCCTCCTCATGGATAACATCGCATAGCTGCTCCAGCGTTACCAGGCCGTCATAACCGATCACATCATTTTGTCCGGTGTAAGGAGCTACATAATCCGCTCCGGCAGTAGCGCACAAAAAGCCCTGAGATGCGGTAAGCACCGCAGTAGCACAGGTTTTAATCCCCTCCGCATGGAGAATCTTGATGGCTTTTACCGCCTCCCGAGTAGCAGGCAGCTTTACCACAATATTTTTTCCAGCGGTGACAATTTTTCTAGCCTCGGCAACCATCCCCTCCGTATCCTTGGCCACCACCTGGCCGAACACCGGAATCTCCGGGAACTCCTTTGCGATATTGGCTAGAACATCCACCAAATTTTTCCCTGTCTGGGACGCGATGGTGGGGTTGGTGGTAATTCCGCAGATGAGGCCCATCTCGTCCAGCTCTTTTAATTCCCGCAGGTCAGCGGTATCTGCAAATAATTTCATATCGTGAACACTCCTTTTCCAGCTTACGGCTCTTCCGGATACCAGCCCACAAACTCCGGCTTCGCGCTTACCTTGGCATTGTTGCCCATCTCATAATAGGCGCCGAGCGCGTCAAAGGTATCCAGATAGAAATAATGATCCTCCATGTATTTTCCCTGATAGGTCACCTTGGGCCCGCGGCTGGAATATTCGGCAACCGCAGCATCCAGAGCATCGTTATCCAGAATGGATTCCTTGATGTGATGGATTCCGGGCCCTCTTTCCTCCAAGAACTTGGAATAAGGATTCACACCGTGAATCGGCTGGATAATCTCAAACTCGATATCGCCGATAAAGGTAGCGGCAATCAAAAATTCGAAATCGCCTTCTACCGGCTTTCCATCGCTTTTTACGTCATGGGCGCTGATCGGATTATTTTTCAGAATCGTCCATGGGCCCCAGTTCAGAGTATTTGTTAAATACTCAATGGTTTTCTTGTAATCATTAGTGACATAACAAACCTGGGTAATCTTTCTGTTCTTGTTGAATTCCTGCAATTCCTTTGCGCTCATCATAGTTGATAGCCCCCTTTAAAATAATAAAAATTAACGCCGGGCCTCCCCGGTTGGTTCCAAATTGTTCAAAGTTTCGCGCCCTTTCACGATCAAAAAACTGTATGCTTTCGGCTTGCAGGCCGTTTCTGAAACACCTTGAAGCACCGGCAAAAGGCCACCGTCTGAAACAACCCTTAGACGGCCTTCTCCAGCCTTATTGCCTGAAATTTCCCTAACAGCCGTCAAACCATTCGATTTTTTCTCTTTAAAGCTATCGTAAATGGGTCGCAGCCAAGCCACATCAAGCGTGAAGGATACTATTATTCTACATATAAGCCCATCTGGATTCCTTTGGAGTAATCCCCATCCCAATCGTAGCTTTTCCGGGGCTCAAAGGAATTCATCTGGAAGCTTCTCGCGGCCAAATCCCGCATTTCTTCCATTGAGGATACCACATTAAGCCCTCGCAGCTGCCATAAAAGGTTGCCGATCAGAGTAGCGTAAGGCATTCCGGACCGGGTAGGCAGATGAGAAGCGTCACTGATCATCTGCACCAGCTGAGGATACCAGGCTCCTCCATTCACCACCACGATTTCCTCCAGAGGAATATTCAGTTTTTCCATTACATGGAGGGCTTTTTGTTTAATCCACATTGCGATGCTCTCAAACAAGCAGCGGATCCACTCGCCGTGAGTGGCGGGAACTGTCTGGCCGGTTTCCGCCAAATGCTCGGTCAAAGCCTCGATGATACTTCCGTGGGCTTTCAGGAATCTTGGATCCTTTAGGTTGACATAGGAATGGACGGAACGGGCTTCCTCCGCCATTTGCTCCACCTGATCGTAAGAATAGGTGTTTCCTTGCTGCGCCCATTCCTTTTTCACCGCGTTTACCAGCAGGAATGCCGGGAAATCCTGATAAACCAGGAAAGCGCCAGGTTCGCCCTGGAGCGAGTTCTTAAAGCCGTATCGGTAGGCCGCGTCGCTGATGTCGGGCCTATCGGTCTCCACACCCATATTGGCGTTGGTGCCCAAGCAAACATACAGCTTATTCTTGCCGAAGCCGGGAATCGCCGCCACCGCGGAAGCACTGTCATGGCCGGCGACGGACACAACCTTCATCCCTACGGCGCCGGTTTGATCCTCAACGGCCGGATGCACCGGTCCCAGCACCCATCCGGGCGCCTTCGGCGGCATAAAAAGCCGGGTTGGAATTCCCAGCGCCTCACAGAGCTCTGTGGACCAGCGCTCCTGGCGGTAATCGAACAAGCCGGTCGTCCCGGCGATGGTTGCTTCCGCCGTTCCCTTGACGCCGGTATAAAAGTAACCGAACAGGTCGGGGAACATGATCAGCTTATCCGCATAATCCATGCAAGGGTCGTGGGCGGCCGCCCGGGAAAACACCTGGGGCAGCATATAACCCCGGTTGCACAAGCAGCCTGTCAGGCGAAACGTCTCCTGCTCCGGAATTTTCGCGAACAGCTCCTCTAGGGTATGCAGCGTACTGTTGTCGTTGGGATGATACGGGGGGAAAACAATGCGCCCATAACCATCAATATAAGCATGGGCGGAGCCATGGGTATCAAAGCCAATAGTATCTGGGGCGCCGTATTGGGAAACGATCCGGGCCAGACCGTCTAAAGAATGGTTATAAAGCGAGAAAAAATCATGATATAAGGAATCCAGCACTCTTACGGAGCGGTTAGGAAAAGGAATATACTCGTTTTCCGTCAGCCGTTCTCCGTCAAAATACGCGGATACCATTTTTCCACCGCTGGCGCCGCAGTCAACCCCCACCACATGATATCTTTTGCTCATTTGAGCTTCCACCTTTCCAAATTCATTGAGAATGTTGGATCTTCCGCTTGACACCCCGCTTATTTAACTTGGAAAAGCCGTTGTTCCTCGTTGGGCAGCGGAGCCTCTCCGCCCAGCTGAGCGGTCTGGAAGCGTGCCTTGGCGATAGCCTCGGCCTCTTTTTGGGTTCTGTGAGTAAAAGTGAATCTTTTACGGCGTCGGCCGCAAGTCCTGTTGATGCCATGGAAAACAGTGGCTTCCGGCCGTTCGCAGTAACATAAAAAATCCAAATATATTCGGATTATTCGTAATTTCTGTGGCGCTTCTCCATTTCCTCGTCGGAAACGTTCATCTGCTGCTTCAGCATTCTGGACATGCAGTCAAACAGGATGACCGCGGACTGCTCATACAGGTTGCCCATGGGCTGCTTAGTGGGAACCAAATCTCCGTGGGCCCTGTATGCCATTGCCGGCAGATGCACGATCACATCGGCCACCTTACCCATATCGCTGTCAGGAACGGCTGTCACCAGAACAATCTTAGCGCCGGCCTTTTTGCACAGCTCGGCGATAAACACTACATGGCTGTAAAAACCGGGCCCGCAGGAAATGAACACCACATCGCCCTCGCCTACGGAAGGCGCGGTATCATCCCAAGCCCAGTGAGCGTCCTTACCCAAATGCATCAGGCGCATCACAAAGAATTTTAACCCCAGGCCTTCTCTTCCGGCGCCGTAGCAGACTACTTTCTTCGCGTTAATAATCGCGTCCAGCGCAGGCTGCAAATCCTTGTCGTCCATTCTGTCAAACACCTGCTGCATCTCGCTTAACGCGGTGTTGGCATACTCGTTCAATAAACCCATTTTTAGTTCCTCCTTAAAAATTTCAGTCCAAATAGGTTTGGAATTTATTACCCTAGAATGATTCTTCCATCCTAAGCAATCTAAGCAATACCGAAAACATGTTTTGTTCGCCAGTATGACAGCCTCGGTCACACGCAGGAGAGAAAGCCCGCGGTAAAGGAATCTCCCAGGCCGATGGTACAGGCCGGATGCTCTACCGGCTTTGTAGGCACCGCGACGACGCCGCCCTTTTCCAGAGTTTTGATCCGCTGCAGCCCGACGGTGCTATCAGGCTGGTCCGCTATGGAGAACACCATTTCCCTAGTGCCATAATCGGAATACCTCGCCTTAGCGGAAGCTACCATGTTCCCCATGGCCAACGCGGATTTTACATCTCTGCCCTCCGGCAGAGGATTGCCGTAATACATGGACACATCCCTTGAATGGATGACCACGCCCCGGCGCGGATGATAGGTATGGAAAAACTTATCCAATAGATCCATCAGCATATAAGGGTTGCCGCCAAAGGAAGAATGGGAAACGCCGTTAATTTCAAACAGCTCCTCGTCGCTGCAGGCGATAATATCACTTTTGCCGCCCAGCTCCTTAAAGTATTTGCCGTAGCCATCCTTTAGGAAGAAAGGGCCGCACTCGCAGTAAACCATAGTCTCCTGAGAAAAGCCCTCCAGAAGCCGCGCGATTTCCTTCAGCTTGGCGTCCAGGTTCTCCTCCTGCTGAATCCCGCTGACGCCGGAAATCAGCAGAGCGGTGGCATGATTTTTCTTCGCATACTCAAAATAACCGTGATCCAGCGGCAGTTCAGAGTTGAGCACATCCCAGGATAGAATGATCTTGTTGGCCACCGGAGCGGTATAGCTCTGATCCTGGAACTTAAGAGCGGCGCCTTTATGAAACTGCAGAATAAAATGAGGAGCGTAGCGCTCGGGATTTTCCCGCAAAAACTGCCGCACCGGCAGCGCCTTGCCGTTGGAATACACAGAAAGGGGCGGATAATTGAGCAAATCGGCAAACTGCGGCCCAAAGCTGGTTAAATGCACCAGACTTCTCACACCAAAGCTGCCCAAAGCACACGCCGCCTGGGCGCCTGTACCGCCTACGCCGTAAGAGGCCATCTTTAAGGAGCTTTCGATCGTCCTCGCGACCTCCTCGCAGATGAAGCACTCCGTCCCCCCCTCTGGCAGCCGGAACAGCAGCATATCCACCAGGTCGGTCATATTCTCCACATTGCTGATGTTTCTCGGCCCCGTGGCGTACTGGTCCACCCATTTCTGGATAACGCCGGTATCCCAGCGCACCAGCAGATCCACATTGCTGGTGAGGCCGGCAGCCACATAGCGGGAATCCGCCACTCTTTTAAAGTACTCGATAGCGTTTTGATAAACACCCATAAAGCTTCTTCCTTTAACCAATCATTATTTTATCAGCTACGGGCCAGGGCTTCCATAAGCTCCCGATAGATCTCATCGATATCGGCGATCACCGGATTGGCCTTATAGTCCGGGAGGTCATGGCTGCGGTCGGCAATCCTGCGGATAGTAGCCTCGTCCACAGAGAAGCTTTCAAAATTCAGCCACATGCCGATATCCTTCAGCAGCTGGTCCACTTCCTCGCAGCACCTCTTGGCAGCTTCTTCGTCAGAAAGCCCTGACAGCTCCGGATTTAAAATTCTGCCCACAGTCGCGAACTTCTCAACCGCGGCAGGATAGGTCAGCCGCATGAAGGAGGGATAGGTCAGCGCCAGAGACTCACCGTGCATAATCTGGGGGCAGTGGCCGCTGATGGTCATTCCCACGCCGTGAGGCAGGGTAACGCCGGCGTTGGCGATGGCTAAGCCGCCGCAGGTATCCGCCCAGGCCATTCCCTCTCTGGCTTCCAGGTCCTGTCCGTCCTTCACCACCCGGCGCAGGTATTTCGCCACCATGCGGATTCCTTCCAGGGCAATGATATCAGTATAAGCAGAGCCATTTACATTAATATAGCTTTCAAAACAGTGGCAGAAGGCGTCAAAACCAGTAGAAGCGGTGGTATGCCGGGGTACGGTCACCATCAGGTCCGGGTCTACGATGGCAACTCGGGGATAAATCAAATTATTGAAAACGGCGCTCTTTGTCTGAGTGGCGGTTTCCGTCATCACCGCAACCTGGGTAACCTGCGACCCGGTGCCCGAGGTAGTGGTCACGGCGATGCAGGGCAGCGTCTTTTCCGGCTGCTTTTTAAAGAACAGGTAGTCCCAGGCCCGCCCCTCATTGATTGCGGCCATTGCCACAGCCTTAGCGGTATCCATGGAGGACCCGCCGCCGATACCGATAACGGCATCCACCTTTTCGCTCCGGGCCATTTGGGTTCCAGCATCGACGCTCTCCGTAGTTGGATTCGGCACCACGCCGTCATAGTGATGTACAGTAAGCCCGGCTTGCTGCAATAGCCCCTTTACCCTTTCATATAAGGGAGCCAGCGGGGAATTGACGGATTCCGTCACCAGTAAAACGTTTTCCCCGTATTGGGAAGCAATCTCTCCAATACTGTCAATTTTTCCCCGACCAAATAAGATTTTTGTGGTTTGCTCGTAACTGAAGTTCATGACGATGCACTCGCTTTCCCTGCATAAAGATACAGAATAAAATTATTCTTCCGTTTTCCTCTCAATCTGATTTGGCAAAGGGAAACGGTTCTTCCTTAAGCCATTTGGAACCAGTGATCTCCTGGACACAAGCTTTTTCCAGTTTGTTTTCACTTTCCCCCGCAGGCAGGTGAAAGCCGGATTTCATTTTCCAGTTTTTTCATCTATAATCAGCTTGCTGGCACCTAATTTTTTAAGAAGGCACTAACCCGGAGAAAAAAGATGCGCAAAACAAACAATTTTAACTCAAAACCGCTGTTTAAAATAAACATAAATTTTACGCAATTACTTATATGTATTTAGTTATTTACATTTAATTATTTTATGTAAAATTTGTCAGGTTTTAAGCCGCTTTTTTATCCATTTCATGCTTTCGTCCTCATTATAAACAAGGGAATATTATTTGTCAATAGAAAAATAGAAATCAAAAGATAATTTAAAAACCTGTTTTTGTAACATTTTATCCATAATAACTAATTGACAAAATATATTATTTTTTTATAATATAATTAACAGAAGGTAATATCCATTTTTTAATTAATATAAAATAGTAATTCGCCACTGCTTTGTTATGGATACGCCTAAATTGATCTGTCCCTAATAAAACAAGGCCGTATCTTATCCAGTGTAAGCCTGTCCGGCCGCATATAAACGGAGGTTCATTATGCCTAAGGTCGATAAGTCTATCGTTGGAATCCATAATAAGGAAGCCGTGATTAACACAATACGGGATAACTCCCCGATATTCCGGGCGGAGATCGCCCGCTTGACTGGTCTGAGTATTCCTACCGTAATGAAGATTACGGATGAATTCAAGGAATCAGGCCTAATCTATGAAAGCGGCAAGCGCACTTCTGAGGTAGGAAAGCCCCCAAAGCTGCTGAGCTTTGTACCTGACGCTAAATATATCATTGGCGTAGATGTGGGAACCACCCACGTTGGGGCGGTTCTGATGGATCTTTCCGCCAGGATCCTTCTGCGTGAATGGGTGCCCACTCACGACGGCCACGCCTTTCCTCAGGTGTTGGAGCAGACGATTCAATGCATCCAAAAGATTTTGGATGCTTCTTCTGAATACGCCGGTAAAATTCTAGGCATCGGCGTAGGGGTTCCCGGGCTGATTTCTGTGGAAACGGGAAAAATCATCCTTTCTCCCGCTATCGGCTGGCATGAAGGTAACTTTTTGGTGCCGCTGAAGGAACGATTCCGCCTTCCTGTTGTGGTGGACAATGTAGTGCGCGCCATGGCTATGGGCGAGCTTTGGTTCGGCGCCGGCAGAGGCCTGGAAAATTTTTTCTGCGTCGGCTTAGGCTACGGCATCGGTTCCTCCATTGTCATCGAAAAACAGATTTATTCCGGCAGTACCGGCACCAGCGGAGAGTTCGGCCACATGACGATTGACAAAAGCGGCCCCCTGTGCGACTGTGGCTGCTACGGCTGCCTGGAAGCCATCGCATCCGCCAATGCCATTTCCAAGCAGGCGCGGTTCGCTATCTCCAACGGCGCCAACTCCATGATGTTCGATATTATCCACGGCAACCTGAACGACATTAATGCCAAAGTAGTCTTTGACGCCGCAAAGGCCGGCGATTCCCTGGCCAACACGATTGTAAATCAGGTCACCGTTTATTTAGGCATCGCCATCAGCAATGTGATCAATCTGCTGGATCCTCAGCTTATCATCCTGGGCGGCGGCGTCAGCCAGGCGGGCAACTTTCTTTTAAATCCTCTGTTGGATGAAGTTTCCCGGCACATTCTTCCGGTAAAGGAGCCCCATATTGTGATCTCCTCCCTGGGGGAAGACGCGGTAGCCATCGGAGCAGCCACCTTTCTGCTGAAGGAGTACGTAGAATCCGGCAAAGTGCAATAACATTTTCCCACGATCCAAGCAGCCCGGAATTTTTGTTTTCGGGCTGTTTTATGAATTTTATTAATCTATTCACGAAAGAAGGCTGTTTATGAAACTCTCTCAAGCACCGTTCGGTACCTCAAGAGACCAAAAAGCTGTTTCTCTCTACACCCTGTCCAATGATCGGGGCATGACGGTGGAAATCTGCAACATTGGATGCAGCATTGTCTCCGTAAAGGTTCCCGACCGCGACGGAAACAGCGTAGATGTGGCCTTAGGCTACGATACCGTTCCCGAATATGAGGCAAATCCCTCCGCCTTCGGCGCAGTAACCGGCCAGTTTGCCGCCCGGATCCGCCGGGGGCAGTATCAATGGAACGGAAAAACCGTCCAGCTGGAGCTAAACGAAGGAAAAAACAATATTCACGGCGGCTCAAACGGTTTTGCCTACCGTTACTGGGACTGTATCGAGGCCAGCGGCGAAAGGCTGCGCTTTCAGCTTTTCAGCCCGGATGGCGACAGCGGCTTCCCGGGGGATTTGACCGTGGTCATTACCTACACTCTGACTGACGACAACACGCTGGTATGGGAATCGGAAGCCTCTACCCTAACGGAAACCATCTGCTGTCTGACCAACCACAGCTATTTCAATTTGAACGGATGCGATTCCGGCAGCACGGAGGGCCAGTATCTAACCATTAACAGCGACTACATACTGGAGATTGATGAAGAAATGCTTCCTACCGGCCGGATTCTTCCTGTGGCAGGAACCCCCTTCGATTTTACCTCTCCTAAAAAGCTGGGCTGCCAATGCGACGAGGACCATCCCCAGTTGAAAATCGCCGGCGGCTACGACCATTATTTTATTCTCCGGCCGTTTTCCCCCTTCAGCGTTCAGGCGTATTCTGAGGAAACAGGCATCGTTCTTACCCTGTGCACCAACGCGCCGGGGATCCAGCTGTACGCCGGCAACTTTTTAAACGGCACGTTGAAAGCAAAAGGCGGATATTATCCGCAAAAGCGGGGCGGCTTCTGTCCAGAACCAATTTCTTATCCCGACTCTGTGAACCAGCCGAATTTCCCATCCTGCGTTGTTTCTAGGAACAATCCTCAAAAATACCGCACGGAGCTTTCCTTCTCCGTGAAATAATCTGATACGGCCAAGCCTCCGGCTTTTAGCGGCGCTGTAAGAAAACAGGGCGGCATATGCCGCCCTTTGCAAAAGAGTTCTTATTTCATCGCTATGCAAAACCGGAGGCTTTTCTAAATTCTTGACGAAAAAAGCAAGGAAGGCTGTAGATAAAGAGCTTCTTAATGATCATGTCTAATATTCCATATGGCTGTCGAGAGCCAGAAATACCGCGGAGGGCACAGACTCAAACGTTCCGGCACCGCTTTGCTGGCAGAACCGGTTAAGCAGCGATAAATTCCTGTGCTTCTGCTTATAATAATAAAGAGAAGCCTTAACCGTTCGTAAAGAAAAAGGCTTTTAATGAAAATGATCCGGGAGGAACTAATTATGCTGGATAACAGGAAGCTTATGGCGGAGGAATGGAACGCAGGCTGCAGCGCTCTCAGCTGGAGCACTCAGGATGGAAAGCATTTATGGGGAAGAAATTTTGACTTCAACCGATTGGCGCAGGGGACTAAGGTTTCCTATATTCCATCAGGGACCGAGTATTACACCTGCGGAGCCACCATGGAGCGCAACCTCGACCGGAGCAGCCGGTGCCGGGCTGCGTACGCCGCCCTGGGCACAGGATTTTTAATGATCCCCTCGGTTCCGGTCCTATACGAAGGGATCAACGAGCGCGGCTTGATGGGCGGACAGCTTTATTACCGGGAATTCGCCCATTTTGCAGATAAGGCTATCCCAGGGACGCTGAAGATTCAGCCGCCCTATGTCGTATACCACGTGCTGGCGCAATGCGCCACCGTCGCGGAGGCCGCAGACCTGTTGAAGAATAAAGTAACGATCATGAATCTCCCCCTGTTTGGTTCTGTGCCGACCCTGCACTGGGCCTTCAGCGACCGAACTGGAGAAATGATCGTAGTAGAGCCGGACCGGGACGGGCTGAAGGTATATCGAAATACCATCGGTGTGATGACCAACAGTCCCGGGTATTCCTGGCATCGGCTGAATCTTTTGAATTACGCGGGGATTCGGGATCTTGATTACGACGTGCTGGATCTGGAAAGCGACCGCCTAAATCAGTGCTTTTCCGGCAGCGGCGCCCAGGGACTTCCGGGCGACTGGAGCTCTCCCTCGCGCTTTATCCGTTTAGCGTTTCTAAAAAAATACTGCGTAAAGGGAAGGGGCGAAAGCCAAGGAGTCGCAAACATGCTCCATCTTTTTCAAAGCGCCGCCTTCCCTCTGGGAATCGTCCGCATAACCGAGCAAGGCACGGTCACGGAATATGACAAGGATATCAGCCCCTACGATTATACGGTTTACACTTCCATTATGTGCGGGGAATCCCTTCGGTTTTATTGGACCACTTATCAAAACCAGCAGATTCAGTGCGTGGATATGAACCATCTCAAAAAAGGAATGAAAGCAGTCCAGTTCGATTTGGAGCAGCCGCCGAACCTCCATCTGCTCTCCTGCCCAGAAAAATGAGGCCCCCCTTTGCCTCACTGTGGCAGCGTATGCAAAAAGGCGGTCTGCGCTGGAGCTTTCCGAACATTCCTGGAACACAAACCGGGAGTTAATTGGTTCCCTGAGCTTCCTTCTTGGAAAGGAAGTAAATAGCGGTAAAGCCCGCGGCAAAGGTCAGCAGGCAAACAGGCGCTTGAGGCAAAGAGGGTATCCCAGGGAAAATGTTAAAGATCGAACCCAGAATAAAACCAAGAATCATAAGGTAGGTAGGCTGAGGATGCCGATCCATGGCTCTTTCCAGCAGCTTGGTGGCGGCGATGATTCCAACAATCAGGCCGATCGCTAAAGGAATTAAAAAAGGCATATAAAATTCACTGATCGCTTGCATCGTCTTATCGTACAGGCCAAGCAGCAAAAGCAGGTAAGATACGCTGATTCCCGGCAGGATCAAGGCAACCGCTGCAATCAGGCCGGCAAGGATTAGAAGCACAGCGCTGAAAAACCAGTTCTCTGACTGGCTACCTGAGGTGCCGGCCGGGATAACGGAAATTCCTACGACAATCGCTGCGCCTAAAAGAATGTAAAGGGGAATTTTAAAAGAGAAAGCTTTTATTTTCGCCTGGCGGCAGATCATAGGAACCCCTCCGGCGACTGCGCCAATAAAAAAATACATGGTTGGCAGCGGAAACGTATCAATAAGCCGCAAAAGAGGCTTGGCAAACAGGACCATTCCCAAGACCGCGCCGGCGGAAAAAAGGAGGAGAAGGGAGAGGCTACATAAGGAAGTAGCTTCTCCCTTAGGCTTTGTAGTCAGCCGGAATGATTGAATTTGTAGGAAAATCAATCTTATTGGAGGATTACAAAATGGAAAACGAAATTTACAACGAGGCGAATGGTCTTTGGTATGAAAAGCAGGGATATTATTATCTACCTTGCGTAGAACTCCCTAAGCAAGGAAACAAGCCTATCGGTATATGGGGGCAACGGCATAAACGCTACCTAAAGCAAAATCATGAGGTTTTGTATATGAATCTGTTGACAAGTGGCAAATTGAACGGTTATCTTGCCGATATTAACGAACAAGCAGAGGATATGTTTTTTCGGCTTGTAAAACAGATGGCAGAGCGTGAAAGTGTGACCGAACAACTGAAATCAGATAATCAAATGGAATGGGTTACATTAATGAATAACATCCAAAGTAGGGTAGCAGAAATCGTGAATCACGATATAATTTACAACTAACTTAGAACGGCGGCAGGAAGAAATTCTTGCCGCCGTTGCGTTAAGTTCAAATACACATGTGAGAAGTTCTCAAAATTAATTCAATTTTAAAAAATAAATTTCGCAATACTACTTTTCTGAGCATCGCTGAGGTTTTCAATTTTTTCATTAAATTTAATTTCCGTTTGATCAATACTTTCAACACAAGGCTTCAACCATTCAATTTCTTCAAAAGAAAACCCATATCGTAACATCCATATCTCAGTTGAGTCTTCTGTTCCATATTTGATGTACTTTGCCAACCGCTCAGCACGATCGTCTTGATACGCAAGATAATACTGATGGAAAACCGCATAGAACAAATCGCTCAGCTTAAACCCTATAAGTTTATCGAGAAAATCATATGTATCATAAACAATACGGTCGTAATCGACATCTTTACCCTTTGTTTCAGCAGGGAATAAGGGGAAAGTACGCAATTCTTTATCTGGAATATCACTATAGCCTGCTATGTATCGAACTGTCAGACTATCAGCACGATCTTGTTGATCTGTTCGTGACAATAATCGCCGTTGAGCAACATTGGAAACATAAGCATATCTCTCTTGACAAATCTTACTAAATGTTTTGCCGTGCACTTTCCATATCATTATTTTGATGGCGGAATCAAAAACAAATTTTTCTGCTGCAGTTAGTTCTCGACCTAAGTACTGCTTGTACAAGCACTGAAAGTCCTCATACACCTCTTTTGCTACTGCATTAGGCAACACAAAGCCTGCATCAGTAAACATCATATCCAATAATGTGGGAACTACCGTAGTAACACTATCTGACTTTAATTTCTCCAGATCCTTATTTGTAAGATTATACTCATCAGAGAATTCCCCTGTTTTGATTGCTTCTTTGTACTCCTCATATTTCTCATCAATTTTATCGTCAGTGGTATCTAATCGAGATTTTGACGAAAGAGTATTTTTCTTGCGATACACCTTTCGAAATCTGCTCATTGCATTCGGTCGCAAAATGACGCTACCAAAATCAAATACAGGTTTATTGGTAGAGCGACCGGCTCTACCAATCAGATTTTTAACAGAAAGTGTTTTACTTTCCTCGAAGCGGTCAAGATAAACCACATCGAATGGCATATTGATTCCCTGCTCCAGTGTAGAAGTAGCAAAACAGATTTTACAGAAGCCCTGCTGCGTAAAATGCTCTAATATCAACCGGGCTGTCAATGGAATTGAACCATGATGAACAACAATCCCGCATTTCAGTTTTTCCAGCATATCAGAGTTATAAAATAACTTATCCGTTGTTGAAGCACCAATATACTCCTTTAGCTCTTCTATCATTTTTATAGCAATAGGATCATTAATTGGTTGGCACATAGAAATATACTTCTGAAATTGACCATATATCTGCTTACTGTAAATGTGCGACTTTGGCACATAGATGAGTACACTACCACCTTTTTTCAGTACGGACTCAATAGGATCAAAGTTTGCTTCCAGCTTGCGTTTCCCAAACGTTGAAGGGTCACTACCGAAATGATAGAATTTCTGGTTTGCTGTGTCGTGAGTATAAAAAATCTGTCCTACATTTTTTAATTCATAATTGCTGTATGTTGCCGTTGTATCAATGATTTCAATGCCATTTTTCTGCAATTGTGCTTCGGGATTTTCAACGAACGGATGTGCAAAAACGAATTTTGCGTCAGGAAAATACTTTAGTGTTCGCCTCACAATACTATCAAAATAGAGACCTCGCACCGAGTGTTCATCGCTGAGCTGGGCTTCATCAAACAGAATCAAATCAATATTTAGCCAATCTTTATTTTTGAACAGCTCTTTTGCACGCTCAGGTGTCAGTATGAAAATATTTCTGTGAATGTGTTTTGTATTAATCCTATCAACAAAAGTCAGAACATTTACAGTTTTTCTGTCTACAAGACTGTTCAATCGGTCGTAGTACTCGTTAATGAGAGCTCTTGAAGGGACGATGACAACCACATCATTGGAACAATCAGTAATAAGATGTCGAAATACAAATGATTTCCCTGTACTTGTTGGTGCTGAAAAACTAAAATACTGTAAATCTCGTATCTTCTTAAGAATATCCGCCTGCATTGGCGTATAGTCATTGCCAAATTCGTCTTTGAGTTGCTGATGATACATTTCAAAGACTGATCCAGTCAGACTTTCGATTTTGGGTTGTTTAAAAAACAGCCCCATCGTAGCAATGATTTCTTGCTCGTCCTTCTTAAAAAACTCTGGTTGGAACAATTTGAAATATGAAACTATTTCTAAAACCACAGAGCTATTGGGACCATTTTGATAAATTTCAGATTTGACATAGTCGATAATCTGCTCTAAATCTTCCCCTTTTCGGATTTTGGCAATGATATTGCCCTTTTTTAAAACAGTATTCATAAGTCCACCGCCACCAAAATGAGTTCTTCGTATTGAAGTAACGATTGAAAGTCCGGGCGTTTCGTGATGTTAGCGATTATTTTGTCTGTGCTTGTAGTTTTTGCTGAAAATGCAGCAGAAAATCCCTTTCTTCCAACGGCTGCTCTTTGCAAAGCCGATGTTGTACAGAATGGTTTTAATTCTGGAAGGTCCTCAACATCTTTTCCATCTTTGATAAAGTCGACAATTTGTGGCAATGCCGATGAATACGCTGTTGTAGCGGCAACATACTTTGCTTCACCGAAAATAACCGTATTCGTAATTTTATTCTGCGAATGAAAATCAAACCCAGGATTCCCAGAGCGCTTCTTACCAACAAGCTCATCAAGAGGAATATCTAAATAGTCCAGCTCAGAAACCATAGTTTCTCTGGCTAGTTCAGATACCACATACTCGCCGGCGTCTTTGCTGATACTGTCATCAACGCATTTGTCAAACTTTTCTTTAATATCATCAATAGTTTTCTTTGCACGGGAGGCAAAGGCTTTCTGTTCAAAGTCTTGATCGAATTTACTGAGCCAAGACAAGTCCATAAGAGTACGCAAAATATCTGATAATGTTGCTGATATATCTTCAGGATCTATTCTGAAAAATTGAACTTTTGCTGGAGAAAACTCAATTAGCACTTTATGGTCAGTTATCTTCAAGACTTTCACCTCATTTCAAAATATCGCTCAATACAACCCAGCTATCGCTGTTAATATCCTCGGAATAGCTATCCATACAAATGCACAGTTCTTCACTTTTTTCGTCATAGCGGACAATGCCACCCTTTAAGCCGTAGCGTTCCAAATAATCTTTCAGCACAGCAAATTTTTTCGGCGTGAAAATGTCAATATCTTGGCTATTGCCGCTGCGGTCAAAGCCTCCCTTGGTCTCCACAATCCAAACTTCACCGTTTACGCTGATTATATAGTCAGGATAGAAATTCTTCTGCTTGTCCGAATTATCTGCATATACGATGGACAAATACTCATTGCCTTTATCACCATTTTTATATACCCATTCCACGGCATCGCACTTTTCGCAGAATTTCTCGAATTTGCGTTCCGAGGAGGAGCGAACTTCCGCAGAGGAAAGGTAGCCCTGATATACATTTTTCTTCATTTCCAACTGCGTTTTTGCTGTACCGTCATAGGTAAACAGGCAAGATTGCGGGATATGGAACGACACCTTTGATACTTGGTTAATATCAAGAGTAAGCTGTTCAAGTTCCGCCGCCATCGCTTCACGCACCGTATGGCGTAGCAGATCGGCATTGTTGATAACAAAGGCGTAGACTTCTCTCGGTTCCATTGCGATGATTTTACGGCTGTATGTAAAATTGCGATCAAACAGCTTACGAATAATCGTATTCATATAGCTGTATTCCATTCCGATCTCCATACCGATTTTACCCACCTTCTGATGATACATATGACCGTGATCGTGGGTATTCAGCTTTTCGGTAATGATGACCGTATTCATATCTGCCGAAGCAAAATCCAAGGTTGCAGTTTCACCCGAAAGGGTGTGACGCAAAATATCGGCGCTAAATTCAAAGCCCACCGTCTGCAAGCGTGTCTTGTTCTCCGCCTTATTCGAGCCGGTCTTGAATTTTTCTTCAAAATACTTTGCTACAGAGAGCAGAGCCTTTTTCGGATTGCGGTGATCTGTCACCATCGTTCTCTGTTCGGAGGTCAGGGTAATGCCTTTATACTCATTTTTAAGGAACAGGGTAGCTGCTTCTAAAGCCCCTTTGCCGAGGCTCAGCTTGACACCGGCGGTGAATTTTTCATCGAAAGTGTAGAGATAACAGCTATCCAGCAAATCTTTGCCGTAGTGGTGTGCCTCCGGCATACGGCGAATACGCCCAATGGTCTGAATTTCAAAGGTTTCATCCATATTGTCACGGAGCTTTACCAAAATGGCGGCTCTCGGACAGTCCCAGCCCGTGGCAACAGCTTGCTTGATAATAACAGCAACAGAGGGAGCATTGATTTCTTCAATGCCCTCCAAGTTTTCGTGCATATCAGAGAGCCACACCGCAAGCTGACCGTTTTCATAGGTTACGCCTTGCGTTTCAAACCAGCGTTCCACATCGTCCTGCAATTTCTCCGATTTGTTTGGAATCTGCACCACGATCAAAGGATTGATGTCCTTTCCGGCGGAAAGAAACTCCGCACGGATTTTACGCTGTTTGGCATACGCCTGTTCCAACAGATAGTTGGTGGCGTTCTCCATTTCCACACGCTGCGGAAAATCCTCATTAATGATGAGCATTTTCTTGATAAGCCCCTCGGCAATAACATCCGCTTCATGAATTTCTATGATTTCCGCATTTTTGATGCCTTTCGGCGTAGCTGAACAACGGATAATCTTGTCCGTATGGAAATACTGGATGATTTCATCCGCCTTCACCGTGTTGTTCTGATGGCTTTCGTCCACAATGACGATAAAATGTAAACCGGCGTTCAGAGCGTGCTCGATATGCTCCAAGAAGTTGGTGCGTTCGCTGTCTTTCAGGGCGTTGTTGCCCTTTTTCGTCAGCTTTTCCCAGTTGATGAAACAGTTATCGTTTTCTTCAAAGCCGCCCGTCATGACATCGGAGAGCAGCTTTATCTGAGCAGCGTGGATATACTTATCCATCTTTTCCTTACTCTGCTCCTCCAAATTACCCTTTCCGGGAGTAAGCCATACAAACACAGTATTACGATAGGACTGCACATACTGGTGCATAAAATAGGTGAGAATAATCGTCTTTCCACTGCCCGTAGGACTTTTTAGGATAATGTCGCGGGTAGGCTTGTCCATTGCCTCAAAAAGCGATTTTACAGCCGATAATTGAAAATTTTTCAGTTGCACAGTTACACCTCCTGTAAATCCTGATAGTAGTAATCGGGAATAATATTGATCTCAATGCCGTGATCAGCAAGGGACTTTTCCTGCTCCTCATCAGGCAGCAGATCATGCCCCATATACAGTTTGCGGCACTTGCCATAGGCTTCGATATTCGCCATAAACTCGTCAAGTTCCTCTTCTGTCAGTACAATACCGATTTCGGCATTGCCCGTGAAATTCACACCGTTTTCAAGTTCAACGAGTTCACGGATATGCAAAAGCAGCTCATCGGCATATTCGTAATACATACGCTGGCTTATCGGAACATAGTCAACTTTATAATATTTAAGACTTGCGGCGTACCCTTCTTTGTCAATCACACGCTTGATGCGCTCGTATGTAACATCACGGCAAATGTTATTTTCATTGTTGGTGCAGAGGATGAAGCGGCGGTTACTGCCTTCGTTTTGTGCATTCATCCGCATCAACGCTTGTGCTGTTGTACCGCTACCAGCAAAAAAGTCCAAAACCAAAGCATCCTCTTTATTTACGGTGCCTATTTGTATCAAATACTTGATTAACTCAACAGGTTTGGGATATGGAAAAGCTTTTTCTGCAAATAGTTTCCCTAAATCTGCCGTTCCCTCTTTGGTCATACCAACATCAGATGGGAGTTGTGTAGTTGTTGCAGATACTCCAGCTACACTCCCTGTTTTTTTGATTGCTTTAGCCTCATCTTCATCTCTAAAATATCGCATTTGCGGCTTTGATATTTTCAAAAAATTATAGTCACCTGGAAAGATAATTCTGTTCTCATTAAGATATTGAGGGAATGTGTCTTTCGTAACAGCCCACACTCGGTTGGGATTTACGGGATATTTATTCCCATTTTTAGGATCTATTAAGGTGAAGGCACTATTGGGTCGTTCCACCGCTGTCCTTTGCGTAGTTAAATCGTGAGCCCTCCACTCACGCCCTGGGATATCTGGGGTTGAATAATATTTTCTTTGATTCTCTCGCTTTGTAAATGCATTGAATTGGTCACTTTTGGCATATATCAGTATCCATTCATAGTCCTGCGAAATTCCAAATGGTACATCGGTCTTTGCCGTTCTCTTTCTCCATGGAATCATTCCTGCAAAGTTGTTTTCGCCCAATATTGAATCACAAAGCAACTTTAAATTTGCTTGTTCATTATCATCAATACTAATAAAAATAGCACCTGCATCAGACAGGAGTTTCCTTGCAATTACAAGTCGTTCCTTGATAAAAGAAAGCCATTTTGAGTGAATATAACCATCTGATTTTACGATGAAGTCGTCGTCATACTTAAAATCATTGATTCCTCGGTTATATGGCGGATCTATGTAGATAAGATCAATTTTCCCCTTGTGAGTTTTTTCGAGTAATTTAAGAGAAGCAAGGTTATCCCCTTCAATGAGAAAATTCAGATGTCCGCCGTTGTCGATGAAGAGGTCTTTCTCTTCGCTCAATACAGGGGTATGGGTATCAAGTACCTCGTCAATTTCCTCACGGTGTTCTTCAAATACAAGTCCATATTTCTTGCCGTTTACATCTTTCTCTAAATCGGAAAGATAAGAAAGAAGATTGCCCGTATTTTCATCCTGCGGAGCAGCAGAAATAAAGGTTCGGATTTCTTTGATTTTATTCAACAAGTCTTCACGCTTTTGTTTTGATATATTTGTACTCATTTTGTTTCTCCTAATGCTTTTACTCTTTCACAATTTCTAAATATCTGTCAAGGCGTTCGTTTACATACTCTGCAACAAGTAACACCATATCGTCTGCTTTGCCGTCACGATAAAATGCATCAAAAGCATCATAATAGCGTTTACGGTCAGTAAACTTCACATTGATTGCGGGATAACCGTTACGGATAAGTTCAAGATTTAAAATCAATCGACCTGTTCTGCCGTTACCGTCTATAAAAGGGTGTATTCCTTCAAATTCGAGATGAAAACGGGCAATGCGTTCAATCGGATGCATTGTCTTTTTACGATCTTCATTTTCGGCAAGCAACTCCGTCAATTTCGGCTCAATGAGAAATGGTTGTACCGGTTCGGTATATGCACCTGCAATTGTGACAGGAATACGGCGGTAAACTCCTTTATCTTCAGGTCTATTCATTAGTACTAATGAATGAATCGCCTTGATTTCCGTATCTCTCAACCTTGCCTTATTTTGTGCAATATCTTCAACATAAAGGAATGCGTCACGGTGCCCGACAGCTTCAAGATGATCTTTCAAGGGTTTACGGTCTATCGTCATTCCTTCAAGCACCATAGCGGTCTCTTTCAAAGTAAGCGTGTTTCCTTCAATAGCGTTTGAATTATAGGTGAAGTCAACCATAAATTCATCACGCAAACGCTGTGTTTCGCCTGCAGTAAGCGGACGCATATCGTCAAGTTTAACTTTTTTAATATCAATTTCAGTTAGTATATCTGCAAATCTGCCGCGTTTTCTTTTGTTAGGCAATTTTCGTTTATCCAACGGTTTTTCTGTTTCTGCAGGTATCATATATAATTTTCCTTTGCGGATAACTCCGTCAATTTCACCATTGGCACAAAGCAAACGAACACGACGGGTAGAGATACCCCATTTTTCCGCCGCCTGTGTAACTGTTAAATATTCCATCTTTCATACCTCCTGATTTGAGGGCTACTTATATAAATTTAGTATATCACAATATCGGAATAATTACAATGTACTTCAAAATTATTATAACATATATTTGCCGATAATATGGCGTTCGACAGACAGTGTAACAAAATAGTATGCCCTGCTTTTGCAAAAACTATACAGAACCTCACCATAAACTTGATTTTCGGCGAGGGGTTTGGTATAATAAAGTCCCAATGAAAGAGGTCACAACTAAATACAAGATGTTTCGATTGAGAATGCGGTGTAAGCCGCCCAATGCCTGCGGTATGCTAAGAGAAAATACCGCCGTCTGCACTCTATGCTTTTTGGTACTGTCTGCGAGTGAACAGATGAACAAACAGTCCCGTCTTTGAATTTCAAAGCCGTTACATAGAACATCATTTTGAAGCGAGAGAAAAACTCCCGCTGATTTTTGATGTTTCTGTGTATCGGCTTTTTGTTTTGCCGATTGAAAATTGAATGACCGGCTGAATGGGATACGATTTTGCGATGACTTCTTTTTCGGAGAGTGAGCGAGACAACGCCGTTGGAAAAGCAGGGGCAGGAACAACATTCAGGTGAAACGGCAAAGGGAAAACGGCTGTCCACAGTTATAGCGAGCATCGGATTGTGACCCCCACAATCCAAATCCACAGCCTAAAGGCGTGTGGACTAACTCAGGGGAACACCCCTGAATACCCCTATAAAAGATAAAACACAAGAACGGAGATGATAATTTTGAACAAAGAAAACAATCAAAAAGTGCGTATCAAAGTACGCCTAACCGAAGAAGAAAATGAAAAACTAAAACGCTGTGCAGAAGCCTGCGGACTGTCACAATCGGAGTTTATCCGCCAGCTTTGCATTGGAAAAGCACCGAAGCCGAAACCTACAAAAGAGTTTTGGAAACTATTGAATACCCTTTACTCTGTCCATAACAGCTTTCAGAAATGTGCTAAGTATGAACATTCTACTTTAGAAATCTGTAAGGAAATTGAATGCCTGATCCTTGATTTGCAGGAGGCAGGATAATGGCAACAACAAGTCTATGGCATATCGAAGGCAGACTAAAAGACCTCATTGCCTATGTAGAAAATCCCGAAAAGACAAGAGCCGATACTCCGAACTTACAGCCGTTGTGGGATGTGTTTTCCTATGTCAGCCGCCCCGAAGCCACCGAGCAGGGTGAGTATGTTTCGGCTGTCAACTGTCTGAAAGAAATTGCATTACAACAGATGATTTTAACGAAAAAGCAGTACGGCAAGGAAAACGGATATATCGCTTGGCACGGTTATCAAAGTTTTAAACCCGGCGAAGTCACACCCGAACAGGCACATAAAATCGGTTTGCAGTTGGCAAAGGAAATGTGGGGAAAGCAGTATCAGATTATCGTTACCACCCATCTTGACAAAGATCATCTGCACAATCATTTTTGCTTCAATTCGGTTTCCTTTTTGGACGGCAGGAAATACAACTATTCCAAAACAGAGCAGAAAAAACTCCGTGAGTTATCCGACCGGATTTGCCGGGAGCACGGCTTATCGGTTATCGAAAATCCGCATAAAGCGCCGTCAAGGCAGGTATGGCTGGACGAGAAAAGCGGAAAACCCACAAGGTACAATGTCTACCGTGAAGATGTAAAAGAAGCAATCAATTTCAGCCGCCGCCCCTATTATATGGAGGAATATCTCAGGCGAAAAGGATATATTACCGACTTTACAGGCAGGCATTGGAAGATACGATTGCCGCAGTACGAGCATTTTACAAGGCTTGATACGCTGGATAAAAGATGGACTCCCGAAAATATTGAGAGAACAATGGGAGCATACGCTTCTTTTGGAAACCGCAGAGCGACAATTAACTATCCGCCCCAAATGCCGCAGGACTTAAAGAATTGGTTTCAACCTTTTCACAAGACAAGCCATATCTACAAACTGTATCTCCACTACTGCTATCTGTTAGGCGTTCTTCCAAAAAATACGGAATACAAACCGACAAGCCCATATCTCAAAGAAGATTTAAGAAAACTTGAGGTGTTTTCCGAACAGGTGCGATATATGAGCAAATACGGAATTGAAACCTTTGACGATTTATATGCGGACAGAGAGAAATTACAGGGTGGAATGGATAAGCTGATTGCCTACCGCACCAAGCTGCAAAACAAAATCCGCAGAGCCTCACCAGCCGAAAAAGAAACGCTTAGAGAAGAAAAGTCTAAGGTTACAGAACAGATTACTGCTTTACGAAAACAATTAAAACTAAACAAAGGCATTGAGGAACGCTCCGTGAAAATCCAAGAGAAAACAGATATGCTCTATGCCAATGAGTACAGAGCAAAAGAGGAAGAACAACACAGAAAATCACAGAGAAGGGAGAGAAACGTGAGATGACAGACAATATTCTTTACCTTGATGAACAGGGCTACCCTTGCGATGATTACAGAGATATTCACGAAGCAATTGAAGAAACTACGAAAATGCTTCTGTCAATGACAAAAGCAGAACGCATTGAGTGGTTTCGTAAAAGCAGGTATCCCTATCCCATCAACTTTGATATGGAAATCGGAGGTACATTTTATTCCGTATCCAGTCATTTTAACAGAACTGCAAACGAAAGCTTGCAGGAAAAGACACAGCGAATTATCCTGAACAAACTGTAAAACTTTCGCTGTATCACATTAAAGCGTTGAATTTCAGCGGCGGATATGGTATGATGGGTTCACCTACAAATCAAATCATATCTGGCTGCGGAAAGGAGAACTATGAACACAAAACAGTCAGATAAACGAATTACCGCTCTGTACGCAAGGCTTTCCCGTGATGACGAGAAAGACGGCATATCAGGCAGTATTCAAAATCAAAAAGTCATTCTTGAAAAGTACGCAAAGGATAATCATCTGCCGAATCCCCGTTTTTTCTATGACGATGGATTTTCAGGGGTAACCTTTACAAGACCTGCATTTATGGAAATTATGGAACTTGCCGAACAGGGTATGGTAGGGACTATCGTAGTCAAAGATCATTCCCGGCTTGGCAGAAACCGTCTTGTTGTCGGTCAGCTTTTGGAAGAAGATTTTGTCCGTTTGGATATTCGATATATCGCTATTATGGACAACATTGACACCGAAAAAGGTATCAGCGATATTGTTCCGATGCAGGACTTATTCAACGAATGGCACGCAAAAAATACCAGCGATAAGGTACGCAGGGTAATGCAAAGCAAGGGGATGTCAGGCAAACCGCTTACTACCAATCCGCCTTTCGGGTATATGAAAAATCCCGAAAACAAAGACGAATGGATTGTGGACGAGCCTGCCGCAAAGGTGGTAAAACAAATCTTTGAGATGTGTGTTTCAGGCTTAGGACCGACGCAGATAGCAAAACAGCTTCATTCTGAAAAAGTGCTTACGCCTACGGAATACTGGAACAGTATCGGCAGAAAATGCAGTAAACCGCCCGCCGTTCCATATAATTGGTGTGCGGCAACAGTTGCAGATATTCTTGATAAACAAGAGTATTGCGGTGATACTGTCAACTTCCGTACCACAAGCAAATCCTTCAAGCTAAAAAAGCGTTTGGAAAGACCGCAGGAGGACTGGCAGATATTTGAGAACACGCACCCTGCAATCATTGACCGGGAAACCTTTGAGTTGGTACAGGAGTTGCGAAAGCACCGTCGCAGACCGAATCGCACAGGCGAGATCAGTATGTTTTCAGGACTGCTCTACTGTGCGGATTGCGGTGAAAAACTGTATTACAGCGTAACGAACAACTACAAACGGGAACAGGCATATTTCTTTTGTTCCGCTTACCGCAAAAACTCTAATGTGTGCTCTGCCCACTATATTCGGGAAAAGATTGTGGAGCAACTCGTTCTTGAGAGTATGCAGAGGGTATTATGGTATGTGCAGAGTTACGAAAAGTTATTCGCACAAAGGCAGTTGGCGGAGTTTGGCGAGAAGCAAAAGAAAGAGCTTACTGAAAAGCGCAGGGAGCTTGATAAGGCGAAACTGCGTGTCCGTGAGATTGACGGAATTATCCAAAAACTTTATGAGGACAACGCAGCGGGTAAAATCAGCGACGGGCGTTTTGCCACAATGTCGATGTCACTGGAAAACGAGCAGAGCGAGTTAAAAGACCGTATTCCCTCTTTGGAGGATGAGCTTGAGAACGCAAAAATCAAAACCGAAGGCTTACAGCAATTTATTGACAAAGCGAAGCAGGTTACCCGCCTCGAAGCTCTCACGCCCGAGTTGGTACACGAATTTATTGAGAAAATCGTAGTATCTGCACCTAAATACAAGGACGGAAAGCGATACCAAAGCGTAGAAATTTACTACAACGGCGTTGGAATCATCCGTGAACCCACTTCCGAAGAAATGGAAGAATACTTTGAGGAGCATATCAAGAACAAGCCTTCCTTGAAGGCAAAAACGGCATAGCCATTGGCTACACCGATTTAACACAACTATTATTAAACTTAAAACACAAAAGCCTTGGGGCACCTTCCTTACGGAGGGTGCCCCAAAGATGAGGTTTTTCTTTTTATTCTCCCAAAAAGAGCTGATAGCGGAAATCAGCTTTTGATATATTCCAAGGATCATAGCCATGGAACCGCCGCTCACGCCCGGCACCAGCATAGTCCCCCCAATTACAAGTCCCTTTATCGCTGTGAAAGAATATTGTTTCAGCAATGTCTTTCGTCCTTTCTAATGGAAAATACCTCTATCATTTCAGCGAGGCTTCCTTTCCGCACCGCCTTCTTCCCAGAAGCCGGCCCGGAAGCAGAGGATAAACTCTCAGCCCGTTTTTCCCGCCGCGCTCCGCTGTCTTTCCTCCGCCGCCTCACAGGTTCTTCAGCCCCCATGCGGCGGGCGCCTCTAACACTCGCTTATGAAAATATTTTCTGATATGGCGGCGTCCTTTTGACGCCGCCATATCAGCTAGTCTTTGTCTCTAGGTTTTGTTCTATGCTCTTTTTGCAATTTCTCTGCGAAAGCCTCGGCAAAGCCGCCAAAAGCGCTTCTGCTCAAAGGCTTACGGTCGGACAGCAGAGCTTTCTTTCACAGGAGCCAATTTGAGAACCGGGAGCCGGCCGGCAATATAAGCACAGATGCAGCCCGCAGGAAAATTAAGATAGTAGGTAAGGGCGCGCCAAATCACCATAGCCGGCAGGACAGTTCCGTCCACAAAGAACGCTCTGAAAAACAGAAGAAAGCTTCCCTCAGCCCCGCCGGAGGCCCCGGGCAGAGGGACAAAGGCGCTCACCATCGAAACATAAGCCTGCGCGGCCATGATAACGCCGAACGACTGCTGGGAAAAGCTGAAGCTCCGATAGATGAAATAAGGTATCAGGCAGGAGCACGCGATCTGAACGACTGTAAGAACGCAAGCCCCCAGATACAGCTTGACCGATTTTCCCAGCAAGCGGGAGCTGCCATGAAATATTTGAAGCTCTCTGCTAATTTTCTCATACCGCTCCTCCGGATGCTTGCATAAATGCAGCTTATGAAAAAGCCATAGCCCTTTGCGGAGCAGCTGATCCGTAGCCCGCTTGCTGATGCAAAAAAGCAGAACAAGGATAATAAACGCACTGTTGCACAGCAGGCCGATAATCGTTACAAAAGAAAAATTACTGATGTGGTTTTGAAAGAAGGGAAGCTTCCACACAACCATAGCCAAAGAATAAAACACCAAAACGATTTGATAAACCAGGGTTTTCATAGCGATGATGGAGCCTGCGGCGCCGGTATCCATTCCAAGGCGGCGCATGGAATAGATCTGCATTGGCTGGCCGCCGGTGGAAAAGGGGGTCAGAGCGCTGTATAAAACACCGACCATTCCCATACAGAAGGAATAGTGAAACTTCCATTCCGGATAGGCTTTCTTACAAAACAGATGCAGTACCAAACCCTCGAGCACCCAAGCAAAGACAGCCGCGAGAAACGCGCCCAGGAGCCATAGGAACCGGATATTTCCGGAAATTTGATTTAAGGATTGAAGTCCTTCGGAAGAAAATAGAAAGCCTAAAAGGACAGCAGCGGAAATGACCATTGTGACAATGCCGAAAAGATTTTTTCGAAAAGCCTTCCTAACGCGTGTAGCCATGGATTAAGATCTCCTCTGTTTCTTCATTAGATTAGATTCGCTGAAGCTGTCCGGCGGAAAACCGCGGCCGCCAGCTTTGATCAAAGCCTGGCGGCCTGCGCCGTATTCCAGGCCGATGCGGATCAAGAACAAGAGGCAGCAGATTGCGGCGCCTCCCGGGCCAGCGGAATACGCTAGTTCTGAAAAGGCGTATTCTATTCGGCGCAAAAGGCAAAATAAAAAACTCGCCGCGCCGCCTATGGGACGGCCGATCGGCGGATTCAGGAAAACCTCCAACCAAATTCAACTTTTCCTTGCCAGCCTATTTATTTTCCAACAGCTGTCAAGGCACTTCCAATGGCCTTTTACCAAAGCTTTCCTCTCTGCGTTTCAGCTCTACGCGGCTGCAAAGCAATAAAAAAGGGCAGAACCTCATCGCTAGAAGTTCTGCCCACTGACTCTCAAAACAGAAAGAAAATTCTTTCGGCATCAATAGGTTTTACTGTGAATAAATAGAGACGCTATCGCGCTCTATGACAGACTCCACCACTTATTCCAGCATAGTTAGTATAAAGATTAAAAAGCCATATGTCAAGAGAACAAAGCGGAAATTCATAAATTATACAAATATTTTATACCCGCGGATGCCTGCCTGAAGCCAAAACCCCTTCCGCTTTTTTGTCTGTTCTGAATTTTTTACCGCAGGCGTTTTTTCATTTCGCTGGTAACCAGCCGAAACATAAAATTAAGGCTCTGGGGGAAATCACCGCTCAAATTCCGCAGAGCGCCTCCAATTGTAAAATAAATTTCGATCTCTTGCCGGACAGCTTCTAATCCACTATAATAGAGAAAAGAACAAAGCATTACCTTAGCATGTCCGAAGGCTTTAGAATAGAGGAGATTTTATGATGAAAAAAGCTTTTGTTATTGCTGCCGCTGTTTTACTGATTGTTTCTCTGTCTTCCTGCAGCGGCGGAAGCAGCGGGCCGGTTTCTTCCGGCGGCGAGGAATCGCCGTCTAGCTCTCAGCCGGCTTCGATAGGAGACCCCTCCCAGTCGGAGGCCTCCGCTCAACCTGAAATCCCCGCGCAGAACGGAGACGTCAGCATCAATTTACCCGGCGATTTCTTTGAAAGCGATCCCGATTTTGACCCATCCGCGTACGCTCAGAAGCAAGGTTTTATTGGGGCGGCGGTAAATGAAGACGGGTCTGTGACAGTCACTATGACCAAAGAGCGCCAGCAGGAACTTTTGACCGATCTGAGAGAAGAAATAGAAAATGCCTTTGAGGAATTGGCCGGAGGAAGCGCGACTCCCTATGTGACTAACATTACCTGCGATGAAAATTTCACTCAGATTGTTATGGAGGTAGAACGGGAAGCCTATGAGGCCGCAGCGGACATGACGCCGGTAACGCTGGGCTTTTCCGCAATGCTGTATCAAAAATTCAGCGGCCAGGAACCGCATTGCAATATTACGGTAAAAGACGCGGCCACCGGCGAGGCCATTACCAATGCGGTGTATCCCGACGCGATCGGCCGATAAGGAGAAACGGAGCTTCCCTTTCTCAGCGGAAAAAGGAAGCTGCGCGATTTTGGAATAACCGCAGATTACAAAAAGATTCTGGGCTAAAGAAGGTTGCATGACATGAATACATTTGAAAAACTGGAACAGCTTTCGGCACTGGCGAAAAAGAGCGAAAAGCTGCGTCAAAGGCTGTTGGAAACCCAAGCTTCGAAAGATCCTCTGGATTCTTTCTGCCGCCAGGCGCGGGAAGCTGGCGTTGATTTGTCCATCGGAGAACTGTTTGCCGTAGGACAGGAATATTCGGATAACCAATGTAAAAGCACTAACGGAGGAAATCCCACTCCTTACGATTCCTTTAACGACGCATATGAGACCTTTTTAGCTTCTATCTCCTAATCGAAATGGAATTTTTGATGCATAATTTTTCTTGTTAGCGCAAAAAAACAAAGCGCAAATGGAAGGCTTCCTAAAATTTTCCCTTCGCTCCCGACATCTTTTGTTTTGTAAGGAATCTGTTTTTTCAAATGCTTAAGCCATATTCCCAGCCTGCCGAAACTAGTAAAGGGCCCGGAGCGTTAACATACCAATCAACCCCACTAGTTTCTGCCAGCGGGGCTCCCACACTCCAGACAGGCTTGCGCCTGCTGGCTTTTCTTGGGTACTAAAATAATATTATCGTTATCGCCCGCTCTGCACCCAGTAGGCCAGCCAGCCTTAGCCGTTTAAAACTTACATTGGTTCTTAATTTTTTGTATTCCTTCTTTACTAAAGTGATTGATTGAAAAAACAGAGCCTTCTTATCTCTCTGCTGACTTCAAATTATTTGCCTAGGTTTTTACTCGCCCCTGGTTCAGCCAGGGGTTTGTTAAGCTTAAGAGCAGCAAGAAAGCACCCTGAATCTAAAAATCAGATTCAGGGTGCTTTTTCCGCCGCTGCTTTCAGCATTCGCTTACCACTTTACAGCTTGATTCTCCCGCCGCCATTGGCAAAGGGGCCTGCCAGCGGCATAACCGGCTCCCGTCTGGCTCCGAAATAATCCTGGTTGAACACGATCGGCGTACCGTCCGGTGATTCAAATTTCTGCTCCGGCTCAAAGGCCTCCCCCAAAAGCTCTGTGCTCACCATTTGGGTTTCAAATCTGGGCAGATATTCGTACAGGTTTGTCTGCAAATACCAGCCTTCCCCATCTTCCCCAAGCTTAAGGAAAATCGGATGCTGGGAATCCATCTGATAGTTTTCCTCCGCGTCGCAGGGCTGAGCACCGTTAAAATATACGTTCCCGCCCGTATAGACCGGAAGATGATCGTAATAAATATCCCTGTTTCCCCTGTCCTCCGCCGCTCCATAGCCGAACCTGCTGAAATATTCTTCAGCGGTAGGATAACCGTCATAAGGCTTGGTTCCGCAGAGGAACTGAATCCCGTCAAGAGTAGATTTTCCAATGCTTTCCGAATAAGCCGTCAGATCCTTCCGAACCTCCTGCTGCACAAATATATTATTATAGAAGCGGGCGTCTCCGTGGAGGATCGTCATGAACCCGGCTACCTCTGTACGATGCGGGATATGGTAAGGCGTATACCGTGGGGTTGGGAAACGCTTTCCATTATTATCTGTTCCGGCGCCCACCCAGGTAAAGGAACCGGCAATCAGATTGTGAACCAGCGCTAATCCCTGGGTGCTCAGCCTCCCGGCACAGCTGGAGAGCAGCAAATTGTTATCGATCAGCGTCGGGCCGTGAGATACCTCCACAAAGATGTCCTCTCCCAAAGCCAGGCTGTTGGTAATCTTGGTGCCTTGGGGAGGGACGTTGTCATGAAACAGGTTTTGGGTCACTCGAGTACCCTGGGCCTGCCAATCCAGCCACAAGCCTCTGGTACAGTGATGGATGTCAAATTCCTTTAGAGAACACGAATAGGTAAAACCTCCATAAAACTGAATACAGAACTTTGCGAGAAGCACTCGTTACTGACCGAAAGAAGCGGTTAAGTATCGGGTGCTTTTGTTTTTCAAAAAAATCAGAACACGAGGGGAAAAATGGCTATCCTCACGGACTATTGGGTAAGAGGTCAATTCCTTACTTGAAAATTGAATAGCAGCCGCCAGAGGGATACCTGCCGCAACGGATAGCAGAGCGATGATACGAGCCTGCCCTTTGCTCAATTCGTGCATAGCACCGACAGAGAAAACGTCGCTTAGAGGAAGCGTGGAACTGTATGGAGGGCTGTGCTTACATATCCCCGCCATTTTGGCAGGGATAAATATTTTCAAGGAGGATAACGCCTATGCACAGTAAAACCAAACGAAAACGCCAAAAGGAGGAATCCCATGCAGAAGTTAAATCTGGTGGAAGCGGAAACGCTCCTTTACGAGCCGCTTGAGAAGCCGTCCTTTGTGGTGGACGGTCTTATCCCCACGGGCTTGTCGTTATTCTGCGGCTCACAGAAAATCGGCAAGAGCTGGCTTATGCTCAAGCTCTGCCTTTGCGTGTCGCAGGGGCTTCCCCTGTGGGATATGCAGACAAAGGCAGGCGATGTGCTGTACCTCTGTCTGGAGGATACCTTCTTCCGCATACAGGACAGATTATTCCGTCTGACCGATGAAGCAAACAGGAAGCTCCATTTTGCCGTGGCGAGCTGTAAGCTTTCGGACGGTCTAATGGTACAGCTTGAGGACTATCTGAAAGTATATCCCGACAGCAGGCTCATTGTCATTGATACGCTGCAAAAGATACGCACCGCTTCCAAAGACAACGCCTACGCCAACGATTACGGGGATATATCGCTGATAAAGGATTTTGCCGACAGACATTCCCTTGCGGTTGTGGTAGTACACCATATCCGAAAGCAGAATGACAGCGATGTGTTCAACAAAGTATCTGGCACAACGGGCTTGACGGGAAGTGCAGACGCTACCTTTGTTCTGGAAAAAGAAACGAGGGCTTCTGATACCGCAAGGCTCTACTGCGTGGGCAGGGATATTGAGTATCAGGAATTTACCCTCCGCTTCCAGTCTTGCAGTTGGGAGCTTGTAGAGCGTAAGGGACAGCGGCAGATGATTGAGGAAAGCATACCGCCTGTCCTTTTTCGGGTAGTGTCTTTTATGCAGGGCAAAGTGAAGTGGTCGGGTACGGCAACGGAGCTTCTGTCCGAGATGGCAGAAACGGACACTGCACCCAATGTCATTACAAAGCTGCTGAACGAATACCGCACTACCTTTTTGAAAGAGAACGGTCTTGCCTATAATCACCATCGTACCAAAGCGGGCAGGAACATCATTCTTTCAAGGGGGTGACGGTGATGACGGTTGTTCTGGGATACCCCCAGACAGGAAAACAGCCGTCACCGTCACCCCGTTATCCGAAGCGTGAAGCGGAGGATAACGCAGGGCGTAAGCCCTGTAAAGGGAGTCCAGAGGGAACGTTTGGCACACCACCTTGCAGGCAAGGTGTAGTGTGTTACACCCTGTAAACGCAGTCGGAAAAATCGGAGGATTTTTCTGACCGCAGGGGTGGATTTACGAGCCGAGAAAGGGCGAGGAAATCCCACGCCTGCACCTTGCGTTTACGGGGTGTTCTCCCGTAAGGGATGACAGCGGCGGGGGTATCCTAAAATAACCGTCATCACCGTCACCGCTGTCACCCCGTCGGGCAGACGCACCGATTATCATACCATTACAGATTGGAGGAATGGCAGTTATGCCTTATGCAATATTGCGTTTCCAGAAACGCAAGGCAGGCTCTGTAGCTTCCTGTGAACGCCACAACGAGCGAAAAAAAGAAGCCTACAAGAGCAATCCAGATATAGATACGGAACGCTCAAAAGACAATTACCACCTTGTACCGCCGCCCAGATACACCTACAAAAAAGAAATCAACCGTATGGTAAAAGAAGCAGGATGCAAGGTGCGGCGTGACAGCGTGATGATGGTGGAAACCCTCATTACCGCTTCGCCAGAATTTATGAACAGTTTACCACCAGAAGAACAGAAAGAGTATTTTACAAGGGCTTTAGAGTTCCTCTCGGAGCGTGTGGGAAAACAGAATATCCTCTCCGCCGTGGTGCATATGGACGAGAAAACGCCCCATATGCACCTTTGCTTTGTTCCGATAACGCCAGAGAAAAAGTTGTCGGCAAAAGCCTTTTTAGGCAACCAGAAATCTTTATCCGAGTGGCAGACCGCCTACCATGAGCGTATGTCCTCACGGTGGAATGAGCTTGAAAGAGGTCAATCCTCGATGGAAACAAAGCGGAAGCATATCCCTACTTGGCTCTTTAAGCTCGGCGGCAGACTGGATAAGCAGTACGATGAAATCGTGCAGGCTTTGTCGGACATCAACGCCTTTAATGCAGGGAAAAAGCGTGACAAGGCTCTGGAATTACTTTCCGCTTGGCTGCCCGATGTGGAGAAGTTTTCAAGGGAAATTGGGAAACAGAGTGCGTATATCGACAGCTTGAAATCGCAAATCGAACAGGAAGCAGACTACGCAGAGCGTATGAGGAATGAGAAATATTCGGAGGAATTAAAGGTACGGGAAGCCAACAAAAAGATATTTGAGCTTCAGCGTACCAACAGCCAGATGGAGCGGTTATTGAAGAAAATCCCTCCAGAGGTGCTTGAAGAATTGCAGAAACAGAATAAAAACAGGTCAAGAGAAAGGTAGGAAACAGAATGAAGAAACAGGAATTTACCGTATTAAAAATAGCAGATTTGCACCCGTTCCCCGATAACCCTTTCCACATGGCGGCAGATGAAACGCTGACGGAGCTTGCGGAAAGCATTAAAGAGTTTGGTATGGTAACGCCGATTATTACCCGCCCCAAAGAGGACGGGAACGGTTATGAGGTCATCGCAGGACAGCGGCGTGTGAGGGCTTCGGAGCTTGCAGGGATAGATACCGTCCCTGCTTTTGTTTTGCCCTTAGACCGTGATAGGGCGATTATTACCCTTGTGGACAGCAATATCCAGAGGGAAAATATTCTCCCCTCGGAGCGTGCCTTTGCCTACAAGATGAAGTTGGAAGCGATGAAGCGGCAGGGGTTCCGCACCGATTTAACTTCGTCCCAAGTTGGGACGAAGTTGCGGACAGACGATATGGTGGCACAGGGCTTCGGCGTCGGCAAGACAACGGTACAGCGGTTTATCCGCCTTACGGAACTGATACCGCCGATTTTGCAGATGGTGGACGAAGAAAAAATCGCCCTTACCCCTGCTGTGGAACTCTCCTTTTTACGCAAAGAGGAACAGGAAAAACTGCTTATCACGATGGAAAGCGAGGAAGCAACGCCCTCTCTTTCACAGGCACAGCGGATGAAAAGCCTTAGCCAGTCGGGGCGGCTTGATATGGATACCATCTTTGCCATTATGACAGAGGAAAAGGGCAATCAGAAAGAAACCATTAAATTCAGTGCCGACAGGATACGGAAATACTTCCCGAAAAACACAACACCAAAGCAGATGGAGGACTTTATTATCCGTCTATTGGAGCGTGAATTGCAAAAGAAACGGAACAGGGACAGCCGATAAATCTTCTTTTTCGGCGGGTAAATACAAGAAAGGACAGGTCTGACAATGAAAGAAATACAGTATGAAATAAAACAGGAAATCGCCGTTTTATCCAAAAGCGACAGCGGCTATACAAAAGAAATCAACCTCATATCGTGGAACGGTGCAGAGCCGAAATACGATATCCGTAGCTTCTCTCCTAACAGGGAGAAATGCGGCAAGGGCATTACGCTGACGGAAACGGAAGCAAAAGAGCTTTTGGAAGCCTTGCAAACACACTTTGAAAATTGAATTTATACACGGATTGGGAGCGTTTTCGGACGCTCCTTTTCCTTTTTGAAGGGAGGATATATGCCTATGGCAAAAGCGGTACAACGCCCCAAAATAACGGTGCAGGCGGTCTATTCGGGCGGTTTGGATATGCAGGAAGTATTCGTATCCCTGCTTGTAAACGAGGTGCGGCGGGGGAAACACTCTGTCCACACCTTTGAAATTGTGAAAGAACCAGAATACAATTTAACCACAACAACAGAAAAGGAGGCGAGCTGAATGAGTATTTTAAGGACAGCTCTCTACTGCCGCCTGTCGAAAGACGATATGCTGCAAGGTGACAGCGAGAGTATCAAAACGCAGAAAGCAATGCTCACACAGTATGCAAAGGAACACGGCTTTTTGATAGTGGAGGTTTATGTAGACGACGGTTGGAGCGGTTTGAATTTTCAAAGACCAGATTTTAACCGTATGCTCGATGACATTGAAGCGGGGAAAATTGATGTGGTAATCACGAAAGATTTATCTCGTCTGGGGCGTGACCATTTGAAGGTCGGGCATTTCACGGAGATTTATTTCCCGATGAAGAATGTGCGGTATATCGCCGTCAATGACGGGGTGGATACCGCCAACAAGAACAATGATATTGCCGCATTAAAGAATGTGATGAACGAATTTTACAGCAGGGATAATTCAAGAAAAATCCGTTCTTCCATACGGGCAAGGGCAAAGGCGGGGCTTTACCGCACTTCCTTTAACCCTATCGGCTATCGAAAATCACCCGATAACCATAACAAACTGATAGTGGACGGGGAAACGGCGTGGATTGTAAAGCGTATCTTCGAGCTTGCCAATGCAGGCATGGGAGCGCATAAAATCGCTAAGACTTTCCGAGAGGAACAAGTGCCATGCCCCTCTTGGTGGCTGCACTCCCGTGGGGAAAGAGATTACTCACAGCGGTTTGAAAATCCCGCCAACAAATACGAATGGTCGCATACGGTCATACGGAACATTATCGCAAATCCCCTCTATCTCGGTCATACCGTGATGTGCAAGACGGAGAGCATTTTCAAGGTCGGCACATTTAAGAAAGTGCCAAAAGCAGACCAGATACGGGTGGAAAATACCCATGAGCCGCTTGTGTCGCAGGAACTTTTTGACGGGGCAAACGCAAAGATTTTAAGCCGCAGGCGTGATACCACGGATAATTTCGTATCCCCCTTTTCGGGGCTTGTGAAGTGCGGAACTTGCGGCAAGGCGTTAGGTTTGCGGTATTGGGGAAAAGACAGACACCATATTTATGTCTGCACCACCTACGCCCACGATACAAAAGCCTGCTCCGACCACCGCATTTACTATGAGGATTTATACAACGCCGTCCTTGCTGATATCCAGTACCATGCCCGCCTTGCCTATGAGGACAGGGATAAGGCGGTGGCTCTGGCGATGAAAATGAACGCAAAGGCAGACGGTAACAAGGGAAAATCCAACGAAAGCAAGCTGAAGCAGGCAAAGAAACGCTATGATGAAGTGACGAGATTATTTGACAGGCTCTATGAGGATTCCCTTTCGGGGCGTATCTCCAATGACAACTTTACCCGTCTGATTGATAAGTACCAGACGGAGCAGGAACAGCTTTTAGGGCAGATACAAAACCTTGAGAACGCCTTGCAGGAGGTCAAGGACAGCCAGACCAATGCGGTGCAGTGGGCGGCTCTGATGGCTGATTATGTGGGCATACGGGAGTTGACCGCCGAAAACCTTAACCTCTTGGTGGAGCGAATTGAAGTATTTGACCGAACGGAAACAGACGGAGAAGCCGAACAGGTTATCCGTATCTGTTACCGCTTCGGCGGTTACATAGGGGAACGCCGCTTTAAGGCAAAGGTTTTAAGGAATACGGGCGGTTGGGAAAGGCGCCGCAGAAAAGAGAGGAAAGACGATGGAAAAATATCATTTGTATCTTGATGAAACGGAACGGCGGCTGATTATCCTCTGCTTAAATGAGTTCCGAAACAAGCTGATTGCAGAGGGCAGATATACGGATTGCGTGGACGAATTGATTATCAAGGTCGCCCACGCAAGAACGGTCAAATTAAAAATACGGAGGTAGAAAGACAATGGCAAAGACAATTTTTGAGGAACTGGGCGGCAGATACGAGCGACAGGGGGATTATCTTATCCCCTGCCTTACCTTACCCGCCGAAAAGGAACAGCCGATAGGCTTATTCGGGCGGCGGCACTTGGACTATCTGAAGCAGCACCGCAGGGTTACATACATCAATCTTCTCACAAGCGGCAGGCTGAATACATACCTTGCCGACATTGACAGGCAGGCGCAGGAACGCTTTGAACGGCTCATAGAGAGCACGAAACAGGCGCAGGGTATCACGGAACGGCTAAAGGCTGAAAACGCCTTAGAATGGACAGGACGGCTCAATAATATACGGGCGTGTGCTATGGAGATTGTGAATGAGGAAATCATTTACGCATAGACAACATGGCGGCAGAGGGTTAAAGCTCTGTCGTTATTTTTTATAATTTTAGGAATGGTCTTCTCAAAAACGGTCAACGGATATATAATATACTTGTATTAACCGTTACGGTCAATAAGGAGAATGTATATGAATGACAAGTTTTTTAAACTTCCATTAGAAAAACAACGGCGTATCATAAACGCTGCTTACAAAGTGTTTTCCGAAAACAGCTACAAAAAAGCCCCAATGTCAGAAATTGCAGACGAGAGCGGTATTTCAAAAGCGTTGCTTTTCTACTACTTTACAAACAAAAAAGAATTATATTTGTACCTATGGGCGAACGCTATTGAGATGACAAGGAAAGCGGTTGCAGAATACAAAACTTTAGAAACAGATGATTTTTTTGAAATGCTGAAAAGGAGCTTATTATCGAAGTGTTCGCTTATGCGTGATTATCCACATTTATATGCTTTTTCGCTAAGAGCATATTATGAAACGGCTCCTGAAATACAAAATTCCATTCAAGAAAATTTTAATGATGTTAGCAAGGCAAGTGAAATGATAGTGTTTGAGAAAATAGATATATCAAAATTTCGGAAAGATATTGATATAAAAACAATGTATGCTGAAATCTTTTACGCTGTCGATGGATATATGCTGAAAAAATATCGTTCAAATTGTATTATACCAGACGAAATTGAGAAAGAAATTATCGTTTTAATTGATTTTTGGAAAAAGGTTTATATGCAGGAGGTGTGAACAAAATGCAGCATAAAACAATTTTGACACAAGGTGGAATTGTACATTATTGGATTGCCAGAAATAAAAATGTATCAGACTGTATTGTTTTTACGCATGGAGTAACCGCAGACCATACCATGTTTGAAAAGCAGATACCCTACTTTTCAGACAATTACGCAATCATCTTATGGGATGTTCCTATGCATGGATTGTCGAGACCATATCAGCAATTCACTTATCAAGATACAGCAGAAATATTACATAGCATATTGCAGAAAGAAAACATTGAAAAAACATTTTTAGTTGGAATGTCTATGGGTGGCTATCCAAGTCAACATTTTGCTGCTATGTATCCTGATATGGTAAAAGGATTTGTGGCGTTAGATACAACGCCATTGGGATTTAAGTATTACTCAAAATCGGACTTGTGGTGGCTGAAGCAGGTAGCCCCTATGGCAAAATGCTTTACAGCTAATCTTTTGCGAAAGAGCATGGCATGGTCGGTATCAGAGAGCCGCTACTCCTATCAGAAAATGTTGTCTATGTTAAAACCACTGTCTAAAGCAGAAATTATCCAGCAAATGCGGATCGCCTATGAATATTTTATTGTAGAAAATAAAGATGTTGAGTTTTCGTTCCCCGTATTGATATTGGTGGGTGAGAAAGACAGCACAGGCAAGGTAAAGGCATATTGCAAAGAATGGGCAAAACAAGCAGGTTATCCTTTGCATTTTATAAAACAGGCAAAGCATTTTTCCAATGGAGATAATCCAGAGCAAGTAAATACGGAAATAGAAAATTTTATCATTGAAACTGTCCAACAAGAAAGGGAAAATTATGCTGTATTATGACGAATATGGAAACAAGGAAAACCCGACTATTCTGCTGCTACATGGAGCGGGTGCGCTTGATACATTTTGTAGGCAGTATTGCTTTTCCGATAAATATCATCTTGTTGTACCTCACTTAGCAGGTGCTGGAAAGGCGGCGGCTGAGATTTATGAGCCAGAAAAGACCGTAGAAGAACTCTTTACAGTTATTAAAACCCTACATAAAAATCGAATCGGTGTAATCGGTCATTCGCTTGGAGGTCAGATTGCAATAATGCTTGTCAGCAAGAATCCCGAATTGTTTAACTTTGCTGTGTTTTTAAGTGCATGGGTAAATCCGAAGCCGAAAACAATTCGGATGTACTGTTCTCTTGCAGGATTATCGGCAAAAATGCTGCATTGGAGATGGTTGGTGCAGTTTCAAGGAAAGTATTGGAACTACACAAAGAAACAAGCTGATAATATGGCAGAATATTCAAAACAGATTACTCCGCTGGTGTATCACTCTTTCTTTTCCAATACATTAGATTTATCAAAGTTACCTGAATATCAAGCAGTAACAATACCAATGTTGGCGATTTGTGGGAGTAAGGAAGTCAGAGATATGAAAACTTCTCTTACATTACTTGCTCAAAATCCAAACTGTCAGACAATGACATTACAAGGAGCAAACCACGACTTTCCAATGCGTAACGCCAAGCAACTTAATCCAATGCTTGAAAAATTTATATTGGAGTGTTTATGAAACGAGAAACAGAATGGATACGCTGTCCTGTTTGTGGAAATAAGACCCGTGACAGAATTAGAAAGGATACGGTTTTGAAAAACTATCCCCTCTACTGTCCGAAATGCAAACAGGAAACATTGATTGAGACAAGAAATTTACAAGTAACAGTTATCAAAGAGCCAGACGCATAAGACGCAGAGCCGATGAACTTATGAGCAATCACAGTTTGTTGGCTCTGCTTTTATATACATAGGTAGGACAAGCCCACCGAATAAAAAAAACGGTGCTTTTGGTGGGCTGATTTGTTATGCTTGAATTACCCTCCGACTTCGTTTTTTAAAGTTTGGAGGGATTTTTATTGCCTGCAAGCAACGGCTTCTATTTACATATCTCATATCGAGGATGGGCGAATAACCTGTTAAAAAAATCCTCACAACCGTATGGGGGCTTTGTACCTCAAAAATAGAAGCCAAATCTCTACATAATAGAAATAAACTCTCCTTAAACCGTAAAGGTGTGACAGCCTTTGCGGTTTTTCTTTTGTCACTATTTGCAGAAATTCGCCGTAAGGCGGTTTCTGACGTGGGCTGCCGTTCCCCGCCTTTCAATCTGGATTTTAACAATTTTCAAAATTCAGATTGGAGGAAATTAAAATGGCATATAACCACGGACGGGAAGAACGCAAATGGCGTATTTGGAAAGAAGCAGAGGAAAGAATTTTACGGAAATGCGGTGTTGACGAGGATACCATCGAGAAAATCCGTATCTATGACAGGGCGGATTTTAATGCAACCAGACGGTTTTACCGCTATCTGAACGATGTTGGGGAATACCTTGAGGGAATGGCAGACATTGAGCGGCAGACAGAGGTACATTCGGTTTCAGATTTATTGGACGAGATTGAAAACGAAAATCTGTATAGGGCATTGCTTGCGGTGGACAAGCGTACCCTGCAAATCGTTCTGCTGAAAATGCAGGGGTATTCCACAAAGGAGATTGCGCCGCTTGTCGGTTTGACAACAGGTGCTATCTATGCAAGGTTAGACCACCTGCGAAAAAAGCTGAAAGCCTTTAAGCGGTAAGGGAAGAAATCATATTCTCCTGCGGGCTATGGGGTGAGAGGTCAAAAGCCTCTCGCCCTATTTTTTCGCAGGAGGAAAAACATAATGGCATACCGAGTTAAAACATATGCGCTTCGGGAGAAAGCAACGGAGAATGGTACAAGGTATTTTATCAGCTTTAAGGACGGACAAGGCGGCTACCACGAATTAGAGGTATCTGAACAGTTCTTTATTGAGTTTCGGCAGATGGAACGCAGAAACCGTAACCTGCTGCAATCGGATGAACGCCACAAAGAATTTTTCGAGCTTTCCGATGAAGCCCTTAACAGGAGGGCAAGGGTTACGCCGAAAGGCGTTGACGAGCTGATTATCGAGCAGGAACGCTCCGAGCTGCTCCGCCGTACCATTGCTGCTCTGCCAGAGATACAAAGACGGCGTTTCCTGCTCTACTATGAGTATGATTTTAATTACTATGAGATTGCAGCAATGGAGCATTGTACCGCTTCTTCGGTGGGTAAATCCATTTCTATTGCAAAGGAAAAGATAAGGGAGCAGATGAAAAAATATCTCTGCCCCTAACGGAGTGATAACGCTCTTCTGTCTTCGGACATGAGGGCGTTCTTTGATATGTTCTCAAATGGAATTTGGCAGAAGTGGTTTCTCCGGATCATTACATCAATGGCCGCGTGCATCTTAATTCCGCCGATTTCCGCGCCGGCCAGGTCCTGCTTGTTATTGATGTGGTGAATGTGGTTATCCTCTATGACAGAGAACACCCCTCCCAGATGCCCTACAATACCGGTCTGTCCGCAGTCATGAATATTGCAGCGGCGCACAATATGAGAGCCGATGGTTTCCTTAGACCAGCCTTCCACCTGCGCCTGGCAGATGGCGTCCCGTTCCGTCTGGGTACCGTCTTTCAAAAATTTGGTGCTCCATTTGTTTTCATTGTTGGGCTGCAAATACTTGCCCAGGGAAATTCCTGAGCATCTGGAATCAGAAACCTCGCAGTCCTCGATAATCCACCCCTTCGACCAGTGAGGGCCGATCATGCCCTCCTGATAGGCGGTAGGCGGAGCCCAGGTCGTCGCGGCCTGTTTCACGGTAAAGCCGGACAGCGTAATATAGTTCACACCGGTTTTATCCGGATAGAAGCAATTTCTGCGGACGTTGATTTCCACTGTCTCCTGGTTTGGATCCGCGCCCTGAAAGTTTGCGTAAATCTCTGTGTAGCCTCCCTCCTGCCGTGTATACCACTGGTAAACGGTAAAATCCGGATCCCAGGATTCCTGATAAACAACAGGATTTATGACGCTTTCCAGGGAAACCGCCTCATACATGGCCTTGCCGTTCAAATATACCTCGCCCGTGTGCACCGGCTCCTCCGCGTAATACCAGTCTCCGGAAACCACAGTAGTGTATGGATTATAACCGCCGAAAAGGCCGTTTGGAATTCTCGCCAGCCATACGTTTTCCTGATATTTTTTCCAGCCCTTCACCACCTCGGCCCCAGTAATCACCGCCGCCAGCGGAACCTCTGAGCGGTAAATAATCCGAGCGTCCTCTCCTGTTCCGCCGTTCACAGGATTCACATACTCCCGGTATACCCCCGGAGCCACCAATACCTCGTCTCCGGCACAGGCGATTTTCGCCGCCTCGGTGATGGTCTGAAACGGCTTTTCCCGGGTGCCGTCTCCTCCTCTGCCAGCCCTTGCGGATACATGATAAATCATTTTTAATCTCCCTTCCACATTCCAATTTTTAAAAGCTCCCGATTGCGCCGCAGCACTCCGTGCGCTTGAAATTAATAGTATTATACTGCTATACGCGCTTCGTTAAAATAAAAATACCGACGATAACTATAACAATTGCGCCATTTCTTCAAAAAAAGCATTTCTATGAAGCGAATCCGCTTTTTATGTTCCCGTTTTCTGAACAGGCCGATAAAAACAGCGGATTTTAACGGCGTTCCCGTTCTTGCCGCTTCAAGGCTTTATCAGAGCTTTTTTGATAAGCGGACTTTGCCGGCAAAAAGCCGGAGATAAAAAGCAAAAACTGTCAGCGGAATCCATGAAGCCACGGGTTGGAAGGGAGCTTTCATTCTAATTTGAGAGCATAACGGTTCACTTTCAGCCGGTGAGTTTTGACCCATTCAGATATTTTATTTGCATCACTACGGTATTTTTGATATATTTAGTATATAAGTTTTATAGAGAAAAACTAAAAATCCTATCTGAATTTCCGCTTTTTCATAGATTTTTTGAAAACCGCAGCCAGCATTGCTCAATCCGCCCCGACTCAAGGCGGCGGCACCCATCCGGAAGATTCAAACCGTTTACAGCGCCGATCTGCGGCTCTACGCACAGGTAGCCCTGACCGCCTCCCCCGTTGAACAAAACCCACTGGTCAAACTGCCCGGAGGTTTCCATTTGATAGTCCCCGATTACCACCCTGTGGCCGGCCGCGGTGAAATATCCCGTGAGAGGGGCGCCATCCGGCCGGCAGCCCTGTGTTATCTGCTTTTCTTTGCCGTTAAGCTCCATCAGCCTTCCGGTCGGCAGGTAACGTTTATCCCGCTCCCAGCGCTTTCCTAACGGCACGGAAAAGCGGTCAGGCTCTGTAAACGTTGTGTGAAAGCCCATCGCCAGCGGCATGGGCTCCGCTCCATCGTTGCGGATATCAATTTTTACCAGCAGTCCGCTTTCCGATATGGTATAATAGAAAGCAATGGTAAAACAAAAAGGAAATCTCTCTCCCCTATTCCGATAGGCGCATATCAGCTCCGAAGCCGTATGCTTCACGACACGAAACGGCGCGTCTGTGAACAGACCGTGCAGATGGTTGCTCCGTTCCGGCTCGTTTACCGGAAGGCTGTAGCTCCGGCCTTCAAAGCAGAAGCTTCCGTCTTTTGTCCGGTTGGGCGGCAGCAGCAGGGGATTTCCATAGACATAGCGGCTCTTTGACAGAAGCTCCTCCTCCCGTTCGGGCGACCGCAAAATGGGAAACCCGTCATAAGCAAGCTTGGTTAAATTGGCTCCAAAATCAGGCGCGACGGCCGCTTCCCACCGTCCAGACCGCAAAGCGAGCTGTTTTAATTTCATTTTAAATACCTCCCTAAATATTCTTGGATTTTCTCGCGTCTTTGAATAGGTATGGTTTGACCTGAGCTCCGGCCTGTTTGGGCAGAGCCGCCTCCGCCCCTTACTGTATTCCAATTTTTCAGCCAGAACGTCTCAGCCGTCCTCAAGGCCGCGCTGTCGTTAGGCGGCTGGTGAAAGGACTGAGGAATTTGCTGGTTCGCCGCATCTCTCTGCGCGCAAAGCTCGCGCTTATCATCTGCTGTATCAGTTTTTTCTCTATCGTGGTTTCCTCTCTCGCCTTTTTCTTTTCCGTAAAAAAAATTAACGAGGATATCGTATATAACAATTTGGAATCCCTACAGCTGGCCGTAGAGGATAACATCTCCTCCTCCCTTTCCGCCATCGATAAAACCGCGAAAAATATTATTTTAGGCAGTAATGTACGCCAGTTTCTAAGAGAGGGCGCAAACCTGGCGGAAATGGATGAGAGCGGCAAGGTTCTCCTGCGCCAAAGCATCGAACGGGAAATCTCCAATCAAATGCTCTTTAACTCCATTTTAGAGGAGGGATTAATCGAATCCGTCAACTTTTACCTGGATGAACACAATATCGCCTTTTTTTCCCGGAACGGAAGCCTGGATCTCAAGGACTCTCCCTCTGTCCGGCAGGTGTACCGCACCATACAGCAAAAATCCAGCGCAAACCCGCAGATTTTTTCTTCTACTCTCAATGATCCGTTCCTGCATTTTGCCTACCGGATTTCCTCCCTGGACCAATCCAGCCGTTCTGTTTATCTGATCATCACCATCAATCGGGAGGGGCTTCTGGCGAAGTGCCAGTCGATTACGGATTATGAAAACTCAGTGGTGTATTTGGCGGATCAAAAGGGAACCGTGATACTTTCCAACCAGCAGGAAAACGAGGGCGCGCCCCTTCCTGACGGCATTGACGGAAACTATACCCAGGGGAAAATCACTCATTTGGACTTTGACGGCACAAAGCACCTCTATTTTTCCCAATGGCTGAACGACAAGGATTTTTTCCTGGCCGTTATGATGCCGGAGGAGCTGTTTGTACGCTCCCTTTATGAGGCCATGCGGGATTATCTCTTCCTTTCTGTAGTCGTGTCTTTGATTATTATGGCGCTGATCGTTTTGCTTTCGCTCCGTATGACCGCTTTTACCCATGACTTTACAGAGGGGCTTCAGAAATTTGGAAAGGGCGACCTTACCGTTAAGCTTCCGCCCTACCGTGACGCGGATTTAAACCATATCAGCAACACCTTTAACCAGATGACGGAGCGCATTAACTTTCTGGTGGAGGACGGCTATAAAAAGCAGCTCTTAATTCAGCAAATGGATATCGAGTTTCTGCAGTCCCAGATGAATCCTCATTTCTTATTCAACACCCTGTTTACCATCAGCACCCGGGCTAAAATGTCCGGAGACGATCTTCTGTTTGAAATGGTCCAGGCTCTGACAAGGCTGCTACAGGCCAGTCTTCATACAAAAAATGATATTAAAATCACCGTCGCTCAGGAGCTGGAATACATCAACGCTTATTTGTACATCCAAAAGGTCCGCTATGGAAGCAAGCTGGAATACGCCGTCTCTACGGGATCGCCGGAAATTCTGACTCTCCTGATCCCACGGCTCTGTATCCAGCCGCTGGTAGAAAACGCTGTGGTTCATGGAATCGAGCCCTTATCCGCTACCGGCCATATTGATATCGCGATGGAGCTCAAAGAGGACGCTCTGCGGATCACCGTCACCGATAACGGCGTGGGCTTCGATCCTGCCGAAGCACCTGACGGCTCCGCCCCTCCGAGCCATTCCAACCATATCGCGCTGCAGAATCTTCAGGAACGCATCCGCTTGATTTACGGCGGCGCATATGGGGTCACCATAGATTCCGCACCCGGCCGGGGCTGCCGGGCCGTTGTTATTCTGCCTGTAGATAAAGGAGGAAATCATGGCTTATCGAGTTCTGATCGCAGATGATGAGGAGATTATCCGCCAGGGAATCGAATTTTTAGTGGATTGGGAAAGGCTGGATTGCTCGATTGTCGAGCGGTGCGCCAACGGCCAGGAGGTCATCCGCTTTTTGGAGCAGTCCCCCTCCGGGGTGGATATCATCATATCCGATATCCGAATGGCCGGTGCCGACGGCCTGGACATCGCCCGCTATGTATCGCAGAACCAGATTCCAGTCCAAGTGATTTTTCTGACGGCGTATGCGGATTTTTCCTACGCCAAAACCGCTATCGAATATTCTGTAACAGATTTTGTGCTGAAAAGCGACATCTCAGAGGGGCTGCCCCGGGCCGTGGAGAAAGCCAAGGCTCTTCTCGCCCAAAAGCAGGAGGAGCAGAAAAAGAGGCTGGACGCCGAAAAGCTGAGCCGTCAGAACCGGCGCTATCATCTGGAGAGCCTGCTGCGGAGCGTGGCGCTTGGCACGGGGCCCCGCGCTTATGACAATCTTAAGGATGAGGAGCCCTATTGCGTCGTGACCTTTGAGGTCACCGATAGTCCGCAGGCTGTCCCGTCCTCCGGTCCGGCTTCTATGGCTGAGCCTCATATTATCAGAACCGCCCTGATGGATTACGACACGGTGATGATCGGCTTATCCAGCCGCCAGTGCTGCGGAATTATCTTCCTGGATAAATCCAGGCACACGGCCGGCGGCTTAGTGAAGGCCTTGCATGACACGATTCATATTGTGGAGGAGTATCTAAAGGCCGACGCGTTTGCCGGAGTCAGCCGGGAGCACCTCCGCCTGCAGGATTTAGAAGCCGCCTATCAGCAATCCATTTTAGCGCTTAATAACGTGTTTTACTCCCGCAACAGGGTAAACTGCTTTGACCCCAAAATTACAGACGGCACGGATTCGCCTGTCCTTCCATCCATTCAGCAGCTGATAGAAAGCCTGTCGGAGGCCTTGCGGTCGGATAGCCCTGAAACCATTTTAGGGATGCTGGAGGACTATTGCGCCTCGTTTATCAAAAGCGGTGAGCCGTTTCATATCTTTAAGAAAAATATGCTGTCGGTTTATACCGTACTGACCGCGGATGTCAAGCAGATGGATATGATGGACGAATGGGAGATGCAAAAGGCGGATGAAAGCTTTTATACCACCGTCGAAACCTCTAAAACCTTTTTCGGCATCTATGAGTCCCTGCGGAAATATCTTGCCCTTTATCTGCGGCTGCGGGAAAATTTTTCCGGAACTCAAAGCAGCCTGATCCGCCAGGTAAACAGCTATATCCATAAAAATTATAATCAGAACATCAGCCTTCAGACCATCGCGGATACCTTTTTGGTGAGCTGCGGCCATTTAAGCCGGCTTTACCGAAAGGAAACCGGTGTTTCCTTAATTTCAGCTATCAACAACCGCCGGATCGAGGTAGCGAAAAGGCTCCTGAAGGATCCGCGCAACCGGGTCTTCGAGGTTGCCAGAGCGGTGGGGATCGAAGAGCCCACCTATTTTACCCACCTGTTTACCCAAGTGACAGGCGTCAGCCCCTCGGCGTACCGCAAGCAGCTGGAATCCCTCGGCGGGCATCCGCTTTAAGGGGTCTTTTCCATCGCCTCTTCTCAGCTTTCGTTCTCATCTTGGATGGGCAGCCAGGCGTTTATCCGGGCTGCTTTCATTCCGAGGGACTAACGGCTCAGAGCATTGGACAGGCCGCATCCTAAAGGAAACCAGGCTCTGACTCAAAACGGCCCAATTCCCGAAGGGAAAGGGCGCTGCAAGGCTGTCGGCGCTTTCCGCCGCAGCACCGAAGCGGACATCAGAAAAGCGGCATACTCTTTGGAAAATAATCCGTGTCAAAAATTTTGACAGCCAACGGCCCCCGGCAAGAATAATCTTTGCCGGGGGCCGTTCTGCCGAAAAAACGCGCCTTATTTTGTTCTTTTCATGAGGATGGATTTCCGCGGAACCGGCCGGGCCGTCAAGCCCCGGAGGCCGCCTCGCGCGCTTCTCTGCTCCCGTCCGCAAGCACATAAGCGCAGCCAAGCAAATGAGCGTCGTCAGGGTTTGCGGCCGGTGAAATACCATCAAGCTGAAGATCCGCCAGGGTTTGCTCCAGGTCCCGGCCAAACAGCGGGTACGCTTTAGATATCTGCCCTCCGATTGTAAGCCTGCGGCACCCCTTTTCCTTTAAAACCGGGAACAGGATCTCTCCCAGCATTCTGCCGGTTTCCCGCATGGTAACCCGGGCGGGCTCACTGCCTTCCCGGGCGAGCCGGGAAATATCCGCCACATCAATGCCGCTGCCCGCCATTGGCGTTCTTTCCAGATACCGGCTGATAATGCCCCGGCGGGATACATAGTCCTCGGCCGCGCCCTTGCGGTAGGGGACGGTATAAAGGGAAAAACCGGGGCCGCCCTGAGGGTTCAGCTGTACCTCTCCGTTTCGCATATACGCAAAGCCCAGGCCTGTGCCCAGCATCACCCCCGCGGCGTTGCCCTCCCCTTGAAGTCCGCCTTTCCAGTATTCTCCCAAAAGGAACGCGGTGGAATCATGCAGAAAGCGGACGGGAAGGTCTCCCGCCGCCTCCTGAATCCATGGACGGAGAGGGATCCCATACAGAGCTGGGAATTTATGCCGCATGAGGCTTTTTCCCTCCTGATAGTCGAACGGGCCCGGCGTATCCACTCCCACAGCCTTAATGGCCCGCCCAATTGCGCGGGCGTTTTCCAGCTGTCTGGCTATGAGGATATGGTAGGCTGAACGCACCGAGGACGCCTGGCCTGCGCTGTCCACCGGGCAGGAAACACGGGTATGCTCCAGAATTTTCCCATCGGCACTGACCAGCCCGGATTTAAAAAAGGTGCCGCCCGCATCAATGGCTAAAATCAGCCCGTCTTGCTCCGTCATCACGGTTCTCCTCTTCATGCTCCGGCGCCGGCAGGCTTGAGCATGGTCTTATGCTCAACGCAGACGGTTCCCGCCTTTTGGTTGATAATCTCATAGGGGCCGAAATCCGCCGGGACAATCACGATATCCAGATAGTTTTGTAGGAAACAGCGTTCCGGGTTCGTTTTGGAACGGACCAGCACCTGTTCGCCGTCCACCAGGGTCAGCACGTGAAAATCTCCCGCCGTATCATCCTCAATGGCGGTAACAAAGCGCTCATTGCGAAGGGAGAAATAAAGAAGCTCATGCTCTCCCACCACAAATTCTTCCCAGTCCTTTCCCTTCCGCAGCGTGCGCCTGCCGCCGTTAACCAGGTTCTGGTCTACCCAGTCCGCCGTACGGCTGCGATCCAGCACCTGATCTCCATGATAGGTATGAATGGGGCGTGGGTTTCCATCCAAATCCTTGCGGACGTAATCGTACATTTTATAGGTATAGGAGCCCACCGTCAAGCTTCCGATCTCCAAAATCAGCTGGTTCTGGCCGGAGGCATGGATGGTTCCCGCCGGGATCATCACCTGCGTACCGGGCTTTGACTCGATGCTGTAAACATATTTCTGATAATCCACCGGCTGGCCGTCTTTTTCCGAACGGCGCGCCTCCGCAATAAATTCCTCTACGTCCGCATCCTTTTGGAAGCCTAAATATGTCCTGGCTCCCTGTCCGGTTTCCACAATATAGTAGCTTTCGTCCTGCCGTCCCAGTTCCCCGTTGTTTTCCGTTACATACTTTTCACCGGGATGGCACTGTATGGACATATTGCCGTTGGAATGGTAAGTATCGTCGTAATTGAACCGCACCGGGAAATAGTATCCGAAGGCGTCGACGCTTCGCTTTCCCATCAGCTTTGGCCCCTGGCTCTGAACCAGCGTATAGAAGGGAAATTCCAGCTTTCTTCCATTCAGCTCGAAAACCACGCTGACCTCCATCGGAATCATGTCAAACACCCAGGCGCAGTTCTTCATCTCTCTGGGAAGCCCCCGCAGGCGCTGGATATAATAGCCTCCCCATACTCCCTCCAGGTACACCGGCTTGCACCGCAGCGGGTATTCCATCGCCCTGGCGAAAATACCCTCCAGCAGGGAGGCGGGAAGCAGCGACATGGAAAGGGCGTCGTTGGCGATTACATAGCTGTCCAGCTGTTTTTCGTGCAGCAGGGTGAAGCGCAGCTTCGCCGCCACCTCGAAGTCCACATAGTAGCAGCGCCGAGCCATTCTTTTAAAAGCCAGCGCTTTTTTAGTACCGATATTCCGGTACTCTCCGCGCTTGAGGCGCAGCATAGCCCTCATGGGGGTGGTATCCAGATAGATCTTCTGGTCGCATAGGGGCCGCAGCGTATCGCACAGCGCCCCATAGCCCCAAAGGATTAGCACGCCGCTGCCGGCCTCCCGGAAAGAAGCCAAAGCAGCCTTTGCCGCCGCCAGCTTTTTCAGGTCCCACAGATCCTCATAACTGCCTGAGAACAGCTTTCCGTATAGGAGCACCGGATCCTTTTCCAAATCCTCCTGAAGATTTTCAGCCGCCAGCCGCTCGGAAAGAGTCTCTTCCTCCTGCCACAGCTCTTCAACGGCCATAATCGTTACCGGAATCCCCAGCAGAGCGAGCTGCTGCTCCAGCAGATTGCGGAAGGTATCCAAGGGGGCGGTGCTGTAGCCGTCTACGGCAATCACCCAGCCTTCGGCTCTTTTCAAGGCCCCGGCGGCTTTTGCCGCTTCCGCCGCCGCAGACGCCCCGCTGCCCTCTACAAGCTCTGACAACGGCAGGCCCGAGGGGTCCAGCACGTTAAACGCGTTCGGGTCGTCGTAGGGGTATGGATTAAACATAAAGCTCATTGCATTTTCTCCTTATCTATCCAGGTTTTTTAGGGGTTCCCAGGGCGTTTCAGCGCTCTGGGCATTAAATTTTATAAAAGTCAAAGCCCATCAGCCGAGCCAATTCCTCCAGCTCCTTCGTCCAGTCGCCATCCACGATGGCGTAATGCTGCGTCACACCGATCGAGACAAGCCGCTGAAACAGTTCCTGCGGGGACAAGGTTTGGTGGCGGAACTCGGAATGGGAATAGCTCGCCAGGTAATGCTTGGTAGGCGCAGCCTCCACCACCGTGCATACCATTTTAAGAACGCCGTCTTTTTCCGACATATGCAGCATGGTTTTCTCCCCCTGGGGAAAAACATACCAGGCAAAGGGCGCCCCCGCATAACGGTATTCGGTTTTCGCGAACCGCTCATCCCTGGCCACCACCACGTTTCCGGGACATTGGGTATAATCATTCGGCCCGGCATGGCCTGCCGCGAATCGGTTCCGCTGGTGAATAATATAAAACGGCTCGATAAAATTGGCCCGCCGGCCGCTGAGGAGCTTCAGGATATAAACCGCGAGCCCGCCGCCGATATCCCCTTCCGGCACCACCGTCAGCCGGGAATCCCCTCTGGTGGGGCAAAAGCCCGGGCGCAGGCCTACCGACCCCAGCAGCACCGGATCGATATCGTTGAGCACCGTCAGGTCTATGCCGTAATCGCCGGACAGCTCCTCCAGGGCGATGGACGCCCGCACCGAGGCCGCCAGCTTTTCCCTGTCCACATTGGCGCTGATCCGGAACCTTTCCTCGATTCCGCGGACAGCCTCCTCAACGGCGCCCTTAGGCACCGAGCCGATTTTTTCCGTCAGCTGCGCCACCGACAGGAACCGAAGCTCCGGCCCCGCCTTCATAAACACATGGTAGGGGTCTACATAAGTGGACCACATGGCCTCATTATAGGAAGCCAGCAGGCCCAGGGTGCTGCTTCTCAGCTGAGAGCGGCACAGAGCGGCCTGGGCAAAAACGCCTAATTCCTTTTTTACCTGCCCCATCGTGCCGATGAAGGTGTGGGTCATGGGACGGTGAAACCGCTGCAAATCCCCGGAGGCCTCCTGTACGCCCACCAGGCTGCCCGCAGACAGGAATTCCACAAACTCATCCTCGTCGTTGGTGTCGGTGATCTCTACCCGGTCCCGGATGATGCTGGTAAAAAACAGGGGCACCGGCGGCATATCCCGCAAAAAGCGGATCCAGGCGAAATCCTCCGCCCAGGACAGGTAGGCCGCCGCCACGCAGTCTACCTTTCGGGTGAAAAACAGGTCGATGGCTTTTGTTACGTCCTCCCGCTCATAAACGATTCCCGGCGTGACGATTTCACCAATTTCCTGAAATTCGCCGATGATTTCCTTTTCCTCTCGAAGCTTACGCGCCTCATAGGTTCCGTGGGCGGTTCCCTCTCCCAGCGGTTTGAACCGGGGAGAGCCGATCAGCAGCAGCCCGATCCGGGGTTTTCGTTCCACAATCATTGCTGAATGCCTCCTCTTTCCGCTCTAAAATAACTCTATGCAGACCTGCTTTTCCTCCAGGGGAAGCAGGTATTTTCCATTGGATTTCTCCAGCTCTCCGCCGTCAAGAACAGCTTTTCCAGCCCAGTGCAGTCTCAGGTATTGAGGCCGCTGGTTGCCGTCCTCCCTGGCAACAGACAGCAGGTAGCCGCCTCTCCCTCTCACAGAAAGCTCCAAGGAAAGCTTGCCGAACCGGGTAGGCGTTTTTTCCAAAACCAGACTGTCTCCAGCCCTTGGCAGCCATTCCTCCGGCAGTCCGGGCAGCAGCTCCACGCCGGTAAAGGTTTCCAAAACCACCAAATTACGCACCAGGCGGATAAATTCCACAGAGGCCCAGTTGTGGGGCATATCGCCGCAGATTTCCGCGCTGTGGGTTTCCCTGACCGGCTGCTCCTCGCGCCACACCCGGCTTGCTGAAGCGTGGTTGGCAAAGGCGTAGAGATAATCCGCCGCCTTTTCCCTTTGTCCGGCCTGCAAGAGGAGCTGGGCGAAGCGGACGCTGGAATAGGTATAAATAGATTGGTCAGACCGCCATCCGGTGCACTCGGGGATTCCTTCCCGGTCGTCGCAGGCGTCGATCAGCCGCAGCAGGTCTGTAACGATCCTGTCGTCCGGTTCAAATTCCCCATGGAACGCCACTCTGGCGATGGTCGCGCATCCGGTCTGGGGCTTATAGGACTCGTTTTCCGCCATACTCAGCGGCACATAGGGAATCCCCTCCGGCGTCGTCCCCCGGTCTCTTTCGATGCACTCCCTCATACGGGCCATCAGCTCCTGGGCGAACACGCCGAATTCCTCATAACGGGGAAGCTTCAGCCGCTTTCCTGCCCGGTAAGCGTCGCTTAAGCCCAGAATTACGTTCATCGGCGTGGTATATTCCGGCTCCGGGCCGTAAATGCCGCCGTCTCCAAAGGAGGGCTGGAACAATCTATAGGCCGGATAGTCCTTCCCCAGCTTGAAGGAATCATCCCTCATGCGGCGGAGGTGCTCCATGCCCCTGAGCATCACCGGCCACATTTCGCGGAGCCTGTCATCGTCGTTTCTCAGCTCGCACTGCCTTACAATGGTGGAAAGAGCCACCGCTGTCTCCTTGTGATGATCCGGAAGAATCCGGATGGAGCCGTCCGGCTTCACCCTTTTAAGCACTGCCTGCAGGCATTGAAAGCCCTCCTCGTCCCGGCCCATCATGTAGGCGCATTCTCCGAAATAATAGCCGTCTACCACCCATAAGCCCCGGTAAATGGTAGGGCCCACATGGAACTCACAAATATCCTCGACAATTTCCCGGGCCTGCAAAATATTCCGGCCGCACGCATCCAGCATCCCTTGGATCTGCGAATCAGGAATGTGAAAGGCGTTCCGGAACGGGCGGATCTCCCGCCAATACTCACAGGCGGCTTCCAGCGCTTTTTCAGCGTACTCCAGGGTAAACGCCTCAGGGTCCACAGTGCCGTGGTAGACAAGCCCAAAGGCGCCCTCCCAGACGTCTCCCTCCTGAAGCACCAGCTTTTCCAGGGGACTTTTACCGCGGTAAATCGGCGTGTGCAGGGCGATCGGCGCGGGAATCCGGGGCGTTCCTACCGGCAGGGCATAGGCTGAGGATATCGGCCGCACAGTTTCGGGCGGGTCGGACGCCTCGCCGAGCTCCTGGAGGTAAACGCTGCTTTTCGCATGCCCAAAGCCGGGCTTCGCCTCCATGCGGAACAGGATAATATCCATTCGGGCGCCGTTTTTGTCTCTGTGGGCGAATGTCGTCCATTGAAACGACGTGCCCTGATATTCTTCCCTGGTGATTACGACCGCAGCCCGGGGATCGCCGAAATCCTGGCGCTTTTCCGTCAGCGTATCCCGGTGGTAAAACCGCGGGAGATAGCGGTATTTAAAGCCCAGGTTTCCCTCCTGTAGGTTCAGCACCCGTTTTTCACAGGCGGGGATGGTGCCGTCCACAAACTGGTTCCGGTCTCCCTCCCAAAGATAGTTCAGGCTGCCGTCCTCCCGGACGATGGTTTTATAATAATCGTCTGCGAACCCAATGCAGGTCTGATTGATATCGGGCGCATAGCGAAAATCTATCACACGGTTTGCGTTTTTCTTCATAAATAAGTCCCTTCCTGTCGTTTAACGTTAAGCGGATCTATCCTGCTCATCCCTTGACCGCCCCGCTGACCAAGCCCTCGGTCACCTGCTTTTGCAGCAGGATAAACACCACGATGCTGGGGATAATCACTACCATAGTAGCCGCGAACATGGCTCCGTAGTCGCTGGCGAACTGGCTTTTAAAATACAAAAGGGCGATGGGAAGCGTTCTTTTTTCCGTGCTGGAGGTCAGGGTCATCGCGATCTGGAACTCGTTCCACGCGCCTAAAAACGCCAGCACCCCGCAGGTGGCCATGGCGGGCTTCGCCAAGGGGAAGATGACCCGCCAGAAGGTGTAATAGAAGCCGGCGCCGTCAATGTAGGCGGCTTCCTCCAGCTCCAGGGGAATGGTCAGGTAATAGCTTGTAAGGATGTACATGGAAACCGGCAGGCTGAAGGCGGCGTAGCAGATGATCAGCCCTAAAAGCTGGTCGTAAAAGCCGAGGGTTTTCATAGTTAAGTAAAGAGGCTGAAGCAGCGCCGCCGAGGGAATGAGCAGCGCCAGGCCGAAAAGGCTCTTCAGCTTCCGGCTGCCCTTAAAGCGGAACCGCGCGAGAACATAGGACGACATGGACAGCACAAGGACGTTCAGCAGGGTCGCCACCACCGCCACAACAGCGCTGTTGCCGTAAAAGGTGGCGATCGGCACCATCTCAAAGGCCGTGACATAATTTTTCAGGCTCCAAACAGTGGGAAGCGACAGGGCGCTGTTTAAAATCTCGGTGTTGCTTTTAAAGGAGGACATAAATACCCACACAATGGGCACAAGGGATACGATCAATATGATAATCACGAACAGATAGGACAGGATACCGCGCAGGATTCGGAAAAAGCGCTGGCTCCCTGTTTCATCCATTCGCTTCGAGGGCTTTCTGCTCACCGGTTCTCCCTCCCTACGCTAAAGATTCGGTTGATAATCATCACGGTAACGCAGCCAAGCAGGATCAGCGTCACGCCCGCCGCGTTGGCCATGCCGAAATTATTCTCCGTCATGGCGGTCCGGTAAACGTACATAGGCAGGTTCATGGTGGTATCCCCCGGCCCTCCCCGTGTAGTCAGCATGATGATATCCAGCTTTTTCAGCATATTAGAGGCTTCTAAAATTACGCTGGTGCCAATGATATTTTTCAGCAGGGGAAGGATAATCCGTGTATTCAGCTGGAAGCTGCTGGCGCCGTCCACTGTGGCGGCCTCAATAATGGACCGGTCTATGGAAATAATCTCGGTAAGCACCAGCAAGGTAGTGATGGCCGCGTACGGCATCCAGGTCAGCGTAACCGTTAAAAACGCGGTATCGTAGCTCATGAACCAATTATGGTCATAGTCGGGCAGGAACATCCGCACAATGCTGTTAATCATACCGAATTCCGGATTGAAAATACACAAGAACAGCATCCCCATAGCGGCGCTGGAAATGATGCTGGGGATCATATAAGCGGTGCGGGCGAATTTCCAGTAAAAGGGCCTTCTGGCAAGGATCAGGGCGAACAGCACGCCGATAGCCACGTGGATGGTTCCCTGAAGGAGGATCCAGACCACATTGTTTAAAAAGCCCTGGCGAAAAGAATTGTCATGAAAGATAAGCTCTATGTAGTTTCCTATCCCATTGAAGGTAATGGGGTCCCCGGTGCGCCAATTGCAGAAAGAGGAGCCTACCAGCACCACGACCGGCACGGCAAACACCAGAAGAAACAGCACCATGGTGGGAGCGATAAATACCACATAGTTAAGGCGATTTTTTTGTTTCAAGGATTTTATCTCCTTTCTGTAAGATCTATTTTCCGGAGAAAGCAGTTTCCAGCCGGAGGAAAGTCTTCGATACACAAGCGGGCCAGCCCTCCGCTTTGCTCAGGCTGGCCCGGACTTCTTCCATTATGCTGTTTTTCGCCGCCTGATTACTCGTTTTTCGCGGAAATATCGTTCATCTGCTGAATCATTTCATCCACAGTAATCTGGTCGTACACGAGAGCGGGATACAAGCTGGAAAAGCCGTCGTAGGTCAAATTCTCGTATGCCAGCTTGTTCATCGTCTTATAGGTATATTCCGCTTCGCCCATCAGGTCTACGATCTGAGCGGTCAGCGGGTTTTCCTCACGGTATTCCTCGGTCAGCTCCACCTTGGGGCCTACCGGAATATTGCCGCCCATCTCCAGCTTAATCCGCTGGGCCTCTGCGTTGGTAAACCATTTGATCGCTTCCCAGACGCCCTCCTGCTTAGCGGGATCATCGGTGCACATCATAAAGCCGTAGTCGTAGTTCGCCACCATGCCGGAGCCGGGATACATCGCCACGCCGACCTTATCGGCAAAGCCCTCGCCGGCCTTTTCCGTATCGGAAAAGTCAGGAATCATCCACGCGCCGTTGGGCATAATAGCAGCCTTTTCCTGGAGAAAATAGTTCGCTACGTTGGCGTATACGCCGCCGATGGCATCAGAGGAGGAATAGTCTCTCAGCATGATTTTGACCATTTCCAGAGCTTCCTTGATCTCCGGTGTATTCCAATCCTTGATCTTGTCGTCAGAATTCATCAGGGCGTTGCTCTCCTCGTTCTGAGTTCCTACAATAGAAACCAAAACGTTCTGAGTCGTCCATGAGTTCTCGCCGGTGAAGAAGGTCAAAGGAGTCACGCCGATCCCTTTCAGCGCTTCCAGGTTGCTCATCCATTCATCCCAGGTCTCGGCGGGGGTAATCCCGGCCTGCTCAAACATTTCCGTATTGTAGAAATAGCCGAAGCACTGGTTCAGGTCCGGCACGCCGTAAATCTTGCCGTCAATGGTATTCGAGGCGAACGCCGCTTCTCCCACCTCAGCCTTATAGTCAGGGTCTGCCTCAATGTAGGAGGTCAAATCCTGTGCCTGGCCGTTTTTGATTGCCAGGTTCATCACCGGCCCCTTACCCTCTACAAGATCCGGCAGGTCGTTTGTAGTAGCGAGAACCGCCATCTTCTCCTGATAGCTTACGTCGCTGGGCAGCTCCTCAACGACCAGCTTATACTTTCCATCGAACTCCTCATTAAAGCTGTCGATCATATAGGCCTCTGTCTCCGCCAGCACGTTCGTCCCCACACGGTAGGTAGGATAGGTAATCTCAACAACCTCCTTGGGCTCGCTCGTCTCTTGGGACGACGCTTGAGAGGGCTCGCCGCTGCTTCCGGGATCGGAAGCGGCATCATTTCCGCAGGCCGCGGTGGAAAGCAGCAACGCCAACGCCAGGGCACCCGACAAAAACTTTTTCATCAAATAACTCCTCCTTATGCTTTGATAGTATTTTTAGGATCAGGCCCATTTGAGCCCTTTCCGAATTCCCTTGACAGGCCCGATGGTATCGGCTTTCTCTCTTGAGCTACGCTGTTTCCGGTAATTAATTTAGGTTGGTTTTCTGCCGCAATGCGGCCTATGCGCTTTCTAGCACGAGGCGCATTCAGTCTACCGCTTTCTCAGATATGTGATCTTTCATCCTAGATTTACTTGTTGAAAATCATGTTCGGGCTTGCTTTTTACAGGTTTTATTTTATACAAGTTTTACAATTTTTTGAATAAAAATAATTAACTTTTTCTGATATTTTTGGATTTACATTTCTAAATTCTTCATAACCGGGGCTATCGCCCCATCAAACCCTTGCTTTTTTTTAACAAATCATGTTTTATTTTGTGTAAAATGTATCTTGCCAGCTATTCTTACCAACACAAAGCAAAGGATAAACATCCTACAGTTCCTTCCCAGGCTCCGTTTAATTTAAAACGCTTGATCCATGCGTCGGTATTTCACACCAAATATCGGCAGCGAATGGCGTGCATTCTCCCGATTTCCTCAAAACATCTCCCATATGAAAAACACCGAATATACAAAAAAGCCTGGAACGCCGTTAGCGTTCCAGGCTTACTCTAAGCCGCAAAAATTGTCCAGCGGTAGAAATTGTTAGAAAGGCAGCCAAATTGAAAGCATATTATCAGGTTTTATAACCAATTAAAAAGCTGGGAAAATAATCCGCTAAAAATATAGTACTGAATATCTTATAATGAAAATAGGCTGCAGCTTATCATACTAAGATATCTAAAAAGAGCACTTCCCCTGGAAAACGAGGAAGCGTTTTTTTTCATTGACAGAACTATAAAATTAAGTCTTTTGTCCATAAAATAAAGGACTTCCCCCAAAATTGTTCAAAAAAACAGCACTATTCTATGTAGTTATTTATATTAAAAATGCTATAAAATTATTAATAATAGATATTTTTTTATGCACTTTTTGGTGAAACAGAAGAATTTTTAAGCAAGGAGGCCATAAAATGGAACAGCAAATGAAAATGTTTCAAGAGGACCGCAACCTTCCTTTTTCCGTGTATATCGCACAGGATGAGAAGTTTTCGTGGCATTGCCATAACACATGGAGCTGGATTATTGCAGCGAGGGGCATTGCACGATCAAGGTAAACGGAGAAAGCTACGATTGCCAGCCTGGCGATTTTGTGATTATCCATACAATGGAAGACCACACTTTAATTCGTAATTCGGACTGTAAGCTTCTGGGTGTCCAAATGGATCTTTCGGTGCTGGATACCGCGTTCAGCCCGTTTTATGAATCTCAATACCTTGTGCCGTTTATCCGGGGCAGCGGGAAGTATCAGAGGCGAATCCGCGTGCCAAAGGGATCTTTATTAGAAAGCATCTTATCTGAGATTTTAGTCGAATATCAAAAAAAGCAGCCAGGTTACGAAATGTATATTAAAGGGGACATTTTAAGATTATTTTCCTGCTTAGTACGTACTAAGGTAATTGAAATCGGAGAGCGCAATGTCAATTTCCAGGATTTAGAGCGGATCAAACCGGTAATTGATTACATGGAGCAGCATATTGAAACCGAGCTGTCCGTAGCAGCAGCCGCTAAAATAGCCTGTATGAGCTATTACCATTTTTGCCGGCTGTTTAAGAAAGTGATTGGCAAAACCTTTGTAGAATACCAGAATTTTATCCGGATTCGCCGGGCAGAAAAATTGCTGATAACTACAGACCGAACCATTACCGATATCGCCTTTGAGACTGGCTTTGGATCGGTGGCTTATTTTAATAGAGTATTTAAGAAGGAAACTGGGCAAGCCCCGGCAAATTATAGGAAGAAAATGAGAATATAGCAAAATAGTATAAAAAACGATCAAATACATTATATTTATTATATTTTGTGTTAGTTATAATGAATCATAAGATCGATTGTTATTAGCTAATAGGCAAATCTTTCTTGATGCGGTATTAATTCAAATTGAAGGAGGACACAATTATGAGTTTGAAAAGAATTCTGGCAGGGATTCTAAGCGCTTCTTTGGTGCTAACGGTGGCGCTCAGCGGCTGCAATAACGGGCAGAGCGGCTCCGCTGACCCATCTTCATCAACAGGGGAAGGCTCTTCCGCGGCTTCTGCCGCCGAGAGCGAGGACACAGGAGATAAGCCTGAAAAGCTACAAGCCATTGTTGATAACGATACTGTGGGCATTATTCAGCCCGCCATCGATATTTTAGAGCGGGATGAAGGAATTAAAACCGAGCTTGTCGTACAAAGCTACGATCAAAGCTATACAAAAATCATGACCAGCATTATGGGCGGAACACCTATTGATGTAATTATCTGCGATAGTGTCTGGACGGCGGAATTTACAGAGGCCGGCATGATTACCCCGGTGGACGATTACATATCTGCGGAGCTGAAAGAAGATTTGTTCCCGGGCTTTGTGGATCAATGCAGCTATGAGGGCAAGCTGATGGCTCTGCCGATGTGCGCCCAGACCAAATGGCTTTACTACAACACCGATCTGCTTGAGCAGGCGGGTTACAGCGAGCCGCCCAAGACATGGGACGAGCTTTTTGAAATGGGCCAGAATATGGTCAGCAAGGGTTTGTGCAAATATCCTATCGCATGGGCAGCGAAGCAAGCCGAGGGTATGGTATGCGACTGGTTTGTATGCCTCACCGCTTCCGGCGGCTCCATGCGGGATGACAATGGCAACTGGGTATTCAATAATGAAAACGGTGTCGCCGGTCTGAAGCTCATGGTGGACTCTATCCAGAATGGCAACGCCGATCCCGGTTCCATCAATTATACCGACCGCGAGGTTCTGAACCCCTTCATGGCCGGCGATATTCCCTTTGTTCTGAACTGGGCCTTTGCTTATGCTTTGGCTAACGACCCCGCAGAATCCACCATTGCCGGTAATGTTGGCATCGGCTTAGTTCCCTCCAACAGCGACGGCGTGGTCAGCTCCTCTGTTACCGGCGGCGGCGGATTCGCTATCGCCAGCACCTCTGAGCATCCGGATTACGCCTGGAAGCTCATCGAGAACGTTGTGAGCCGCGAGGCTTTATTCCAGTCTGCCGAGCTCGCTTCCAACGCGCCTCCGATTAAGTCCATGTATGAAGATGAGGAGTTTATCGAGCAGTTCCCCACCATGATGGATTGCTATCCCCAGTACGAATACGCTCAGGCCCGTCCTGCGCTTGCTAAATACAGCGAGTGGTCAAACGGTATGCAGGTCAGCCTGCACGAAGCGGTAACCGGCGCCAAAAGTGTAGAGGATGTTCTCAACGAGATGATTGAAAAATCAGCCGATTATCAGTAACTTAAAATCATACGAGTAAACGCTTTTCCGCCGGCCCGGCTTTCTCAACAGACAGCTGGGCCGGCGGTTAAAAGCCATAAACAGGGGGTATGGCATTGAATCATTCAAGCACGAAAAAAATGCGGCGGCAATGGCCAGAGGCCCGAGTTGGTAAGGTAATGGCGGCTCCGTCCTTGATCTTGATATTTGCTTTGGCAATCTATCCGCTTTTATATACCATATTTATCAGCTTTACCGAGCTGAATATGATGACCGGCGAAACCCAGTATAAAGGGGCCGCCAATTACATACAGGCATTTACCTCAGGAGAATTTTGGAATTCCGTCTGGGTCACTTTACTTTTTACCATTCTGTCTTTAGTGATCCAGCTGCCTTTAGGCGTACTGGTCGCCTTGCTGCTCAACCAGGAATTTAAAGGAAGATGGCTGCTCCGCTCAATTGTATTGGTTCCATGGGCGGTGCCTACCTTAGTAAACTCCACTCTGTGGAATTGGATTTTCAATACTCAGTACGGAGCGGCTAACCGGCTTTTAATGCAGTTTAATTTGATCAGCGAGCCTATTATCTGGTTCGATAGCCCCATGAAAGCAATGGGCGTCATCGTGTTTGCGGATACCTGGCGTATGCTTCCTCTGTATGTGTTAATGATGCTGGCCAGCCTGCAGACGATTCCCCAGTCTCAGATTGAAGCGGCGATTTTAGACGGCGCAGGAGCGTTTTCCCGGTTCCGCAATGTGATTCTGCCTCTGATTAAGCCCATGCTGCTGGTAGTTTTAGTAATCCGCACCATGCAGGCACTGAAAGTATTTGACATCATCTATATGCTGACTCACGGCGGTCCGGCAAACGGAACAATGGTAATCAGCTACTACATTTATAATCAAAGCTTCGGATTTATGCATTTCAGCTACGGAGCTGCCTTAGCCATAATAGTGGCGGTGATCTCTACCATTATTACGGTGCTGTACGTAAAAATACTGAAGACAGACGATATCTATTAAAGGAGGGGAGAAGAATTATGAATTCCAGAATGATGAAACGGGGCTTTAAGCGCGCCGGTATTTATCTTGCCGCGATTGTAGTTTTGCTTTGGACGCTTCTTCCCATTCTTTGGATGTTTATTTCCAGCATTACACCCACCGCGGATTTGCTCACCATCGATGGAAAATGGTTTTCTGAAAATGTGAACTTCAACCGCTATATTGAAATTTTCTCTCAGTCCGGATCTGCCAATGACGCCGGCGCTCAGTTTGTAAATTCGTTAAAGATCAGTATTTTGGTTTCTGTTTCCACGGTGGTTTTGGCCATTTTGTTTGGCGGGGTTTCCGCTTATGCGTTTGCCAGACTGCGGTTTAAGTTTAAAAATACCCTTCTCATGGCCACCATGTTTTTCCAATTGTTGCCATCTATTACCTTGGTAATTCCCCTTTACGTAATCGGCAGAAAAATTGGCATGATTGACCAGCCGATGTTTCTGGTGGTCTTATATATGTCCTTCACGCTGCCCTATGTAATTTGGGTATTAAACGGGTATTACAAAACCATCCCCTCAGATTTGGAACAGGCGGCCCAGATTGACGGCTGCACCTGGTTTACCGCCTACTGGAGAATTGTACTGCCTCTGGCTAAGCCAGGTTTAGTCGCGGTTGGCGCGCTCTCCTTCTTAATGTGCTGGGATGAGTTTATGTATGCGCTGATCTTTATGACCTCTCTATCCAGCAAGACAATGCCGGTAGCAATTTCTGAGTTCAGCACCAGATACGGCATTGATTACGGAATGATCTCCACTGCGGGTTGTATCGCTACGGTCTTCCCAATGCTTTTGGCTCTTATTTTCCAAAAGTATATTGTAACCGGGCTGACTGCCGGCGGTGTAAAAGATTAATCAACACATCAATCTATTCATCAAGGAGGAATTTGTATGAAAATTGGAGCGGCATCATGGTGTTTTACTCATCCCCATTATCAGCCGCCTTATGAGGAAGCCATCAAAACAGTTGGCAGCCTCGGGGTGGATGGTATCGAAATGATCGCCTATAACTCTGACGATCTTTATGGCTACTATACAGACGAGCGCTGCAAGGAACTGAAAAAACTCATTGACAGCTATGGAATGCAGGTTTCAGAATTTGTCCTTTACGCTCATGCGGTCGTAGGGCTTTTGGATCCGGACGATACCGAACGTCAAAAGTCTCTTGACTTTTTCCGCCGCGGTATTGAGGTGGCGAAAAAGCTGGGAGCCGATACCATGAATATCGTTTCCAATTGGCCGGAGGAAATTAAGGCGCCGATCGATTACCTGCCCTATTACTTCCATCCGGTAGCTAACGGAAAAAACATCAACAATCCCAAACAGTACATGGAGATTCCTGAAGACTTTGACGCTACCGGCAACTGGAATCGGTATTTGGACTCCTTAGGCAAAATCGTAAAAATGTGCGAGGAAACCAATATGCGGTTCGCGCTGGAGGGCCATGCCAACGTAATCGTTGGAACCACAGACGCTATGCTGAGAGCCTTTGACTGGATCAAAAGCGACGCTTTTGGAACAAACTTCGATACCGCGTGGCAGCTGATGCAGCGGGAATACCTCCCCTGGTCTGTTTACAAGCTCGGAGAGAAGATTTTCCATGTGCACATTCGCGACGCTGACGGCCTTGCGGTTTACCAACTGCCTGTAGGCCAGGGAATTATTGATTGGAACGAGTTGGTCCGTTCCTTAAAAAAGGTTGGATTCGACGGTTACCTGTCCTTAGAATTGGCCGGCTTCGACAATCAATATAAATACGCTAAAGAATCCATTGACTATATCAGAAAAATTCTAATTGAGGAAGACGCTTTAACAGTAAAATAATTAATCTTTTATAATGAAACAAAAGGAGTATGATTTATGAACAAGATTCGTTTCGGACTAATAGGCTGCGGCGATATCGCCCACATCCGCTATTTTTACAGCATCCCTCATTTTGAGGAAATCGAACTGGTTGGAATTTACGACATGAATAAGCCCTTTCTGCAGAAAACAGCGGAAGAATTGGGCGTAAAGGCCTTCAATTCTTATGAGGAAATGCTGGACGATCCTACCATCGACGCGGTCATCGTTACTACTTATCATCCCAGCCATACCCCGCTGGCCATCCAGGCCTTGAAAGCCGGCAAGCATGTTATCTCTGAAAAGCCTGTTTCTGTTTCTATTGAACAAGCGAAGCAGCTGAAAGAGGCCGCCGCTCAAACCGATAAGGTATTCATGGCTATGCCCAATGACGCATATCCCCAAATTGAGAAAGTAAAGGAACTGATCGAGCAAGGCGTCATCGGAGAGGTTTGCGCTATTGACAGCGTATTTGCCCACCATGGTCCTCTGCATGCGCCTTGGTTCTTTGATTACGAAAAAGCCCAGTGGGGTGTTTTGGCGGATCTAGGCGTATATTCCATCAGCACGCTCTCTTATCTGTTTGGTCCGGTTGCCAGGGTCTACGGAGAAACCAGATGCTTTGAAAAACGCCGTATCTCCGACGCGGGAGAAGAATTTATCCCCAGCGTTGAGGATAATGTGGCCGCTACCTTAGTTTGGGACGATGGCAAGGTTGCCACCATGCGTTCCAATTGGTGCACAGGAGTCCATAAGGATCACGGCCTATGGAGATTTACCTTTAACGGTTCCAAGGGCATAATCCATTTGGATATGGCGCGTACGGATCACCCGATCATTGTGGTATCTCCCAACTGTGAGATCCCCGGCGCGGAAAAGGTAAGCTTTATGGGCCAGGATTATTGCTACAGCGTCAGTGTTGGTAAAGTGGATAATAATGACAGTGTTTTGGAGCTGTTCCTGGATGCCATTAAGAATAACCGCAAATTCCCGGACAATGGCTGTTCTATCGTCCGGCAGAACCATGTCATCGAGATTATCGACCGGATTTATGAGTCTTCCCGCACTGGCAAGGCTTATGAAATCACCTCTAAATTCTGAGGCCACTTTGAGTTTTTCAAATTTATTGATAACTTGCCTGAGGATCGCCCGCCTCTCCCCCTGGGAGGCGGGCGATTCCTCTATTTAGAAATGATGCCAGGATTTCTTCCCTCCGCCGCCACACAGGGGACGTCTTTTTCACCATGAAGCCAGCCTCCTTAAAAAACAGCCTTTCATATCATAATGCTTAATTTTTTATCCGGTTTCCCAATCATTTTTTCCGAATGAATCCGCGCTTGAACCGGCTCACCCGCATCTTGATTTTCTCTTTTTTGATGTTATCTTTACAGCGCCGCCCGCAGCTCCTCTAGGACAGCCATTGGAAAACAAGGCGGAAGGCAATCATTGGAAAAGATACAAGCATTAAGATAAAGAGGATCACTTCAAACAGCGGGATAAGCACCTAACAACGGGCTGTCCCAGCGCAGGTATATAATTATTATAAATCAGCAATAATAAGATTAAGTCTATTATGCTCAGAAAGGAATGGTGAATATTTTTGAATCCAACTGTCAGCCTGATTTTTAATCAAGACGGAACTTATGACCTTATTCTTAACTATGAACGAAATGGCGTGGAGTTCTCGAAAGAATTCGACCTTAAAAAGGAAGCGCACAAAATATCAAAATCAATTTTTTCAAATATAAAAAATGTGAAGATCAAAAGTGTAAAAATTTTAGTTTCCGGTGTGATTGTTACAACGCTTGCTTTCTCCACTTTTTTAAGCGCTCTTGCCGCATCAGACCGTTATACCATGGGATATTTGTACAGCGGCACAGACCACCAGCAGATCGAGTATATCAATCAGACGAACAACGCGTTAGACGTTGTATCCCCCAGCTATTTCGACCTGCGGGAGGATGGAAGCTTAAAGCTAAATTATCTCAGCCCTTTCTTTATTAAAAGTATGCATGACAAAGGCATTAAGGTAGTTCCATTTTTAAGCAACCACTGGAATCGCACCGCAGGGATCAACGCCTTGAAGAATATAGAGCCATTATCAACCCAAATTGCCGACTATGTGGAAGAATATGATTTAGACGGAATTAATGTAGATATTGAAAATGTAACCCACGAGCAGAAGGATCAGTATACTCAATTCGTCAAGCTCTTACGAGAGAAAATTCCAGGGCATAAAGAAATATCAGTCGCAGTAGCCGCTAACCCTAATAATTGGCAAACGGGCTGGCATGGTTCTTACGATTATGCCGCTCTATCTGAATATGCTGACCATCTTTTGATTATGGCGTATGATGAGCACTATGAAGGAAGCAGCCCGGGTCCGGTAGCAAGTATAAGCTTTGTAGAACGATCCATTCAATATGCTTTAGAGAAAACCACTTCGGATAAAATTGTTGTGGGTATCCCCTTTTACGGCCGAATTTGGGGGCTTGACAGCAATCGTATCACGGGAAAGGGCGTCAGTGCCAAAACGATTCAAGAAATAGTAGAGCGCTGTGAATCGACACTGACCTACGATGAGCAAAGCCAATCTGTAAAAGCGGAGGTCACCATTACAGAATCCAGCGGTAATTTTACAGTAGGCGGAGATTTTGTTCTCCAGCCTGGAAGATATGTTATTTGGTTCGAAAACGCTCAATCCTATCAAGCTAAATTAGGCTTAATTGAAAAATATAATTTAAAAGGAGCGGGAGCATGGTCATTGGGGCAGGAAGATCCCTCCATTTGGGAGCATTATGAAGATTGGATAAACGGTGAAAATATTAACACGGACGCAGTCCCTCCCGCTTCTTCCGAACCCGGCCAAACGCTTCCTCCCACTACAGGTAACCCAGATTCAGCGCCAACTGAAGGTGAATTTGCACAAGCATGGGTCAAATTAGATACCGAACAAGCCTCTGTCTATAAAAATCCAAATCTAAAGGGTAAAGTCATTGCCACGCTTGCCGGGGGCACCGCTGTTTCCGTACGGGAGCACGCGAAGGGCATCCACCAAATTCAATTATCCAATGGAGAAACAGGATATCTTTCTTCGGACTATTTATCCTTTCAAGCGCCAATTCCAGAGGCCGCTCCTCCCTCTCAGGAATATTTTATTTATGAAGTGAAAGCCGGGGATACTCTTTGGAAAATAGCGGAACAGTTCTTAGGGGAAGGGAAGCGTTATCCTGAGATCGTTCAGTTAAATAATTTATCCTCTGACGATATTACTCCCGGCATGAGGCTTAAGATTCCCGGTGCGGAAAGCACTTCCAAGCCGGAAATGTCTTTTGTCGAATATACGGTCAAGCGGGGGGATTCCTTATGGAAAATAGCAAAATCCAAGCTTGGCTCCGGCAGCCGATATCCTGAAATTATGGAACTTAACAATTTAGAAAATGAAGTAATCTATCCAGGTCAAATCTTAAAATTGCCTAACTGAAAAATCAAAGAAGGCTAAAACGAAAAAGCTCAAATTTTAATTTCACCAAATACGGCACACTTTAAATGGCTGCTATTTTGCAAAGGAGCCGAATAGAAACACTGGCAGCTTTTCATCTGCCAGTGTTTCTATAGTAAATGCTTCTTGCTCCAAACTATTTACAGCGAATCATTACCGCTTCATATGGTTATAATTTAATTTCATTCTCAGAAAAATCGGACGGTTTGTCTGTGTTTGCCAGCAGCTCTTGATACGTTCCAGCCTCTGGCGGCAGCGTTCGTCTACAGAAGGTTTTACTAAAATTAGCGGCGATCAGCCATTTTTCCCTATCCAGTTCTTTTATATAGGCAAAAATCTCCAGGTCATCAGGCCACAGCAGCCGATAGCTTCCATAACACATAATGGGATTCCCTTTTCTCATGGCCACAAGCCTGCGGTAAAAATGTAAGACGGAATCCGGCTCCTTCCGAGCCTTCTCCACGTTGATCTGCGGATAATCCGGGTTCAGCATGATCCATGGAGTACCGGTGGTAAAGCCGCCGTCAGGTCCGTCAGCAGTACCGATAAGATTTTTCTCATTTCCTCCTTGCTTGTTTATTTAGGGCTGTATCATCAGGGAAGCAGCGCTTTTTTCCGCTTTCCTTTTACACGGCATTTAACGCACAGTCTTAAATGTATCATGCAATTCTATTATAAATGTATTTTTTGCGGTGTACATAAAAAACAGCAATTCAAATGAACTATATTAATATATTTATTTTGTAATAATTGATTTTTTTGATCAAAAAATATTATTTTCATCATAAAGAACTACTTTTAAGCCTGAAATGGAGACGCATAAATTTTAATTATTTTTAAATTCAAATAGTTTTAATCATATTGACAAGACAATTATAATACATTACAATACTTTTGAATCGATGAATTTATTTGGCTGACCAAGCCGAAATCACAGCTATCTAGTGTGATGCAAAATTTAAAAAAAGGAGTGGATACCCGTAGTAAGGGTATCGGTATCTGCCAATGAAACCAACAAAAAAAGCAAGTGAAATGACCGTTGAAGAGTTAGCAGCCTACATTGACCAATCCGTGTTAAAACCAGAATTCACCCAGGCGGAAATTCGTAAATACATACAGGAGGGAATTGATTTCGGATGCCGCACAGTTTGTATTAACCCATCGTCATTGGACATTGCCGCCGAACTTTGCAAGGGGACTAAGACTAAGATTTGTGTCGTATGTGATTTCCCGTTCGGCTTATCCACAACTACCTGCAAATGCATGCAGGCTGAGGAATACTGCAAGCGCGGGGATATTTTTGAACTGGATATCGTAGCCAACTACGGCTGGATCCGCAGCGGAATGTGGGAGGCGGTAGAAGCAGAAATCCGCGCCGTATGCGATACCTGTCATAAGTACGGCACTGCGGTCAAGGTCATAATGGAAACCGACGCACTGACCAAGGAGGAAATTATCCATGCCACTAAAGTGCTTACTGCGGCAGGAGCGGATTTTGTAAAAAGCTCCACTGGCTTTTATACCGGCGGCCCTTGCGTAGGTGCCACAGAAGAGGTGGTTTCCCTGATGATGGAAGCTGCGGGCGGCAAGGCTCAGGTAAAAGGCTCAGGTTGTATCCGTACACGAGAGCACTTCTTAAAGCTAATCGATATGGGCATCGACCGTATGGGTATCGGTTATCGTTCCACTCCAGTAGTCCTGGGATTAAAGAAATAAAAAAAATTAATAGGAAGGCGCTGCTTCAAGCGCCTTCCTATTAAAATGTCAGCTTCTCCTTTGCCGTCTTTACGCACCGAACCTGTAGTGTTCTATTTTTGTCCACACATGATCTTTAGCCCTGCATAGATCTATTCAGAGCGATATAGGCCATAAAAGCTCACACATTCTCAAGCATCTTCGCCTGGACTTTTTGGGGTAAAAATTCTATAATTCATACATTGGCAGATGCTCTCAAACAGACATTTAAAGGACATTTGTTTTATTTAAAATGTAAAAAGTTCTAGATTATATAGCTGAAATTAATGTATTTAATTGTACGAAAGCCGAAAATCTGGTTTCTGCCTCAGGCAAAGCGGAAGCCGGGCTGAAATGGCCGAATATAGACGCAGATCAAAGGAGTGTAATTCATGGCATTCGATTTCACCAATAAGGTAGATCCGAAAGCATCACGTGCTATTTATCTCCAGCTTTTGGATATGATTCAAGGACAAATCCAAGACAAGAGCTTGAAGCCAGGAGATATGTTGCCCTCTGAAAAAGAATTTTGCCAGCATTATCACATTAGCAGAACCACAGTCCGCCTGACCTTTCGCGAACTCGAGCAACAAGGGTTGATTATCCGGCGCAGAGGCTTGGGCACTTTTATTTCGGAACCCAAGGTATCCCGGCGTCTCGGCAGCCTTTACAGCTTCACCGAAGATATGAAAAAGCTGGGGCTAACGCCTTCCTCTCAAATTTTAAGTTACCGCCTTATCAGCCGTGAGTGCGGTTCTTGCGCTCTTAGAGAATTTCAGTCGGAACGGCTGATCGAGGTTGTTCGGCTGCGCTTGGCCAATGACCGCCCCATGCTCCTCGAAAAGACTTATCTTTCGGTGGATCTGTGCCCGGATTTATCCTGGGAACGCTTGGAAAACAACGCTTTGTATGCTATTCTTACCGAGCGTTACCATCTTCAGCCATACCGCGCAGTGGAAACCTATGAAGCGGTTCTTATGACCAAGGAGGAAAGCCAAACGCTGCAAAGCAAACCGGGAGAGCCAGCCTTTCTGCTACGCCGGTCCACTTGGGATGCGAAGGAGCGGCTGATCGAATATACCACATCTATCATGCCAAGCTCCCGTTCAAAATTTGAGATTACCATGTATCACGACAGCGTCCAAATTGTTCGAAAGACCGTGTGATTTTCAGCCGGTACATACAGCGTCAGGAGAGCCGCCATCAAAAAGAGCAGCTGTATCCGCACTGGTCAGCTTGCTTTTTATCCCCACTGATTGCTGTGATTTCTCTGACACTTCAAAATTCACCTGTATTCCATATAGTCTCCAAAAAGGTATAAAGCGTTAGCTTCTGACACTAATTCAGTGGTAGGAACGATTGCTTCATAGCTCGGGCATGAATAAGCTTTCGGGCAGATAGCCTTTAGAAGAGCAATAAATTGGTATTTCCGCTTGATTGACAGGCCGGGAAGACCGTTCTGCCCACCGAACTTAACGATTCTATGCTGTTTGAAGCCTTTCTCCACATATACAGCATTCTGTGTAATGCTGTCCTGTGGCCGGTTCTTCTTTCCAAAGGCTTTCTATATAGTCTAGCTGATATATTTTTCCACTGTTGGTATTACAAAGCAAAGTTCCCTCATATACCCCACAGGATTCTATCTCTTCATTGGAGAAAATCGAATCTGATAAATCAATTTTTGCTACAATCTTCTTTTCTGTTAAATCAAACACTCGAATCGCATTGGGATATTCCAATCCTCCAAATCCATAGGTATAATAGATTTTTCCATCATACAGAGTCCCACCCTGGGTAACAAACACATCAAATTCTGTTGTGAATTGATCAACGATATCTTCCGGATATAAAATGACAGTTTCACCTACAGTACAAATCGGCGGCAACAGAAAACTGGTAACAATATAAGCGTTCTGATCATAATATTCCGCATATGCGCCGCTGGTACGGTAGCGGGCTGAAAACAGATAAAAGCGGTTATTATCGGTATCCGCAAAGGAGGCGGGCCATCCCCAGCAAGGTGATTCATATTGGGATACTTCTGGTTTTGTATATTTGAAGTTATTTCCAGTTTCATAATCATTATCGTTAAAAATGATCGTCTGCATCAGCTCAGAAGAAAAGGAAAGAGTGCCGTCTTCTTGTTCTTCCATTGTAATCCGTTCCACCGCGCATCGTCCGTAATAACCATCCTCATCCGCTCCGCCCGCATTCCCTGAGGTTACATATAATAAGGGAAAAGCATCTTCTTCCTCATAAAACGTCTGGCTAAAAACCGCTTGATTTACATGGTTGGAATAGGCATCTGTTCTGTTTCCCGTACTAGAACCCAAATAAAAGCTTCCCGCTTTTTCCCGCGTGGCCAGATTGATGACGTCACAAAAGCCTCCATGGTAAAATAGGAAGGCGTAATTGCCATAAACTGCCATTCCTTGCTGAGAGCTTTCAGATTTCTCAAAGGAAAGATATACGCTATCATCATAGGATTTTCCTGAATAATCATGCACAGGCCATTCTACCGGCTCTAACACTACGCTACCCTTCCCGCTCCACTGAGGCAAATCGGTATCTGAGGTTAGGTACAGCACACTCCCTTCGCCGATTGTCAGGCTTTCGGCCGGTGCTTGATAAGAGTTTTTCAGATACACCGTTGCGTTGGATAAAGCCACCTGATCGAAAGAAGACAAATTAAATTTTGCTACAGCCTCTTGCGCATCATTGATGGTTAAGCTAGACGCGCCTAAAATTCCCGATACGCTTTGAACATCCAAATTGCGGATGCTTTCCAAAGCACGCTTGCCATTGACAGTCAGTTGGAGGCTATTTGTAACCTTACCTGACGAGTCCTCTGTTCTGGCTTCAAAGATGGCAGAAACTTCAGCGTTATTGCCAATGGTAATCTGAGAAGTTTCCATAGCCGCTGAACCATATCCATTTACATAGAGTACCGGAATTTTTCCGCCCTGCAGATCAATTACCGAACTGGATACGCTCCGATTCGTTCCGCCTCCCTGAATATAGGCCACAATCTCAGCGTTTCCTTCCACGTGGATCAAACTGCTGCTTACAGAATTGGCATTATTTCCGCCGGAAATATAGCTGAAGGTTCCGCTTTTTACCGAAACAGAGGCAGAATCGCAAGCATTAAGGCTAGACCCAATCCGGATGGCAAAATCATTGCGTCCAATAGTATCCTCTCCATTTTTTAATACGCGCACTTCCTCACCGATTTCCAAATGGGAGCTGGTCCAAAGCTCGGAACAGGCACTGAACACATGATTGAAAGTGATATGATTAAATTCCATTTCTGACTGAAGCACCAGAACCGCTTTTTTTCCGGTTGCTCCAAAATTCATTTTAGCCCTGTAATCGACACCATTATATCGGCTGGTTACTGTAACCTTTCCTGGCAATTTTGTCGCTACCCAGGGGCCTACATTAATATCATCTACCACCACTATGGTTCCGCCGCATCCTTTAGCGCTGAATAAAGCGACCGCCCCGCCAAAGGTCTGTTTTGGGCTTTCTAACGTACCAGGATTGCTATTATTTCCCGATGAACCAGAAACAAACACCACCAAGTCATTCGATCTGCTTTCCGCCTGCGTGTTTCCTAAAACGGAAACCGTACAGAGTAAAGCCGTCATTAACAAAGCGCAAACCTTTTTCAGCTTCATACTTTCCTCCTTTTATCCTCGTGTTTTCCCTCCAGCTACATTAATAGTCACGCCATGAATATAGCTGGAACGTTCACTTAATAAAAACGCCGCTACATTGGCTACCTCACATAGCTTTCCACTGCGCCCAAGAGGGATCGTCGCGGTTTTGGCATAGCTTTTATGCAATTCGTCCACCGTGATCCCCCTAGTGTAAGCCAACGCCTCCTCATAAGCCGCCGTTCTTAAGCCTGTAGCCTCCAGAATTCCTGGCGCAATACCGACAACCCGTATTCCCCGTTTCCCCAGTTCCTTGGCCCAGGAACGAGTCAAGGAATTGACCGCGTTTTTGGAAGCAGCATATACACTTTGTCCCTCTGAGCCTTCTAAGCCACATTCAGAGGATACATTAACAATCACTCCACCGCCATTTTTCTCCAATTCTCTTGCTACAGCCTGTGCGCACAGAAACACCCCTTTGACATTGACATCCATCACCCGATTCCAGACAGCTTCGTCTAACTCATATTGATGGTCCGGGTCTACCAGCAGACGCGGAATATTAATTCCGGCATTATTGACCAATCCATAAATTGTTCCCAGCATAGATTTCACTTTTTCGACCATGTCAGAAATACTTTCAGGATCGGTTACATCCGCTGAGACATATAGGCAGCGTCCCGCCCCTGTTTCAAATGCCGGCTCTTGTGTGCTACAATCACACACTGCTACGTTAGCCCCATCCCATAACAGCTCCTGGGCAACCGCGCGTCCAATGCCGGAAGCTCCTCCAGTAACGATAACCGTTTTTCCGTCCAGGTTCAACCAGGATCTTCTCTCCATGATAACAGGCTCCCTTTCTCCTAACTAATCTGTTTTAAGATTTATTGATTTTCTCTAAGCCCTCACTATCCGCAACATATCGTTCTAACTGAGGTATGCCTTCATATTCCATAACAAGCTCAGCGTCCGGCGTGAAAGCCTGAATTCCCAGCACAAACGCTTTCCAATCAAAAATTCCCTCTCCAATCGGTAAGTGAAGATCCCGGCTGCCGTCATTATCATGAATATGGTATGCGGTAATCCGTTTGCCTAGTTTCTTTTGCATTTCCCAAACTGAAAGATCCGACAGCATCGCATGCCCTACGTCAATCAGGCATTTTAAATCCGGTATCTGCCGAAACAAATTGAAATAATCCTTTTGGTGGAATAAATAGCGCTTCTGTCGGTTCCAGCCCACATTCTCTACCACCAGATTTACGCCCTCCTGCTTACACAGCCTATGAAACTTTTCCAGCCTTTCTATGGCAAGCTTTCTGCCTTCCTCCTCGCGTATCGGGTTGAATGGGTAAGAAAGGCTTCCGTTGGTATGTACTACATAAAATTTTCCATGATATCGGTGATACAGTTCAAAGGGTGCCCGCATATGGCTAAATAAAATATCCTCGTCGCAAGGCTGGGAAAAATCGTCGAACATCATAGGGCCGTGAATACTGAATCTTCCAGAGCGTCCCTCGATAATTTCCGGTAAGATTCCATTCCAATAATTTTCGCTTCCCCACTCATAAAAAATTTCTACTCCCAGATTTTTCGGCAGATCACTCATGAATTTTATTTTTCCGCCGCTAAAGCTTAAAGAACTGACTGAAAATTTCATAATACTATCCTCAACCTATTCTTTCATTCCGCTGGTGGCGATCCCCTCGATAAAATATTTCTGACAAACCAGAAACAAGATTAAAATTGGAATAACCGCGCTGGCCGCCGCTGCCATAGTAATATTGTATTCCTGTGCCTCATCCGCAAAATAAAACCGAATTCCTAACGCTACCGTGTATAAGCGTTTATCCGTTAAAAAGATCAACGGGGATAAATATTCGTTCCAGGAAGCGATAAATCCTAAAATCGCCAAGGATACCACTGCCGGCTTTGTCAAAGGGAACATAACCTGGCCCCAAATTCTAGCGTGGGAGGCTCCATCGATTCTCGCCGCTTCCACGAGGTCGTCAGGCAGGCCCAAATAGAACTGCCTCAGCATAAAAATTGCCGTAGCATCAAACCAGGTTGGAAAAATAATTGCCCAGAGATTGTCATATAGGCCAATGGTCCTGAACAGCATATATCTGGGAATAATAGTTGCTTGAGTAGGGATCATCATTGCGGCCAGAAAACCAATAAAAATCACGTTTTTCCCTTTAAAATCCAGTTTCGCAAAAGCATAGGCCGCAAGCGAAGCAAACAGCAGCTGTCCCAACAAGCTGAAAAACACAATAAATAAGGAATTGCCATATAAACGCCAAAACGGTATTACTTCGTCGGTCCAAACCTGAACATAGTTTTCGAAATGAAAGATCTCAGGAATCCATTTGATCGGGTACTCAAAGACCTCCAGAGGCGCTTTGAATGAAGCCGATATCATCCACAAAAGGGGTAACAAAAATAAAACCGCAATAACCCCGATGATTAGAGTGCGTATTGCCTTAGGCAAGATTTTTTTCGCTTCCATATTGCACACTCCTTAGTAATGAACCCATTTTTTCTGGCCCCAGAAATTAATCAGGGTTATAATAAGAATAATGGCCACTAGCACCCAAGCCTCGGCGCTAGCGTAACCAAATTTGTAATTGTTAAACGCTTCTTCGTAGACTCGTGTCACAATCGTAGTATTTGCCCTGGCCGGCGTCCCAAAGGTCATGATATTGACAGCCGTAAACAATTTAAATGTAGCGATCAGCCGTACAATTACTAAATAAAAAGTAGTCGGGGAAATTAAAGGGAACGTAATCCTAGTGAATTTTACAAATCCAGAAGCTCCGTCGATTTCCGCCGCCTCATAAAGGCTGGGAGAAATATTCTGCATAGCGGCCATATAAATGACCAGTTCATAACCAATGGCGGTCCAAATTAAAAAGATGATAATGGGGATCTTATTTAAGCTGGAATCTGCAAACCAGGCCGGAGGAGTTTCCATCTGCAGCACATGCTGGCAGAACATATTAATCGGTCCATTTTCCCGAAACAGTACTTTAAATACAGCCGCCAGCGCAACCGCGCTGGAAATATAAGGGATGAAAAAACAAAGGCGCAAGGGTGTTTTTAAATAACTTTAATAAACAGATTTTTGTGTATAATATTTAGTGTACAAACTAAAAGTTATTACAATATATAGTATTCCTTTATGACAAATAAACATGTTTAAAAAGGTATGCAATAAAACTCTCGTGAACCGCAAGTCTCTTTTTATCACTTAGTGTTCTCTTGCCTGAGTACAAAGGCATGTGCCAATAGTAAGGTATTGATGAAAGGAGACAGAGTTATGAAAACAAAGAAATCGTTAATGTACTTAGAATGTATCAACGAAAACCTTAACACCCTGATTCTTAACCAGGAAATGACCTATTTCATCATACAGGAAATCCTCAAAAAGATGGACAGATCTGTGAACAAGCGTCATGTTAAAGTTAGGCGCAAAAAAATATAAATTTTCCCTCCCTACCAGAAAAGTAGGGAGGGATTTTTAGTTTTGACTTGCATAATCAATTTAAAACACATTATTTATTGCTATTTTTTGCTCATTTAACAAAGAACAAACCGCAACGGCTTAACCATGCGGTTTTTCTTTGGGAGGGAGTGACGAAATTGTTGTCCGCTGGTCTAATACCGCTTGGAATAAATTTATTAACCCAAGATCAGAAGGAACCTTCAACAAAATGAGAAGCCCCAGTTCAGAATAGATACATTTGATTGTTTTTACAACCTATTTTTCTGTTTTTTGCTTTTCGATGTTCCATTTCTATAAAATGAGATAATCCTCGAAAAATGGCTTAAACGCTGGGCTTATAACACAGAAAAAGGCCGGAACCTGGATTGTCTCACTTTTGAGTTCCAAATTCCGGCCGCTGTACACTTTTTTTGTTCTGCAACCCGTATCACACCTGGCTCAAACTTTTATAAATAATCATACCAACTACCGCACCTTGATCTGGTTTTCCAATTGCTTTATCAGAATGATACAGAGCTTTTCCTGTCGTGGGAAACATCGTTTTTGTCTTTTCCAATGCTTCTTGTGACGCTTGATTAACAGCCGAAATGATTTCCTGAATACTTTTCGCCTCAATGGCTGCTTTTTCCGCAGCTTCGCTGGCGGCATATAGAACATCTACTATCGTTCTATCCCCAGGTTTACAATGGCCTCTGTCCATCACGCCGTCGCAAAAGCCTTTGGTAAACGTGCAAAAGTTTTTTTCGGTCAATTCCGTTGATGATACCACCGCCTTCCCTGCCGCTATAAACGCTGACGCGATTAAGGTGCCCATTGTAGACGGGACAGCTTTTAAAAAGGCCATTCCAACCCGTATAAAAAATTTTCCGATATCTGTTTCTTCTGATTGGTCAGCGTATTCTTTGGCCGCCGCAAATCCCTTTGTCATTGTCAGGCCTAAATCCCCATCTCCCATGAGAGAATCTAGTTCCCCTAAATAAGCCTTGTTCTCCAAAACATTATCATTTATGACAGCGATCCATTTCTTCGCATCTTGAATTGTCATAGATAGAACCTCCTGCTATTTTTGTACAAAAAAGGGAGTTGAGCAAGGCATCAGCAAATATTTTTTCAGTTCTTCATCTAACCTGAGCAGTGAAATAGACACGCCCGCCATTTCCATGGATGTGGCAAATTCACCAATATAATTATGGACTATCTTGATATGCCGGGTTTTCAGAATCTCCACGATTTTTCGATATATGATAAACAATTCCTCTCTTGGCGTGGAACCTAATCCATTCACTAAAACCGCCACTTCATCGCAATCCTGATATGGCAAATCTCTAAGAATACTATCCATTAACTCTTCTGTTACCTCGTCAGCCGCTTTTAGCTTTCCTCGCCTCACACCAGTTTCGCCGTGGATTCCCATTCCAATTTCCATCGAGCCATCTTCCATATGGAAAGTTGGCTTTCCAATTTCGGGGATGATGCAAGACGATAATGCGACACCCATGCTGCGAGTATTTTCAGCCGCTTTTTGTGTTAAGCGATAAACTTCCTCCAAGGGCAGCATCGCTTCTGCGGCAGCACCAGCAATTTTATAAAGAAATACGATACCTGCAACTCCGCGGCGCTTTTCGGAGTTTTCTTTGGCCGCGGAAGCAACGTCATCCCCGGCCGCAATCTGCATAACGTTAATATCCTCCATTTGCGCCATTTCAGCAGCCATATCAAAATTCATAACATCCCCGCTGTAATTACCAAACAAATACAGCACGCCTGCGCCTTGGTTTACATACGCAGTAGTCTGCAGTATTTGATCTGCACTAGGGGACTGAAATACTCCGCCGATACAGCAGCCGTCTAGCATTCCCTCTCCTACATACCCTAGAAATAGAGGCAGATGGCCGGATCCGCCGCCGGTAACGATTCCAACTTTTCCTGGTTTCACATTTTTGCTTACATAGCAGCGCAGATCATTTCCAACCGATGTAACCTGATTAGGATATGCGAAATATATTCCTTCTAACATTTCGTCAACGTAATTCTCAGCGCTATTCAGCAATCTTTGCATACCTAGTTTCCCCCTCTAATCGGGATAACTACGGCTCAAAAGCAATCCGTAGTTATCTTTGTTAAACTTCTATTCAGCGTATTTTGCAAGAAGCGAATTTAATTCTGCGGTATAAGTATCAATAGTTTCAACCGGATCACCGCCATTGCGAATATCTTCCCAGCAGGCCGTGAATACATCCTGATATTCAGAATAGCCGACCATCAGAGGCCGAATCACGGAAGTATTGACAGACTCATCCGCCGCGAGCAGTTGAATTGAATCCGGGAATTCCTGAAATTCCGGAGATTCCGCTTCTTCCTCTAAAACCGCTGTGCGGGCAGATAAAGACTTAACATCCTCATGCCAGAAATCATTACCTTCACCGATCGTCATAAACTTAACAAATTCAGCGGCCGCCTCAGGGTTCTTGGAAGTAGAAGCGACACCTATATTCCAACATCCAGTGGCAGTTACAGCCTTTCCGCCTTCAAAATATGGATGGGCCGCATAGCCCCAGTTGCATGTTACGTCTGCCAGCGCTAAATTTCCAGGCATCCAATTTCCGGCCAACATAAACGCCAGCTTACCGGACGCAAAAAGATCCCGTATGGTAAACTGATCATCGCCTCTAGGCGCAATATTCCATGTATTGTGGATATCATAGTACCACTGAGCAGCCTGATACCAAGGTTCGGTATTCCATATGCCGTCTACTGTAGAAGTATCCTCCCCAATATCATCTCCGCCGAGAGACAAAGGCAGGCAGAGCATCTGATAGGGGCGGCTGATCTGTTCAAAGGTTAGGCCCCAAACGCCTTCCTGCCCATCAGCTTCAGCCGCATCCATAACCTTCTGCGCCATATCAACTACTTCTTCCCAAGTAATTCTGTCCGCAGGATCCGCAGATGGGTATTCCAATCCTGCAAGATCCAATAAATCTTTATTATAGTAGAGAATCTGAGAGGAGTTGTCTATAGGCGGAGCAACCAATGTGCCGTCTACGCTGGCGGCTTCCAAAGCTTTTTCCGTGAATTGCTTCTTTTCTTCCTCTGTGAAATACTCCTCTAATGGGATTAGATAGCCGCGGGAATGGTAAGCGTGCACTAGAGGAGAATCTACATCGATCACATCGACGTTAGCTTCACCTGCTGCAATTTGAACTTCAATAATCTCAAACAATTCAGTGATATTGTAAGCCTGGACATCAACTTTGATACCGGTAGCTTCTTCAAACAGTGGAATTGCTTTAGCGCGGGCCTCAATCTTTGGAGCATCGCCTTCTCCATAATAAGAAATGGTTACCGTCTCGGTTTCATTTGTACTTCCCGAGGAACCGTCTGCCGGGGTATTAGTTTTTGAATCGTTACAACCAGCTAAGCTTATGGTGAGTAACGAAGCTAAAACCAACGCAAGTACTTTTTTCATAAAATTCCCTCCAGTGTTATATTTTTTGAAAAGACTTTCCTTTTCATGGATTACTGTTCTTTTCCGCACGGTACCAAATACGAAGTTTTGCAACTAAGTCTTCGAAAATATATCTGGTGTCAACACTCTCATAGACTCGGATAGTCCTTCTATTGGGCTGGGGGATATAGTGCATATCCTGAGTAATAAACGGAGCAGGATGGTTCTCATATAAATATTCATGCTCATCGATCATCAGCCCCACAGCAGCAATATCGCAAATAGGCCAACTCTCTCCTTTGGGCCAATCCGACAACCATCCGGTACGATTGTTCAGGTCGATCATCTGATCGCAGAGATACTCTCCAATTTTCCCGCAAGGGCGAATTTTATCTTCAAGCTCAGCCAATCCAATCCTGACATTTTTATACGCTTGTGTTGTAATTTGCCAAATTGGAACCTGAGAGGCAAATAAAAAATTTGCAGCTTCAATGTCGTTGCAGAGGTTAAATTCATTCTCTCCATAAGGATAAGGGCCTCCGCCAATCCATACAACATGAATTTTCTTTTCAATCCTGGGCTCTTTTTTGAGGGCCGCCGCTACATTGGTAAGGGGACCCAAAACAATCAGATGTAAAATAGAATCTTCCGCCATAGCTCTATCTATGATAAAATCAACACCTTCGGCTTCCTCCCATCCTTCACCGACCGGTACTTTACACCCCTTAAAATGCGGGATTTCATTCTTTACATTCATAAGATCCAAAATTTTCTCAACTTCAGCATAGCTCTGCATCATGGAATCTTTTACAGGAGCGCCTCCATACTGTGCAGCGAAGCCTTCTTTGTAGTGAGCTGCTACAATTCCTTCCAGGCGGAATTTTGGTGTAAGAATTGCTTGTACAATCGCAAACTGATCATCCGCCTCGTTTTTTGCATCTGTATCAACGACAACTCTAACCTTTTTGTCTTCAGGGACATCAAAATGATAGTGAAGCCTCATATATTTACTCCTTTCTAAAATCAATCTTTTATACCAGCATTCGCAATGCCTTGCACATAATATTTCTGAAATGGCATCAAAAAAACCAATGGCAAGAGTAGAGAAATGACACAAGCGGCCATCAGTTCATTCCACAGCATCGCGTGCTCTGTTCTAAAGTCACCTAACGCAATCTGAATCATTCGAAGGCTGTCCTTTCTGGCTACTACTAGAGGCCAAAGAAAGCTTTCCCATTGCCATACAAAAATCATCAGTCCTGCAGAAATCATTACCGGTTTTGATAATGGAACAACAATTTGTACAAGGATTCTTGAAAAACCTGCTCCGTCAATAGTCGCGGCCTCTAGCATACTATCTGGTATATCCGCAAAAAATTGACGAAAAAGAAATATAATCAATCCGTTTGCAACAGTAGGTAAAATAATCGCCGTATAAGTATCTACCAGATTTAATTGTGATACTAACTGATAAGTAGGAATCGCCACAGCCTCAAAAGGAACCATAAAAGAAATCATGATGATAAAAAACAATCCTTCTTTTCCTTTGAACCTATACTTGGCGAAAATCAGGCCGGCAGGCGCATTAACAATTATTCCTAAAGCGATTGTAGCCGCACAGATAATCAGAGTATTTATCAGTGACTTTCCAAAAGTACGGATGGTGAAAATATTAATGTATGCCTCCAGAGTAAAAATTTCGGGGATAAAGGAATTAATAGATAAAGATATTGTGGAAGCCGAAATCTCCGCATTCGGTCTGAGCGATGCGCCAATCACCCAAAACATAGGTAGCAATATAAACGCCAGAAAAGCGCCTAAAACAATCCAAAATAAAACTCTAGATCCAATTTTTATGACTCTCTCTTTTTTTGAGTTCATGAATTTCCCCTCCTATCGAAGTATTCCTAATCTTCAGATCTCATTGCTTTCAGTTGTACCCCTACAATAATAAAAATTAATATCAGCAATACAACTACATAAGCGTAAGCTCTTCCATAATCAGCGTAAGCAAAAGTTGATTTATAAGCTTCATACATTAATACATTAGTTGATTTATTCGGACCACCTTTGGTGATAAGATACATCGGAGAGAACATGAGTAAGTTAGAAATTGTATCAGAAACCACCACAAACAAAATGGAACGCTTAATCATCGGGATAACAATTTTGAATGTTGTGATAAATGTGTTGCTGCCGTCAACTAACGCAGCTTCATACACATTGGCCGGCACCCCTTGCAAACCAGCCATTAAAAACATCATCCAATAAGCAATGCCTTTCCACGAGGCCAAAATAATGATAGACAGCATTGCCTGAGAATCGCTGGTAAAAAACGGTTGTGCAGGTAAACCCATTGCTTTCAATATAGCGTTTACCAGTCCTCTATTAGGATCTAATAGAAGATCCCAAATAACAGCAGAAGTGGTAACAGAGATAGTTACCGGAAAATACATAATCGTACGGATTAAACGCACACCCTTAAATTTTGTATTTAGCATGAGGGCTAAAATAATCGCTGCTATAATCTGAATAGGATTGATAAAGATATTAAAAATCAGAGTAGAGTTTAAAGATTTCCAAAACACCGGATCTGAAAACATATTGGCATAGTTAGAGAAGCCACTAAAAATTCGGTCCTCACCAATTCTCCCGGTAAAAAAGCTTTCTACAATAGCAATCAGTACCGGATATAGTTTAAATAAAGCGATTAGTAATAGGGGAACGAGAATAAAAAGCAAGTTCATTTTCTTCAACTTCATTTTTCATACCTCCGTACTTTGTAGTATAGTTAATAGAACGACTAGAACAGAGCAAAAAAAAACAAAAAAAGTGCTCTTTTATTGCAACAATAGCAATAAAAAGCACAATTTTTAGAAGTGTCTAATTGTATACTTTTGTGAACAATCAGACAGAATTATTCATATAATAAATTCTATATTCCCTTGAAATAATTTTTTCTATCTTATATAATAGATTTCAGTTTAGATAATATTATCCGTCGTTTACTAAACTAAAAATTTCTTGTTTTGGTATGTATTTGTTGTAATAACTATAGCAAACAACGCACTATGTGTCAAGTGAATATTTTATACGATGTTTGTCTTTTTAATTTGTGTATAATATTGAATATCTTGTGCCTTTTAACGCTTGTATACTTTTATCGTATTTAATTTTAACTAAACATTTATATAAACAAATATTTTAAAAGGAATGTGAATATGAATATTCGTGAAATTTCTAAATTAGCCGGAGTATCTCCCGCAGCGGTTTCTATCGTGATAAACAATCGAAAAGGTGTCAGTGCTTCAACAAGAGAACATGTGAAAAGAATTATGGAACAATATAATTATCATCCTCAAGAAAGAGGTTCTAAAAACAAAAAATCCTCAGCTGAAACCAACAAAATTTTATTTCTAAAGCACAGAAAGCATGGTATGCTCGTGGAAGAAAATCAAGGTTTTATCTCTGCAATAATGGATTCTATAGAAGCAGAATGCAGAAAGCTCCAATTTGATTTAAACATTATTATTTCTGATAATCAATTTGTGGAAACAATCCATTCTATTGATTTTTCATCATATATTGGCATGATCGTTCTAGCTACAGAACTGGATTGGAATCTTTATAAAACCTTGCTCGATATTCCTATTCCTTTTGTAGTAGTCGATAATAACGTACCCAGTATCCCTTGCAGTACGGTTTCCATTGATAACTGGGGAAATGTATACCGCGCTCTAGAATTCTGTATTTCACTAGGCCACACTGAAATTGCTTATTTTAGAAGCAATCTCGAAATTCAGAACTTTAAAGAACGCCGGAGTTCATTTTATGAATCTTCCCGTATTCTGGGCCTGTCATGCTCTTCATTGCACGAATTTTCGTTGACGCCTACATTACTGGGTTCATACAAAGATTTAAAGAAAACACTTCAAAAATTTAAGCCCCAGTTGCCCTCTTGTGCTTTTGCCGACAATGATTCTATTGCGATTGGCGCAATAAAAGCCCTGAAAGAAGTAGGATACAGGGTTCCAGATGACATTTCTGTAATTGGGTTTGACGATATTCCGTACTCCGCTATTACTTCTCCGCCTCTCACGACGATCCGAGTTTCTAGGCAAGAAATTGGATGTCTTTCTGTCCAACAGCTGCTTCGTATCTGTGAAAATAGAAGCCATCTTAGCAAAACTCAAGTCCCAGGGGATCTAATAATCCGCAACAGTGTCAAATAAATTTCAAACATGCAATTTTTCTGGAATACATACTTGAAATTTAGAATAACTGTTAGGAATTTATAATTTAGGAAAGCATTGAATCCCCCTCAAAATGTTTGAAAACTTTATGAGCGCTGATAAAATTTTATCACTTCTAATTTACACTTTCTATTCAATGCCTTTATTGTGTAGCAATATGAAGTTCTGGCTGCTGCCAGTGAAGCATGTGCACCGCTTTTTCTGTGTCCTCCAGCCAAGTATCGATCATTTCCCGAAAGACAATCACCGGCATACGGCTGTGGATAAAGGAAACCGATGCATTGGCCTCCGTGGTTAAAATCAAAAAACGTCTTTCTCCCTGGAATTCATTGTAAAGTCCAGCTAAATATAAGGTACTGGCATGAGGAAGAATAAACCGGTATTTGGCTTTTTCCTGATCCCATTCATAAAAGCCGGTGGTTGGCACCACGCACCGGCGGGTATACACTGATTTGCGAAAGAGGTTCTTTTCCTTCGCTGTTTCCGCACGGGCGTTGATCAAAACGCCGCTTCCTTGGAATTTCGGCCATCCCCACTTTACCGCCTGGGGAACGGTCTCTTTCCCCTCCCACACCAAGATAGGCGCCGGATTTGTCGGATAAATCTCCCCGGTTTTCACCTCATGGCCCTTTTCCTGCACAGCTCGAATTATCTTGCGGATATCCTGATATTCTTTATCAGTAAACAAGGTATATCGTCCGCACATCGTAAATTCCTCCTATTTCAATCGATTTGAAACTTCATTACTTGCTGTTCTATTTTTAATCTGACTCCTTGGCTTCTATAAACCACCGGGTTTCTTCCAGCCACAAATATTTTTCCCTGCCTCGAATCCGGCAGGTATACCGGATTCCCGTTCCGCCCGCCTTGAGGCTTGCCGCCCGGCGGATATCGAGAATCCGGTCAATCTCAAATTTGGCGCCGTCCTCCCATTGGATTTCAAGAGGAAAGACAGTGCCGTCCACATCAAACTTTGCTGTCACTTCCACATATTTTTTACAGGACATTTTCAGCCATTCCCCTTTCCAAAATCATTTTTAATGAACAGGCATATGACAGCCTCTTGCCCTAAACAAACCGATTTTTTAAAAATATCCTACCGGGTGGATTATATGATCGTTCTTTGGATCGAAGCCGGAAAGCTTTCGGTCTTTCAGCAAAACCGCCGGCTGTACCGCAAAAGTTCCAAATCGTACCTTTAAGCGGTCAAGCGCCTTGTCCAGGCGCTCCATCTTTTCCCGTTTTACCTCATCGCAAAACAGACCGGTTTGACTGCAAATCGTATCCGCCGCCAAGTCCGATACGCTGATTCCTATGCTGCGGACCGGCCGCTTCCACCGGTAATGCTCACGAAATAAGGAAAGTGCTTCCCTAGCGATTTCCCCGGTAAGATTGGTATAGGACAAAAGCGTTTTCTGCCGGGTAAAGCTGAAAAGACTGTTGTCCCGTACAGAAATATGGATCGTCCGCCCTTTGAGCCCCTGCTCCCTCAGCCGTCGGGCTACGCTGTCCGCCAAAACATAGAGGATCATTTTCACGTCCTCACCGCTCTCCAAATCCCTGGGTGCTGTGGTGCTGTTGCCGATGCTCTTAACAATAGGCTGATTCTGGAAATCCGCTACCGGAGAGCTGTCCAGCCCGTTGGAGAAGCACGACAGTATGTCCCCGATTTTTCCAAACTTGGAACGGAGGATTTCAACTGGCGTTTGAGCAAGCTCTCCTATGGTATGAACGCCGAACCCATTCAATTTTCGTTTGGTGGCCGGCCCTACATACAGCAGATCGGACACCGGCAGAGGCCAGGCAGTCTGGCGGTAATTTTCTTTGGTAATCAGCGTTACGGCGTCCGGCTTGCGGTAGTCGCTGCCAAGCTTCGCAAAAATTTTATTATAGCTTACGCCGATACTCACAGTAATTCCCAATTCTTCCCGGATTCTTTTCCGGATCTCCTGGGCTGTCTTTTCTCCCTTATCCTTTTGATTTTCTCTGCTGGTGATATCCATCCATGCCTCGTCCAAGCCAAACGGCTCCACCCGGCTGCTGTAATCCAGATAAATGTCTCTTGCTAGCCGGGAAAACCGCAGATACAACGGAAAATCCGGCGGCAGAACGATCAGCTCCGGACATTTCTGTTTTGCCTGCCAAATGGCTTCTCCGGTAGAAACATGAAACTGTTTGGCAAGCTGATTCTTCGCCAAAATGATACCATGCCGTTGCTCGATATCTCCGCCTACCGCCACTGGTTTCTCTCTGATTTCCGGATGATGCAGACATTCCACAGAAGCATAGAAGCTGTTGCAGTCGCTGTGTAAAATGATTCTTTCCATAAACAAGCCTCACAAAGCAACACAAACACATGTTCCTTTTACACTTTAATTATAGAACGTGTGTTCTTGCTTGTGAAGCGGTAATGTTTTCCTGTTTCTCTAAAACACCTCCTTTCCCTGTCAAACCCCAGGACATCTCGGACGGGCCGTCGAAAATCATTTCTCTGCCGGTGTCTAAAAAATGAGAAAACCGCTTCCCTAATAAATGAACTGCACCCTATTTGTTAGACAGTATGATATACTGAATAACAAGTGGGGTGATTTTATGACCAAAGGAATAGGGAACAAACGATATACACCAGAATTCAAAAAGATCGTGGTGGAGACCATGCGAGAGGAGGGACTAAGTTATAAGGAAACGAGACTTCGTTTTGATATTGCAGGAGAAGACCGTGTGAGAAATTGGGAGCGAATCTACTTGGAGGAAGGTCCGGAAGGATTGGCTGTTGAGCGGCGAGGACGCAAGATCACTGGCCGCCCACGCAAGCTTCCCCAATCGACCGAAGAAGATCTCATTGCAGAAAATCAGCGGTTGCGTGCAGAGGTAGCCTACCTAAAAAATTTGCAAGCCTTGGTTTTGGAGCGAGAGCGACGCCAGCAGAAAAAACGCTGGTAGTCCAAAATCTAAGGCGAGAATTTGCATTGTCCCTTTTGCTTGAAATCGCTCAGCTGCCCCGTGCATCTTTCTATTACCACCTAAAGCAAATGAAGCGTGCTGACAAATATGAGACAGCAAAAGCAGAAATTACCGCTATTTACCACGAGAACAAGGGTAGATATGGATATCGCCGCATTACCGAGGAACTACGGAACCGAAAAATTCATCTGAATCACAAGACCGTTCAGCGTTTAATGAAACAGCTGGGACTTGTTTGCCGTGTCCGAATGAAGAAATATCGTTCTTACAAAGGCGAAGTTGGAACGATTGCTCCCAATCTTCTGCAACGGAACTTTTATGCTGACAAGCCAAATCAGAAGTGGGTCACGGATGTAACCGAGTTCAGCCTGTTTGGAGATAAACTGTATCTTTCGCCCATTCTTGATTTGTATAGTAGTGATCTGGTCAGCTATACTATCTCAGACAGGCCTGTTTTGAGTATGGTGACCTCTATGCTGGACAAAGCATTTGAACAAATTCCTGATGGCACCAATTTGATTCTTCACTCAGACCAAGGCTGGCAGTACCAGCACAAGCAATACCAACAAATCCTCAAAAACAAGGGTGTCCAGCAGAGCATGAGCCGCAAGGGAAACTGTCTGGACAATGCAGTGATTGAAAACTTCTTTGGCCTGTTGAAAAGCGAGCTGTTCTACCTGCAAGAATTTAAGTCTATGGAACACTTCAGACAAGAACTAATTGAATATTTGGATTACTACAATAACAGACGAATCAAGGCAAAATTAAAAGGCTTGCCGCCTGCGATTCACAGACAACAAGCCCTTTCGGCTGCTTAAACAGTTTTTAGCTAAAATTATTGTCTAACTTTTTGGGGTCACTTCATAAAAATAAGGAAGCGGTTTTTTTGCTGTTTTTGCCCTTTTGGGGGTTGGACATCCACGGTGGGGCGATTTTGAAAAATCGACCCTAAAAAGCCCGGAAACCCGCATGAATACTAAAAAAAATCGGGGTGACAACAATTTCGTCACCCCTTCTTGGTCCGAGTGACTGGAGTCGAACCAGCGGCCTCTTGAACCCCATTCAAGCGCGCTACCAATCTGCGCTACACCCGGAAATGGATTGCCGCTGAAGCCAGCGGCAATTGAACCAACAGTTGACATTATAATACATTTTCGGCATTAGGTCAAGACCTAATTTCAGAAATTAATCTTGCTCTGACGGAAAAAACTTGTTGTGAATGGCAGTCACTGCGCGATCAGCATCAGAAACATCGATAAGCACGGAAATTTTAATCTCACTGGTAGCAATCATCTGAATATTAATCTGGGCGTCAAACATCGCTTCAAACATTTTAGCTGCGATTCCCGCATGAGTTTCCATACCAGCGCCTACAATTGAAACTTTTGCTACTTTATCGTCGCAAACGATATTCTCGGCATCAATGGTAGATTTGTAATCCTCCAAAACCTGAATGGCCTCTTTCATTTTATCCTGGGTCACGGTGAAAGAAATGTCTTTGGTGCCATGGCGGCCAATGGACTGCAAAATAATATCGACATTGATATCCTTGGCGGAAAGCTTAGAGAAAATCTTGAAGGCTAAGCCGGGACGATCCGGCACGCCGATAATCGAAATTCTCGCTACATTGGTATCCTTAGCCACACCGCTGATTAACATTTTTTCCACTTTTGCTGCCTCCTTGACAATCGTACCAGGCGCTTTGGTTAAGCTGGAAAGCACCTCGAGTTCAATATTATATTTTTTGGCCATTTCCACAGAGCGGTTGTTCAAAACCTGGGCTCCCAGCGTGGCCAGTTCCAGCATTTCATCGTAAGAAATCTCAGAAAGCTTCCGCGCACCAGGCACCTTTCGAGGATCTGCGGTATAAACGCCTTCCACATCCGTATAAATCTGGCATAGATCCGCATGCATCACCGAAGCGATAGCCACGGCGCTGGTATCGGAACCGCCCCGACCCAAGGTAGTCATATCGCCGTAACGGTTGATTCCTTGGAAACCCGCTACAATCACGATATTACGCTTATCCAGCTCTTTTTTGATCCGATCTGGAATCACTCGCTTAATTCTAGCACTGCCATATGCTGAGCTGGTGTTAAAGCCAGCCTGCCAGCCCAGCAAAGACACAACTGGATATCCCAGCTTCTCAATGGCCATCGCCAACAGCGAGATCGAAATTTGTTCTCCGCTGGTAAGCAGCATATCCATTTCCCGCTTTGACGCGTCAGGATTGATCTCTTTCGCTTTTTCAATCAAGTCGTCTGTAGTATCGCCTTGAGCGGACACCACTACAACAACATCATTGCCTTTTTTGTAAGTATCCGTCACGATACCGGCAACATTGAACACACGCTCGGCATCCGCTACTGAGCTTCCGCCAAATTTTTGAACTATTAGACTCATAAACGGCTATCCTCCAAAATTATAATTCAAGGTATCTTCATACCAGAATATGCTAATCAATACAGATTCTCGCACCCTTTGGATCGGTTTCTAAAATTTCCAGACGCCAGCCGCTGATCCCCATCTCTTCCATATGGGCCACCGCGTGCTCTCGAAAAATTTTAACGCCTTCGTCATCCACAATCGAAATCATAGTGGGACCGGCGCCGCTTAAATACGTTCCCAGAGAACCCAGCTCGTAACTCATCCGGACCACGGTTTCAAAGCCGGGAATAAATTTCATCCGGTAAGGCTGGTGCAGCCGATCCTGAACCGCCACCCTCAGATTTTCCAGGCTACCGGAAAATAGCGCCGCGGTCATCAGGGCCGAACGGCTTAAATTATACACCGCATCCCTACGGGAATACTCCTCCGGCAAAGCGTCTCTGGCGACCTCTGTTTTCAATTCGAAGGGTGGTATCAGCGCCGCAAAATGAATTTTCGGCGAAACCGGCACAGAAATGCTGTGAACCCGTCCCCCCTCCATTGCAGAGGTTACCAGTCCCCCTAAAAACGCGGGAGCAATATTATCCGGGTGCCCCTCGATTTCACAGGCCAGGTTTACCAGTTCCTGCATGGATAGGGGGCTGCCCAAAAAGCGGTTAGCTCCCAGCAGTCCCGCCACAATACAAGCCGAGCTGCTGCCCAGGCCTCTCGCCATAGGAATATCGCTTTGCTGCTCGATATGCAGGCCAGGAAGCCTCCTGGAGCACCGTTCATAAAGCTTTTTTGCCGACCAATAGATCAAGTTGCTTTCATCCACAGGGACGGAAAGGCCATCTCGGGAAATGATCTCAACACCGTCGGCCTCCTCCATCCACACCTGGTTATACAGGGTCAGAGCTAACCCCAGGCAGTCGAATCCAGAACCTAGGTTGGCGCTGGTCGCCGGTACTTCAATACGTATCATGAATCGCTACCTGCCTCATTAAAGATCGCTGAGCCGGATCATGCTTAAGACCTCGACCCCCTGAGCCTTCATCGCTTCACAGCAGGCGTTGATTTCCATCACGGACTTAGGCTCCGTAACAAAAGCGAATTCGCCTTCCGGCGCGTCAGACCGCACCAGACGTTTGACCTTTCCAAAGGCTTTTTCTGCGATTCTCAAGCCTTTATGGTCATTTTCCGCCGCGGCCCTGATGTATACGGAAATCACACTGTCCTCATAAGGGGACACATAACTCTCTTGGGCGTCATCCCAGTATAAATATTTTCTCGCTTTAAAATGCTTAACGCAATCGATAATATCCGCTACTACGGCGCTGGCAGTCGGCAGCTTTCCGGCACCCTTGCCATAGAACACCACGTCTCCCGTGGCGTCGCCCCGAACCAAAATACCGTTAAATACATCGTCCACGCTGGACAGCTGGCTTTCGTGGGAAATAAACATAGGCGCCACCACGATTTCCACTTTACCATTGTCCAGCTTCTTTACCTGGCCGATCAGCTTAATAACGCCGCCCCAGGCCGCCGCATAAGCCACATCCTCCAGGGTAATCTTCGTGATTCCCTGAGTATGTACCTGCTCCGGATATACATGCTTGCCGAACGCCAAGCTCGCCAAAATACAAATCTTCCGGCAGGCGTCCGCCCCCTCGATATCAGCGGCAGGATTTCTTTCCGCGTAGCCAAGTTTTTGTGCCAGGGCCAAAGCGTCCTCGAACTTCATATTTTCCCGGATCATCTTCGTCAGGATAAAATTAGTGGTACCATTCAGGATACCGGCAATTTCAATCACATCATTGGCGGCCAGACACTGGCTGATTGGCCGGATAATCGGGATACCGCCGCCTACGCTGGCTTCAAACAGGAAGTTTACGTTTTTCTCCTGGGCAATTTTTAAAAGCTCCGCGCCCTTGGCAGCGACCAGCTCCTTATTGGAGGTCACCACGCTTTTTCCCGCTTCCAGCAGAGCCTTTACATAATCGTAGGCCGGGTGAAGTCCTCCCATAACCTCCGCTACGACCCGAACCTCCGGATCGTTTAAAATAACGGCAAAATCCTTAATGAACTTACCTTGAAAAGGACTATCCGGAAAATCCCGGAGATCCAGGATATATTTAATATCAATCTCCTCTTTTGCCCGCCCGGCGATGCTGTCATAATGGTCGGTCAACACCTGGGCTACCCCGGAGCCTACCACACCATATCCCATAATTGCTACTTTTACCATATTCTCACGCCTTTCAGCTTTACTGTTCACCTGTAATGTTTTCAATGGTTTGAACCCCGTCGACTTTTCTCAGGGAATCCAGCAGAAAATCCACCGGAATTTTTACGGTATCCACTCTGGCGGAAATGGAAACCAGCGCCGCACCCATCACCGGGATATTTTGATTCACCGTTAGGATGTTGGCGCCGGCATCATAAAAAGAGGAAATCAGCGCCATCAGCACACCGGGACGATCCTCCAGCACTGCGTGAATGGTCACCAGACGGCTGGCCCCCTTGCTTTGATAGGGATAAACGGAATCCTTGTATTTGTAATAGGCGCTGCGGGATATTCCCGCCATTCTAGCGGCCTCGGAAGTATTGGCAGCCGCGCCTGACATCAAATACTGCTTCGCTTCCACAACCCGCCGGAACACCTCCGGCAAGGCATCCGCCGACACCAACAATAATTTTGCCTGGTTCAAACCGTCCACCTCTCAGATACGATTGTGCTGTCACGAAATACAGTTTACCATCTTACGGCAATGCTTTCAAACAGGGTTATCGGCAAAAATTCGAGGTTATTCGAAATTATCTCTCAAAATCTCAGGATTTCTCATGTTTACTCCTGATTACTTTCTTTTATCATAACACAAAACACAGAAAAAGGGAACCGCCAGTTTTTTGGGAACCAATCCATTACAAAAAAGCGGGGAGAATCCTTCTCCCCGCTAAAGCCTGCGATTCCTATTCACTTGGATCCGTTGCGGAACCATCTTCCGAGGATGACGGCTCACTGGATGTTCCCTCAGAGCTGGAAGGCTCAGAGGAAGACGACGACGGATCTTCACTGGAAACCGGCTCCTCAGACGACGGTTCCTCACTGGATGGAATATCCGATGGGATAGACGACGGTACGGACGAGCTGGGGATAGACGCTACCTGGCTGCTGTTCAGGTCAGAAGAGCTGGAATTCGGATGGACGCCGTCGCAAACCGCCGGCAAATTACTGATATCATAGTAACCTATCCCGGTATCAGAGCACTTATCCCCGGCAAGCTTGCCGGTCTGCTTGCAATAGGCTCTAGACACCACATTAGGATCGTCGATAAAATCGTCGTTGGGATCCTTATCCGCCAAATAGCGGGTCATGATTTCCCGCCAAACGGTTTTTGAATAATTGGTTTCATAGCCAATCGGCGCGGGAGTCTCATAACCGCACCACAGGCCGGCCACCGCGTGGCGGGTGCCGCCGATAAACCAGTTATATTCATTCTCATCCGTGGTACCAGTTTTGCCGTAGGTGAGCCAGCCGGGCACCTTCGCCATGCCGCCGGTACCCTCGGCGCCGGTGGTAACGTTTTGGAGCAGGTGGCGCATAATGGTGGCGGTAGTGCTCTTAATCGCCTGTTCGCCCTGCTTGTTCCGGTTATCCAGCACCACGTTTCCGTTGTTGTCCTCTACATAATAGTACATATACGGCTCGTTATAAACGCCGCCGTTACCAAAGATCTGGAACGCCGCCGTCATATCTCGGACAGGAACGCCGTGGTATCCGGCTCCGGTAGCCATCGCGGAATAGGTCAAATCCTCCGGTGCCTTCAAAGAGTCTAGATGCAGGGTGTTGGTAACAAAATCAAAGCTGTTTTCCAAGCCCAAAAGGTTAACCGTCTGCGCGGCGGCCGCGTTGGATGAAATCTCCAAAGCGTACTCTACCGGAATTTGTCCCTTATAGCCGGTATACCAGTTAGGCGGCCACTCGCCCTCGGTACCCGGGATATTTTTCAAGGGCTGATCCAGCACCAGGCTGGAATAGTTCAAAAGACCCTTATCGATAGCTGGAGCGTAAGCGCTCAGCGGCTTAAAGCTGGAGGCCGGCAGACGGTCATCGCTGGTGGTGAAGTCCCACAGCTGATTTCCTTCCTTTTTGCCGCGCTGGCCCACCGAAGCCAGGACTCTGCCGTCGTATTCCATCATCACATAGCCGAATTGGATATCCTCATCTGGAGGCATCAGCTCCGGAGTGGACAGCACCTCCTCCGCCATTCTCTGGGTCTCCACATCCATGGCGGAATAAATCTTATAGCCGTTGTGCATGAGCATGTACATAGCGTTGTCCTCATCCACATTGAGGGCCTCCGCCAAATCCTCCGCTACATCGTTGAGCATCGCCTCCACATACCAATCGTCGATAGGCACATTGTCCACCACATTGTCATCGGTATATCCAACAAAGGTCATGGCAGCGGATTCCTGCATAGCCTGGTCGTATTCTTCCTGTGTGATCATTCCTTGCTGATGCATCTGATCCAGAATATTTTCCCTGCGCTCTTTGTTGTTTTCTGGATAAACCAGCGGCGTATACCAAACCGGGTTGTTGGGAATGGCCGCAATAGCGGCGCATTGGGCGATCGAGCAGTCTTTGATATCCTTATTGAAATACAGCTTTGCCGCTGCCTGCACCCCGTTAGTGCCGCTGCCAAAGTTAACTACATTGAGATAAGCCTCCAGAATTTCAGATTTGCTGTATCTTTTCTCAAACTCCAAGGCGCTGAATATTTCTGTTACCTTGCGGGTAATGCTGACGTCATTCCGGTTGGTCAGGTTCTTAATGAGCTGCTGCGTCAAGGTGGAACCGCCGCCCGCGCCGGAATTACCGCCGCCGGTAGCTAGGTTTAATACAGCGCCCCCGGTGCGAATCCAGTCCACACCCTTGTGGTCGTAGAAACGCTTGTCCTCAATAGCGATAATCGCGTTTTTCATCGCTTCGGGAATGTTGTCGTAATCCACCCAAATCCGGCTTTCCCCAGCGTAAACCGACTGATATTCCACCGGATTGCCGTTTTCATCGTTGACGTAAATAAAGCTGGTCAGATCCAGCTTTAAGGTATGCAAATCCACATCCACCGTATTATCGGCCATCTTAAAGATGTTAATCAGCACCGAGGAGCCAACGATAATTCCGGTAAAAAACATAATCAGCAAGATAGACCCAATGATTTTAAAAATCGTTGAGAACACAATTCCTGCTGTTTTCTTTGCCGTTGTTCCTGATGAAGGGTGACGTCCATTGGGAACCGGAGCTCCGGTATACCGGCTGATATCCGTTTTTCGCAACGACTTTCGCCTCCTATTTCCTGGCTTTGCCAAAATTTAATCTTTTTTATTATACCACAGTTTAGAAATAAAAAAATAGTTTCCGGTTAATTTTGCATAATTTAACAATTCCTTCAAACAATATTTGTCGAGGTGATGCGTTTATGCAAAACGCCAGTAAAGTGATCGTGGGGGTCGTTTGCGGCTTGGTCGCCTTAACTTTTGTATGCGTTTTGGCGCTTTCTCCCCAAAATTCCGTACAAGCCCCCGTAAATTCTGCCCCTACTGCTTCCAGCGAAAAAGCCAGTTCTCAGATTCCTTCCTCCGTCCCCGAAGCCAATGCAAAGGTGACCCGCTATATCATTAAGAGCGAGGGCAACTCTCTTTGCGTATACTGTGAAGGGGAAGACGCTCCGATTAAAACTGTAGAGCTCGATGTGTCCGCCCTACCCCCGGTGGACCAGGAGCTTTTAGAAAAGGGGATCCGCGTCAGCAGCAAAGAGGACTTAAACCAGCTGCTGGAGGACCTGTGCAGCTAAATGGGAGGATAGTGAGGCTATCCTCCCATTCCTTATGGCTGCTTTACCCTTTTGCCGACAGCTTCCGGACTCAAGGCTGATCAACTCAAATATGGATGTAGTCTAATCGTTGACAACTGCCGTTAATAAGCTTTTTCAGATGTTTCATTATCAGGCAAGGACATTTATACGAACCGCAAATGGTCATGGGAGAACGGCTGAGAGGCCTGCCTTTTCCCCGGCCTGTACGCTCTTTTTGACCTATATGCTTCTTTATGGCAAAAGCTGTTTTTTGCCAATCAGCATGGGTGATTTATATACTAAAAGTATATTTTATTTATCAAAATACAAATAGCGGCATTTTGAGACACTTTAAAAGCTTTCCTTAACGGCTCTAACCGGAACGCCGGTCCCGGCCTGAACGAAAGCAGGAGCCCGAGTCCTCCAATGAGGGCTCGGGCTCCTTAGGGTTTACAGCTTTATCAAAGCAAAAGGTTCGGTTTCCCGAAGTTATTTCATGCTCTGCTCGTACTGCTGGATCATTTTCTTAACCATCTGGCCGCCCACGGAACCAGCCTGACGAGAGGTCAAGTCGCCGTTGTAGCCCTGCTTCAGGTTTACGCCAACCTCAGAAGCAGCTTCCATCTTAAACTTGTTCATAGCTTCCTTCGCTTCAGGAACGATCACAGAATTTCTAGCCATTAGAAAGTACACTCCTTAATTTGTTTGTTTTTGTTTTCAAAATTTCTTTTTCTCGCGTTTGCAATAGTATTGTGTGTACCTTTTCATTTTTTAGTACAGAAAAAAATTGGCAAAGCATTTGGAAAATATATGGCTAAAAATAATAGCTTCCTTCCACGCCGGAAAGCAGAAGAATCCCGCACGCCGCCATCAGAGGATAAGCCGGCGTTTTCTGCGACAGGCCTACAATGATCTCCATCGGCTCCACCACGCTGCCATCCAGAATCCGCAAATCACGCTGCAGGCTGACCGCCGCCCTTTCGTAATCCAGGCTGGCGATGCTTAGCGTTCCTCTGGCAGAGGGCGAACAGGTTACGGCGATCTTTCCCGTGCCTTTCAAAGCCTTGGCCGCCTCCTTATTTTCTCCTTCCAGAATGGGAACAAAGCCATCGGAAAACGCGCGGCTGGCTTCCTGAGAATACACAAAGCCATTGTCAAAAACCAAGATTCCCGCTCCCGAGGTAATTTGGGGAATGCCTGTGCACTCATAAAGCAGGAATCGGGGCGTTTGATCCGGGCAGGAAACAGCGGCGCCGTCGAACCATTGTACGCCGCCGTAGGCGGACAGCGCCCGTCTAAGCACTCTGCTCATAATCCCGTTTTTATTTTTCACTCCGCAATGAACAATAGTAATCTGCCCCAAGAAACGCCCTCCCGTCGTTTTTACTCTTATTCACATTATTGGCAGATTTTACTGGAATATCCCAACAAAAAGGGCGGGATTAATTTCCCGCCCCAAATTTTCGAAATCTTTGATAGCGCCGCTCCAGCAGCTGCTCCACCGGAAGCTTTTTCGCCTCCTGGAAGGTCTCGTAAATAAGATTTCCCAGGCTTTCATAAAGCCGTCCACTATCCGCCGTTTTCGGTTCCCGGATAATCTTCTCAATCACATTCATTTTATAAAGGTCGTGAGAGGTCAGCTTCAAACACTCGGCGGCGTCCGCCACCTTTGAGGAATCTTTCCATAGGATACTGGCGCAGCCCTCGGGAGAAATCACGGAATACACCGCGTTTTCCATCATCCAGACCTGATCGGCCACAGCCAGCGCCAAAGCGCCGCCGCTTCCTCCCTCTCCGATCAGCAGGGCGAGCACCGGGGTTCTCAGCGTCATCATTTCCATCAGGTTTTCAGCGATAGCCTGGCCCTGTCCCCGCTCCTCGGCCCCCAGGCCGCAGTAAGCGCCGGAGGTATCGATCAGGCACAGCACCGGCCGTTGAAATTTTTCCGCCTGCTTCATCAGGCGCAGAGCCTTACGGTAGCCCTCCGGATGTGCGGAGCCGAAATTGCGGGCCACGCGCTCCTTGACGTTCCTACCCTTTTCCAGTGCGATTACCGTCAGCGGCATCCCGTTCAGGCTGGCGATGCCTGCCAGCACAGCTTTGTCATCTCCATACCGCCGGTCTCCGTGAAGCTCTAAAAAGCTTTCACCGAACATACGGCGTATGTATTCAATTGCAGTGGGCCGGTTCTGATCCCGGGCCGCGCATAACCGCTCATAGGCCGTCATGTTCCGGTTCCTCCTTTTTGTGAAGCTGTAAGATATGCGCTAAAGTCTTTTTCATTTCCCAGCGGTGGACAATCGCGTCCACAAAGCCCTTCTCCTCAAGAAATTCCGATTGCTGAAAGCCCTGAGGCAGCTTCTGCCGGATAGTCTGCTCAATTACCCTGGGGCCGGCAAAGGCTACCAAAGCCCCCGGCTCCGCCAGAATAATGTCGCCCTCCATGGCGAAGCTGGCGGTTACCCCGCCGGTGGTGGGATCTGTGAGCACCGTGACATACAAAAGCCCCGCGTCTGAATGACGCTTTACCGCGCCGCTGGTTTTGGCCATCTGCATCAGGGAAAGGATTCCCTCCTGCATTCTGGCTCCGCCGGAGGCGGTAAACACAACCGCCGGCAGCCGGTGGTCCGCAGCGTATTCAAAGGCACGGGAAATCTTTTCCCCGGTAATGGTTCCCATGCTGCCTGCCATAAAGTTGCTGTCCATGACGCACAGCACGCATGGATTCCCATCGATTTCAGCGGTTCCCCAGACTACGGATTCCTTCTCTCCGCTGTTCTTCCTAGCGTTTTCCAGCTTTTTGTCATAGCCGGGAAAACCGATCAGGCTTACAGACTCCAGTTCCTTATCCCGTTCGTGAAAGCTGTGCCGGTCCGTCAAAATCCGGATGCGCTGCCGGGCGGTAACCTTGAAATGATGGCCGCACTTCCGGCACACAAACAAATCCTCTCTTAAATCGGAGGAAAGCAGCATGGTTTTACAGGCGGGACACTTGATCCATAGGTCGTCGGGAACACTGGGTCCCTGAGCCTGCTGCTCTCCCTCCAGCTCGTTTTTCGGCTTTTTGAACAGGGAATTCAGCGGGATGCTGCTTAAGGTATTGGAAATGGTCTGAGATATGGAATTGGATATGGTATCCGTCAATTGGGTAAAATCACTGGGTTTCACAGCATTTTCCCTCCTTTTATCATAACCGTATACGGGAAACCGGCTTACGAAGCCGGCTGTCAAATTCCCGGAATTTTTTAAGCTGGGCAGCTCCTGACGGCGTGCCGCGGAAAATCCGGGCGTCCGCCAAGGCAATCGGCTCCTTGGCTTTGCAGCTTCTCAGAACTGACCTGCGTCTTTTCTTTCGGCTGCTTTCGAAGCTTTTGGTTCCCCAGGCTTTTTCCGCCGCGGGAAAGTCCTGGCTGCCGTCCCGGTATTTGCTCAGGCCTTCCGTTCCTTCTCCCGCTGGGCCATCAGCCCGGTGGTGTAGGTCCCATCCACAAATCTCGGGTCCCCCATCAGCTCCATCTGGAGCTCCGCATTATGGCTGATTCCCTCGATTACCAGCTCTCCGAGAGCGGTTTTCATTTTCCGGATCGCCTGGTCCCGGGTATCTCCGTGAACCACCAGCTTGCCGATCATGGAATCATAAAACGGCGGAACAAAATAGCCGGGATACACGGCGGTTTCAAACCGTACGCCCGGTCCTCCGGGAATGTGCAGAAATTGGATCTGGCCGCAGCTTGGGCGGAAACCGTGAGCAGGATCCTCGGCGTTGACACGGCACTCGATTGCGTGGCCCTTTAATTGAATGTCTTCCTGAGAAAAGCTCAACTCGATTCCGGCCGCCACCCGAATCTGCCACTGAACCAAATCGATGCCTGTCACCATTTCAGTAACAGGATGCTCCACCTGAAGCCGGGTATTCATTTCCATAAAATAAAAATTTCCGCTTTGATCATATAAAAACTCGATGGTTCCGGCTCCCACATAGCCGACTGTTTTAGCGGCCTTGGCTGCCACCTGGATCATCCTTTGACGAGTATCCTGCGTGATAGCCGGAGAGGGGCTTTCCTCAATGAGCTTCTGGTTTTTTCGCTGAACGGAGCACTCCCGTTCTCCCAAGCATACCACATTTCCGTACTGGTCGCAAAGGATCTGCATTTCAATATGCTTGACCGGGTTCAAGTATTTTTCCATATAACAGGCGCCGTCTCCAAAGGCGCTCTGAGCCTCGCTGGAAGCAGAATAAAAGGCGTTTTCAAACGCGTCCGGAGACGATACCAGGCGGATGCCTCTGCCGCCGCCGCCCGCCTTTGCCTTAATCAAAACCGGATAGCCGATTTTCTCGGCTACCGCCGCCGCTTCCTTGATATCGGTGATGATGTCGCAGCCAGGCGTCACGGGGACCCCGGCGTTTCTCATGGTTTTCCGGGCCATATCCTTATCCCCCATTTGGGAGATCATTTGCGAGGTTGGTCCGATAAAGGCGATATTGCACTTCTCGCACAGGGAAACAAATTTGGCGTTTTCCGAAAGCAGGCCGTAGCCCGGGTGAATGGCTTGGGCGCCGGTAGCCACCGCCACCGTTAAAATCGCCGCCATGTTGAGATAGCTGTCTCCTACCTGGGGGCCGCCGATGCAGTAGCTTTCATCCGCTAGGCTGACATGCAGGGCGTTTTTATCCGCTTCGGAGTAGACCGCCACGGCGGAGATACCCATCTCATGGCAGGCCCGGATAATCCGAACCGCGATTTCTCCCCGGTTTGCAATTAAAATTTTAGAGAACAAGGTGTCACACTCCTTTATTCTTCCGGCTTTACCAGCGCAAAGGAAAACTCCGCCTGGACGCACACCTTTCCGTTGACGCTGCCCTTGCCCTCGGCAAAATAGAAGGCGCCCCGGTTCTTGGTCATGGCGCACTCAATTTCCAGGGTATCGCCTGGCAGCACCGGATGCTTGAACTTTGCGTTTTTTATGCCGGTGAAATAAGGGATGCTCCCTTGCACCTTATCCGCCAGGATCACGGCGCACGCCTGGCCCATCATTTCGCACAGCACTACGCCCGGAACAGTAGGCTTGCCGGGAAAATGCCCCTGCAAAAACCACTCGTCCCCTTTTACGGTGTAGGAGCCGCGGCAGCTGTTTTCATCCTTTTTTTCCGCCTCGTCCACCAGCAGCATAGGCGGGCGGTGAGGAATAATCCGCATAATTTCTTCCCGATTCATCTTCCATCTTCCTTTCAGGAAAGTTTAAAGAGGGTTTGGCCGTATTCCACAATCTGGCCGTTTTGGACGCAGACCTCCACGATCTGGCCCTCTTCCTCGGCGGCGATCTCATTCATCAGCTTCATGGCCTCGATAATGCACACCACATCGCCTTTTTTTACCTGAGAGCCCTTTGTCACGTAAGGCTCCGCCTCCGGTGCGGAGGCGGTATAGAATACGCCTACCATAGGCGCTTTGATCTCTTTATAGAAAGCGTTCTCCCTGGCCGCGGCCTGCGGCTCTGCGGCGGCAGGCTGGACAGGCGCGGCAGACGCCGCCGGAACGGCTTCCGGCGCCGGGGCCGGTGCGGCCGCAGGCACGGAATATACCGGCGGCTGAAGCACCTCCGCCACGCTGCCGGTTCCGGCGCTGCGCTCCAGGCGAAGCTTCAGATCCGGGACCTCGATCTCCAGAGCAGTCAGGCTGCTGTCTTCCATAATTCCCACCAGGGTTTTAATCTCTTTTACGTTCATGCTTTACTCTCCCTTTTCCTCAACGCGTTTGAATACCAGGCAGCCGTTGTGCCCGCCAAAGCCCAAAGACGTGGAAGCCGCGAAGTCCACCTTCGCCTCCACCGCCTGGTTGGGCACGTAGTTCAAGTCGCACTCCGGATCCGGCTCCTGATAGCCAATGGTGGGCGGGATCACGCCCTCCTTCAGCGCCATCACGCTGGCAATGGCTTCCACGGCGCCGGCGGCGCCCAGCATATGGCCGGTCATGGATTTGGTGGAACTGATATAGATATCATAGGCCTTGTCCCCCAAAGCCTTTTTTACCGCCATGGTCTCACCTTTATCGTTCAGTTCTGTGCTGGTGCCATGGGCGTTCAGATACAGGCTGTCCGTTTCCTTATGGAAGCCCGCTTCCTCCAGGGCAAGCCTAATGGCGTTGCTGGCGCCCTTGCCCTCCGGATGGGGAGCGGTGATGTGGTAAGCGTCGTCGGTATTGCCGTAGCCTACGATTTCCGCATAGATTTTCGCGTTTCTTGCCTTAGCGTGCTCATATTCCTCCAGAATCAGGATACCGGAGCCCTCTCCCAAAACAAAGCCATCCCGCCGCTTGTCAAAGGGAATAGAGGCCCGCTGGGGATCGTTGATGGTGGACAGCGCCATGCAGCTGGTGAAGCCGGCGATAGCCAGCTCATTCAGGGTGGCCTCCGCGCCGCCGGCGATCATGGCGTCGGCGTAGCCGTAGCGGATTGCGTGGAACGCCTCGCCGATGGTATGTGTGCTGGTGGCGCAGGCGGTTACCACGCACATAGACGGGCCCTGAGCGTTATGCTTAATGGCAATGGTGCCGGCGGCGATATTGGCGATCATAGAAGGGATAAAAAACGGAGATACCTTTTTCGGGCCGCCGTCAAACAGCTTTTTGCAGTTTTCTACAAAGGTTGTCATGCCGCCGATTCCGGAACCGACATAGACTCCCAGCCGTTCCGGCTCCACAGTGCCGATAATGCCGCTGTCCTCCACAGCCTGGGCCGCGGCGGCCAGGGCGTACTGGGTATAAAGATCGGTTTTCCGGATTTCTTTCTTTTCCAAATAAAGAGTGGGGTCGAAATTCTTGACCTCCGCCGCCACCTTAACCTTAAATTCCTCCGTATCGAACCGGGTGATAAAGCCGATGCCGTTTTTGCCCGACTTCATCCCCTTCCAAGTGGTTTGGGCGTCGTTGCCGATAGGGGTCACCGCGCCGATTCCCGTGACTACTACTCGATTCACTCTGGCTCCTCCTTACATTGCATAGCCGCCGTCCACCCGGATGACCTCGCCGGTAATATAGGAGGCTTCATCCGAGGCTAAGAACAGGGCGAGATTGGCGATATCCTCCGGGGTGCCGGGACGCTTCATGGGGATCTGCGCCTTCATGGCGTCCTTTACCTTGTCGGATAGCTGCTGGGTCATATCCGTATCGATAAACCCGGGAGCGATAGCGTTGACAGTGATGTTTCTGCCGCCAAGCTCTTTGGCGGTGGATTTGGTCAGGCCAATCAGGCCGGCCTTGGAACTGGAGTAGTTGGCCTGGCCCGCGTTGCCGTTCAGGCCCACGATGGAAGAAATACTGATGATTCTGCCTCTGCGCTTCTTCATAAAGTGGGAGTAGGTGTGCTTGATCATATTGAAAGCACCCTTCAGGTTTACATTGATAACCATGTCGAAATCCTCTTCCTTCATGGAGAGGATCAGCTTATCCCGTACGATGCCGGCGTTGTTCACCAAAATATCGACGCCGCCGAATTCCTCGATAACCTTTTCCACCACTTCCTTGGAAGCCTCGAAGCTGGAAACGTCGCAGACATACATCACGCACTTGACCCCAAGGGTCTCGATTTCCTTTTGGGCCTGCTCCGCCTCCGCCGGGTCGCCTAAATAGGGGATGGCGATATTGGCGCCCTGACCCGCCAGCTTTAAGGCGATGGCCTTGCCGATTCCTCTGGATGCGCCGGTAATCAGCGCGGTTTTTCCTGTTAAATCCATCATTGTTATTTCCCCAACGCTTCTGCTGCCGCGTCGAGTCCCTCCTTATTTTCAATTTGATATACCGTTACCTCGGGATTAATCTTTTTAATCAGCCCAGCTAACGTCTTTCCGACCCCTACCTCAATAAAGGTGTCAACGCCGTTTGCTATCATATTCTCAATAGTTTTCTGCCACCGCACTGGATTTTCGCACTGGGCCGCCATGGTTTCCTTTTTATCCTCCCCGTAGGGCTCGGCGGTAAGGTTAGCGTATACCGGAAGCCTCTCTTCCCTTAGGGAAACCGAAGCCAGGTATTCTCTCAGGCCGTCGGCGGCGGAATGCATCAGCGGAGAGTGGAACGCGCCGCTGACCGCCAGCTTGACCGCCCTGCCCCGCTGGGCTGAGGCCGCCTCCACCACCTGGTCGATGGTATCGGCCGAAGCCGCCACCACCGTCTGCTTGGGACTGTTGTAGTTCACCGGCCAGGCATTTTCAATCGGCCCGCAGAGCGTCTCCACCTGCTGGGGAGAAAGCTTCATCACCGCCGCCATAGCGCCCGGATTCTTCTGAGCCGCCTCGTTCATCAGCTCCGCCCGTTTGCACACCATGGAAAAGGCCTCCGCCTCTGTGAGCATACCGCTGAACGCGACAGCCGCCGCCTCTCCCAGAGAGAAGCCCGCCGCGCAGTCCGGCTGGATTCCCCGTTCCTGGGCCGCTTTCGCCGCCGCCAGGTCGCAGGCGAACAGGCAAGGCTGGGTATTGATCGTGACGTTCAATTCCTCCTGGGTGCCCTCGAAGCACTGCTGGGAGGTGCCGGGACGGATGCTGTCCGCCAGGTCAAACACCGCTTTCGCGGCTGGGGAGCAGTCATACAGCTCCTTTCCCATACCGGGAGCCTGCGCCCCCTGTCCGGAAAATACAAACGCGATTTTACTCATTTTATCCCTCCTGACAGCTGAGCTCGTCGATAATATCCACAAGCTCGCCTACCGTTTCAATCGTCTCATCCCGCTCGATGATGATGTGAAAAGCCTCTTCCAAATCGATCACCAGATCCACGGTATCCAGAGAATCAATGCCGATGCTTTCAAAGGTCGTCTCCCGGGTGATAAGGCTTTCGTCGATATGCTTGTAATTAGCTAACAGCTTTTTAATCGTTTCCAACGCCATCGATATCACTCCGCATTCCATCTCAGCACGGCGCTTCCGCTGGTCAGGCCTCCCCCGAAGGCAGCCATCGCGATATAATCGCCCTTTTTCAGCTTTCCGGCCCGGTTGGCCTCATCCAGCATCATGGGAATACAGGCCGCCGACGTATTGCCGTAACGGGTGATGTTATAAAAATATTTCTCCGGCGCAAAGGACAGCTTAGCCTTAGCCGCCTCGATAATCCGCATGTTAGCCTGATGGGGCATCACATGGTCAATGTCGCTTTCCTTCAGCCCCGCGGCGGCCACTGCGTTCTGCAGCCCGGTAACCATGGCGTTTACCGCGAATTTATAAACCTCGCGGCCGTTCATGTGGAGCACCGGCCGTTCCGACGGATGCCGGTACATGGGGCAGGCGTTTTCCCCTCTGGGAATTCTAAGATACTCATAATCTCCTGTGGTGGTCAGCTCAATAGACAGCAGATCGCTGCCCTCGGCAAGCACTGCCGCGCCGGCGCCGTCGCCAAAGAGCACACAGGTTGCCCGGTCGTTCCAGTCAGAGCAGTTGCTCACGTTGTCAGCACACACGACCAGCACCTTTTTCACCCGTTTCCGGGCAAAAAAGCCGGCGGCTACATCCATGCAGTAAAGAAAGCCGGAGCAGGCCGCGTTTACGTCAAAGGCCGGACATCTGGCGCCCAGCTTTTTCTGTATCACGCAGGCCTCGGATGGACTGATAAACTCCCCCCGGATGGTTCCGCAGATAATCATATCCAGCTCCTCGGGAGCAGCCTTCGCGTCCTCCAAAGCGTTTTTCGCCGCCGTTACCGCCAGATCGGTGATGGTTTCCTTGGTGCAGATTCTTCTTTCCTTAATGCCTGTGCGCGTGCTGATCCATTCGTCGCTGGTCTCCACCATGGTAGAAATTTCCTCGTTGGTCAAAACGTATTCCGGAACACAGCGCCCTGTTCCGATGATTCGAAAACTCATTTGCTGGCCTCCATTTTTTCAATTCTGTGCTGTAAAAAATTGTTCAACCGGCCAATTCCCTTCAGCAGCACCTGTTTTTCCTCTTCCGAAAAGCCCTCCACCATGTTGTGGGCGAGGCTTTGGTGAAACCTGCGGTAGAGACGGTCCACCCGCTCTCCCTGCTCTGTCAGCCTGGCATATACCACCCGGCCATCCCGCTGGGCCTTGGTTTTCAGAACATACCCCTTGCGGGCCAGCTTATTCACCGCGATGGTCACAGAGGACAAGGTGATATAACGCTCTGCCGCCAACTCGCTGATCGTCCTGCCTTTTTCCTTATTTTTCCCAATCGCCTGTAGCATATGAACCTCAGCCAAGGAGAGATCCAGCTTTTTTGCGTTTTCCACCATTTCCTCCTCCACAACCGTGATGAGGGTGTAGGCTTCCTCCAGCTCCTCAACTAAATTCTGGCAGATCATTACGTCACCTCCTGAGAACAAGCCGATAATTAGTTTGACAATCTAATTATTAATTATAAGGATTTTGTGATAGCCTTGTCAAGAAAAAAATACCTCCCGAACAGCGTTCAGGAGGTATTTAACAAATTGTTCAAGTTATGTTCACAGTTAACCCGCGGCATACTCTGCTCCGAATATTTACAGCTTACAGCACGTTTAACCACGGCGTTTTATTTCGATCTTTTCTGCCGCTGGTCCGCCAAAAGCAGATCCACCATACGGCCGTAGCTTTGTACGCCATCCTCCTGGCTGTTGGCCTGCAAATAGGTATTGTTCACCGTTCTGGAAACCTCCGACAGCCGGCCTTCAAACCGTTCCCAGTAAGCGGAATTGTAAGCCCGGTCCCTGCGGACGCCCTCATCCATGCCGTCGAAAATCTCCTGGGCCGCTTCTGGATCCTGCCGGAAAAGCTGGTTGGTTGCATGGGTGAACGCCAGCATGGCGGCAGAGTACCGCAGATCCGGATGGCTGCTTTCCCGGCAGCAAAGATAGCCCAAAAAGTTAGCTTCGTCCTCCCGCATATAGCCCCGCAGGTGGCTCAGCTCATGGCCCATAGTGGCGGGAATGGAATAATCCGGCACGTCCACGTTCACGTTGGCCTCGAAGGTATAGGCAAAAAACACTCCCGTAATATCTAGATAAGACATTCCCCGTGACGCCAGCACGGCCTTAGGAGGCCCATAGCCGCTCCGCAAGGTTGGATATTGGCTTTCCAGTCCGTCGTAGGCCTGTCTGACCGTCTCCGCCAGCTCCCGGTCGCTTCCGAAGCTCAGCTTCATCACACCGTTTTCATCCTCCCGCACCAGCCGGCGCTCTCTGTTCACATCCTCCAGCAGGGTTTGGCACAGGCTGATCAGTTCTTCCTCTGACGAGGGCTCTACCGGCAGTCCGCTGGCCTGAGCAAAGGTATCCCTGTGGTAGTTGATGCCGCAATTCACGGTAAAAAAGAAAAGCAATACCCCCAGCAGGCAGCCCACATTAACAGAAAACCTTTTCAGGAGTTTTCCCCTTCTTCCTTTCCCGCCGATCATACGGGCGGCAAACCGGATCAGGAAAAACAGGGCCGCCGGCACCGCCAGATAAACCAGGAATTCCGCCAGGGAAAACGGCAGCAGAGAGGTGACAAAATTGACGCCCCTGGACCACACCGGATAAACGGCGGCGGCGTAGCCCTCGGCAAAACCGGGGACATTTTGTGCCAGAAGCAGGAGCAGCGCCCCTAACGGAATCAGGCACAGCATTACAATAGTAAGAATTTTTTTCATAATCTCCTCCAAATGAACTGATAGTCTTTTCTCAACAGCGCCGAAACAAAGCGGATAAAGCCTCCAAACGGAAACGGCTTTACAGCCGATTTCTCAGCCGGAAAACAAGGCTTAGAAAGCCCCAGACCGCCGGTCTCCCTCTGCCGCCGCAGCCGTTCACTGCTCCTTTAATTTTTTGCGATTCTTTTTTAGAATTCTTTTATCACGCTTAGGAAGCATTGTAAATCTGCGCAAACCAGTTTTTCCGGCCATCTGTAGACTATTTCCGGCGGTTGTGCCAGAAAAAGGATAAAACGGTTGAACTATTGAATTGAGTTTTAGTATACTGCCCCTTTACGGATTTCGCAAGGTATGTTATAATCTTAACACAGCCTAACTATGAGGCGGCGCGCGCTGTGCCCCGCCGAATGGAAAGGCCTTGCCAGAAATCGTACTGAACAATAGGGCGCTTTGGCGTCCCGACTGCAAAGGCGACGGGAATCAGAATGCTTTTACGCTTTAGCTTTATTGCTTTACAAAGGCTATCCCCGCGCTTTCGCGCGGGGATTTTTTATCTTTGCCTTATTTTTAGGTTACAAAAGCTTCCTGCGGCACTCAAAAGCAACAGGAAAGACAAGCTGAAAATTATTTTTGCTTCTATTCCATTGAAGGCTGATAAAAGCCAAAACGCGCAAAATCGTATTAAAAAATTGAAACGGAGGCCTTGCCTATGGAAACCAGAATCGCTCTCATCGGCATTATCGTAGAGGATCCGGACTCAGTCCAGCAAATCAACGCTGTTCTGCATGAATACGGCGGCTATATCGTTGGGCGCATGGGGCTTCCCTATCGGGAAAAAAAGGTAAACATCATCAGCGTGGTGGTCGATGCGGAAAACAACGTCATAAGCTCTCTTTCCGGCAAGCTGGGGATGCTTCCGGGGATCAGCGTAAAAACCGTTTATTCCAAGGCAGGCGCCCAATGAACCGGCGGGATCTGATCGACGCGCTGAAGGCCGAGGATTTCTCTCCCTACTACCGCCTGGCGGATAAAATCCGTTTTCAGGAAAAAGGAAATTATGTGGATATCCGGGCGATCCTGGAGTTTTCGAATATCTGCCGTCGAAAATGCGTTTACTGCGGACTAAACTGTAGGAACCAAGCCCTGCACCGTTACCGCATGACGCCTGATGAAATCGTAGACGCGGCTTCTGCCGCCGCCCGTGCCGGCTACCGCACCCTGGTGATGCAGTCCGGAGAGGATCCATGGTTTACGCCGAAAATCCTGGGCGGCCTGGTGAAGGAGATCAAAAAAACAGGCATGGCCGTCACCCTGAGCTGCGGCGAGATGCCGGAGGAGGCTTACGCGTATCTGCGGGAATGCGGCGCCGACCGGTATCTGCTGAAGCACGAAACCGCCGACCCTGAAATTTACTCCGCTCTTCATCCAGATTCCTCTTTACAGCGGCGGATAGCCTGTCTAAAAGTCTTAAAGCGTCTGGGTTATGAAACCGGCAGCGGATTTATGATCGGCCTGCCCGGTCAAACAGCGGAAACCCTGGCCGACGACCTTCTCCTGCTTCAGGAGATTGGCTGCGATATGGCCGGCATGGGACCCTTTATTCCCCATCCCGACACGCCTTTGCGAGAGCTTTCCAGCGGCAGCACCGAAACCACCAAACGGGTTGTGGCTCTCGCCCGCATCCTGCTTCCCAAGCTGAACCTTCCCGCTACCACTTCTCTTGGCGTTCTGAGCGGCAGTGAAAAAAACGATGTGTTCTCCTGCGGAGCCAACGTGGTAATGCGAAAGGTTACTCCCACTAAATATAAGCGGTATTACGAGATTTATCCGGCAAAGCTCGGAGAAACCCACGTAATCGAGGACCGCAAGCTTTTAGAACAGCAGATTACAGCGTTGGAACGTGTTCCCCGCTGACAAATCATATTTCCATCCAAAATATTTTTGAAAGAAAGAAGATAGAGCGTTATGTATGATGTAAAATCCAGCAAAGCGGAAGAATTTATCAGTGACGAGGAGATTTTAGACACTCTGGACTACGCGGAGAAAAATAAATCCAACAAGGAGCTGATCGAAGCCCTGCTGCAAAAGGCAGCAAGCCTGAAGGGCTTGACCCACCGGGAGGCGGCGGTGCTTCTGGACTGCGATCTACCGGAGGAAAACGAGAAAATGTATCGTTTGGCGGAACAAATTAAAAAAGATTTCTACGGGAACCGTATCGTTATGTTCGCCCCGCTGTATCTGTCCAATTACTGTGTCAACGGCTGCACCTACTGTCCCTACCACTACAAAAACAAGCATATCTGCCGGAAAAAGCTGACCCAGGATGAAATCCGCAGGGAGGTCATCGCCCTTCAGGATATGGGACACAAGCGCCTGGCTCTGGAAACCGGCGAGGATCCGGTGAACAATCCCATTGAGTATGTTCTGGAAAGCATTAAGACTATCTATTCCATCAAGCATAAAAACGGCGCCATCCGCCGGGTGAATGTAAACATCGCCGCCACTACGGTGGAAAATTACCGCAAGCTGAAGGAGGCCGGCATCGGCACCTACATTTTGTTCCAGGAAACCTACAATAAGAAGGCTTACGAGCAGCTTCATCCTACCGGCCCGAAATCCAACTATGCTTACCACACAGAGGCCATGGACCGGGCGATGGACGGCGGCATCGACGACGTAGGCTGCGGCGTCCTGTTCGGCCTGAACCTCTACCGCTATGATTTTGTGGGCCTGCTGATGCACGCCGAGCATCTGGAGGCCGCTAAGGGCGTCGGCCCTCACACCATCAGCGTGCCGAGAATCCGCCCTGCCGACGACATCAATCCCGACGAATTTGAAAACGGGATCAACGACGATATTTTCGCTAAAATCGTAGCGGTTCTCCGGATTGCCGTCCCCTACACCGGTATTATCATCTCCACCCGGGAAACCCAGAAAACCCGGGAAAGAGTGCTCCACCTGGGCGTTTCCCAAATCAGCGGCGGCTCCCGCACCTCTGTAGGCGGCTACTGCGAGGAGGAGGAAGAGGATTCCGCCCAGTTCGAGGTCAGCGACACCCGTACCCTGGACCAGGTAGTCAACTGGCTGCTGGGGATGGGGTATATTCCCAGCTTCTGCACTGCCTGCTACCGGGAGGGCCGCACCGGCGACCGGTTTATGCGTCTGGTAAAAAGCGGGCAGATCGCCAACTGCTGCCAGCCTAACGCTTTAATGACCCTGAAGGAATACTTAGAGGATTACGCGTCGCCCGATACCAAGGAAAAGGGCTTAAAGCTGATCCAAAGCGAAATTCCCAAGATTCCCAGCGAAAAGGTCCGCCAGGTGGTGCTGAAGCACCTGAACGAAATGGAAAACGGCATGCGGGATTTCCGTTTTTAAGAATATCCCGCAGCTTTCCCGGTGCCGCGGTGGTTGAATAATAGCGATAAAATCCTTGCCGGAGGATCAGCTGTTCTTTCGCGAAGGTCCGCCGCCCTTCGGGAAGCTGTAATACCACTAATGCCAAAAATTTAATTGCAAATAGCGAAACGCATGAGCAGCGGCTTCGCTCTTTGCCCGCGCACCAAATACACCGTGTATTTTTGAAAGGAGGCTCCAGCCATGAGCCTGTCAAGCACCCCAAGCGCCAACCGCGTCCATATTGGTTTATATGGTAAGCGGAACAGCGGGAAATCCTCTCTGATCAACGCCATCACCAACCAAGAGACCGCTTTGGTTTCCGATTTCGCCGGCACCACCACGGATCCTGTTTATAAGGCCATGGAGATTCACGGCATCGGCCCCTGCATGCTGATCGATACCGCCGGCTTTGACGACGAGGGCGAACTGGGCAGGCTTAGGGTGGAAAAAACCCGACAGGCTTTGGAGAAAACAGACATCGCTGTTCTGGTGTTTGACGGCCGTCCCGTCACCGAGGAAAAAGAGTGGCTTTCTCTTTTGAAACAGAAAAAAACGCCGATTTTGGCCGTGGTGAATAAGCTGGATCTTTTAGAGAACCCCCAAGCCTATGCGGACACCCTGAAAAGGGATTACGGCCTTTCCCCCGTACTGGTCAGCACCAAAACCCGGGAAGGCATCGACAAGGTTCGTGAGGAGCTGATCCGGCTTCTGCCCGAGGATTACGAGCAGGAGAGCATCACGGGACATCTGGTGTCTCAGGGGGATTGTGTGCTTCTGGTAATGCCTCAGGATATCCAAGCGCCAAAGGGCCGGCTGATTTTGCCCCAGGTGCAGACTATCCGGGATCTTTTGGATCACAGATGTCTGGTGATGAGCTGTACCACAGACAAGCTGGATGAGGCCCTTTCCGCTTTGAAGCAGCCGCCGAAATGGATTATCACTGATTCTCAAGTGTTTAAAACCGTTTACGACAAAAAGCCAAAAGAGAGCAGGCTCACCTCCTTCTCGGTGCTGTTCGCTAACTACAAAGGAGATCTCTCCGAGTTTGTCCAGGGCGCGGCTGCCATCGAGAGCCTGACGGAACACTCCAAGGTGCTGATCGCTGAGGCCTGCACACACGCTCCTTTATCAGAGGACATTGGCCGCGAAAAGCTGCCGCGGATGCTGCGAAACAAGGTGGGCCAGGGGCTCGCGGTGGACGTAGTGGGAGGGCCCGCCTTTCCCGAGGATTTATCCGGCTATGACCTGATTATCCACTGCGGCGCCTGCATGTTTAACCGCCGCCATGTCATGTCCCGTATTGACCGGGCTAAAAGCCAAGGCGTGCCTATTACCAATTACGGCGTGGCCATCGCCGAGCTCTCTGGTATTTTGGATAAAATCGATTTGTAAGCTGAGTCTTAAAACAAAAAGCGTAGGGAGGATCAGTTTTTACTGATCCTCCCTACGCTTTTCGCGTGCTTTCACCAAAAGGCCTATGGTAATGGTAAAATCGGAGATCTGACTTTATTTCAGTTATTTGACGATAAACCTCCTGATGATTACAGCATTTTGTTAAACGCATCTTCAAAATTCTAAGCCGCGGGGCGCTACGGCTGCGGGACCTGCCTGCCCTCATGGTCCACAAGGTAGGAACCGGACAGCAGCAGCTGGGAAACCGGTACAATTTGATATCCCTCTCCCTGGATAGCCGCTATCGCGGCGGGCAAGGTTTGAACCGTGGCCTCTGCGCCGTTGTGCAGAAGGATGATGGAGCCTGGCTTCAACTGGGACGAGAGCCTGTTTTTCATGTTTTCCGGAGAAGGATCCTGCCAGTCGTAGCTGTCAATATTCCACTGGATACAGTACATTCCCAGGTCATTGGCGGCTTCCACCACCGAATTATCGTAATCGCCGTAGGGCGCCCGGAATAAAATAGGACTAAGTCCGGTGATCTCCTTAATTTTTTCATTGCATTCGGTAATTTCCGCCAGCTGCTGTTCCTTTCCGACCTGAGGCATATGGGGATGTGTGTCGGAATAGTTGCATACGTCGTGTCCCTGGCCGCTCATCGCTTTCACCATTTCCGGATATTCCTGGGCCCATTCCCCTGTGACAAAAAAGGTGCTTTTCACTTCGTATTGCTCCAGAATATTCAGGATATCCTCTGTCTGCCCGTTTCCCCAAGCGGTATCGAAGGTAAGGGAAACCACCTTATCCTCTCTTTGTACGGAATAAATCGGGCTTTTCCGCGGAGACGCCACCGTCTGCAAAATAGCGCCCGCCCCTTGGAATCCGATCATTACCGCCAGCGCTCCTACCAGCACACAGCATCCAAAGGCTAACAGCTTCTTTTTGGTCAGCACAAAAAATCTCACCGCAATCCCCCCTTAGTGAAGCTTATGCCTTAAGCGGCATTCTTATGTTTTGAAAGGCAAAAAAAGCCGCCGGATTCGGAATCCGGCGGCTTAAGCTTTTTCTAATTCTTGTTTTTCATCAACTGGTTTAATTCCTCCAGGAAGGAATTAATATCCTTGAACTGCCGGTAGACTGAAGCAAAACGCACATAGGCTACCTCATCCACCTCTTTCAGCGCCTCCATGGCATACTCCCCAATCAGAGTGGAGGAAACCTCCCGGTCGAGAGAATTTTGAAGCTTCGCCTCAATATCATCCACCATTTTTTCAATGGCGGCAATGGAAATCGGCCGGTTGGCGCAAGCCCTCAGCAGGCCGTTAATCAGCTTATTCCGGTCGAACACTTCCCGGGACTTATCCTTTTTAATGACAATTACAGGAACCGTCTCGATCACCTCATAGGTGGTGAAGCGCTTGCCGCAGCCCAGGCATTCCCGTCTTCTGCGGATTCTTTCCCCGTCGTCGGCGGGCCTGGAGTCCACTACCCTGCTTTCCTCATAACCACAAAACGGACACTTCAAAACTCTTTCCCTCCTTTAATAAAGCGCGTGACAAAAATCAATTTCACGATAAAAGCGAAAGCATTGCTACAATTGTAGTATAACACACAGTTTCTTTCCCCGCAAGAAAATTTATCCAAAGCAGGACTCAAAGCCAGCGGATTGAAGAAAGCGGTAAGCGTCTGCCAGCTCGGAAATCTGAGCAAAATCCTTCCGATACACCTCGATAATGAAATCCCCTCGATAATGGTTCTCTCTGAGAATACTCAGCAGCCGCGCGTAATCCATTTCCCCGCGTCCCGGCAGCAGGCAGTCGCGTCCGGGCCTGTTGTCATTAATATGGATATGAACTAAGTTTTTTCCCATAGCCTCGCACATTTCATAGGGATCCCTTCCCGAGCGGACGGCCTGCTTCACATCCAGCACAAAGCTTGCGTCTTCTTTTAAATATTCCCGCATATTCCGTATAAAGCCGCAGTCCTGGCTGCGGAAGGCGTTTACGTTTTCCTGAGCCAGCGTGACGCCGTATTCTCTGGCGATCCGGGAAAGGATTCCAAACCGGTCATAGTATTCCCGGTCATTCAGGCCGCTTTTTTCAAAGCTGCGGTCACCGTGAATCACTAGGACTTCCGCTCCCAGCCGCCGGGCCATTTCAAAATACCTACGGTAAAAGGAAGCGCCATCCTGAAATCGCCGCTCGTAATTGGAAAACAACAGATAAGATTCAAACCCTGAGGTAAATGGATGTAAGGACTTCACCCGGCATCCCTGAGGCTTCAGCTTTTCTTCCAGCATGGTCAGAAATTCCGGCTCCATCTCGGAATAGGTATTGATAAAAATTTCGAATTCCCGAAATCCTGAATCGATCAGGGTCTGCAGGCTGTCCTCCATCGCCATAGGATAAAGGCAGGCCGTTGAAATTCCCAGCGCCAAAGCTTTTCCTCCTTTCAAAAAGGCCATCCGCGCGCCGCGAATGGCCTTTTCAAATTCTCTATGTTAGCTTTACCGGATTTATGCTTTTTTTGCATCCAATTTTTTCGCGCGGTACCGGCGCCATACCACCCAAAGAGGGCCGGTAATACAGGTGCTGGAATAGCAGCCGCAGATGATACCGAACATCAGCGGGAGGGCGAAGGTTACCACAGAAGACAAATTGTATACCAGGCCCACCACGACTACAACGCCTACGGCCATTACAGTAGCCACAGAGGTATTGATGGTACGGGTCAGGGTCTGATTGATGCTGGTATTGACCAGTTCGCCGATCTCGGCTCTGGGGCCCATAATCCTCCTGTTTTCACGAATACGGTCGTAAATGATGATGGTATCGTTCAGCGAGTAGCCCAGTATCGTCAGAACCACAGCGATGAAATTGTCGTCTACCGGCATCCGGAACACCACAAAGGTAAAGTAAATAACCGCCACGTCGTGCAGCAGCGCGATAACAGCTACCACGCCGGCGGACCAGCCGCCGATTTTACGGAACCGGAAAGCGATATAAATAATCATCAGCACGGCGGCTAAGCCTACCGCGCAAAGACATTTCAGCAGGAACTTTTCCCCGTTGACCGGGTCAACCGAGTCAGACTCCAGCTTTTGAAAGCCGTTATCCGGATATTTTTCCTGAATCGCGTCCTCCATAGCCTTTTGGCCCTCCAGGGACAAAGCGTCGTTGCCGGCAAACTCGATAGATACGTTATTGTTAATCGTGCCATCCTCACCAGCCACAATGTCGGTGCTCTCATTGACATTGACGCTTTTTCCGGTAGTTTCCTCTACCAGAGCCGCCAGCTCGTCGGTATTGATCTCTCCGGTAAAAGAGTAGTTCACGATCGCGCCGCCGGTAAACTGAATATCCAGCCTCGCGCCGAAGATCACATTAAAGATTACGCCGATCAGCAATACGGCGATAGAAATCCCGAAGAAAATCTTCTTATTTTCTACAAATCTGATTTTAAACTGATGGAATTTCATTCTGCGCCACCTCCATACCAAGATTTTTTGCGCATGAACTTATATCCCGACAGGGAAGAAAGCATCAGGCGGGAGGCGGTGACGCCCATGAGGAAGTTGCCGATGACGCCCACCAGCAGGGTATAGCCGAAGGAGTAAATAGTCCCGGTAGTGGAAGCGCCGAAAATGCCGGACAAGATATTGCTCGGCCCGAACACCAGCATCAGGATCACGGCCACGATGATTACCGTAATATTGCCGTCAAAAATCGCGGCGAAGCTTGTCTTGCTGCCGGTACGGATGGCGCCATCCAAGGTTTTGCCAGCTCTCAGTTCCTCCTTGATGCGCTCGTTGGTAATAATATTGGCGTCCACACCCATACCAATGGAAAGAATCACGCCGGCGATGCCAGGCAAGGTCAGGGTGAAGCTGGGCACAAAGTTAAAGAAGCCGGAGACACAGGCCAGAGACAAGGCGACCTGTCCCAGCAGGGCGATGCAGGCTACAAAGCCCGGCACCCTGTATACAATTAACATAAACAGGCAGACCAGCACCAAAGCGATCGCGCCGGCCAAAGCCATCGCGTTCAGGGCGGAAGCGCCCAGGGTCGGGTTAATGGTTCTCAGGTTCGTGGTTTCCAGTTTAAAGGGCAAGGCGCCGGCCTGAATCTTGCTGGCTAAAGCGGCTGCCTCAGAGGAAGTGAAGCTGCCGGAGATATTACATTTTCCTTCGGTGATCGCTTCCTTTACCGTAGCCTGAGAGATCATCACGTCGTCCATCCAAATGGAGATGGTTTGTCCCACCAGCCGGCTGGTGGCCTCGCCGAACAGCTCCCTGCCCTCGTCGTTAAATTCCAGATCCACTACGAACTGCTGAGCGCCGTTATCGTCCTGAATCATACCGGCCTTGGCGGACACCACGTCCTTACCGTCCATAATCACGTTCTCAGCGGTAGTTCCCGCAGGCGTCTTATAGATCGGCTGTCCGTCCGAGCCCACCTCGGTGGTTTCATATTCCCCGCCCTCCCGGAAGGTCAGCAGGGCGGTTGCGGAAAGCTCCTCTACGGCAGCTTCCGGATCGAAGTCGGTCTCATCCTCTTTCCAAGGAAAGCGGACGATGACCTTTCCGTTATCGTAATCCGCGTAAAGCTCATAATCGGTGATGTTGTTATTCACCATACGGAGCTCAATAATGGCCTTCGCGGACTCCATATCCTCTCTTGTAGCCTGCACGCCGTCCGCGGGGCTGAAGGTAGCCTCCACGCCGCCTTTGATGTCAATACCCCATCTGATATCGTTAAGCCCCTTTATGTAGGTAACGGGGATATCTCCGTTCCTGCCGTGGACGCCGAAAAACGCCATACAGCTCAGGGCGATGATCAGGAGGGCAACGATAAAAAATACCGGTTTTGCTACTCGCTTCATGCGCAAATCCTCCAATGTAGTTTGGTATCCGCGAAGAAATATGAGAAAACGTCCCCCAAAACAGCTTTCGATATCCACTCGCAGACGTAACAAAATTAATTATATGTTTTTTAGACGAAAAAGTCAATGGAATGTCCTGCCGCAGCAAGGCAGAATTTGGAAATATTTACGTACCACGGTTAAATTTCCAGAAAAAACCGCCGCGAATTTTCATATAGAATCGTCCGTCGGGCTTTGCACGGCAACGGGCCTGCCGCAGCAAGAAAATCAGGGTGTTTTATCCCCCGCAGCCCATTAACCGTGAAGCGTTCTGTTTGCCGAATAAGCCTCCGGCATCCGCTGCCCTGACAGTACCGGCCGGAAGATGGCCTCATAATTCCACCCGCCTAAAAATCCTTCGCCGCCTCCGTTTCCACGCTGCCGCCCGCCGCTTTCCAACGCCCTGTGCTTCCCCTGACAGCAGCCTTGCTGAAGCGGTCAAAAGCAACGGCCGCCGGATGCTCCGGCGGCCGTTTGCAGCGCAAATGCCGTGATAATGGATTCTTTCCCTTACATTTTTTCCAGAAGCTTTTCCACCGCCGCCAGCTTGACGCAGATGCAGAAAAGCTGCATCGCCGTCTCCAGCTCGCAGACCGGCGGGTAAGTGGGCGCTAAACGGATGTTGCTGTCGTTAGGGTCCTTGCCGTAGGGATAGGTAGCCCCGGCATTGGTCAGCGCTACGCCTGCCTCCTTGCACAGGGCAACCACCTTGGAAGCGCAGCCGGAAAGCACGTTGACGCTGACAAAATAACCGCCGTTCGGCTTTGTCCAGGCGGCTACTCCCCTTCCCAGCAATTCCTCATCCAAAATGCTGAGCACAGTCTGAAATTTCGGCTCTAAAATCGCCCGATGAAGCTGCATATGATCCAGAAGCCCCTGATAATCTCCAAAATAGCGTACATGCTTCAATTGGTTCAGCTTATCATAGCCAATGGTTTGGTATTGGTACTTTCTTTTAAACACCGCCATATTGCTTTCCGATGCCGCCATAGCGGCTACGCCGGAGCCTGGGAAGGTAATCTTCGACGTGGAGCAGAACAGAATAGGAAGATCCTCGCTGCCATTTTTTCGGCATTCATCCATCAGGTTTAAGAGATGGTCCGGCGTATCATTTAAATCATGAACCGCGTAGGCGTTATCCCACATAATGCGAAAATCCTTAGCCGCAGGCTTCAGTGCCGCGAAGCGGCGGACGGTTTCATCTGAATAAGTAATTCCCTGGGGATTGGAATACTTTGGCACACACCAGATTCCCTTGATTTTGTCATCAGATGCGGCCAATTCCTCCACGATATTCATATCGGGGCCTAAGTCAGTCATGGGAACATTGATCATCTCGATGCCGAAAAATTCCGTAATTCCAAAATGACGGTCATAGCCAGGCACCGGACACAGGAATTTAATGGCGCCCTGACGGTTCCAGGGCTCGCATCCGCCGATTCCCTGGCTCATCATACAGGAAATGGCGTCGAACATCATATTGAGGCTGGAGTTGCCTCCCACAAACACATTTTCCGCCGATACTCCCAGCATTTGAGCGAACATCTCGCGCATTTCCGGAATACCCTCCAGCAAACCGTAATTACGGCAGTCCACCCCGCTTTTGCAGCGAAAATCCGAATCCTTATTTAAAATGTCGAACATGCCTCCGGACAAGTCGGTCTGATCCGCTCCCGGCTTGCCTCTGGACATATCCAGCTTTAATCCTTTTGCCTTAAAATCATCGTAGGACTTTTGCAAAAGCCGCTGCTTCTGCCGCAGCTGCGCTTTATCAAGCGATAAATAATCCAACATGAGAATCCTCCTTGCGGTAATTGCAATCATCAGCCAAAACCATAGGTTATTTTAAACCATCCAACAGAAAAATGCAAGTCTTTTTAGCTTTTCCTGCATTTTCAACGTTTTTCACAAAAGAAAGGGCAGGCCGCCGCCTGCCCTTATACTGATAGGATATGCAAATTCCGAAAAAAGGTTCTTTCCTCTTAAAACTCCGCTACTCCCGTAGTCCTTGGGAATGGAAGCACGTCCCGGATGTTCTGAATTCCGGTAAGGTACATAATCAGCCGCTCAAAGCCCAGGCCAAATCCCGCGTGCTTGTTGGTTCCGAAGCGGCGCAGATCCAAATACCACCAGTAATCCGCTTCCTTGAGGCCCAGCTCCTTCATCCGCGCGGTCAGCCGATCCAGGCGCTCCTCACGCTGGCTGCCGCCGATGATCTCCCCGATGCCCGGCACCAGCATGTCCATGGCGGCCACAGTCCTGCCGTCGTCATTCATGCGCATATAGAAGGACTTGATCTCCTTGGGATAATCCGTAACAAATACCGGCTTCTGGAACACCTGCTCAGTCAGGTATTTCTCATGCTCAGTCTGCAAATCCACGCCCCAGTCCACCTGGTACTCGAACTGGCTGTTATGCTTTTTCAGGATCTCCACCGCTTCCGTATAGGTCACATGGGCAAAATCCGATTCCACAATATGGGTCAGCCGGTCGATCAGGCCCTTATCCACAAACTGGTTGAAAAACTGCAGATCCTGAGGACAGGTATCCATTACATAGCGGATAACATATTTCATCATATCCCTGGCCAGATCCATGTCGTCGTTTAAATCCGCGAAAGCAATCTCCGGCTCGATCATCCAAAACTCCGCGGCATGGCGCTGGGTATAGGATTTTTCCGCCCGGAAGGTAGGGCCGAAGGTATAAACCTTTCCGAATGCCATAGCCATGCATTCCGCTTCCAGCTGTCCGGATACCGTCAAGGAGGTGTGCTTTTCAAAGAAATCTTGGGAAAAATCGATTCTGCCGTCCTCGCCTCTGGGCGGATCCTCAAGATCCAAGGTGGTGGCGGTAAACATTTCGCCGGCGCCCTCGCAGTCGCTGCCGGTGAGAATCGGCGTATGGGCGTAAATAAAGCCCCTCTCCTGGAAAAACTTGTGGATGCCAAAGGCCGCCGCGGAACGCACCCGGAACGCCGCGGAGAAGGTGTTTGCCCTAGGCCGCAGATGGGCGATGGTTCTCAAATACTCCAAGCTGTGGCGCTTCTTTTGAAGCGGATATTCCGGAGAAGACGGGCCTTCCACCAGAATTTCACAGGCGTGAAGCTCAAAAGGCTGCTTCGCCTGAGGAGTTTCCACAAACTCGCCGTTAACGGTCACCGCCGCTCCTACGTTCAGCTTGGCGATTTCCTTAAAGTTATCAATTTTCTTATCCTCAAAGACCACCTGGACGCCCTTAAAGCAGCTGCCGTCGTTCAGTTCCATAAAGCCTAAGGCCTTGGAATCCCGGATGGTTCGCACCCAGCCGCAGACCGTAACCTTTTTTCCGCTGAAAGAGGCTGGACTTTGATACAAGCTCGCGATTTCAGTTCTCGTCATGGTTTCAATCTCCCTCATCGTTTCTCAATCGTAAGTAGCTTTATTTTATACCAATTCCCACCTCCATGCAAGGGGAAACTTGGCCTTTCTCTCCGATCAAGGGCGATTTCTTTTTGTTTTTCTCCTTGTACCCCTTTTCCCTCATGCGGCATAAGATGATACAGGCCCCTATTTTCATGTTTAGAAAGGAGAGCTGCCATTTTGGCTACTGTCAATTATACGGTGCGCCCAGGGGACACCCTATGGAACATCGCGGAAAAATTTGACACCTCGGTCAACGATATCGCCAGGTATAACGGCATCAGCGACGTAAACCAGATTTATCCCGGACAGGTGCTGCGGATCGCCACCCAATTTCCGGTGGCATCCAAATGGTATATCGTCCGCCAGGGAGATACCCTGTCCTCGATTGCCGACCGGTACAATACCACAGTGGAACGCCTGCTGCAGCTTAACTGCTGCATTTACGACCCCAACCGGATCTATCCCGGACAGGTACTGAGGGTCAAGCCATAGCCTCGTGCCATTCATTGCCACAGCTAAAAGGCGTGGCATGAATTTCGGCCTATCAGGCCAAAAGAGAAGCCAGCGCCATTTAGGCGCTGGCTTTCAGTTTGTTTAGGCCATGGTGGTAGGACTGCTTTCCTGGAAAAGGGGTATCCTGCCCCTTCTTATTCAAACCGCCTTCTCTCTGATCTTGCCTTTCCGGTTCCCGTATCTATTTATGCACTACCGCCGCATGAAGCCCTTCTGTACTTGCAGCAGCACGCCGCCCAAAATTAACGAGCCTCAAATTTATCCTTTAAATTTTGGGGCCTCTCAAAAATATAGCGGGATCAAAGCCCGTCTGGATCATCTGGCTTTAAGCCAATGCTTTTATTTGTTTTCCCCTCACAGCATACACCATATAAATCATGCCCCTTGTGGGAAAAGATCCCCAACGGCATTACAAAACAGGCAAAGGTCTTCTGCCCAAAAACAATAAAGGCCGAAAGATACTTACCGCTATAAACTCACTTGGAACCGAATCATATTGTCCTCCAAAGGGGATGCCTTGATATTGCCATGATGTTTTTCTACTATGGCTTTCGCGATAGAAAGGCCTATGCCGAAGCCGCTCCCGTACGTCCTCGCTTTGTCCGCACGATAAAACCGGTCAAGCTCCATGCGTCCTACAGCCATGTAAGAATTATCAACCAGGATGACGGGGTGTTTCCCTCCCCGGAGAGTTACTCTTATCATTCCATCCGGATCGCAGTACTTTACAGCATTATCCAGCAGGATAGAAATAAGCTGCCGCATAGCCGCTTCATTTCCGTGATAGCTAATATGGTCAGGAACATCTGTCAGAAGTCTTTTCCGTTGGCTGTTAATATGCTGTGCAAATGCAGATACGGTATCCAAAACGACTTCGCTGAGTGAAAAAGGCTCTTTAGTGAGTTTAGTGCCGTCCTCATCCATTCGAGCGAGAGATACCAGGCGGTTAACCAGTTCCGTCATTATTTCAGCTTCCTCCCGAATATCGGAAAGCCATTCATTTGCTCCGATCTCCGTTTCCATAATATCAAGGTTGGTACAAATCAATGTCAGGGGCGTTTTAAGCTCATGATTCGCGTCGGTAATAAATTGTTTTTGCTTTTCATAGCTCTCAGCCGCAGGCTTAACAGCCCTTCGGGAAATGAGAACAATCAAAATAATAATCACAATACTGCTCGCAGCGAAAACCAATGAGGCGGCAAGCATAAACTGTTGATTGCTTTGTTTGGTATTCAGCCCGTTTATGAATACAACAGCCTGTCCCGCCGCCGTGTCGTATCTCTTATAGCAGAAATCGCCTATCCAGCCCCGCTCGTCTGAGTACTCCATCACCTTTTCAGCATAGGCAATCGCCTCGTCCCGCGATACGCTGGCAATTGATCGAATATCCGCAGACAAAACGTTTGTGCTGCGGTCAAAGCGCACAGTGAAAAAACGGGTGGTAAAAGGAGACTCCGAGTTTAATCCATCAGGCATGGGCGGAGGATTCGGGGCATTACTGAATTCATTCCATTCAGGGAAAGTACCGTCATTAGAGGATACAACATCGGCAAGCATATCAAGAGACCGGTTGGTTTGCGCTGTTGTGACTAAAAAGATGGATATAAGCAAGATCACAAAAACCGCTGTAAAGGAAAGAATACAGATCTTTATAAAATTTTTTCGTAATTTATAAATCATTGGCTTCCTCCAGCTTATAGCCTGCCCCGCGAATAAATCGAATTTCAACGTTTGCCTTCATAGAAGCAAGCTTTTTGCGGATATTGGAAATATGCACCCAAATCACACTAACATCCACATCGCTCTCCCAGCCCCAAACGTGGGACATAAAATCATCAATCGGGATAATGAAGTTTGGACGGTCCATAAGCATTTCCATAATTTGAAACTCCCGGCCGCTCAAAGCTGTTTTCTTGTCCTCACATTGGAGCTCATAGGTGGAACGGTTTAGAATGAGTCCTCCAAATTTACATAGATCCGGTACATAGTTGTCACGCCTTCGCAGCATCGCTCTGACACGCGCAAGCAATTCCGGTGTGGAAAACGGCTTCGGCAGATAATCATCCGCGCCCGCATCCAGGCCCTCTACCCGCTGGTCGATTTCCGTTTTAGCAGTTAAAAACAAAGCAGGCGTACAAACTCCCTTCTCTCTCAGGCGTTTCAACACTTCTACTCCATCCATTCCAGGCATCATAATATCAAAAATCAACCCGTCATATTCTTCGCTTTCTGCATAGGCTAGCGCATCCATACCGTTTGAAACGGCATCTACCATATATTGGTTGGCTTCAAAAATATGCTTCAAGGACTTCAATAATCTTGTGTCATCCTCCGCGATCAGTAAACGCATACTATATAATCTCCTTGCGTGAAATTATTTTTATTTTAGCAGCTCCGCCTTAACATTGGCTAAAGGCGGCGTTTTTGTTTCCTGTGCTCTTTCTATTATAGCACTCCCATATAATTTTTACGATTCCCCTGCTGAAAAGGACGCCAACATTCACCTAGAATTCACAGCTTCTTTAGGGCGATTTTAGTGTGCGCAGCTATTATCTTAGATGGCACAGCCATACAGCCGCCTTCTGTTGTTCTTCAAATCAACCAGCCAAGTCCTGATCAGGGACACAGAACAACGGAGCCTAAAATCATTTTCCTCTCCAAAGCGGCTATTGAGCTGCAATCCAAAGCAACGGAGGACGAGTACGTGGATTATGAAACATTTAAAAGAATAAAAAAAGGAAATGGAAAAGCGCTTGAAGCCCTGATTGACGCCCATCTGAAAAAAGCTTGGTTCATCAGCTTCCAGCTAACGGAACATGTTTGCAGAGGCGCGCCGCTTCTAATAAAAGCATGGAAAGCCTCTTTGGAACAAATTATAAGCGCTCAAACCGCTCCAAAAGAGGATTTCAGAGAAATTCTCCATAGCAATCTTTTAAAGCTGTATTTAATCGGCGTGGAGGATGATCCTGAGTTTGAATCCTTACCCGTGCCCCAGGTGGCTAAAAAATACCAGCAGTTTGTGGCAGAAACCGAATTATTGCCAAACGATTTGAAACCGGCTTATTTAATGAATGTCTATGGAAATCTCAGCACAGCCCGTCTTGCTCAAATTCTTGGAATCCCCACCGAATCCGTAGCAGATTCCGTAAAGCAGGCAGCGGAAAATATCACGAAGGCAAGCGGCGCCTTACGCCGGGATAAGCAGGCGGCAAAAATTCAGTTATCCGCAGAATTCAGGAATCCAAGTGACAGTGGATTTGAAGACATTGTTATTCCGGCTTATCTTAGCACAGCTCTTATCCACGAAATCAATCATTTATTGAATAAACCAGTAATTCAGAACCGAAAGGAACAAAACGCTATGACGACGAAAACAAATAATATCAGAGCAAAGGGCAGCACAAAGGCCGTGTCCAAAAGAAGCAATAAAAAGGCAAAAATCATCGTGATATCCGCCGTTGTTCTTGCTGTGGTGATTCTCGGTGTGATTTTTATTCCAAAGCTGGTTGGCAGAAACACAGGAAAGAACACCAGCATTACCACATATAATGTTGAAACAATTACTACAGGAAATGTGGATACCACGATTAGTGGAAGCGGAACTCTGTCGCCTGTTTCCAAAGAAACGCTTGCAACAGCAAAGGCGGGTACGGTCACGGCTGTAAACTACGAGGTTGGCGACAAGGTGGAAGAAGGCGCGGTGATCGCAGTGATAAAAGAGGAAAATGGCAGCGAAACCGATTTCACAGCGCCTTACGACTGTATTCTGATTGAGCTTCCTATCTCTACAGAGGATGAATTAGCCGCGAACAGCCAAATTGCGATGGTAATGGGCACAGACGGCTTTACCATGGGAATTGCCGTAGATGAGCTTGACATTTCCACTGTTAAAGTAGGGCAGGAGGTAGATTTCACAATTGATGCCGTCGATGGCAGCTATACCGGCAAGGTTACGGCTGTTTCCTATAATGGAAGCTCCAGCGGCGGTACGACGGCTTATCAAATAACCGCACAAGTGGACTATGTGGAGGGCGTATACCCGGGCATGAGTGCTTCGGCTGAAATTGTTATTGAATCCAGCGGCGAAGGCTTACTGGTTCCTGTTGACGCCGTCCGTACCTCCGGTGATCAAAATTATGTTTATCTTGCGCCAAGCGGCGCTGCTGAAGGGACAGAATATGAAGAGGATCAGCTTGATGTTTCCGACCTCACAAAAGTCACGGTTGAAACCGGAATGAGTGATGGCAGCTATATTCTCATCGAAAGTGATGAGCTTGCCGAGGGCGACTTGATTGTAATTACAAAGATTACTTCTACACAAACCGGTTCAGACAGCGAAAGCCAAGGCGGTTTCGGCGGTATGAGCGGATTCCCCGGAGGCGGCGGAATGAACTTTGGTGATTTTGATTTCGAAAATTTTGATCCCAACAATATGCCGCCCAATGGAGAGGGTGGATTTCCCGGCGGCATGGGCGGCAATTAACGGAGGGGTCAACATGATAAAGCTAAAACACATTTATAAATCCTATTCTCTAGGCGATGAACAGGTGGATGTTCTTCACGATATTAATCTCCATGTGAAGCCGAAAGAATTTGTATCCATTCTCGGGCCATCCGGCAGTGGTAAATCAACGCTGATGAACATTATTGGCTGCTTAGATATCCCTGACTCCGGGGATTATATCCTTGACGGCGAGTATGTGGACAATTGTACGGAAAATGAGCTTTCTGAAATCAGGAGCAAAAAAATTGGGTTTATTTTTCAACAGTTTAATCTTCTACCCGAGCTTACTGCGTACGAAAATGTAGAGATGCCGCTTTTGTATCATAAGCTCTCTCCAGCCGAGCGGCGTGAGAGAGTGGAAAGGACGCTTGCACAAGTAGGACTTGCCGACCGCATGAAACACAAGCCGGCACAGCTTTCGGGCGGGCAGCAGCAAAGGGTTGCCATTGCCCGTGTGCTTGCTGCGGAACCGTCTATTATTCTGGCAGACGAGCCAACCGGAAACCTTGACTCCTCTTCCGGCGCTGAGATCATGGGGATTATTAAAGGCTTGCACCAAGCGGGCAATACCATTGTTTTGATTACGCATGACAGCAGTGTCGCCGGGCAGGCACAGCGCAAGGTATATGTTCATGACGGCATATTAACAGAAAGGGAGGCAAGAACATGACGCTGAAAATCATCATGCTGTCCCTCCGGGCAATCTATAACAATAAAATGCGTTCCTTTCTTACCATGCTCGGTATTATTATTGGCGTTATGGCCGTTGTCATTCTCGTTTCTATTACACAAAACGCAACCAGCGGTATCACGGACAGCATCGCCAGCATGGGCTCAGATCAAATCACCGCTTCGATTACGGGAGAAGACGTATCTGTCAGCCGTGACAGTATTGAGACACTGAACAGCTATGGTGCAATTGATAAAACAGCACCGGTTATTACAACCAGCCAAACCGTAAAGCATAACGGCGAAACCGGTTCCTATTCTATTGTTGGTGTTACAAACGACTATTTTGACGTACAGGATATAGCAATTCAAAGCGGCCGTCTCATTGCAGATTCCGATATTGAATGGACAACTAATGTCGCCGTGATAGGCACGGAAGCGGCAACCGATTTATTTGGCACTTGGGACGCTGTGGGCGGCACCATCACAATTGGAGAAAGAAATTATAAGGTTATTGGCGTGCTGGAAGAACAGGGCAGCAGTCTTGTCGGATCGGATGACAGCAAAATTTTGATTCCATATACAACAGCCGAGCGTATTACAGGCCAAAAATCAGTTTCCACTTTTTATATTAAAGCTTCAAGCTCCAATTCTGTAAATGTGGCGATCAATATGGTAGAGTCTTTTTTATTGCAAACCACCAGGGATGAGGACAGCTTTACTGTAAATAATCAATCTGATGTTCTTGATACAATGGATGAAGTTAACAACACCATGTCGCTTCTGCTTGCAGGGATCGCTGCGATTTCCCTGTTAGTAGGCGGTATCGGGATTATGAATATCATGCTTGTATCCGTAACCGAGCGAACAAGAGAGATCGGCATCCGTAAAGCCGTCGGCGCCAAAAGGCAGCATATTATGCTGCAATTTCTGTGCGAGTCATGCATCCTTTCCGTCCTTGGAGGCTTGATCGGATTAGTTTTATCCGCCGCTGTTGTCAGTGCCTATAATACAGCTGCTGGCAGCAGTGCAGCCATCAACTGGGGCATCGGTATGGCAGCCATCGCATTTTGCGCGGTGATCGGTATATTGTTTGGCAGTTACCCGGCCGCAAAGGCATCGCGTCTGCAGCCAATTGACGCGCTGCATACTTCGTAAACCAGTGAATAAGGATAGGTAAAAAGGCAGGCGGATTATGATAGATTTCCGCCTGCCTTTTTTATTCTGTCGTTTTTCTAAATAAACGCAACAAATCCGAACCCATCACCAATCGGTAAAAGGTTCGGATTTATTTGTTGTGGTGGAGCATAGCGGGATCGAACCGCTGACCTCTACACTGCCAGTGTAGCGCTCTCCCAGCTGAGCTAATACCCCATTTCACAAAGCTGTGTTTTTCACAGCTTTGTTATAATATCATATTTTCAAATATTTTGCAAGCCCCTTTTTAAAGTTTTTTTAATTTTTCTGTCAGCTCGTGCTGAGGCGTAACAAAAAGGGTCTGATAATGCACATAGATAACCATACCGGGCTTTGCTCCCTGGGGTTTGCTCACGTAACGGACCTGAGTATAATCCACCGGCACCTGGGAGCTGTCTTTTGCTCTGCTGTGGTACGCCGCCAGCATAGCGGCCTCTTTCAAGGTAGCATCGCCTGGCTGTCTGCCCCCGGTCACAATGATCGTATGGGAACCGGGGATATTCTTGGTATGCAGCCAAATGTCATTGTTATTGGCTTGTTTTAAAGTCAGTTTATCATTCTGCCGATTATTGCGGCCCACTAGAATACGGAATCCCTCGCTGGACACAAACTCCAAAGGAGCCAAAGGCGCCGGCGGCTTTCTTTTATCCCGCACCGCCTTCAGGTAGCCTTCTTCCCGCAGTTCCTGGCGGATCTCGTTCAGCTCGCTTTCGCTCTGAGCCCGGCTTAGGCAGTCGAATACCGAATCGACATACAGAAGCTCCTGCTCCGCCTGCGCGATCTGCTCTCCCAATACCTGCTGAGCGGTTTTGGCCTTGCGGTACTCCTTGTAGTATTTCTGCGCATTCTGGGTAGCGTTAAGCGCCGGATCCAGCTTAACCCGCATCAGACGATTTTCATCGTAGAAGTTCTCCAAATCCGCAAAAGCGCTTCCCCTTTCGATGCGGTAAAGATTAGCGTTGATCAAATCTCCGCAGACCCGCAGGTGCTCCCGGTCCTCACTTCGGGCAAGCTCTCCCCTTTGCAGGTTGATCTTTCGGCTGAGGCGTTCCGACGCATTAGCCAGCAGCCGCAGGAGATCCTGCGCTTTTACCCGCATCCGGTCCTGCCGGTCCCGCTCCTCATAAAATTCATCCAGCAGAGAAGAAAAATCCTCCCACCGGCTCACCGACGCCAGAGTGCCGTATTGGACGATATTCAAAAAGGAAAACTCCATCGGCTTTCCTTTGATTTTGGTTACCATATAAGGCTCTCCCGCCGTATCCCGGACCGTAGTAAACAGCCGCTCCAAAAAGAACCGAAGCCGTTCCCTCTGCTCCTGTGTCAGATCTCTAGTAAAAAGCTCCTGTCCCCGGCCCACCTGATGCTCTATCTCCCGGCAAACCACCGGAGAAAGCCCTTGCAAAGCGTTTAGGATTCCTTTATTCAGGCTTTGGTTCTTCGGTTGATGAACAATAGCCTCGACAATCTCCTCCGGCTGGCACTCCAGCATACAGGGCTTGTTCTGGGCTGGCGGCAGCTCATAGGCGAGGCCGGGCTGCACCAGCCGTTGAGATGACATTTCTTCATCCACCCTTTTCAAGGCATCCACGATTTTCCCCTGGCCATCCACCAGGATAATGTTACTGTATTTCCCCATAATCTCGATGACCAGGGATAAGCGAACCTTATCCCCTAATTCGTTGGCAGCGTCAAAATCCAAATACAATAGCCGTTCCAGCCCCGGCTGTCTGACTTCCACCAGCTTAGCGCCAGACAGGCGTTTTCGCAGCAGCATGCATAACATAGGCGGAACCTTAGGGTTTTCCGGCGCATATTGGGTAAAGTGAATTCTAGGACTGTTGGCCCTGGCCGATAGCAGCAGCTTAAACGCCTCCTGCCGGGTCCGCAGCAAAAATACCAGCTCCTCTTTGTTCGGCTGGTAGATTTTATCCACCCGCGCGCCCAGCGCCCGGTCTGTGATTTCCTTCTTTAAATGTCTCAAAAACGCTCCGTCAAGCGCCATACAGCTTCCTCCTCATAAGCGGAGCCAATGCGCCGCTTTTCTTTCCGGCGTACCAGCCGAGGCATACCCCGTGAGGTTCCAGCCGCGCCCGGCGAACGAGTCTGCTTTCCTCCCCTTTCTCCGGCAGCAGACTTTCGCATTCCGCGCCCATGATGAACCTTTCATTCGCCGGTATTATCCAATGACCGGATCCCATTCGCCGGCTAACTCATCGAACTATAAATAACGGATGCCGTCGCCGGCGTTTTCCTCCAGGAAAAATTCAATTCCTGGAAACGCCCTGGAGAGCCTCTCCCGAAGCGGTTCCATGGCAATATCCTCAGTCTTGAAATGCCCGCCGTCCACCAGGGTCAAACCAGCTTCCTTCGCGGCCAAAATCTCATGATGCTTTACCTCCCCGGTGACAAAGGCATCCGCCCCCTTCTCCATGGCGTCAAACAGGAATTCCCCTCCCGCGCCGGAGCATAGAGCCACTTTCCTCACCGGACGGTTTCCCGCCACATACCGTATCCCCTCACAGGAAAGCCTCTCTTTTACAAACGCCGCGAAGCTTTTCGGCTCCATAGGCTGGGCAAGGGTTCCCATAACACAGCAAGGAAGCTCGCCGTAAAAAGCCACCCCTATCCGTCCGGAAAGCCCCAAAGCGGCGGCCAGACAGTCGTTGACGCCTCCCGGCGCCATGTCCAGATTGGTATGGGCGCAAATCGCCCCGATTCCTTTCTTTGCCAGAAGGTAAGGAACACTGTTGCTCAGCAGGCGCTTCAAGGGATGAAAAATTACCGGGTGATGGCTGACGATCAGCTGCGCCCCTTTCTCCCGTGCCTGGCGTACCGATTGCGCCGTGATATCCAGGGTTACCAAAGCCTTCGTGACCTCCGTTTTTCCATCGCCTACTAAAAAGCCCGCGTTGTCAAAATCCATCGCGGTGGAAAAGGGCGCGATTTCATTGAGATAACGATAAATTTCATCAATTGCTGCCATTTGGAAATTCCTCCCTGATCAGCTGCCTCAGCGCTTCCGCCGCCTGGCAGTATTCCATTTGAGCCTCCTGCTCTCCGCCGGCCCGGGCTCCCTTCTCCAGATTTTGGAGATGGCGAAGCTGCTTGCCCAGATAGGCAAGCGCGGCAGTGCGCTCTGCTTTATCGGTAAGCGGCGATTGCAGCAATTTCCCCAGGTAAGGGAAAAGAATTCCCCCGGCTTCCTGACGGCCCGTATAAGCCGTCAAAAGAACGCTGTAGGGCCTTCCCAGAGATAGTACCGGCCGCTCTTCTAAAATCTCAAACCCATGCTCCGCCAGGAAGCGGCGCAGCTCTTCCGCTCTCGTCATCGGCTGAAGGACTAACCGGGCGCCTGTTTCCTTCAGCCAGGGAACGGCGCCTAAAATAGACGCGATCACCTCTCCTCCCATACCGGCGATCACAATAAAATCCGCTTCTTCCGGAAGGAAAGCCTGTAGGCCGTCGGACAGCCGAAGCTCCACGATGTCCTCTACCTGGTATTTTCTCACATTTTCCTTAGCCCGCTCCAGAGGGCCGGGACGCAGATCCGCGGCCACAGCGTGGATGACCCGGCCGGTCTTTGCCAGCCAAATGGGAAGGTAGCCGTGGTCTGTTCCGATATCCGCCAATTTAGCTCCCGCGGGAACAAAAGAGGCGCACAGAGACAGCCTAGGATCCAGCTGAAACAAGGGGCGCAATTTGATTCCTCCTACAAAATTGGGGCCGCGACGGCAGTCACGGCCCCAAGCTTTCCGCGAGTTTATTTACCAGCTAAGTGCTCGTTGAGTTTCTCTACCAGCTCGTCCGGGTCTACATTATGCACCAGGCAAGCCTGTTCCAAAGATTCTCCCCTGGAAGCCGGGCAGCCTAAGCAATGCATTCCCATCTCCAGGAAAAAGGGCGCCGTGGTCCGATCCATATCCAAAATATCACCAATGATAGTATCCTTTGTTACTGTTGCCATAAAACAATTTACCTCCTTTGCTTTTCACGTCTGATTCTATTATAATCTCCCGCGCCCCGCTTTGCAATACATTTTTCACAGCCGCGAAAGCGGCTTGAAGGCGTCCCCTGAACGGTACTCAAATCCCGCCCGCCTTCCTGCTGTAAGTGGCGGCCAGACGGAAATCACTCCTGCGCCCGCGGCTTTTGTCCTTTTTTACCAACCGCTTTATAAAATCGGTTGGTAAAAGCCTTTTCCTCCGGGACATAAAAAATACGCTCCGGAAAGCTTTCCGGAGCGTACCCTTGCTCATAAGAAGGAACTTATCTTATTCTTCCCTCATCTTAGCGAAGCACTCGCTGCAATAGACCGGACGGTCCTCACGGGGTCTGAAAGGAACCTTGGCTTCCTGACCACAAGCAGCGCAGGTAGCAGTGAACATTTCACGCTCAGGCTTTGCGGCGTTCTTACGGGCATCACGGCAGGCTTTGCATCTCTGGGGCTCGTTTACGAAACCCTTGGAAGCATAAAATTCCTGCTCGCCGGCGGTGAATACAAATTCAGCGCCACATTCTTTGCAGATGAGAGTCTTGTCTTCGTACATTTGATTTACCTCGCTTTGGATAATAAAATTTTTCGCCCTTTGACGGATTTAAACCGACGCCTTTGAAAATCAACGCTCTAACTTAAGCTATCCGGGCACATATAAAACAAGTAATCACACGGGAAACTACATGGCCTTCTTCAGTTTCGCTCTAATCCTTTGAAGGGCATTATCCACAGCTTTAGGTGAAATGGAAAGAGATTTTGAAATCTGTGCATAGGTTAAACCGTTCAGGTAAAGAGATAAAACCTGAAATTCCAGGGTTGAAAGGGTTTCTTCAATTCTTTTCTTGATCTGCTGGAGATTCTCCCGGTCAATCATCACCGTCTCCGGGTCATTGACCCCAGCATCCGCTTCTGGAAGCGTTTCCTCCGGAAAGCCGGTCAAAGAATGAAAAGGGATATTTTTCTGCCTTGCAGCCGCCCGATAAAGGGTTGCCAACCGGTTGTTTACACAAACGGTCGCGTAGGTTTCAAAAGACGCGCCTTTGCCCTCCTGAAAGGACAGCACGCTATCCAGTAATCCCAGCGCAGCCTCCTGCAAGAGATCATCCGCATCAATCCCCAGCTTCCGGTAGCCGGAAACCTTCCACTGCAGCAGTCCATAGTATCGGGAAATCAGCTCGCTGAACGCTTCCTGATTCCCTTGCCTTACCCTGGCGACAAGCTCCCCATCTGTAAGATTGCCCATGCCGTCAACCCGTTCAGGTATGTTCAATCCTACCACCTCAAGGTTCCACGAAGAATACTTTCTTACATAGTACCCCAAGTGTGTAGAAAAGTCAATGGGGTTTTATACAAAAATATCAAAAAATTTCGTCGTATCCTATACTTTTTCGTTGGTTCGCAGTATAATTAAGGTAAATATGGTTATTAAGGGCAAATACAAGGCATAAACGGGGTGTTTTCTTGGCAGCTAAAGTGATCAGTATGGGGCTATACGGAGCGGAAGCTTTTCTGGTAGAGGTCGAATGTGACATCGGCCGCTCTCTTCCTGCCTTTGACCTGGTAGGCCTGCCTGACGCCGCGGTAAAAGAATCACGGGAACGGGTCAGGGCCGCTTTGAAAAACTGTGGGTTTGACTACCCTACAGGCCGTATCACCGTAAATCTGGCTCCCGCCGACATCCGCAAGGAGGGTCCTCTATACGACCTGCCTGTGCTGATGTCTGTGCTAATCTCCAGCGGCCAGCTGGGTGCGTGCCTGGGAGATTCCGCTTTTCTTGGAGAGCTTTCCCTCTTTGGGGAGCTGCGTCCGGTAAACGGCGTGCTTCCCATGTGTCTGAAAGCGAAACAGGCGGGGCTTCAAAAAATTTATGTTCCCGCCCAAAACGCGGAAGAGGGCGCGTTGGTACAGGGGCTTACAGTATATCCGGTTCCAAACCTTACAGCGCTGATCGAGCATCTGAGCGGCCGTATTCCCCTGGCTCCCGCCTCTCCCCCTTCTCCTCAGGATGACCCCTTTCCCCTGCCGGATTTCTCCCAGGTAAAAGGACAGCCTCAGGCCAAGCGCGCCTTGGAGGTCGCGGCGGCAGGCGGACACAACATCCTTTTGATCGGCCCTCCAGGCTCCGGGAAAAGCATGCTGGCCAAAAGGCTTCCCTCCATCCTTCCCGGTATGACCTTTGAGGAAATGATCGAAACCACAAAGATTTATTCCATCGCCGGGGCCCTCCCCCAAGGGGCTTCCCTGATCCGCCGCAGGCCCTGCCGTTCTCCCCATCACACAATTTCCGCCGTAGGGCTTTCCGGCGGCGGCCTGGTTCCAAAGCCGGGAGAGCTTTCTCTGGCCCACAACGGCATTTTATTTTTAGACGAGCTGCCCGAGTTTTCCCGCGCCGCAATGGAGGTTCTGCGCCAGCCCATTGAAAATGAAACCGTCACCCTGTCCAGAGCGGGCGTAACCCTGACCTATCCTTGTTCCGTCATGCTTGTGGCTGCTATGAATCCCTGTCCCTGCGGATATTTCGGCCATCCCTCCCGCCCCTGCACCTGCTCCCCCGCCGGCGTATCCCGGTATCTTTCCAGGGTTTCCGGTCCCCTGCTGGATCGAATCGACCTTCACATTGAAGTTCCCCCGGTAGAATTTGACCAGCTTAGCGCCTCAGGTTCCGAGGAACCCTCCGCCGCCATTCAGCAGCGGGTCGAACGGGCGAGGGCTTTACAGCGCGAGCGGTACCGAAAACATCAAGCCTCCCCCGCCGCCTGCAACGCAAAAATCTTACCAGAGCTTCTGAAGACCGCCTGTCCGATGACAGAAAGCGCCCGGCGCCTGTTAAAGCTTTCCTTTGAAAAGCTGGGCTTATCCGCCCGCGCCTATGACCGGATTTTGAAGGTCGCCCGCACCATCGCCGATTTGGATCAAGAAGAAATCATTCAAAGCGGCCACATGGCCGAGGCAGTACAGTACCGTTCACTAGACCGGAAATATTGGACCGAGAGGCGGTAAACCAAGCCGGACGGCACCGGCTGTTGAAGGGGCTTCAAAACCGGTAGCATTCTAAGCGCTTTTACGAAGCAAGCCATAATTCCTTTTCCACCGGGCACCAGGGCGGATTATCCTTCCCCGGCTCTGCCCGGGGCACTTACTAAAAGCGACGGCAAAAGAGCCGCTGTATCCCGGAGAAACAGCTGGGATACAGCGGCCCTTTTCAACGGCTTATTTCGCTGATGATATTTCCTGCTTAGCGGGCCGCCTCTGTCCCGGCGCTGTACAGGCCCGATTTTTCAGCGGCCTGCTTCAAGCGGGGCAGCTCCCTTTTTAACGCGCTCCGCACGCTTCTCTGCCAGAAGAACTCGCCTATAAACAACAGCCGCTCCAAGCCGCGGCGGTGCGTCACCGCCTGAATCAGCCGCTTTACTGAGTAAATTCTTTTGCTGGCGATAATAATTTCCCTCTGCAGATCATCGGGCGCAATCTTTTCCGGATAATGGACCACATTACCGTTGTATTTCGACCAGTCGGTGTGGATCAGCTTATTTTTATGAGTCTTATACACCGGAGTGCCTGGTACAAAATACATGGACTGAATCAGGACGCCGCAGATGTCGTGGGAAATCACAAAATCCGCCAGCCGCTCCCCTACGCCCTTTACGTGATTGTCAGCGCCTACGATAAACAATCCCCGCACGCGCAGGCCATGGCGCTGGATATTCTCTACCGAGCGGACAATTTCCGCGTAAGTGCTCTTTTTATGCAGGCTTTCAAACGCCTCATCCTCTAAAAACTCGATTCCCATGGCAATCTCGCAGAAGCCCGCCTCTTTCAAAAGCTCCAGCATCTCGTCGTCAAAGCCCACCTCGTACCGGGCCTGAACCGTAAACTGATACCGAATTCCGCTGCGAATGATCGCGTTGAGCACCGATACCGCCCAATCCCGGTCCGCGAAAAAGTTATCATCAGTGAGCCAGAGTATTTTGGCCGCACGGCGGTGGCCCTGGTCGTGAAAGGCGATAGCCTGGCGGATATCCTCCACAACATTTTCCGGCGACCTCGTCCGCACTTTTCTGCCGAAATGCCGTACTACCGCACAATAATCGCAATTGTGAGGGCAGCCTCTGGACGCGTGAACCTGCGGCCAAACCGTATTATGCCCCGCCATTTTCCGGTAATGGTAAAGCAGGTCTCTATCAGGAATAATATCGATATTATGCGGCGGCACACACTGCCCCGTACACACAATCTCGTCGTTATTCCGATAAGCTACCCCGAGAAAATCAATTTCCTGATCCCTTCGCAGGCAGTCAATCAGCTTAAGGATAGATTCCTCCCCTTCTCCCAGCAGTACATAATCGCAGTATTGAGCAGCCTCCTGATAATTCATCGAGGCGTGAAGTCCGCCCAGTACCACCAGGGCCTTGGAATTTTTCCTGACGAAGCGGGCAAGCTCATAGCCCCGCTTGGCCTGAAAGGTAAAAATTCCAATCAGCACGATATCCGCGTCCAGCACGTCATCCCACCGGATTTTTGAAATGGACTCGCTGTACATCAAGGTATCCGGCACCGCTTCCTTCGCCACGGTAGCCAAGGTCATCAGGCCGTGGGAAGGCGTCCGAATATACTGGTCGTAGACATAGAGGTTCTTAATCGACCGCCGGTAGGGCAGGTTACCCGGCTCTAAAAAACGGATCTTATTGATTTTCATGCTTTCTTCTCCCATATGCCGCTCTATTTTTCATAGCCGCTATCGATATTAGCAGCCTAATGCCAAAGCATCGCGCCGCGGCCGGTCAAATGCGGTTTTTCGGGACAGCGCCCCAAAAGCCTATCATTCCAAAACTGCTTTTATTATACTCCAGCCGCCGGAAAATGCAAGAAGCCCTAAGACTTCCGCTGGCGCCAACGCGCGCTTGGGAAGCTCAAGGCTCTCGATGTATTACATTTCATGAACCAAAGCCTTATTTATGGTATTTCCCCGAATGGGCAATCTGAAAGGCGCGGTAAATCTGCTCGCAAAGCATAACCCTGGCCAGCTGATGAGGAAAGGTCATCGGAGACATGGAAAGCCGCAGCGCCGCTTTCCGCTTTACTTCCTCCCACAGTCCCCAGGAGCCGCCGATGACAAAGGCCAGGCTGCTGGCGCCGTTTACTGCGGCTCGCTCCACATACTGGGCAAGCTGGGGCGAGGAAAGCTCTTTGCCCTCGATGCACAAAGCGACGATCGGAGTGCTGCCCGCTTTTTGAAGAAGCCGTTTTCCCTCCTGCTCTAAGCCGCTTTCGATCTGGGCCTTCGAGGGCCGTTCCGGCAGGCGTTCTTCGTCCACCTCTAAAACCTCAAACCTGCAAAAGGCCGACAGCCTTTTACCGTATTCGGCGCAAGCCTCCCGCCAATATTTCTCTTTGCATTTTCCTACGCACAGAATCCGCACCGTCAGCATTATTTTTTCCTTTCCCAGTTAAATCAAAAGGGTGTGTCCTCCTGAATTCTCCACAGGGGACACCTGCAATAAAAAGTCTTCCCCAGCTTTCATGCCCTGCTCCAACAGGCTGCACAGCGCCGTTTGATAAGCGAGCTGAGGGATATTATTCTCCCTGCTTAAATGCGCCAAAAGAATTCGGGTAGTTCCCTGCCTTACCAAGTCCGGAAGCTCCTGGGCGCAGGCGCTGTTGGACAAATGCCCTTGAGGCGACAGGATACGGCGTTTCAAATAATAGGGATAGCCGCCGCTTTGCAGCATCCCAACATCGTGATTGGATTCCATCACCGCCACGTCGCAGCCGGCAAGAGCCGACCGGACCTCCTCGGACACAAAGCCCAAATCAGTGGCGACCACGACCACGCGGCCGTTTGGCAATGAAATTCGATAGCCTACGCTTTCCGCCGAATCGTGGGAGGTGTGAAAGGGGCGGATCTCCATTCCGGCTTCCTGTATCCCGTTTTCAGAGATGACGTCACAGGGGAATTTTCCCGAAAGGATCTGCATATCATTCAGAGCCTCCAGAGTGCCCATGGAGGAATACACCTTGATATGATGCCGGGAAGCCAGCACCCGCAGTCCCTTGACATGGTCGGTATGCTCGTGGGTGACAAAAATTGCCCGGACAGACGAGATATTGATGTCATTGGCCGATAACGCCCCCTCCATCTGCTTCGCTGTTCTTCCCGCGTCCACCAGGATTCCATGCTCCCCGGTTCCTATGTAATAGCTGTTGCCGCTGCTGCCGCTGAAAAGCGGACATACCTTTGCCATAGAGTCCTCCCAGTTTTCAAATAAAATACGCTGCCTAATCCGCCGGCCAGTCTTATCTATCCGCCCTTTTGCATTCTCTGCCTTGGAACAAGCCTTTTTCTATAAAAGCCGCAGGGAAAGGCGTTCATTCATCACAGCTCCCATCGGGAGGCAGCTGGCGGACGCTCCAAGTGAAATCAGAAAGGCTATAAAATACGAATTCTGATAAAGCCCGATGTTGTATGATCCCCCGTTTTTCCAACCCGCCTCTCTACAGAAAGCATAAGCCGAACGGCATATAATAACGCCTCGATTCGGCGGAGACATCTAAAGCGCTGAAAGAGAGCAATAAGAAAGCACGAAAAACCGAAATTTTTCGTGCCGTTGGCCGCCTATTCTTTTATAGGGCCTGAGCCACCGAAGCCTCCGGGAAATACACTCGGCGGATATCCGCTCCTAGGCCCTGTAATTTTTCTACGATATTTTCGTAGCCGCGCTCAATGTATTCAATATTTTCAATTTCTGTAACGCCTCTGGCAGCCAAACCAGCCACCACCATCGCCGCGCCTGCCCTCAGATCCATCGCCTTTACAGGAGCGCCCACCAATTCCTTGACGCCCTCGATCACAGCAATTTTACCGTCCACAGAAATCTGAGCGCCTAAACGCCTCAGCTCCTCTACATAGCGGAACCGGTTGTCCCAAACGTTCTCATTAATAATGCTGGTGCCATCCGCCAAGCAAAGCACCGCGGCGATCTGCGGCTGCATATCGGTGGGAAAGCCTGGGTGCGGCATAGTCTTGATATTGCATTTGGCCAACGGCTTTTCCCGTACTACCCGGATCGCCTCATCATACTCCGTAATTTCAACGCCCATTTCCTCCAGCTTGGCGGTAATGGATTCCAAATGCTTAGGAATCACGTCGTGAACCGTAATATCCCCGCCGGCAGCGGCTGCCGCCGCCATATAGGTTCCGGCCTCGATTTGATCCGGAATGATAGAATAAGTGGCGCCTTTCATCTGTTTAACGCCGCGGATTTTAATAATATCGGTGCCCGCGCCCCTGACGTCCGCGCCCATGGAATTCAAAAAGTTAGCCAAATCCACAATATGGGGCTCTCTGGCAGCATTTTCAATCACGGTCATGCCGTCCGCCTTTACCGCGGCCAGCATAATATTCATAGTGGCTCCAACGGAAACCACATCCAAATAAACATTATTGCCGGTTAAATGGTCCGCCGAAACATTGACCATACCGCCTTCCAGCTTATACTCAGCGCCTAAAGCCATAAATCCCTTTAAATGCTGATCAATCGGACGCACGCCAAAATTGCAGCCTCCTGGCAGCGCAACCTTAGCATGGGAAAAACGGCCCAGCAAAGCGCCCAGCAGATAGTAGGAGGCGCGCATATGCCTTACCAGGTCATAAGAGGCCACAGGCGAATTGATGTGCCGGCTGTCAATCTCTAAGGTTGATTTATTAACCATACGAATCACAGCGCCCATTTCCTGCAAAATTCTGGCGATACTCGTTACATCGTTAATATTCGGAACGTTTTCAATGCGGCATATATCCTCGGCCAAAATCGCGGCGGGAATAATAGCGACAGCGGCGTTCTTCGCCCCGCTGATTCTAACATCCCCATGCAATTTCTTGCCACCGTTAATAACAAATTTATCCAACGCGGCACACTCCCATATCTCAATCTTTACGGTAAAATCATCGTAAAACCAAATCTCCCGCCAAACGCTTTGCGGCGGTATTGCCGCCGAAAACGCACAAGTAAGTGAAGCCAATAGTCAAAAAATTTCATAAAAATCCAGAGATTCGGTAAAAAACACAATTACACTCTCTGAAAAATAATAATACAGAATCGGCCGAAAGTCAACCTCTAAATTTACATAATTCTTTTTTGTAACTTTTCGCCGGTTTAATAAAAGTATCCCCTCAGAAAACCTGATTATGAATGTTTAAAAATTCTAATATTTTTTTAAAATCATTAGGAAAAGGCGCCTTTACACAAATCCGAGAGAGAAAAAAAGGATGGGTCAGCTCCACCAATCCGCAGTGCAAAGCCTGGCGGCTGATCAGCTCCCGGCTTCCGCCGTAAAAGTCATCTCCGGCTAAAGGATGGCCTATGCTGGACAGGTGCACACGGATCTGATGCGTTCTGCCAGTTTCCAGGTTCAAAGCCAACAGTGTATAGCTTTTTCCAGCTGCCGCTCCCTGGGCCAGCGATTTCCAATGAGTGACCGCGGGCTTCCCGCCCTCGCCCGCCTCCCGCTGAATGCTGTGTCCCTCCTTCAGCCGAATGGGCGTGTCAATGACGCCCTCTCCCGGCAGGCTTCCCTGGCAAACAGCGAAATAAGTTTTCCCCACGTCATTCAGAGCGGACGCGGTGTAAGAATCCTTGGCGCCTATCACCAATCCGGAGGTGTCCTTATCCAGCCGGTTTAAAGGGCGGAACCGCCAATCTTCACCCTTCCTTTTTTGATAATAGGAGACAAAATTGCATACCGTTCCCCTATCGTGACCGGGACAGGGATGCACCGGCATTAGGGGCGGCTTATTAAGAATCAGCAGGGCGTCATCCTCCCACAGCACAGATACCGGCAGAGCCTCCGGCGCCATGGAATTGTGCTCCTGGGGAAGCGTCAGGCGCACCGTGTCCCCGGCTGCCGCCGTATCCGCCGCCCAAACAGGCTTCCCATTTTTTAGAATCCCGTTTTGCATTTTCTTGCATTGCGACAGCAGCTTTGCCGATACGCCGCATCCCCGCCGCAAAAAGGTTTTCACCTGTGCGCCGCTGTACTCCGGCGGCACCGTGAAGCTGAGGTCCTTCAAATCCTGACGCCTCCTTTTAATTCAATCGGCTGAAGAAAAAAGGCAAACGATTGGGAGGGCCGCCCTATCGCCGCCAGCCGATGAAAGCCGTCTGGATCCAACAAGCCTAGCCTTTCATCGAAGCTCCCCTTCGTTTGCCTTATTAAATGATAATGAAATTTATTTTACTTCCACAGTCCAGCCCATCGTGTCAGGCAGCTTGCCCCACTGAATACCGGTCAGATTGTCGTAAAGCTTCTGAGACACCTCGCCGATCTCCCCGTTATTGATCATCATGATCTCATCGCCCCACTTCAGCTGGCCGATGGGAGATATGACCGCGGCGGTGCCGCTTCCAAAAGCTTCCTTCAGCTGGCCTTTCTGATAAGCCTCATACAGCTCGTCAATGGCCAGCTTTCTTTCCGTTACCTGGTATCCCCAGGAGCGGAGCAGCTCGATGCAGGACATTCTGGTAATGCCGGGCAGAATGGAACCCTGCAAAGCGGGGGTAACGATCTCGTCGCCGATCCTGAAGAACACATTCATGGTGCCGACTTCCTCAATATAGCGGCGCTCCACGCCATCCAGCCATAGAACCTGGGTATAGCTCTGCTCCTCCGCCTCATCCTGCGCCTTCAGGGAAGCAGCGTAGTTAGCGGCGGTTTTCGCGAAGCCTAAACCGCCCCGCACGGCGCGGACGTAGTTCTTTTCCACATAGATCTTTACCGGATTCAGGCCCTCAGGATAGTAAGCGCCCACCGGAGAGCAGATAATCAGGAACATCAGGTGCTTTGCCGGATGCACGCCCACCTGGGGATCCACGGCGAAAATAAACGGACGCAGATATAAAGAAGTGCCCTCCGCTGTAGGGATCCAATCCTTTTCAATGCTGACCAGCTTTTTCAGCGCTTCCACACAGAAAGCCTCATCTACCAGAGGGATGCAGAGGCGCTCGTTGGAGCGGTTCAAACGGGCCATATTTTTCTCCGGGCGGAACAGCAAAGCTCTGCCGTCGGCGGTTTTATAGGCCTTCATGCCCTCAAAGACCTCCTGGCCATAGTGCAGGCACATAGCGGCGGGGTCTAACTCAATCGGGCCATAGGGAACGATTCTGGGATCATGCCAGCCCTGGCCCTCGTCGTAATTCATAACAAACATGTGGTCGGTAAAAATGGAGCCGAAGCCAAGCTTGCTTTCATCCGCAGGCTTTTTTTTCGGATTTTTGGTTAACGTGACTTTGATTTCTTGCATCAGAAACACTTCCTTATCGAATATAGGTTGTATTATAGCATAAAGTGATGGAAAATTCAATCAATCTCGGTCAGAAAGGAAAAAACACATGCACAAAATTATAAGGTTCGTAACCCTTTGGGATATCTATTTTTCATACGGCCGCCGCTGCATTTGCCGAAGCCTGTCATGACGCCTTCCACGGAAATTCCTGCAAAGCCTTGAAATCCCGGGGCGTCAATCTCCTCTCCATGCAGAAACGCCTTAACCCTCGGGTCCTCAGCTGTCAGATTCAGCACCTGCCGGCACTCTTCCGGCCGGCTCGCCATGAACAGCCCATGCGCCGGCTCTACCCGTCCCCGGCGAAGCTCTCCCACAGGAACCCCCGCTCTCAGCACGCCAAGCCCGGAAAGCTCCGGCAGGCCTTCTGGAAGAAGCAGGGCGGTTTCTCCGAAGCTTTGAAGAGTTCCTTTCGGTATCTCTATTAAAAGCTGATTTAATAAATTATTAATAGATGCTTTTATTTCTTGATTTAATTTATTATTTTGATAAATCCCCGCTTTTTCAACGCATTCTACGCTTTCAAAGCTTTCCTCATTTTTTCGGAGCTTAGCGATAAAGTGGCCTTCCCCGCCATCCATAGGAAAAATACGTCTGGCTTCCGGAAGTCCAGACGGCCTTCCGAAGGAAACGCCGCAGTCTATAAGCTCAAAATCCCGATTTCTCTTTAAAAATGTCTCCACAACCCCTTCGTTTTCTAATGGAGAAAAGGTGCAGGTGGAATAAACCAGAACACCGCCCGGTTTCACCGCCCCGGAAGCAGTTTGAAGAATCGCCTCCTGTCTTTGGGCACAAGCCTTGGTATGGTTTAGGCTCCATTCCTTTACAGCGTCCGGGTTTCTGCGGAACATCCCTTCTCCCGAACAGGGAGCGTCTACCAAAACCTTATCGAACCAGCCTGCCAGTCTTTTGCATAAGGTTTCCGGATAGCAGGATGACACCACACAATTTCGGAGGCCCATCCGCTCCACATTAGAAAGCAGGCTGCCGGTTCGGCTTTTGACAAATTCATTGGACCACAGCAGCCCTTTGCCCCGCAGCGCGGTCCCGATCTGCGTAGATTTTCCGCCGGGCGCCGCGCAGAGATCCAGCACCCGGTCTCCGGGCTTAGGATCCAGCACCGTTACGGCGCCGGCCGCCGAAGGCTCCTGAACATAGTAGGCACCTGCGTGATGAAAAGGATGGCTGCCCACACCCTGGGCAGCGGGATCTATGTAATAGCTTTCACTGCAAAAGGGGGCCGGCGACAAGCGGAAGGGCAGAACGGCCGCCGCCTTTTCGGCTGTGATTTTCAACGGATTAAGCCGCACCGCCCGGTAGGGCGGCTGAAGAAAGCTCTGGATAAAATCCGAATAATTCCCGCCCAAGAGCGGTTCCATAACCGATAAAAATTCTTTTGGGAGCCTTTCCATCATTCGCTCTCCTTTGTATAAAAATTTAATCCCCGGGTCATAATAAGAACAAAAGGGGGTGAAATCATGAGCAACAATCAGAATCAAAACCAGAACAACAGCCAGAACCAGAACAACAACCAGTATGGCAACAAGAAGAATCAGCAGAGCCAAAACAAGAATAACCAGCAAGGTCAGAATAAAAGCAACCAAAACAGCCAGAACTAACTTTCTCCGCAGCAAAGCCATACCAGCTCTTCCGAAGGGAGGATTTGGTATGGCTTTTTCTTTTTGGCATTATAATAAAACCTGTGCTTAGGCCGGCACGAAAAGGTGCTCTTCCTAATTCCTTTTCACATTTCGCCGCCAATTTTTCCAAACCAGCCCAAATTTCTTAAGCCGCCCAGCGGCTTCCAGCACATCTACGGAGCCTTCCGATTAGATTCCACTATTTTGATTCTGACTTATGGCTTTGCTTAAAGCCCTCGCCTGAGATCTGGCCGGCATCTCCCACGATAACAAAGGCATCTGGATCTACCGACCGTATAATATCTTGTGTTTTATACACTTCTGACCGCCTGACCGCGCAGAGAAGCACCTCGCCTTCCTCGCCGCGATAGGCTCCCCGGGAACGAAGCTCTGTCACTCCTCTGGAAATCTCCGTTATAATCCGCTGAGCGATTTCCTTATTTTTTGGGGAGATAATAAACATCATTTTCCCGGTTCCCGTATCGGCGCCGTAAAGCACGGCGTCGATCAGCTTGGAGGATACGAAAATATTGATGATCGCGTACAGAGGGCTTTCATAGTTTCGATAAACGAAAGCGGAGATCAGCACCACCACCAAATCCACCAGCAGCACCAGCTTGCCTAAAGAAAGGTGCCGAAAATTCCTGCCGATCAGGTTAGCCACCAGGTCGGTGCCGCCGGTCGTGCCGCCCCGCATAAAGATCAAGCCCAGGCCGGCGCCGCTGAGCACGCCGCTGAACAGAGCTGCCAGCATCAGGTCACCCTGGTAAGGTGGAAACAACCCGGCAGTCAGGTCGATCGTCACAGAGGAAATCACTGTAGCTGCAAGGGTCTTAAGTATAAATCGAAAGTTTATTTGGAGTACGCCCCAGATAAACAGCGGTACGTTAAAAACAAGGATGGTGGTACCGATAGGGGCGCCGAACAAATAATTAATCATTGTTGCCAATCCGGTCAATCCCCCCGGCGCGATATTGTTGGGAGCGGTAAACACGTTCACCGCTACAGCAAACAAAAAACTGCCGGCTAAAAAAGCAACGCCGTCCCACAAAAGCTCCCACGCCTGCTTTCTTGTAAATTCCATTTTTTTCATGGCACGACCCTCCCTGTATTTTTCATAAAATTATTCCTGGCACATCAGCACAAATAACTCCCTGAGCCTTTTCAAACGGCCCTTTAAGTATAAATAACCGAACAGCGCCTCCATGCCGGTGGCGCTGTGGTAATCAGCACTAGTCGCGTTTTTCGGCGTATGGGTAGTATGCGCGTTTCGGCCCCGTTTATAAACGCTCTGCTCCTCCTCGGTCAAAAGAGGAAGAATTTTCTCCATGCGCTGCGCCTGCGCCTGGCATTTTACCTGCTCCACCGCCAGCTTATGCAGCTTTCCCGCCTGGCGGTTCGCCTGGCACACCAGTCTTTCCCGGACCATTAAATCATAAACCCCGTCGCCCACAAAGGCCAGAGTCAAAGGGCTTAGCTGCTCAGGGGCACAATTTTCTTCTAAAAAACGTTCCGTCACGCCTCACCTCCTGCTGCGGTCTATTCATGAAGAATCCTTATCCTGCTCACTAGCGGAAAACCTGTCCTGCCGCCTGCGCCGTTAAGGCAGGCCGGACGCTCAACGCGGACGCCGCTTTTTCCGAACGGCTCTTCAGCCGCAAGGCCAGCCCCGGTTTTCCGTCAGTTGACAAAGTCAAATTCCACATCATAAATACTGACGGTATCTCCTTCCTGGATGCCAGCCTCCCGCAGCCGGTCAATAACGCCGCTGCTGATCAGCACCCGCTGGAAATACTGAAGGGATTCATAGTCGTCAAAGTTCACCGATTTCATTACCTGCAGGAGCCATTCGCCTTCCACAAAGTAAACCCGGTCCTGTACAGTGATTTTCACGTCGTGCCGGCCGATTTCCTCCGCCGGAAGCACAGGCACAGGCTCCGGCTCATACCGTTCTACCGGCGGCAAGGCGGAAAGCATCTCCTGGATTTTCTTCAGCAGAGGCTCCACCTGGTAACTGATCGCCGCCATCATCGGAAAGAACGCATAGCCCTGATTTTCCACAAATTCCTTAAATTCCTGGATCTGCTCATCGGTGGCCAGATCACATTTATTCCCAGCAACCAGCATTGGCCGTTTGGCCAGGACGGGATTAAATTTCGCAAGCTCCTGATTGATCACCCGGAAATCCTCCTTAGGATCTCTCCCCTCGCTGCCGGAAACATCCACGATATGCACCAGCATACGGCACCGGTCCACATGGCGCAGAAACTGGTGTCCCAGTCCCACGCCCTCCCAGGCGCCCTCGATTAAGCCGGGAATGTCCGCCATAACAAAGGAGCTTTCGCCCATATGAACCACACCGAGCACCGGTGTAAGCGTGGTAAAATGATAGTCGGCAATCACAGGCTTCGCCTCGCTGACCACGGATACCAAAGTAGATTTACCCACGTTGGGAAAGCCTACCAGCCCCACATCCGCCAGCAGCTTCAGCTCCAGGGTCACCTCCAGGGCTTCTCCGGGAATTCCCGGCTTCGCGAACCTGGGCACCTGACGGGTGGCGGTGGCAAAATGGATATTTCCCCAGCCGCCCTTGCCGCCCTTCGCCGCCACGTGAGGCTCATAATCGGAAAGATCCGCGATGATCCTGCCGGTTTCCGCATCCTTTACCACAGTGCCCAATGGCACCCGGATCACCAGGTCCGGGGCGCTTTTGCCGTTGCATCGGCTGCCCCGGCCGTTTTCGCCGTTTTGAGCGGTATATTTTCTTTGGTACCGGAAATCCGCCAGGGTAGACAGATTGGTATCCGCCTGAAAAACGATATTTCCGCCCCGGCCGCCGTCGCCGCCATCCGGGCCGCCGGCCGCCACGTATTTTTCCCTGCGGAAGGAAACCGCGCCGTTCCCGCCGTCGCCTGCTTTAATTCTAATTTTCGCAATGTCTACGAACAAGAGCGCCACCTCTTTCTTTCTCTTATTATCCGCCGCCCGCCTCTTTTTATGTGCAAAAAGAAATCCCCCGGCATCTTCAAGCGGCCCGGGGGATTTTTTATTCGCTTTCGGATTACTGTTCCACCGCGTAAACGCTGACGCGCTTGCGGTCGCGGCCCTGACGCTCAAACTTGACGTTGCCGTCGATGAGAGCGAACAGAGTGTCGTCGGAGCCGCGGCCCACATTCTCACCGGGATGGATGTGGGTTCCGCGCTGCTTCACCAGAATGTTGCCGGCCAGCACGAACTGTCCGTCGGCGCGCTTCACGCCAAGGCGCTTGGATTCGGAATCACGGCCGTTCTTGGTGGAGCCCATTCCTTTTTTATGAGCAAATAACTGAATATTGATCTTAAGCATCGTTACACCTCCGTATAATTTACATGAATGTTTTCAGGATACTGTTCTTCCAGAGAAAGCAGATGAAGCTTGAGTCCCGCCAGCAGGTCGCCGCATTGGGAAACGCTTTTCTTCGGCAGCCGCAGAGCCATTTCCCCGTCGTCCACAAAAACGGAAGCATCCGCGTGGAGGATCTCAGTGATCGTGTTGGCGGTCAGATAAGCCGCCGAGGAAACAGCCGCGCAGACGATATCTTCTCCAGAAGCAGCCGAGCCGGAATGGCCTTTTATTTGGAAGCCGTTCAGCCCGCCGTCCTTTGCGGTAAAAAAATCAACCCGGATCATCTTAAGCGTTGATCGCTTCGATTTGAACCTTGGTATAGGGCTGTCTATGGCCCATCTTGCGTTTTTCACCCTTCTTGGGCTTGTAGGTCATCACGGTGATCTTCTTGCCCTTGCCGGTCTTTAACACTTTACCGGTGACGGAAGCGCCATCCACATAAGGGGTGCCGATCTTCAGACCATCTTCTCCTCCCACAGCGACTACTTTAAAGTCCACGGTGGAATCGTCGGCAGCAGAAAGCTTTTCCACGAAAACAATATCGCCGTTTTCTACCTTATACTGCTTGCCGCCAGTTTCGATTACTGCGTACATATTGGTACCTACCTTCTTTTGAACTCGCTACTGTCAGGCGGAGCGTAGGCTCGCTTAAAAAGCCCGCAATATGCGGCTTATCAATGATAGCATAACCCTAGGGGAAAGTCAAGTGTTTCCGGGAGAAACCAGCGTTTTCCCGGCAAAAGTCACAGTATTTTTTTCCCTTTGATGCAAACATCGGAAAGGTTGCGGAATAGCATTGCCCCGCTCTATCCGGTATAATATAAGCGGAATCGCATATTCGGCCATCTCCTTAGGCCTTGCCGCTTCCTTCGCTGTCCTTCCGCGATCGAACGCCTATCGCCGCAGAATTTGACTGGAGGCTGAAATGCAAGTGTCTCGCGCATTGCGGAATTCACGGATTTCCAACGATAAGGCCATAGTGATTCAATGACCTTTGTTATGGCCTTCAAGCACTGCCGACAGCGGCCGCGGCTTTTTCCCTTCGGCATGGGTTCAAAGAAAAATTTAAACCTTCACATTGATAGAAAGGCGGTAATTCCTATGATTCGGCTGATCGCTTCCGACTTGGACGGCACCCTGCTCAACAGCCAAAGACAGCTACCCAAAGATTTCTTCTCCGTGATCGACCGGCTGAATCAATTGGGCGTTCTGTTTATCGCGGCATCCGGCAGGTCATATCCGACCCTCCGCCGGGATTTCGCACCGCATTCCGACGAATTGTGCTTTATCAGCGACAATGGCGCCAGAATCGCCGAGCACGGCAAAATTTTGCAGAAAGATCCTATTCCTCCCCAGGTGGTCTCCCAGGTGCTGGAGACCTGCGCCTCCTTGCCGGAAGTAAAACCGGTGCTGACCAGCGACCGGGGAACCTACGCGAACACCAAGGGCGAGCCTTGGTTTCACGACTGTATTTTGGCTTATTTCGACAACTATCAGCAGGTGGACGATCTCTCCTCTGTTCATGAGGATTTTTATAAAATTTCTCTCTGCGACCGGGCCGGCGCGGTAAAAAACAGTTTCCGTCTTATGCCCCAGTCCCTGCGGGACAGCGCCGATCTCCAGGTTTCCGGCTTTATCTGGCTGGATGTCATGAAAAAAGGAGTGGACAAGGGCAAGGCCTTGCAGGCGTTTCAAAAGCGCTATGGCATCTCAAAGGAAGAAACCATGGTATTCGGCGACTTTTATAACGATTCTCAAATGCTTCTTCAAGCAAAATACAGCTTTGTCATGGAAAACGCCAACGAGGACATGAAGCCCTTCGGCAATTTTATCGCCCCCTCTAACGATGACGACGGCGTAATGCGGATGATCAAAAAATATGTGCTCGATGCCCGCCGGTAAATTAAAAACAGCCCGCTTCAAATTTCCCTTTGATTTCCGGCGCGGTCCTGGTCCCTGTCTGCGCGCTTCCTTTTCTGCCGTATTGCCCGGCCAGCACCGCTTACAGCAGGAGCATGAAATTAGAAAAGCGGGAGCTTCAATTTGATGGTTACCGCCTGTCGCTCTCTTATCTGTTCGGGGTGCCCGTAATAGGTTTATTGATCTATTTGGGATTCGCATTTTTCCAGTGTCATTTAAGAGAAAAAACGGTAGGCATCCTTTTTGATTATATCGTCTTTTACTTTCTGATCGGCATCGGAGTATGCATTTTATTATTGTCCAAAACAGCGTATCACGCGTTGAAATTTAGCATTCACCATAAAGCAAACCGTAAAAACGGCCTGTAAACTCACGGCATGGAAAGCTCAGGACAGTACAAAGCGAAAATCTGTTTAGCACTGACCCAAATGGCTTCCCAGTTTTCTGCTCTATATGATTTTTCTGGTTTCAGCCGTTTCAATTCCGGCAGACAGAACCATTCAGTCTCTTTGCGCCGCCTGTTTCCTTGCTTTGTCGTCAAAAGCTATGCGTTCCCATAGGCAGGCAGATCATCCGCTTCTTAATTTGTGCTCGTGGTAAAATTTCTTTAATTCATCCTTTCTTTCAGGCGGCAGCAAGGACTTTTTAACGCCCCGCAAAGCGCCCTCCAAGGCCAAGAGCCGGTGAATGCAGGCGGATGGATCCAGCTTTTGGATCTTCAGCCACGCTTTTTCCGCTCCCAGATTTTTTAAATCCTCAGCGGAGAGGATCCCCGCCTCATTTAACTGCCGTTCCACTTCTTTCCCGATATTTGGAAGCCTTGATAACTCTCCCATATTCACACCTCATACAACCGTCCCGCCGGAATTTGTTTTCCGGCGGGACGGGTTCTTTTATCTGGCTTCAGCCAAACGGCGCGTTTCCTCAAAACTGCAAAAATAAAAACTTAGCTGCCATGCCGAACACAGTTAAAAACGCAGGAAATGTTGAAGATCAACAGGTCACAGCAGAAAGCTCTCTTGGATCCACAGCCGCAGGTCATTCCAGTGTGTGAATACCACACAGGGTTAACAGGCCTGCCGGCCCGGCACGTCTCCAGGGATTTCCTCCGGCTCTACAGCTTCGCTGTTCGGTTTTACCGCTTTTCGTTCTGCAGCTTTGCCGCCCGAATGGTGTTTTTCATCAGCATTGCGATGGTCATCGGGCCTACGCCGCCAGGCACCGGCGTAATGGCGGAAGCAATGGGCTCTACGTTCTGAAAATCCACGTCTCCGCACAGCTTGCCGTTTTCATCCCGGTCCATGCCCACATCGATGACTACGGCCCCAGGCTTAACCATATCCGCGGTGACAAACTTCGGGATTCCTACCGCCGCCACCAAAATATCCGCCCGCCTGCAAACCTCCTTCAGGTTTTGCGTTTTGCTGTGACAGATTGTGACTGTACCGCTTTGATGGAGCAGCAGCATCGCCATCGGCTTTCCAACAATATTGCTTCTGCCAATCACCACGCAGTCCCTGCCGCAGATTTCCACATCAGCGGATTTCAGCAGCTCCATCACTCCAGCGGGAGTACAGGGCAGAAAATGATAATCTCCGATCATGATCCGCCCCACGTTCTGAGGATGGAACGCATCTACGTCCTTGAGAGGGGAAATGGTCTCGATTACTTCCTTTTCGTCCAGGCCCTTGGGCAGGGGAAGCTGAACTAAAATGCCGTTGATGTCCTTTTTATCATTCAGCCTGCGGACTAAGTCCAAAAGCTCCTCCTGAGTGGTCTCTTTAGGCAGGGCGTACTCCTCGGAATGAATCCCGATTTCCGCGCAAGCCTTCTTTTTATTGTTCACGTAAACTCTGGACGCGGGATCGTCTCCCACGATCACCACCGCCAGCCCAGGCTGGATTCCCTGGGCCTTCAGAGCCTCTACCTCTTGTTTCGCGCCGGCCCGTACCGCGGCGGAAACCGCTTTGCCGTCAATGATCTTTGCCATGGCTTTCCTTGTCCTCCTGATTCTTCTATTTCTCTTCTGAGTTTTCTTCTGTTCCCAGCTCCGCTGCCCCGGCGCCTTTCCCGGGCACTGCCTCAGCCTCAGTCTTTTCATCCACCGCAGTGGAAACGTCCCCAGCGGCTTTCACTTCACCGTCGCCGCCGGCAGCCGTCTCTTCCGGAGTGCTGTCACCCACCGGAGCCTTGTCGTCTGTCTCCGGTTCTTTTCCCGGCTCCGGCTCTCCGTTTTTCTTTTCCTCGGATTCTCCATATATTTCGCCGCCGGCAGCCGTCTCGCTCTCCAGAGGCTCAATAGCCTCGGCCTCTTCCAAGCCCTCCGGCTCCGCAGGCCTTGCGTAAACAGGAACGTATTCCTCCTCTACTTTTCCCTTGTTTCGGAACACAATCAACAGGACCAAGCCCGCCAGCGCGGAAACAACGGCCACAATCTGGCTGACCCGGAAGCTTCCGATCATCAGGCTGTCAGTCCGCAGGCCTTCCACCACGAAGCGCTCCACGCCGTACCAGATTAAATATAGGAAAAATACCTGTCCGTTATATTTCTGAAACTTTTTGCTGAACCAATACAAGACCAAAACTCCCAGCAGGCACCACAAGGATTCGTATAAAAAGGTCGGATGCACCGGCATTGCGGGGTCCACGGAAATCCCAGCCGCCTCCAGAGAAGCCTGCTGGCTGGCAAGATAGCTTTCCGTCTTGGCGCTGTACATGCCCCAGGGCAGGTTCGTGTTCGTGCCGAAGGCCTCCTGGTTGATGAAGTTTCCCCAGCGGCCGATTCCCTGGCCGATCAAAAAACCCTGAACCGCAATGTCCAGCACCGCAGGGATTTTCATCTTATGGATTTTGGCCATTATTATGCCGCCCAGCAGTCCGCCGATGATGCCGCCGTAAATTCCCAGGCCGCCCTCGTTTATGTAAAGGATCTTTATGGGATCCTTCCAATACATATCGCCGGGATAGAAAATCACATAGTAAAGCCTTGCGCCGATGATGCCCAGGATCAGTCCGGCGATGATGCAGTCGATGAGATGATCCTGGTTCACCTGATAGCGCTTGCAGATTTTCAGCGCATAAAGAAACGCCAGAATGAAGCCCAGGGCGATTAAAATGCCGTACCATCTGAATTCAAAGCTTCCGATGGTGAAGGCCACCGGGTTTACGTCAAACGCAAGCCCGAGGCCCGGAAATTCCACGTGTGTCATAAAACGTCCTCCTAAAATTTACTCTTGGGGAAGTATTACCGACAAAGCGCAGCGGCTGTCGTCAAGCTGCTCCTCCAGCCTGGCGTTGACCTGCTCTAAGGTCACCTCCGCAGCCCTGTCAATATAATCAAACAGGCTGTAGCCTGCGAAATACTGGCTCACCATGGCATTGGCAATGGACTCGGTATTGTTGAGCATGGCCAGGGTTCTGCCATAAACCGCCCTTTTTGCCCAGGAAAACTGCTCCGGCGTCACGCCGGTTTCATGAAGCTTCCGGCAGGCCTCCCGGATCATTGCGGCCGCCTCGTCCGGATTCCTGGATTCTCCGGCAAATACCACCGCGGCATAGCCCGGGCCCTCAAAATATTCGCTTCCAAAGGATGAAGTATTGATAAGGCCCTTTTCCAAAAGCTCCTCATACAGCGGAGAAGCCTTGGAGGCCAGCACCTCCAGCAGCACGGCGGTCTGAACCATTTTCTCCGGGGAAACCCGCTGTACCCCCGCGGTTTCCTTAAAGCCCAGCTGGAACATAGGAACCGCCACCGCCAAACGCTGCTCCACCCGCTCCTGTACGATTCCATCCGGCTCCTGAGGAAACACGTTTTCCGCAGTCACCTTCTCCACCGGCTTCAATTTCCGATCCGCGATTTTGACCACTTCACCGGGATCTACATTGCCCGCCACACACAGCACCATGTTGTGCAGATTATAATAAGCCCGGTAACACTGGTAAAGCTTTTCCGCAGTGATCTCCGCGATGGACTCCACCGTACCGGCGATATCAATTTTTACGGGATGATTGTGGTACAGGGCGTTCAGCAGGTTCACCATTACCCGCCAATCCGGAGAATCGTCGTACATCCGGATTTCCTGGCCGATGATTCCTTGCTCCTTTTGGACGGTCTGCTCGGTAAAATAGGGGGACTGGACCAGATCCAGCAGGATTTCAAAGGATTTCTCAAAGTTTTCCGTACAGGAAAACAGATAGCAGGTCTGGTCGAAGGAGGTGAAAGCGTTAGCGGAGGCGCCGGTCTTGGCGTATTTTGCGAAAGCGTCTCCTTCCTCGCTTTCGAACATTTTATGCTCCAGAAAATGAGCGATGCCGTCCGGGACGGATACCAGCTCCCCGTCCGCCTTAAACCGGGTGTTGACAGAGCCGTACCGGGTGCCGAACACCGCATAGGCCGAACGGTACCCTGGCTTGGGATAAACCATGATTTTCAGTCCGGAGGCGTGATCCTCCACAAAAATGCTGTCGCCGGTTCTTGGGCTTTTCAATTCCGTCATTTAGGCCTCCTCCTTTCCCGTAAGCTGATATACCGTATCCAGAGAGACGGTTTGGGCGGCTTTTACCACCTGCTCCTTGGTCACTCCGCCTACCGCCTCGGCACTCTGCTCAGGGGTAAGCACAGTCTTTTCAAAGGCCTGGCTCAAATACCAGGCTTCCAGCCCGCCCAGGTAGTCGGACATGGTGCGGAAGGAATTGGCGACGCTCATTTTCGCGGCGTCCAGATCCTCCGCGCTGAAATCACCCTCCTGCACCGCCTGAAGCTGCCGGAGGATTTCCTCCCGGGCCTTTTCGATATTCTTCTGCTCCACGCCGCTCTGAACCATCACAATGCCCTTGTGCCGGTCATAGGAGGAGGAACAGTAATAGCACAGGCTCAGCTTTTCCCGGACGTTCAAAAACAGCTTGGAATGGGGCGTGCCGCCGAACAGGGCGGACATGAGCCGCATCGCCGTCACATCCCCGCCGGGCACGGCGATGCCGGTACGAAAGCCCATCACCAGCTTTGCCTGAGCCACATCCATCACGTCATGAAATTCCTTCACACGATCCGCTTTCGCGATGATTTGGGTGCCGCAGGGCAGAATTTCCTTTCTGCTCACCTGGGCAAAAGCCTTTTGAAACCCTTCCACGGCCTTCTGCGGGTCGGAGCCTCCCACCATCATCAATTCCATTCGGGCGCTGGACAAGGCCCGGCGCCAGGCGGAATAAATCTCTCCGCCGGTAAGGGCCTCCACCTGTTTCTTCGTGCCGAATCTGCCCACGCCAAAGGCCTCGTCCCGGCACATCAATTCCTCACAGCGGATTTGGGCGTAAATCCGCTTATCGTTAAATTCCGAATCGATCTGCTCGATCAGCTGGCGCTTCTCCTGATCGATATCCTCCTGACGGAACTGGCCGTTCTCAAAAGCCGGGTCGAATAAGATAGAACACAAAAGCTCCGCCAGCTCGCCGGCTACCTCCTCCTTTTCCAGGGCGTAGCGGTCGTCCAGCCCCACCGCGGAGACTGCCAGCACCTGAACCTCCCCCAGCTTATACACCTGGGCCTGAAGGGAAGCCCCGTAGAGAGAGCTCAGCTTTTCATTCAGCGCCCGGAAGGTAGGATACCTCCGGCAGGAACGCCGAAGCAGATAAGGCAAAACCGCGTTGGCGGAAGCTGTCTCAGCCGACAGCGGCAGCAGCATCGCCGCTGTCAGCCTGCCGGTTTTAAACCGCTTCTCCCCAATGCTGTGAAAGGTAACGCCGTCGCAAATCGGAATCCGTGTAATGTTTTTTGTCATGGAAAACCTCCTGCTCTATTGAAGATTACAGTTTTTCCTATTTTTTACGTGTTTTCATCATGTTATTATACCACACCCCGCAAAAATATAAAATAGTATTCCCAAAATCATGCTGGTTTAACCTGAAATTTCATCAATGCTTTAGACAACAAACAGCTTTTGTGCTATAATATGCTATAATTGTTTAATGCAGCTCCTCTGGGGCGCAGCACGGCGGACAAAAAGGAGGGGATCACCCTTGTATCAGGATTTATCAAAGAACCCTTACGCGCAGCCCTTCACCTTTGAGGGCAGCCGCAGCCACGGCGTTTTGGTGATTCACGGCTTTACCGCTACGCCAGGCACTGTGCTGCCTCTGGGGCAGGCTGTCGCCCAGGACGGCCACTATGTAAGGGGAATTCTCCTTCCCGGCCACGGAACCACCATTGAGGATATGCAGCGGACCAATTGGAAGGATTGGTATGACGCCGCTTTTAACGCTTACGACGAAATGGCGAGGATCTGTAAAAAGGTCAGCGTTGTGGGCCTTTCTATGGGCGGCGCCCTCACCTGCCTTTTGGCCGAGCACCGGCCGGTCCATAAGGCGGTGCCCATCGCGCCGGCGCTGAAGATCTTGCAGCACGGCAGCCGTCTGGCAAAATATTTTTGGTCACTGGTTCCTATCTTGCCGGGCAGAGATAAAAATTACCAGGATTATCTGTTTGATTACGATGTCTGCTACCACGACACTCCGGTGAAAAACATCGAGGATTTGAACCATCTGGCCTTGCTGGCGAAGCGGGATCTGAAAAAAATCACCTGCCCCTTGCTGGTAGTCAAGGCCGGGCAGGATCAATCGGTTCATCCGGACGCCCCGAAATGGATTATTCTGCAAAGCAGCAGCGTGGAAAAAAAGCTTCTGGTGCTTCCCAACAGCCCTCACGTCTGCACCTTGGGAGCGGAACGGCAGCTTTTATTCCGAAAGGTTGCGGCGTTTTTGCGGGATTAGCTTTCTCAAAATAGTATTTCCTCATCTTACAGCTTGTTCCAGCCGCCCCGCTGACGGTCCAAAGCATCATCTTGGCCGTATCAAAATCCGGTCAAAGCCTATCAGATATCTTTTTTGCGCGGCTGTGGGATTCGCAGTACAATTGCCTGGCCGGTCATAATATTACCTCCCGGAATCTATAAAATCTATTTTTAATGGAGTTGATCTTTTTTGGACGATTGGTTTTCCTATATTCTTCTGGTTATTTTAATCGCCCTTTCCGCTTTTTTCTCCGCCTCTGAAACCGCTTATACTACAGTAAACAAAATCCGCCTGCAAAACTATGTGGATGCCGGCAGCAAAAAAGCAAAAACCGCCTTATTTATCGCAGAAAACTATGACCGCACTCTGACCACCATACTCATCGGCAACAACATTGTCAATATCGGAGCGTCCTCGATCGCTACGCTGCTGTTCGTCAAGCTGTTCGGGCCTTCCGGCGCGGCGATTTCTACCGCCGTTATGACCATTTTAATCCTGATTTTCGGAGAGGTGCTTCCCAAGAGCTTCGCCAAGGAAAGCAGTGAAAAATTTGCCTTGGCTTTTTCCCGGTCCTTGCGGATTCTAATGACCGTTTTCTGGCCGGTAGTATTTCTGTTTATTCAGCTGAAAAATGTGGCTAAACACATTTCTCCCATCAAGGAGGAGGAGACTCCCACCGTCACCGAGCAGGAGCTGAAATTTATTGTAGAAAGCATCGAGGACGAAGGCGTTCTGGAAAAACAGGAAAGCGAGCTGGTACAGCACGCTTTGGAGTTTGATGAAAAAACTGTTCAGGAGGTTCTCACGCCCCGGGTAGATATGACTACCCTAGATATCGAGGATGACCTCCAGACAAACATCGGCCTGGTGCTCACGGAACGCTTCTCCCGGATTCCCGTTTGCCGCGGCACCTCGGATCGGATCATCGGTATTCTGCACACCAAGGATCTGCTGGAGGCCTTAGTCCGCGGAGACGCCATTGATTTGGCATCTATGGTGCAGCCAGCCTTTTTTGTTTATAAAACGAAAAAGCTTTCCTCACTGCTGGCGGACTTTAAGAGAAATAAAACCCACGTGGCCATCGTCACCGACGACTACGGCGGAACGGTAGGCATGGTAACCATGGAGGATCTGCTGGAGGAATTGGTAGGGGACATCTGGGATGAGGACGAGGAGATCATCCGAGATTTCGTCCGGATTGATTCCCAGCATTTTCTAATCAGCGGCGACCTGACGATTCGGGACCTGTTTGACCAGCTGGATTTACCTTTTAGTAATCTGAAGAGCAACCATACGTCCTGCGGCGGTTGGGCCTTGGAGGCGTTAGGGCATATTCCTCAGGTAGGAGAGACCTTCCAGTTTAAAAATATGACCCTCACGATTCAGGAAATGGATGACCAGCGGGTAAAAAAACTGTCTGTTTATTTAGCGCCGCAGCCTGAGGAAGAAGAGAAAAGCAGACAGGAATCCAATCAGCAGGAGTAAGCCTGCCGGAGCAAAGCCGCTTAACGCAAATCACTGGCTAAGGAGATTAAAAAAAACCAATGAATCCAAAAATCAAGGCGCTGAAGGCCGCCTTTCCCTATACCATTCCGATTTTGATGGGCTTTCTGTTTTTAGGGCTGGCCTACGGATTTTATATGAACAGCAAGGGCTTTTCCTTTTGGTGGCCGCTTCTCATGAGCGCCACCATTTTTGCCGGCTCTATGGAGTTTGTAACCGTGTCCCTGCTCTGTGGAGCCTTTAATCCGGTTTACGCCTTTTTACTGGCCCTGATGGTCAACGCCAGACATTTGTTCTATGGGATCTCCATGCTGGAGCACTTCAAGGGCGCAGGCAGGAAAAAATGGTACCTAATCTTCGGAATGTGCGACGAATCTTTCTCCATTCTCTGTTCCACAAAGCCGCCTAAAGGTGTGGACAAAGGCTGGTTCATGGTTTTTGTCACCCTCCTGAACCAATGCTATTGGGTTGCCGGTGCGACCCTGGGAGGCATTTTAGGCTCTTTTATTCCTTTCAACACTCAAGGAATCGATTTTGTGATGACCGCCCTATTTGCGGCTATTTTTATCGATCAGTGGAAATCACAAAAGAATCATCTGCCTGCTCTGGTGGGCCTGGCTGTTCCAGCCGTCTGCCTCATCATCTTCGGCCCGGATCAATTTATTCTTCCGTCGATGGCTTTGATTTTAACAGTGCTGTCCCTTCTGAAAAAGCCTTTAAATAAGGAGACGGTTCTATGACCATGCCCCTTTGGCAGGGAATCGCCACCGTCGCCGCAGTGGTTCTGGGCACCCTGGCCACCCGGTTTCTGCCCTTTTTGTTGTTTCCCGCCGGAAAGCCTACCCCGAAATTCATTCAATACTTAGGCAGAGTGCTGCCCTTCGCCGTGATCGGCCTTTTAGTGATTTACTGCCTGAAGGGCGTGTCGGTAACTGCTTTTCCCTTTGGGCTGCCGGAGCTGATCGCCATTATCCTGGTAGCGGTTCTCCACTATTGGAAGAGCAATATGCTGTTGAGCATCGGCTGCGGCACGGTGGTTTACATGCTGATGGTTCAGTTCTTATTCGCGGCGTAAAGCGCTTCCTGCTTTGTTTCTTTAGATTTCTTTGGTTCTAGTTTATTTTTTATGCAATTCCACAATCTCATCGGGTTCCTTTTTGTATCATCGGCCGGGTTTTATGTGCCCGGCTCTCTTGGTTACGGTAGAAAGATTGGGCGGACAGAAGCCCAGCCGGCCGCTGATGCCGTTTCATCTTAATATTTTCCCCTTTCTCCCGCCGCCGATTTCATATTCGCTTCCTTATAGACTATCGCTAATCCTCTTTACGCTCTCTGACAAAGCCCTCGAAGCCTGGCGCTGATCAGCGCCAGGCTTCGTTTTAGCGTTGCAGGAGCCAAACGCGAAGGATTTTTCCCCTTAGGATAAAAAACTCCCCCGTGGAAATTAAATTCCACGGGGGAGTCGGCTTCTGATTGCTTTTTCAGACTGCCCGCCAGCACTTCAGCCATTCACGCGCCGCTTCCGTACGCCGGTGCCGCATCCGAGCAGTTTATTAAGATCTTCAGCAGCCGCTCGAGGAGCCCAAGCTGAAATTTAAAAGTCATGCGCCGGCAAAACTGCCGGCGCATATTGATCTTATCAGGGCTTGCTGCCAATAAGCGCTTCTAAAGCGCGGAATTGGTTCCCCGCATGGGTCCACCGGCCCTACTGCTTGTAAACGGGAGGCCGCGGTTCTAACAGCTGTACTCTATTGATTATCCTCCTGCCATCGGCAGTCCGCTTCCTTCTGCGGACACGATTCTTTTTTTCGGAGCAGCCTCTGCCGGCAGGGCGGGCTGTTTTTCTGCCCAGGCTTCTGGCCGGGTACACAAACAAGGCCGCTGGAAAATCTCCGAATGCCGCTGCCGGTTTTTATATAGCTTAAAGGCTGGACAGAACCTTTTTGATCCGTTCCACCGCTTTCCTGGTGTTTTCCAGGTCGTTAAAGGCGGTCAGGCGGAAGAAGCCCTCCCCGTTTTTGCCAAAGCCCGCGCCGGGGGTTCCCACTACGTTGCCCTCCTTCAGCAGCAGATCGAAGAAATCCCAGGAGGCCATACCGTTGGGACACTGAAGCCAGATATAGGGAGAATGCTCGCCGCCGGTAAACCAAACGCCCAGCTCCTTCAAAGCGTCGGCAATCACCTTGGCATTCTGCTTATAATAGCCGATCACCTGATGGATCTGCTTCTGCCCCTCATCGGAGAACACCGCCGCGGCGCCCTTCTGGACAATATAGGGTACGCCGTTAAACTTAGTAGTCTGGCGCCGCAGCCACATTTTGTTCAGCTTTACGCCGTCGGACTCCAGATCAAAAGGAACCACAGTGTAGCCGCAGCGGGTTCCTGTGAACCCGGCGGTCTTTGACAGGGAACAAAACTCAATGGCGCAGGTCCGGGCACCGTCGATCTCAAAGATGCTTCTGGGCAGGCTCTTGTCGCCCACAAACGCCTCGTAAGCGGCGTCAAACAGGATCACCGCGTGGTTTTCATTGGCGTAATCCACCCACTGCTTCAGCTGGGCGTGGCTGTAAACCGCGCCGGTAGGGTTATTGGGAGAGCAAAGATAGATAAGATCCGCTTTGACCGCCGGGTCGGGCAGAGGCAGAAAGCCGTTGTCCGCGTTGGCGTTCATATAAAGGATCTTTCTTCCGTCCATAATGTTGGTGTCCACATACACCGGGTAAACCGGATCCGGCACCAGAACGGTATTATCCTGGCTGAACAGGTTTAAAATATTGCCCACATCGCTTTTGGCGCCGTCGGAAACAAAAATCTCATCCCCGTCCAGCTCGATCCCCCGCTGAGCGTAATAGCCCTTCAGAGCCTCCTTCAAAAAGCCGTAGCCCTGCTCCGGGCCGTAGCCGTGAAAGGTTTCCTTTTTTCCCATCTCATCGACCGCGCCGTGAAGGGCCTCAATGACGGCGGGAACCAAGGGCATGGTCACGTCGCCGATTCCAAGTCGGATAATATCCGCCTTGGGGTTTTCCTGCTGGTATTCCGCCACCTTTTTGGCGATGGTGGAAAACAGGTAGCTGTCAGCTACATTCTGAAAATTATGGTTGATATTCATAAGATATTCGCTCCTTTCGGAATAGCCTCCGGATTAGATCTCCACAACGCCCTCGTAAACCGTCACGGCGTTGCCGGTCATGTAGACCGTATCGTCGGTATAGCGGATCACCAGATCGCCGCCGATCAGCTTCACGGTGATATCAGTATCCTTTTTGCAGTAACCGTTTTCCACCGCCGCTACCGCCGCGGCGCAGGCGCCGGTGCCGCAGGCCCAGGTTTCCCCGCTGCCTCTCTCCCATACTCTCATTTTCAGAGTGTGGTCATCCAGCACCCGGATAAACTCGGTATTCACCCGCTCCGGGAACAGCTCGCTGGTTTCAAAGGCCGGGCCGATTTTCTCAATGTCCATGGTTTCCACGTCGTTTTTAAACACCACGCAGTGAGGGTTTCCCATGGAAACACAGGTCACATGGTATTCCACGCCGTCCACGGTATAGGGCGCATTGACGATCCGGTCCGCCTTCGGGTCCGGCAGCTTGGAGGCGTCCACCGGGATCAGCGCCGGGGTCAGCTCCGCCTTGCCCATATCCACCTTCATGGCGCAGACCTTTCTGTCGTTATAGATAGGCCACAGGGTCTTAATCCCGCTTAAGGTTTCCACCGTGATCTTTTCCTTGGCCGGGTCCACCAGGCCGTGGTCATACAAGAACTTGCCCACGCAGCGGATGCCGTTGCCGCACATTTTGCCCTCGCTGCCGTCCAGGTTGAACATACGCATTTTGCCGTCGGCCACATCAGAGGGGCACACCAGGATCACGCCGTCACCGCCGATGCCGTAATGCCGGTCGGACAGCCGGACGGACAGAGCCTCAGGATTATTGATATCATGCTGGAAGCAGTCAAAATAGATATAGTCGTTGCCGCATCCGTGCATTTTGGTGAAGTTAGCCTTGATTTTCTCCGTTCTCATGTCGTTGATGTCCACCAGCTCTGTGCTGTAGGGAGAATACCGGCTTCTCAGGGAGTTCGCCATAGCGTTGGCGGTATCGATGGAGGTCAGGCAGGGAATGCTGCGCTCCACCGCTTTCCGGCGGATCTTTACGCTGTCACGGGTGGGAATTCTGCCCTTGGAGGAGGTGGAGATCACATATTGAATCTTTCCGCTTTCGATCAGCTCGATGGTATTGTTATGGTCGTCCTCATGGATCTTATTCACCGGGATCGCCTGGATGCCCGCCTCGGCAAGCACCTTGGCGGTACCCTTGGTGGCGTAAAGGGTAAAGCCCAGATCCGCGTATTTCTTGGCGGTTTCCGCGATCTCGTTTTTATCGGAATCCCGGACAGTGATAAACACGCCGCCATCCTTCTTCATTTTATAGCCCGCGGCGATCAGGCCCTTATAGAGGGCCTCCTCCAGCGTGCCGGCAATCCCCAGCACCTCGCCGGTAGACTTCATCTCCGGTCCCAGATGGGTATCCACGTTGATCAGCTTCTCAAAGGAGAACACCGGCACCTTGATGGCCACATAGGGGGATTTCTTATAAAGGCCGGTGCCGTATCCCATATCCTTCAGCTTTTCGCCCAGCATCGCCCGGGTAGCCAGGTCCACCATCGGCACGCCGGTGACCTTGCTGATATACGGAATGGTGCGGGAGGAACGAGGGTTCACCTCGATCACATACAGCTCGTTGTGATAGATCAGATACTGGATATTCACCAATCCCTTAGTATTCAGGGAAATGGCCAAATTCCGGGAGCTCTCGATGATCTTGTCCGTCATCACGTCGTTGATGTTCCAGGCCGGGTACACGGCGATGGAGTCGCCGGAATGGACGCCGGTGCGCTCGATGTGCTCCATAATGCCCGGAATCAGGATGTCCTCGCCGTCGCAGATGGCGTCGACCTCCAGCTCGGTGCCCATCAGGTATTTATCGATCAAAATGGGGTTCTCGATCTCCTGCGCCAAAATGATCGCCATATATTCCTTGATATCCGCGTCATTAAAGGCGATGATCATGTTCTGGCCGCCCAGCACGTAGGACGGCCGCATCAGCACCGGATACCCGATCCGGTTGGCGACCTCCAGGGCTTCCTCGGTGGTCATCACCGTAAAGCCCTCGGCGCGCTTCACGTGGTGCTTTTCCAGCAGCTCATCGAACCGCTCCCGGTCCTCCGCCATATCGATGCTGTCAAAAGAGGTGCCCAGCACGTTGATCCCCTGGTCGTCTAGGAACTTGGCCAGCTTGATGGCGGTCTGTCCGCCGAAGGCCACAACCACGCCGTAGGGCTTCTCCGTATGGATCACGCCCATGACGTCCTCGGGGGTGAGAGGCTCGAAATACAGCCGGTCGGAGGTGTCGAAATCTGTGGAAACCGTTTCCGGGTTATTATTGACGATAACCACCTCATAGCCCGCCTTTTTCAGCGCCCAGACGCAGTGGACGGATGCGTAGTCGAACTCGATGCCCTGTCCGATGCGGATAGGGCCGGAGCCGAACACGATGACGGTTTTCCGGTTGGGATCGTCGTGCTCCAAAAATTCCAGAGCCTCGTTTTCCTCGTCGTAGGAAGCGTAGAAATAAGGAGTCTCCGCCGCGAATTCGGCGGCGCAGGTATCCACCATTTTATAAACCGGGAACCGGGGGCGGGCGATCTCGCACCCGGAAATTCTCTTGATGACCTTATCCAGATAGCCCATGCGTTTGGCTTTCAGGTACAGCTCGTCGGTCAGCTCTCCCTTGGCCAGCTCCTGTTCCATCTGAACCAGCTTTACCAGCTTGTAGAGGAACCACTCGTCGATCTTGGTTACGTCGTGGATATAGTCTACGGAAACGCCCCGCTGCAAGGCCTCATAGATTACGAACAGGCGCTCGTCGTCGCACACGCTGACCTTTGCTTTGATTTCCGCGTCAGAAAGCTCCTTCAGCTTGGGGCTGTTGAGGGTGTCCAGGGAGATCTCCGCGCCCCGGACCGCCTTCATGATGGCTTCCTCAAAGGTCTGTCCGATGGCCATCACCTCGCCGGTAGCCTTCATCTGAGTGCCCAGATTTCTTTTGGCGTAAACAAATTTATCAAAGGGCCACTTGGGCAGCTTGACCACCACATAGTCGATGGCCGGCTCAAAGCAGGCGTAGGTTGTGCCGGTAACGGCGTTTTTAATTTCGTCCAGAGTAAAGCCGATGGCGATCTTGGTCGCCACCTTGGCGATGGGATAGCCGGTGGCCTTGGAGGCCAGGGCGGAGGAACGGGACACACGGGGGTTTACCTCGATGACCGCGTATTCAAAGCTGTCCGGATTCAGGGCGAACTGGACATTGCAGCCTCCCTCTACCTTCAGCACGTTGATGATATCCAGGGCGGCGGAACGGAGCATCTGGTATTCCTGGTCCGCCAGAGTCACCGCCGGAGCGATTACGATAGAGTCCCCGGTGTGAACGCCCACCGGATCAAAGTTTTCCATGGAGCAGACGGTGATGACGTTGCCCTTGCTGTCCCGGATCACCTCAAACTCGATTTCCTTCCAGCCAGACACGCATTTTTCCACCAGCACCTGGGTGATCGGGGAAAGCCGCAGGCCGTTCTCCGTGATTTCCCGAAGCTCCTCCTCGTTTTCCACGATACCGCCGCCGGAGCCGCCCAAGGTAAAGGCCGGGCGGATAATCAGCGGGTAGCCGATCTCATTGGCGAAGTCCACCGCGCCCTCCACCGTATTCACCACCTTGGAGGGGATGCAGGGCTGGCCAATGGATTCCATAGTATCCTTGAACATCTGGCGGTCCTCCGCCTTGTCGATGGTCTCCGGATTAGCGCCCAGCAGGGTCACGCCGTTTTCCTCTAAAAAGCCTTCCTTGGCCAGCTGCATGGAAAGGGTCAGGCCGGTCTGGCCGCCCAGAGTGGAAAGCAGGCTGTCCGGCTTTTCTTTTTTGATGATCCTTTTGACGGTTTCCAGGGTCAGCGGCTCAATGTAAATTTTATCCGCCATGGCGTTGTCGGTCATAATGGTGGCGGGGTTGGAATTCACCAGCACAACCTCCAGGCCTTCCTCCCGCAGGGCGCGGCATGCCTGGGTTCCGGCATAGTCGAATTCAGCGGCCTGGCCGATTACGATCGGGCCGGAGCCGATTACCATTACCTTTTTCAGCTTTTTGTTCAGCGGCATGTTTTTTCCTCCTCCATCCGTGTCATAAACTTCTCAAACAGGAACATCGTATCCAGCGGGCCGCCGCAGGCTTCCGGGTGGAACTGGACGGAGAACGCCGGAATATTATGGTAATTGACACCCTCGCAGGTGCCGTCGTTGGCATTGATAAAGCTGACTTCCGCGCCGGCGGGCAGGCTGTCGTTGATCACCGCATAGCCGTGGTTCTGGCTGGTGATGAACACCTTGCCTGTGGCCAGCTCCACCGCGGGCTGATTGGCGCCCCGGTGGCCGTATTTCATTTTCTCGGTTTTCGCCCCGTTGGCCAAAGCCAGAAGCTGATGGCCCAGGCAGATTCCCATGATCGGGATCTTTGCAGCGCACAGCTTTTTCAGTTCCTCAATGACCTCCACGTTTTCCGCCGGGTCTCCCGGGCCGTTAGACAGCATCACACCCTCCGGCTCATAGGAAAGGATCTGCTCTGCGGTGGCGAAAGACGGAACGCAGATCACCTCGCAGCCGTAATTCAGCAGGCATTTCTCGATATTTTCCTTGGCGCCGAAATCCCACAGCACCACTCTGTGGTTTCCCTTGCCCTCATGAATTACCACCTCCTGGGAGGTGACGGTTTTCACCGCGTCTTTGATCTTATAGGCCTTAATTTCAGGGAGCAGGGCGGCCGCGTCCGGCTTTTCCATGGTGATCCGGGCGTTCATCACGCCGTATTCCCGCACGATCCTGGTCAGCGCCCGGGTGTCAATGCCGTAAAGGCCGGGAATGTTTTTTTCCTTTAAAAAAGTGTCAAGGTTCCCTTCACATCTAAAATTAGAGGGTTCTTGACACCAATCTCTTACAATATAAGCCTTCAAACGAGGCGTTTGGCTTTCAAATTCCGCTGGAATCACGCCGTAATTGCCGATTAAAGGAAAAGTTTGCACCACGATCTGTCCATAATAACTGGGATCGGTAAGAGTAGCCAAATAGCCGGTCATCGCCGTGGTGAAAACAAGTTCCCCAGTAACGTCAAAAGCGGCGCCAAAACTCTTTCCTTCAAAAACAGTACCGTTTTCCAGAATTAAGTACGCTGTCTGTTCCATAGTCTTGCCTCCAGTTCATCTGTGTCTGTCCGCAGCAGCTTCCGCCCGAAAAAAGTAAAACCTCTCACGGGGCACGGCCTGTCCGCGCCAAGGATCAGCTCTCCGGAATCTCATCACTAGCCTTTATACTAATGTATTATTATACACTATTTCCATTTGTTTAGGAAGATATTTTTTTCAAAGGAAGTTAGAACATAGAATTTTATTTTGAATTTTTCTTGTGGATTGTGTTGAATTTTATCTACGCCTTTTTGGGGAACCCTGATACGCTCTCAGCCCCGCAATGATTTTCACGCCCTGAAAGGGTATTTTCACAGATAGGGGGATTCCGCCTTGCGAAAACCAGCGATTCGTGATAAACTGAAAAACAAAATCTCTTGTTTCAGGAGGAACCATCCCTTGACTAATTTCCTCATAAAACACTTTATTCCCAACGCGTCTGACGTGAAAAGCCCTGCTGTGCGGCAGAGATACGGCGTGGTAAGCGGCGTTGTGGGTATTCTCTGCAACGCCCTGCTCTGCACCGCCAAAATCGCCGCGGGGCTTCTGACCGGCGCGGTTTCTATTGTTGCCGACGGCATCAATAACCTGTCCGACGGAGGCTCCTGCGTCGTCAGCCTTCTGGGCTTTAAGATGGCCGGCAAGCCTGCCGACGACAAGCATCCGTTCGGCCACGGCAGAATCGAGTATGTGGCCGGGCTGATCGTATCCTTTATTATTGTGCTCATGGGAGTAGAGCTGGCGAAAACCTCTCTGGATAAGATTTTCCATCCCGAGGAAATCAGTTTTTCCTGGATAACTCCGGCGGTGCTGGGGATTTCCATATTGGTGAAGCTGTGGATGTGCTTTTTCAACCGGAAAATGGGAGATAAAATCGACTCCGCCGTGCTGAGAGCCACCGCTATGGACAGTCTGTCCGATGTGGCGGCCACCTCCGCTGTACTGGCGGGCTTTGTCATCGGCTATTGGGCCAGAGTGAATTTAGACGGTTATCTGGGCGTGCTGGTAGCGCTTTTCATTTTATATACCGGCGTTTCCACCGCCAAAGGAACCTTAGACCTGCTGCTGGGCGAGGCTCCCGATCCGGAGTTTGTCAAGCAGATCCAGCAGGAGGTGCTGTCCTATCCGGAAATCATAGGCGTTCACGATTTGATCGTTCACAACTACGGTCCCGGCCACAGCGTTGTCTCCCTCCACGCAGAGGTTCCCTGCGACGTGGATATCCTAAAGATCCATGACACCATAGACAATGCCGAACGGGACCTGAAAAAGAAGTTTGACTGCGAGGTCGTCATCCATATGGACCCGATTATCACCGACGATAAGGAAACCAACGAAATTCACCAAAAGCTTTCGTCCATCGTCCGGCTTCTGGACTCCCGGGTTACGATTCACGACTTTCGGATGGTAAAAGGCCCCACCCACACCAACCTGATTTTCGACATTGTGGTGCCCCATCAATTCCGCCTGACCGACGACCAGGTGGTGGAGTCCTTGCGCCAGGCCGTCAAAGCCTTGGATGCGCGTTACGAAATTGTGGTAAACGTGGATAAGGCGTACACCGCCCCGCCCGGCGGCGAGGCTTAAAAAGCTTTTTACCGGTCTGCCGCTTTCCACACGCCTGCTTCATGCCGGGAACGATATCCCTGTCACGAATAATATTGCGGATGAAACGCAGAAAGCGCCGCTTGAAGGATCCTTCAAGCGGCGCTTTCTGATCGTTTTTAAGAGGCCGTACGCTTCAGGTCAATGGAGTCAATCAAAAAACTTCCCTTTATAGAAGTTCTCGTTTCCAAGCTTTTTGGCGGTCACTCTGAACATCACACAGCCATCCGGGCAGACAATGTCTTTCGTGTACGGACCGCTGCCGCCGATGTTTTGCAGATCTCCGCCGCTTCTGACCGCTTCCATAATCGGAAACAAAATCGTCATGGTCTTAGAGCAAATTCCCTCTCCCTGCCCATTGACAGGACAGCCATAGGTACAGGTATACCGGTCCCCAATTTCTTCGCCGTTCCGGCAGAAGCGCTCTGTGCTGCTTCCACGGAGGAACCCTGTCACCTCAATCTGAAACTCATATTCCTCGGCATACCACTTTTTCATAAATTTTCCTCCAAGCTCAATGACACTGCCGGCTGCTTTCGAATACAGCCGGGGCTGGAAAAATTTATCCAGCAGGATAAAAACCCATTTGCGGGCAAAAGCTTACAGCCAGCAAGGCCGCCGCGCTTCTCGGCCGCTTCACCTTTTCAACTTGATGTTTATCCGGCGTCATTTTTCGCCGCCTGCTTGGAACGTTCTGCCGCCTCAGCGGTAAAATGAGACCGGAAGCCTATCAGCAGCCCCCCTCCGATGAGGAACAGCACGGAAACGCTGAGCACGCCGATGGAATCCCTTCCAGTCAAACCGGAAATCAGGGCCACAATCGCCGGGCCCATAACTGTGGCGAATTTTCCAAAAATATCGAAAAAGCCGAAAAACTCGTTGGATTTTTCCGGCGGCACCAGCTTGCCGAAATAAGAACGGGAAATCGCCTGGACGCCCCCCTGAACCGTACCTACCAGCACCGCCATGATCCAGAAAAGGGTCTGGGAAAAGGCTAGGGCGCTTTGATAGCCCTGAGGGTCGGCGGCCTTGGAAAGCTCCGCCTGCTCCACATGAAAGCCCATGTAAAAGCCCAGCACACAAATCACCAGGTACATGGCGATGGCAAAGAGAATCAGCTTGATAGAGCTGAATTTTCCCGAAGCCCTGCCGAACAGGATCGAGCAAGGCATGGCCACAATCTGAGTCACCAGCAGAGCGATGATCATACCGGTGGTATCCAGGCCCAAATTGGTGCCATAGCTGGTTGCCATGTGGATTACCGTGCCCACACCGTCAATATAGAAAAAATAAGCGATGATAAAAATAAAAATCGTCTTATTCCGAAAAATTTCCCTTAAGGTTTTCTTTAAGCTCTGGAAGGTGTGGGAAAGCAGTTTGGAGGCCGGAGCCTCAATATAGTGGGTCTGATTCACATTTTTTAGGATCGGGATACTGAAAATGAGCCACCACACAGAGGTAATCACCACGGAGAACTTAACCGCCGCCGGATTATCCATTCCCATAATCAGTAAAACCGCAATGGAAATGACAAAAGGGATGGTGCTGCCGCCTATGTAGCCCATAGCGTAGCCCCAGGAGGAAACCCGATCCATCCGCTCCTCGGTGGTGACGTCGGTAAGGAAGGAGTCGTAGAACAGGCAGGAACCGGCGAATCCGATATAGGAAATCACATAGCCTGCCAACAGCAGCTGCCATTGGTCGAAAACAGCCATCATCAGGGTGAACAGAACGCCTGCCGCCAAAAAGCCGGTGAACAGCTTTTTCTTCATACCCTTATGGTCCCCGACAGCGCCTAGGACCGGCCCCATTACCGCTACCACCAGGGTTGCCGCCGAGGTGCCGTAGCCCCAAACCTGGACATTGTCCACGCCGGCGGATTCGCATACCGCTCCAAAATAAATGGGGAATATCGCCGCCATAATATTGGTGGCGTACACAGAATTGGCCCAGTCATACAGGATCCAGCTTTTTTCCTGTTTGGTAAACCTCTTCGCATATTTTTCCATACACGCCCTTCTTTCCTCGTTATAAACCCCTTACGGTTATATTTTCTCAGGAACAGCGGAAATAGTCAACAGAAAAGCCGGGAAAAGTTTCCTTAAATTTTAGTTAAAATCATATTAAGCTTCCGAAGCAGAAATCCTCTCCAGCCTCCAGAATTTTCACCGGCAAAATCTTTCCAAACAGCGGAATAGGGCTCTGGACATGCACAGGGGTATAATTGGCGGTATACCCCTCATAATAATCCTCCAAGCGCTTTGACTCAAACAACACCGGCTCGGTCCTTCCCACCTGGGTCAGCAAAAAGCGCCGCCGGGCTTCATTAGTTGCCTCAATCAGCTGCCTGCTGCGTTCCTCCTTCACTTTGTTGGGCACCTGGCCGGGCATACGGTCCGCCGCGGTACCCGGCCGGCGGGAATAGGCGAACACATGGACCTTGGCGAACCCGATTTTCCGCGCGAAATTCAAGGACTCCTCAAAATCCTCCGGAGTTTCCCCAGCAAATCCTACCATCATATCCGTGGTCACCGACGGATTATCGAATACCCCGCGGATATTGTTCACAATAGACTCATATTCCGCCGCCGTGTAATGGCGGTTCATCCTTTTCAATGTGGCGTCACAGCCGCTTTGCAGAGAAAGATGGAACTGGGGGCACAGCTTTTCCTGCCGGGCCAGGCGTTCCAGAACAGGCAGCTCCATTTGCTCCGGCTCTAAGGAGCCTAAGCGCACCCGCTCCACCTCCGGCAGGCCGCAGACCGCTTCCACCGCGTCCCAAAGCCCCAGTCCGCTATCCTGTCCGTAGCAGGACAGATTGATTCCGGTGAGAACAATTTCCCGGTAACCGGACGCCGCCAGAGTCCGGGCCTCCCGGGTAAGCTCTTCCAAGGGCTTTGACCGCACTCTTCCCCGGGAATAGGGAATAATACAGTAGGAACAAAACCGGTTGCATCCATCCTGTATCTTCAAAAAAGCCCGGGTCCTCTCCTGAAAGCTGTGAATCTGGAGGCTTTCAAAGGAGTCCTTTCCTGTATAAGGCCGGATCTTCACTTCCCGGCGGCGGTTCTCCAGGGCCTTCAGAACAGACGGCACCAGCTCCTTTCGATTGGAGGTTCCCAAAACCAGATCTGGTTCCGGCAGCTTGGCGGCTTCCTCCGGGAAGGCCTGGGGCATACAGCCGGTAAGAACCAGCAGCGCCTGAGGATTTTTCCTGCGGGCCCGGTGGAGAAGCTTTCGCATTTTTTGATCGCTTGCCGCCGTCACGGTACAGGAGTTAAGAATCACAACATCTGCCTCCTCCTCCGTCTCGGCGGGGGCAAAGCCGCTGCGGCAAAGCTCCTCCAGCATAGCCTGAGATTCATATTGATTCACTTTACAGCCTAACGTAAGGATATATGCTTTCATAAACCGGCTCCTTGTTATTTTATCTAAATTGTTTTAGCGCCGCCGTCAAATTGTCGTGGCAATTAGGACTTGACCTTCTGTAAGAATGAGGCTATTATTAAATGAAAAGAAATAATGGAGGGATTGCAAACAATGTATACTGAGACGATTTCTTTGTCCAGCATCGACGCTGTAAAAAAGTTTGTCTGCATCGCTAATGAATACGATTTTACGATAAATCTTCTTTCCGATAAATACAAAATCGACGCCAAATCCATTATGAGCGTGTTCAGCCTGGATCTTTCCAAGCCTATCACAGTGGAAATCGAGGAAGAATGTCCAGAAAAGCTGAAAAAGGAAATTCAGGAATTTAAGCTTTGATTCTTTTCCGGCGGTTCAAATTGATTTCTTCCCGGCGCGCCGCCTTTCAAAGCATTGATTATGGCGGCAGGGGATTTTAAAAAATTACGGCTGGGAAGCTTCTGGAAAAAGATTTCTTGAAGCAAGCAAAGAGGTAAATAAGCCTTATTAGGCTTAACAGGAACAAAAAGCGATGGTTAAAGAGGACGGGGGCTCCCCCGTCCTCTTTTTGATTGATGCGGAACGCGGCAAACCATTGGAAAAATCAGAAGCCGGCGGACTGGGAAAGCACTCCCGTAAAAGTCTTTTGCCTAAGGCGGCAGAAGGGGCATTGAAAACGGCCCTTCGAAGGTCGAAAGCCGCCTGCTGGAATCACCAAAGGAATGGCTTTCCCTATGGACGCCGCGGGAGCTGTAGGACAAGCGGCGCGGACAGGGCGGAACGCAAGCCGCCTTAGTTCAAGCCGGCCTGAACAGGACTTTTCCCGCTCCGGCCAACCAGCTCCGCAAGCCGCGGCCTGCGGTCCCATCAGCCCAGCGGTTCTCTTATCGAGCTTCCTTTTCCTCCAGCTCCTGGCAGAGAGCTTCCCAGCTTTCCATCAGTTTCTCCTGCCGGGCCCTCAATTCTTCCATTCTCTGGGTCAGCTCCAACGCTTTCTCATAGTCGCTGGCAGTCTCCGGATCGCTGAGCCGGCCGGCCAGCTCGGCGGTTTCCCGGTCTAAGCCGTCGATTTCCTCCTCCGCCCTTCTCACCCGGGTTTTCAGTTTTCGCAGCTCCGATTCCTTTTGCTTTCTCAGCTTATAATCATTTTGCTTCGGAACCGGTTTCACTCCCTTTTCCGGTTCTTCTTCCTGCCGGCGCTTTTCCAGAAAAGCGTCGTAATTCCCCTGGTATTCCTCCGCGCCGCCAGGCTCCAGATAATAGACCCGGTCCGCTATTTTATTGATTAAGTAGCGGTCATGAGAAATTACAAATAGGGTTCCCTCATAGCCTTGCAAAGCGCTCTCCAACGCTTCACGGGACGCGATATCCAAATGGTTGGTAGGTTCGTCCAGCAGCAAAAAATTCGCCTTGGAGAGCATCAGCTTCAGCAGCAGCACCTTAGCCTTCTCCCCGCCGGACAGGGCCCGCACCGGCTTAAACACGTCGTCTCCCTTAAACAAGAACACCGCAAGAGCGCTGCGCACCTGGGTCTGTGTCATACGCGGATATTGATCCCAAATTTCGTCCATCACAGTTTTATCTGTATCCAGTCCCGCCTGAATCTGATCGTAATAGCCCAGATCAATGCCGGCCCCGAGCTTAATACGGCCGCTGTCCGGCTGGTACTGGTTCAGGATGGTCTTAAACAAAGAGGTCTTGCCGCAGCCGTTGGGTCCCAGCAAAAAAACTCTTTCCCCCCGCCGCAGCTTGAGGTTCACACGCTCAAACAGAGGGGCCTTGCCGAAGGAAAGAGAGAGCTCCTCCACCTCCAGCACGTCATTGCCTCCGGGCTGTTTGATTTCAAATTGAAAACGGATGCTTTCCGGCGCCGCCTGCGGTTTTTCCAGGTCCCGTTCCAGCCTCTCGATCACCTTCAGCTTGCTTTCTGCTGTTTTAATATTTTTTTCCCGGTTCCACTGCCGCTGCTGGGCTACGACTCCCTCCAGCCGGGTAATCTCCCTCATGGTGTTCTCATAGACCCGGCGGGCTGTAAGCTCCGCCTCCTCTTTTTGGGTCAGATAGGCGGTATATCCGCCCTTATACACCGTCAGCCGGTGGTTCTCCATCTCAAAAGTGCGGGAAGTGATCCGATCCAAAAAATAGCGGTCGTGGCTGATGACCAAAAACGCCCCGTTAAAGCTTTTCAGGTAATCCTCCAGCCACTCTACAGAGGAAATATCCAGGTGGTTGGTCGGCTCATCGAGAAGCAGCAGATTCGCCCCGCTCAGGAGCATTTTCGCCAATTGAAGCTTGGCCTTCTGCCCGCCGCTCAATGCTCCTACCGTCAGAGTCATATCCTCGTCGCTGAAGCCAAGGCCCAGCAAGGCGGACCTCGCCCGGCTGCGATAGGTCATCCCGCCCTCCCGGACAAAACGGTCGTTTAAAAGCGCCTGACGCTCGATCAGCTCCTCTGTGGAGCCCATCCCTTTTTGCAGGCGTACGTTAAGCAGCTCGATCTCCTCCTCCATTTTCATCAGAGGGGTGAATACCGTCAGCACCTCATCCAGAGCGGTTTCCTCCAGATTTTTACACACATGCTGCTCCATATAGCCCACTACGGCCTGCTTGCTTTGATACAGCTCCCCGTCGTCGGGACGCATCTCGCCGGTGATCATTTTGAACAGAGTGGTTTTCCCGGAGCCGTTCACTCCCACCACCCCTATTTTGTCGTTTGCCTGTACCTCAAAGGACACGCCCTCAAACAGGAGGTCCGTGCCGAAAGCCTTTGTCAGATTGCTGACGCCCAAAAGAGCCATCTCTATCTTCCTTTTCCTGATATCATGCCGTTGATCCTTCTGATCGATCGCTTTTCATACAGATATTTATTATAAAGAAAACAAGCGTAAATTGCAACTGTTCAGCCTAACGAAGCCTCTTTTTCAGACTGCTTCCGATGGATAATCATTTGCTTTTCAATATGTTTAAAAGATGTGTTTGAACCTATCGGAATCCCTCGCGCAAGAGCGCCTGGACCACAACGTGCTCCAGGCGCTCTTGCTGCTTTAGCGGAAAGAAGTCAGCACAAAAAGGACTTCATTTCTCCAATATAATGCTCTTGGTCGTGGATAAAATCCTTAGCCAGCGTCCGAACCTCCGGAGAGGCTTCCGGCAGCTCGTTCAGCTTTTTCGTCATGCTGACTATGCTCATGGTACTGCCGTTGATTACCATCTCCGCAATGTGGGAGGCGTCGGTGTCCAGCATGGAGTTCAGCTGCACTGAGCTCCAAAGCATAGCTTTTTCCATCATGCCGCTTTCCTCTGGAATCTTGTTGTTAGAAATCAGCATTTCCTCCGCCTTTTGAGCTGTTTTGGAAAAGCTTCCGTATTGGCCGGTCAGCTTGTTTTTCAAATCAGTGTCCTTAGTTTTATCCATGACCAGCTTAGTGGCGTTCATACCCATCTTCGCGCCCTTAAAAATCTCTTCCAGCATCTCTAAATTTTGTTTGCTCACTTTGTTTCCTCCTGGCCCAAAAAATAGCGGTTTACCGCCTATGGATTAGTGTGCTGCTTTTTCGCCCGGTTATGTGGTCATAAAATCTGCTTATTTTTGACAATAAATCCGCGTCAGCCATTAAACCGCCCTACCACCGCCAATCATAAAGGCGCGCGGTGCCCTAATCAAAGCGCGCCGCAATACGCGCTGAACTCTCCCAAGGAAAAAGCGCCGCCAGCTGTGCAAAGCGCTTTTCTTTAGAAGCAAGGCTTTGATTGTCCGGCTGTTTTCGGCTTGCGCCAGGCGGCAAACAAAAAGCGCCGGTCTGAGCCGGCGTTTTTTTCATTTTTTTTCATGGGAGCGTTTGCTGTACTGACTGGGGGAGAGCCCCTTATACTTTTTAAACACTCTGGAAAAGTAGAGCTGATCTGAAAAGCCGGTGGAATACGCCGCCTCGCCTACCGACAGATTAGACGATTCCAACAGCAGGCTGGCCTTTTGAATGCGGTAACGAGTCAAATATTCATTGGGCGGCACAGAAATGTGCTTCATAAACAACCGATACAAATGGCTGCGGCTAATCCCTACATTCGCGGCAATGTCATCCACATCGATGCTTCTCGAATAGTTATAGTCGATAAACTGAAGAGATTTTTTCACATATTCATAACCGCTTTTTTTCTCCTGGATATCAAGGGGACGGCGGTCCATCATCGCCGCCATAAAGGAAAGCAGCCCCGCCTGCATTCTGGCCTGGTCGCTGGGCCGGTTGCCGTTAAGCCGGTAAATGTTCAAAAGCTTTTCCCGGTAGAGGCTGTCCTTATCATAGTGGAAAATTGGCTGCTCCGCGGAAAGCCCCGCTTCGCAGACCAAGCGCTCGGCATCAGTGCCGTTAAACCCCACCCAATAGTATTCCCAGGGGTCGCTTTGATCCGCCCAATAGGTGATTAAACGGTTCGGCACCACCAAAAAGCCGTCGCCGGCAGACAAGGAATACTTGCCCGATCCGCTGTCATACACGCCCTTGCCGGAGGTAATATAGTGAATTAAGAAGTGATCCCTTACCGCCGGGCCCCAGGTATGGCCGGGAGAGCAGCGTTGAAAGCCGCAGTTATATACCGCCAGGCCAAGGCCTTCCCGATTGGAGAGCCAGACTGAATGCTTAAAAGCGTCATGAGCCAAACCTATCACTCCTTTTTCAGCTTATAGAATAACAGCAAATACATAGTTTTATTATAAGCGGTTCTGAGAAAAATAGCAACGAAAACGCTAAGCAGCAATAAGCACTAAAAATTATTTTTTCTTAACATTTTCTTTATGAAAAAGAGATAATTTGTTAAAATTCTCACAGGAAGGAGATTTTTTCGTCCAAATGCGATTGAAAAAAAGGCAAAAACGCGCTATAATAGCACAGTAATTAAAATCCGGAAATTTGGCGATTTTTAGTCTAAGAGCCGGAAAAGTGAAAATTTTATAGTAAAGGGTGAATGTTATGGAAAACATGGACACGGCTCTGGTTGTTCTGGTTACTGGCCTTGTGGTTGTTTTCGCCGTACTGATTTTGCTGACCGCTATCATCAAAATCTACGGAACTATCGTCAGCAAGGCGCAGAATAAAACCGCTCAGGCCAAGCCCTCTAAAGCTGCGGAAAAGACGGCGCCCAAGGCGCCAGTGACGGCAGCTGTTCCGGCTGCCCCGGCTGCGGCGCCTGCCGTAGAAGCTGGAATTCCCGGCGAAGTAGTGGCCGCCATTGCCGCCGCTGTTGTCAGCGTTTCTGAGGAAGAGCATAAAGGCTATGCGGTAAAAAGCATCAAACGCACAGCAGGGTCCCGTCCGGTGTGGAGTATGGCCGGTTTGATGGATAACACCCGTCCGTTTTAACAACAAAGACATCGGAAAGGAAGGTACGAATCATTGGATATTCTCAATGGATTTGTGGAAGCTGTCCAGGGAATCTGGAACACTTCCGGCATTATCTCCATGGATTGGAGAAACTATGTTATGATCGCCATTGCCTGCGTTTTGATCTATCTGGCTATCGGCAGGCAATTTGAGCCTTTGCTGCTGCTGCCCATCTCCTTTGGCATGCTGCTGGTCAACCTGATGCCTGGCATCATGGCCGCCCCGACAGATACCAGCAACGGCGGTTTGTTCTATTATTTGTACCAGGGCGTGAAGCTTGGTATTTACCCGCCTTTGATTTTCCTGGGGATCGGCGCCATGACAGACTTTGGCCCCTTGATCGCCAACCCCAAAAGCTTTCTGTTGGGCGCCGCCGCCCAGCTGGGTATCTTCATTACCTTTATTGGTGCCATCCTGCTGGGATTTGACGTGCAGTCCGCGGGTTCTATCGGTATCATCGGCGGCGCGGATGGTCCTACCGCTATCTTCGTTACCAGTAAGCTAAAGCCGGAACTGTTAGGACCGATCGCCGTGGCGGCGTATTCCTATATGGCCTTGGTTCCTATTATTCAGCCTCCGATTATGAAACTGCTTACTACCAAGAAAGAGCGCGCTGTGGTTATGGAACAGCTCCGGCCGGTTTCCAAGCTGGAAAAGATTTTGTTCCCTATCATTGTGACCATCGTGGTTGCTCTGCTCCTGCCTGACGCTGTGCCGCTGGTAGGTATGCTGATGCTGGGAAATATTTTCCGTGAGAGCGGCGTGGTCAGCAGGATTTCCAATACCGCCCAAAATGAGCTGATGAATATTATCACTATTTTCTTAGGCGTTACCGTCGGCGCCACCGCTACCGGCGAGGTATTCCTCAGCCCCAGCACCTTATTGATCATTGTTCTTGGTTTGTTTGCTTTTGCCTGCGGTACCGCCGGCGGCGTGCTGTTCGGCAAGGTTATGTACAAGGTAACCGGCGGCAAGGTAAACCCGTTGATCGGTTCTGCCGGTGTATCCGCCGTACCGATGGCCGCTCGTGTTTCTCAGAAGGTCGGCCAGGCAGAGAATCCCAGCAACTTCCTGCTGATGCACGCTATGGGTCCCAATGTGGCAGGCGTAATCGGCTCCGCTGTTGCCGCCGGCGTTCTGCTGGCAATCTGCTAATCCGTTTTCCAACGTTTTTAGATCTAACGGATGCCTCTATAATAATTTACCCGGACGCTTGCCCGCGTCCGGGTAAATTATTATATGCTGTTTGCCGCACGTCAAAGATTTATTCTGGAATATACCGTGTATACGGCGCTGTCCCAAAACGTATGCCTCGCTTGGCGCCGTGCAAACCGACGTAAGCCAGGGCAATTCCTTTCTCACGGCGCTAAAATTTTAATAAAACATTCTATGTCCGTATTGGGTCTTATCAAATTGAGAAGGGTGGTTTCCTTCTATGGAATTTCATCAAAAAATCTACGAGCTGGTCCGGCGGATTCCTTACGGTAAGGTATCTTCCTATGGGCAGCTTGCGGTCCTGGCCGGAAGGCCCGGAGCCGCTAGGGCGGTTGGCCACGCTATGCGGGTATGCCGTGACCCATCCATTCCCTGTCATCGGGTCGTTCATCAGGATGGCTCCACTACCGCTTCCTTTGACGCTATCGAACGTCATACCCAGCAACGGCTGCTGGAAGCGGAGGGGGTCCTTTTTTCTTCAGACCACAAGGTGATCATGTCTCAATTTCAATGGCGGCCTGAAATTTCATGAAAATCTGCTTTCCTCCCTCCGCCTGTTCTTACAATCAGCCTTTTCCGGCGTGGGCTTACCGGCTGGGGACACTCTATATTTTCACTTTTCGCGTTTTCTCCGGGACGCTACTAAAAGATTTTCCCACGATTCGCTTCCAATTCATTCCACAGCGGCTTTACAGACGTTCCGCCCCCGCCGTAAAGCGCGCGATATAATTATAATAAAATAAACGAATCATCGAAAGCATGAGCGTTCACACGTCTTTTGGTCAATACTATTGATATCTTAACAAGGAGTGTGGTCTCATGAAAAAAATATTTGCTATCATTTTATTGACACTGTCGGCGGCGTTTTTGATGTCCTCCTGCCATCCCGATAAGGAGGAAGCTCCCGGCAGCTCTTCTCAGGAAACTCCTCCTATTGTCAGTCAAATTTCGTCGGTGGTTTCTCCTCCCGTCTATGAGGAAAGTTCCGCAGAGGAAAGCTCCTCTGAGATTGGAGAAAACACCTCCTCGCAAGCTGAGTCCAAGCAAAGCAGCTCGTCTATGTTTGCGGCGGAATAAAACTTTCTCTTCCTCTTAAAATATGCTATAATATTATTAATGACCATTGTTCCTCTGCTGTTCTGAGCCGCTATTCCTTATTTTTATTGGGCTGATGCTGCCAGTTCAGCGGAAACTTCCGAAGAGATCTATCTTGACAAATATTTTCGTGGTCTTATTAAAATGATCTTTCATTCAATAAAGGAGGCTTGACCTGTGGAATTTGACGCGTTGACCGCCGGGGTGAAACCCGGTGGATTGAGAAGCAAACAAGACATTAAGCTGTTAATCTGCTATTTGCTCAGCAGCATTCCCCAAGGGTTGTCCAAAACCGACCTGATCAATGTTCTGCAGGACAACAATCTCGCCAACTATTTTGAGGTTGCCAGCGCCTTTGACGAGCTGTTGAAACAAGGCAATTTAACGGAAGCCCAGGAGGAAGAGACCTTTTACACCGTGACCGCTTCAGGAAAAATGATCGCCCAGGAGCTTGATGTCTCTTTGCCGATTTCTATTCGGGAGCAAGTCCTCAGCGCCGCTTTAAGCCTGATGGCCCAGCAAAAGCGGGAGCGGGAAAACACGGTGACAATCACCAAAATTGAAAACGGCTGTCAGGTGGAATGCCATATTTCAGGAGGGGAAATGGATTTAATGTCCTTCACTCTTTATGTGCCGGATATGATGCAGGCTAAACTGGTAAAGCGAAATTTTCAAAAGGATCCCCAACTGATTTACAGCTGTATGCTGGCCGCCTTAACCCGCAACCAGGATATGGTCCGCGAGCTTTTAGGAGAGCTTTCCTAACGCAAAATTATTTTGAAGGTATTGACAGACCTTGTTTTCCCTGTTATAATCATTTGGAATTTTGAAGATTTGAGGTGAAAAGATGCGTAATTTTTCTTGCTAACCATAAATATGGCGTCAGTTCCAGGGAAAGCAGCAGGGAATTGCCGCCGGTTGCAGGGAAGTTGCGTTTTTCTTTTTACTGAGGCTGATACCGCTCCATTCAATATGGAGGTTCTTTTTGCTGTTTTAGCCACAGGAAAGGGTTTACTTTCCTGTGGCTTTTTGTTTTGCCTTAAAATTTTTTGGCTCCGGAAAAACAGAGCGGCGGCAGATTTCTTAAGCATCTGCTGCTAACCGCCGGTAAAGCAGCGTGACAATCAGGCGCCTGTTTTATTGGCACAACGGGAAGCCCCTTATATGGCAGCAGAAAAATTCCGGCCTTTCTTTTTATCGGCGTCAAAAGCAATTCCAGCTTTCCCGAACTACCGGTGATAATAAAATCTTACGGCAGGAGGTCAGGCTCTTTATGTCAATGATTCAAATTTCAAACCTTACCTTCGCTTATGAAGGCGGCTATGAAAACATTTTCGAAAATCTTTCTCTGCAAATAGATACCAGTTGGAAATTGGGGCTGGTCGGCAGAAACGGCAGAGGAAAAACCACCCTTTTAAAGCTGTTGATGGGGCAATATTCCTATCAGGGACAGATTTTAGCTGACACTCAATTCGACTATTTCCCCTTCACGATTGAGGATCCCCGCCAGTCCGCCCTGGAGGCGGCCCTGGGCGTTTGTCCTGATTGTCCTGATTGGATTCTTCTGCGGGAGTTTTCCAAGCTGAAAATCGAAGAGGAAACCTATCGCCGGCCCTATATCACTCTTTCCCTGGGCGAGCGGACTAAAATTCTGCTGGCCGCTTTGTTCGCCAAGGAAAACCGTTTTCTTCTTATCGATGAACCTACCAACCACCTGGACCAGCCCGCCCGCAGGCTGGTGGGTGACTATCTGGCGGGCAAGCAGGGATTTATCCTGGTCTCCCACGACCGGGCGTTTTTAGACCGGTGTACAGATCATATTTTATCTATCAACCCCTCTGAGCTTCAAATCCAAAAAGGGAATTTCTCCTCTTGGCAGGAAAACAAACGCCGCCAGGATCAATTTGAGCTTTCGCAAAGCGAGAAGCTGAAAAAAGAAATCGGCAGGCTGTCCGGTGCGGCAAGGCAGGCCTCTCAGTGGGCAGGCCGGGTAGAAAGGGAAAAATACGGCTCTCAAAGCTCCGGCCTGCGGCCCGACCGGGGCTATCTTGGCCATAAATCCGCCAAGATGATGAAACGGGCCAAGGCCTTGGAAACCAGGCGTCTGGATGCGCTGCGGGAAAAGGAAGAGCTTTTGAAAAATCTGGAGCATACGGAAGACCTAAGAATCAGGCCTTTGCCCTTCTCCGGCCGCAGGCTGGCCGAACTGAAAGAGGTTTCCATTCAGTATGGAAACCTGACCGCCTGTAAGGGCGTCAGCTTTGCCATTGAGCCTGGCGACCGTATTGTTCTTCAAGGAAAAAACGGCAGCGGCAAGTCCAGCGTATTAAAGCTGCTGCTGGGAGAAGCGCTTTCATTTTCCGGCCAGCTGACAAAAGACAGCCGTTTGAACATCTCTTATGTCTCCCAGGACACCTCCCGCCTGAAGGGCAGCCTGACGGAATATGCGGCAGCCCGCGGATTGGAGGAAAGCTATTTAAAAGCTATGCTGCGGAAAATGGGATTTTCCCGGGGCCAGCTGGAAAAGGACTGCTCCGATTTCAGCGGCGGGCAAAAGAAAAAGGTCCTGATCGCCGGAAGCTTGTGTGAAGCCGCTCACCTTTACCTCTGGGATGAACCCTTGAACGATATTGACCTCTTCACCAGAATCCAAATCGAGGAGCTTTTGCTGGCGGGAAAGCCTACTCTGGTTTTTGTAGAGCATGACGAGATATTTGCCTCTAAAATTGCGACAAAAGCTGTAAATTTATAAACTATTTGTATAATAAAATAACGAATATACAAAAATTGGTTTTATTGGCCTTATGAGGGTTTCTTGAACGGCGCGCTGGAAGGCCCATCCTTCAAAAGCGGAACCATATTTTCAGCCAGACGCAGGTCAGAAATCTCTATGCCATAATGACCACACCTACAGCCAGCTATGGAAGCAGGAGCCTGCTCACCTCATTACCAGCCTCCATTTCTCATTTTGGGCTCAAGCAAATTCCCGCCGGCAGTCTGATTTTATCACCGCCATAAGGCTGTCGTCCCGGAAGAAGTAAGGAAGGTGAAAAAGGACAGAGACGCGGCCCATCAGCCTGCCGCTGCCGCCAGCGCCTCGCTCCGCCCTATTCTAGAACCCAAATCCCCTTTCATAGAGCTCTCCCACCGGTAGATTCTAATCCAAGGAAGCTAAAAGAGCCTCAGGCCCAAATAAGATTTAACAGCAGCAGCATCGTGACTCCGGGAATCCCCAAGCCGGCGGACACTCCCAAGGACAGCAGGCTCACCGGGAGGGTTACTCCGGTAAAGCCCCCGGTGATATTCACCAGCACTAAGGCGACCAATCCATTCAGCGCGCTGCCCAACGCCCTGCGGAAGGGCTTTTTAGAACCGGCGGCAACGTGAAGAACCAGCAAAGCACAGAAAATTCCTGCGAATATAAGCCAAATGATCCAATTTTCCATTCGTCATTTCCTCTTTTCCAGCGGGTTTCTTAGAATCGCTTTTACGTTTTTTCACCATGATCCAAATGGAGGAGAGCGAGAAGCCGAAAGCAAGTCCTAAGAAAGCTTATGCTGGAATACACTGACTTTATGACGAATTTATTCTGCCGGGGTGAAATCGATTCTGCCCGTGGCCACATCCGCCGCCGCTACCTGAACCTTCATAGGGTCTCCAACCGTCAGCCTGCGGCCGCTCCGGACATCCGTATGGGTCAGCAGGCCGTCGAACTGGAATTCGCAGTCCGGAAAGTCCTCCACGCCTACAAAGCCCTCCACGCTGTTTGCCAGCTGGACAAAAATTCCCCGGGCCGTAGCGCCGCTGACGATACCGTCAAAGGTTTCTCCCAAATGCCGGCGCATATATTCCGCCATATAGCACTTTTCCGCCTGGCGTTCCGCCCGCTGGGCTCTCAGCTCGCACGCCGAGGACAGCACGGCGGCCTCTCTGGAAAAATCCTGATATTTTTTCTGAAGCCTATCCACAGTGATCCCTTCCGCCACTCCGGTCAGAATGCGGTGAATGGCGGTATCCGGATAACGGCGGATCGGCGAGGTGAAGTGGCAGTAATCATCCAGATTCAATCCAAAGTGCCCTAAGGGCTTATTATCATACCGGGCCTTGGCCAAGGTTCTCAGCACCTGGTGATTGATAATATTTTGGGCGGGGGTTCCCTCCGCCTGCCGCAGCAGATCGGATAAATCCGCAGACCGGACTCCCTCTTGGATTCTCCTGGCCCGCAGTCCCAGTCCCGCCGCAAGCTGCTGAAGGGTGTTGAGACGTTCTGGGTCCGGGTCTTCATGGACACGGTACACAAAGGGGATTTCCAGGCATTTCGCGTACAGCGCCGCCGCCTGATTGGCAAGTATCATAAACTGTTCGATCATTTTTTCAGATAAGCCCTGACTGCGCGGCAGAATGTCCACGCAAGTCCCATTCCGGTCCAAGAAAAACCGGGCTTCACTGCTCTCAAAATCCATGGTGCCCCGGCGGCGGCCCTTGGCCTCCAGGAGCTGGGCCAGCTCCTGTCCCGCCTGCAGAGAAGCCAGCACCGGCTGGTACTTCTCCTTCAGCCTTTCAGCAGCGCATCCCTCCAGAACCTGGTTCACCTCATCGTAAACCCCGCGCACCTTGGAGCAAATCACGCTTTTTTGAAAGCGGTAGCCCCTCAAATTGCCTTTCCTATCCAGCGTCATGAAGCAGGAAAAGGCCAGCTTTTCCTCCCCAGCGTTTAACGAGCAGCAGCCGTTGGATAAAGCCTCCGGCAGCATGGGGATTACCCGGTCGGCAAAATACACCGAGGTCCCCCGCTGCTTCGCTTCCTCGTCCACCAGGGATCCTTCCTTTACATAATGGGATACATCCGCAATATGGACGCCCAGCTTCCAGCCGGCGCCGTCCTTCTCTACTGAAATCGCGTCGTCCAAATCCTTGGCGTCGGCGCCATCGATGGTGAATATCAGCTGTTCCCGCAGGTCGGCGCGCTTTTTTCTTTCCGCCGGGGTAATCGGCTCCCGGGACAGTTTCTCCGCCTCACGCAAAGTTTCCTTTTTAAATTTCTTTGGTATCCCGTTGGCGTCGATGATCGCGTCGGCACATACCTTGGCGGAAGCCGCCTTGCCGTAAACCTTCAGGATTCTAGCGGTCAGCTTTCCGCTCCTGGGCCCATAGGAAAGAATTGCCTGCACCTTATCGCCGTTCTTCCCGTGCAGCGACCCTTTCTTTTCAACCGGCACCTGATAACGAAAAGCGCCATCCAATTCCAGTTCTAAGTCCCGGCCCCGGCGGACTACGGTTCCAGTAAAGAGGCGGTTTCCTTTCCGGATGATCTTTTCCACCCTTCCGCTCAGCCCCTTGCCGCTGTCCCGGATGTCTCTCAGCAGCACCGTATCTCCAAGCATGGCCCGCTTTCGGTCCTCCTGAGCAACGTAAATATCCTCGCCGCCTTCCAGCGGGCGGGCAAAGGAAAACCCCTTGGATTGGGAAATCATCTGAGCAGGCGTGAGCCCCGCGCTTTTTACAGACAGTAATCTTCCCTTTTTCGTGGCGACCAGCACGCCCTCCTGCTCCAGCTCCTGAACCGCGGCGGCAAACTGATCCTTATCATTAAGCCCTAAGGCCCGGAACAGCTCTAAAGGCTCCGCCGCGTCCCGGTAATTCTCCAGCGCTTCTGTAATTTTTTCTTTTATCGTTATTGTCATAGTTCCTCCTGTCTTAATTCTAAAAGTATTTTGTGTGCTGTCCCTGTTTTTATCCCAGGTTTGCTTTTTATTCCGGTATGATTATGATATAAATAACAGAAATGCTTAACCGTATCAGCCCTAAAAGGCCGCAAGCAGCGATATTTAGAAAAACCCGGGCCGTTTCCATTTTCTTTATGGAGCCTTCCTGTTTAAGCGGTTCCCCGATCCTCCTATTCGCTTTTTGCTTCCGGCAAAGCCAAAATAAACTTTCTTTTCGTTTTAAGCTAAAAATGGTTCGTTTTTAGTTTCTCCGCTTTCTGCCCGTCCCTTTTTCTTTCCAGTGCCGCGCCGTGCCTCTCCCGCCAAGGCCGCATAAAAAAAGCCCCGCATCACTGCGGGGTTTTTTCCTTCTTCTCAGCCAGCCTTTGTGCTGAAAAAGCTGATAACATTAATCACGATTGCCAAAATAAAAAAGCCAACCGCGATAACCTTGGTCCACCGGGCCAAGAACGCGTCAATAGACCGGGCCTGGTTCTTATCGAAAAACGTATCCGCGCCGCCGGTTACGGTACCCAAATCCTTTTGATGGCCTTCTTGTAAAAGCACCACAATGATAATGGCAATGGCGAAAATGGCAAGAATAATGCCAAATACCCACTCAATCGTTGACAAGGAATAACACCTCCGAAAGTCATTGAAACTGATACTAGATTAGTATAACACTTCCTACGAGGTTTTGCAAGGCTTATTTTCAAATTGCGGGACTTGCCTGAAAAAGAATTTTTATTTTATGGATAAAAACGCTGTGGGCCGTAATACTAATAGCAAGCTCTTAAAGCGAAATGCGTTTGCCGTTTTAGGAGTAACGCCACGGATTTGCCTGTTGCTCAGGCGAATCCGTGGTTTTTTATTGCGTCCTCAGAATCCGGCCGCGCTCTGTGTTTAACCGAAAACACCGTGGAATTGTTATGAATTAGGGAGGCTCAACCTTCCCGGCGGAAAGCCAGAACCGAACCACGGGACAAGACGCTTCGCACGGCCAAACCCGCGCGGCCGGCGCAAAAGCTGTTACCGCTGTTCCAATGCCGCGCTTTCCTATGCTAGGAAAGCTTCATCTGCTCTCCCTGGGTTTCCTCCGGTGCTGGCATCGACCCCATCGCCGGCAGAGATTTCGTCCGGTACCTGGCCGGCTTCTTCAGCATATCCTCCTTAAAAGGCTCCACGTTCAGCAGTCGGTGGCCCTTTCTTTGGGTCATCACCGCCACGCCCTGGGTATTCCGGGTGGCTTTTTCCGCTACAGCGCCGGTATGAACCAAAAGCATCCTTCCCGAGGAGGAGGTCAGCAGAAATTCCTGATCCTCCTGGATATGGTAAACCCTGCATAGGGGCGATTTCTCAGAATACGCGTTGGCGAGCCGCTTACGGTTAGTTTTGGTGGCATAGGAGTCCAGCGGCACCTTAGCAAGCTTTCCGTTTTCGAAGAAAAACAGCAGACAGCCCTTATAATCGGTGGTGACGATCATAGCGACGGCTGACTCTCCCTCGTCAAAGCCGAGCTTGGCGGCTACAAAGTCGCCTAAAACGCTGGCCTTCGTATCCGCGAATTCGCTGGCCCTGGTTTTATACACCTGACACCGGTCGGTAAAGAACAAAAGCTCTGTGTTATTGGTCGCCTCCACCGTCTGCACGATGGAATCCTCCTCCTTCAGCTTCTGCTCCCCGCTCATCCGCAGAGACTGGGGCGTAATCTTTTTAAAGTAGCCCTCCTTGGTGAAGAATAATGTCACAGGATAATCCGGAATATCATCCTCCGGCTCATATTCCTGGATCTCGCCGGGATAAACCAGCATACTCTTTCTGGGCCTGCCGTATTTTTTTATCACGTCGTTCAGCTCGCTGACAATAATGCCCTTGACCTTGCTTTTGCTGTCCATGACAGCCTGCAGCTCGGCGATCTCCGTCTCCAGCTGCTCGGTTTCCTGGGTGCGCTTTAAAATATACTCCCGGTTCAAATGGCGCAGCTTGATCTCTGCCACGAACTCTGCCTGGATTTCGTCGATGCCGAATCCGATCATCAGATTGGGAACCACCTCGGACTCTTCCTCGGTTTCCCGGACGATCCTTACCGCCTTGTCGATATCCAGAAGAATCCGTTTCAGCCCCTTCAGCAGATGGAGTTTGTCCTTCTTCTTCTGCAGGTCAAAATAAGTCCTGCGGCGGACGCATTCGATACGGAAAGCGATCCATTCACCGAGAAGCTCCCGGATTCCCAGTACTCTGGGCACTCCGGCGATCAGCACGTTAAAGTTGCAGGAGAAGGTATCCTCCAGAGGCGTCATGCGGAAAAGCTTCAGCATCAGCTTTTCCGGATCCACGCTCCGCTTCAAATCAATGGTGATTTTCAAGCCGTCCAGCCCGGTTTCATCCCGGATATCCGCAATCTCCTTCAGCTTGCCCTGCTTTACCAGTTCGATGATTTTCTCGATGATGGCCTCGCAGGTGGTCGTAGGAGGGATGCTGGTCACGTCTATGCAGTTAGCGGACTGGTCGTAGGAATACCGCGCCCGCACCTTGATGCCGCCGCGGCCGGTGGCGTACACCTGCTTTAAGGCGTTCCGGTCGCAGATAATCTGTCCGCCGCCGGGGAAATCCGGCGCCAGCAGGGTGGACATCACGTCAAAGTCCGGATCTCGTATCAAGCCGATGGTAGTCTCGCAGACCTCCTTTAAGTTAAAGGGGCAGATCGAGCTTGCCATACCCACAGCGATGCCGGTATTGGCGTTGACAAGCACCGTGGGGAAAGTGGCCGGCAGCAGGGACGGCTCCTTCATGGTATTGTCGTAGTTGTCCACAAAATCCACGGTGTCCTTATCGATGTCCCGGAACAGCTCCTGGGCGATGGCGTCCAGCTTCGCCTCCGTGTAACGAGAGGCAGCCCAGGCCATATCCCGGGAATAGAATTTACCGAAGTTTCCCTTGCTGTCCACAAAGGGATGCAGCAGGGCCTCGTAGCCCCGGCTCAGGCGCACCATGGTATCATAAATGGCGCCCTCTCCATGGGGATTCAATTTCATGGTCTGTCCCACAATGTTGGCGGATTTTGTTCTCCCAGAGTTTAATAACCCCATTTTATACATTGTGTATAACAATTTCCGGTGCGATGGCTTAAACCCGTCGATCTCCGGCAGGGCACGGGATAAAATTACGCTCATGGCGTAGGGCATATAGTTGGTTTCGAGGGTATGGTCGATCTCTTGTTCCACTACCGACCCAGCCCCTTCGATCACCCCATGTGTTTGAGGCAGGGGCTTAGGGACAGTCTTCTTTTTTCTTGGAGCCACGTCATCATCTCCGCTTAAAATGTCGTTCCTATGGTTCATTATGATTCAAAACTGCTCTGCCAGGCTGAAATAAAAATGCAAATGTGCCGGAAAGAGGCTGAAAAGAGAGAACGGGCAGTCATCGGGAAGCTGGATAAAGCATTGCCGGTCCCGCGCCATACACAGGGCGGCTTACGGCGCCGCTAAAATATCCAGGCTGCCGGTTCCCCGCGGGAAAAAATCCCGCCGCGCTGTTCGGCTCTCCCGAACAGCGGCCAGCCTGATCCAAGCGCCTTGCCGCCGGTTTGAGCGGAAAAGCAATAGGAGAAGAGCGGCTGGCAGGCACTTTTCCGGACGCAGATTTCCTGCGCCGTCCAGGCCCGAGGCAATCGCCTCTCCCGGCCCAGGCGCGCCGGCTCAGCAATCCGCCTGCGCTTTAAAATTAAAATATTAAAAACAGAAGCCAAGCCCTGGGCGGCTTCCGCGGGAGAAAGCCGGTTACGAAACATCCGCCACATCCAAATATAAGTGTCCGTTTTCCGCGATGTAGTCCTTTCGGCCGCTTAGGTTGTCCCCCAGCAGCAAGTCGAACATCTCGACAGTTTTTTCCATATCCGTAGGCATCACCTTGATCAGCCGGCGGGTTTGGGGATTCATGGTGGTCAGGTTCATCATATCCGGCTCATTCTCACCCAGTCCCTTGGAGCGCTGAATGGTGAACCTGCCTCCCTCAGCCTCCAGCTGATCCAGAAATTTTTGCTTTTCCGCTTCCGTATAGGCAAAATAGGTGTCGGTTTTCGAGGTAATCTCATACAAGGGAGATTCCGCAATAAACACTTTACCCGCCTCAATAAGCGCGGGGGTCAGCCGATAGATCATAGTCAGCAGTAAGGTACGGATCTGGAAGCCGTCCACGTCGGCGTCGGTGCACAGGATCACCTTGCTCCAGCGAAGCTGATTCAGGTCAAAGGAGGCCAGCTCCTTGTTGGCCTTGCTTTTTACCTGAACGCCGCAGCCCAGCACCTTAATCAGATCGGTGATAATGTCGTTTTTAAAAATCTTATCGTAGTCCGCCTTTAAGCAGTTTAAAATTTTACCCCGTATGGGAATGATCGCCTGGAAATCCGGATCCCGGGCCTGCTTGCAGGCGCCAAGAGCGGAATCACCCTCTACAATGAAAAGCTCCCGAAGATTTACGTCCTTGCTGCGGCAATCCACAAATTTGGCCACCCGGCTGGTAATATCCATGTTGCTGGTCAGCTTCTTCTTCAGGTTCAGTCTGGTTTTTTCCGCATCCTCGCGGCTGCGCTTATTGATCAGCACCTGGCCGGCAATCTTGTCCGCGTCCAGAGGGTTCTCGATAAAATAGATCTCCAGCTGATGCCGGAGCATCTCCACCATTGCCTCCTGGATTCCCTTATTGGTGATAGCCTTTTTCGTCTGATTTTCATAGGAGGTGACGCTGGAAAAGCTGGATATCACGATCACCAGACAGTCCTCTACGTCGGCAAAGGTGATTTTGCTCTCATTTTTATTGTATTTTCCCGTCTGCTTCAAATAGCTGTCGATTTGGTAAACAAAGGCATTTCGCACTGCCTTTTCCGGCGCGCCGCCGTGCTCCAGCCAGCTGGAGTTGTGATAATATTCCGCTACGCTGATCTTATTGGAAAAGGTCAGGGCCACGTTGATTTTGCATTTGTACTCCGGTTTGTCCGCCCGGTCCCTCACCTTTTTTTCCGCCTGCCAGCTCTGCACCGGGGTCAGGGCGTCCTCCCCCGCCAGCTCCTTCACATGGTCGGTGATCCCGTCCTGATAATTAAAAACCGTCTCCTCAAAGCTCCGGCCTGCCTGGTTGCGGAACACGAATTTGACTCCCGCGTTGACAATAGCCTGGCGTTTGATCATATCCAGAAAATAAGCTACCGGCACGTCAATATCGGTGAAAACCTGAAGGTCCGGCTTCCATTTGATTTTAGAGCCGGTGTCCTTTTTTGCGTAAGGCTCCTTGTGGAGTCCGCCCACGTTTTCCCCATGCTCGAAATGGAGCGTGTACCGGAGCCCATCCCGGCGGATATCCACATCCATATATTCCGATGCGTACTGGGTAGAGCACAAGCCCAGGCCGTTCAGGCCCAGGGAATACTCGTAGCTTTCCGCGGAAGCGTTGTTATATTTGCCGCCGGCGTACAGCTCGCAGAACACCAGCTCCCAGTTGTACCGGTCCTCGTTTTTATTGTAGTCCACCGGAATACCTCTCCCGTGATCCTCCACCTCAATGGAGCCGTCCTCAAACCGGGTCAGCACGATCTCCCGCCCAAAGCCCTCTCTCGCCTCGTCAATCGAATTGGAGAGGATCTCAAAAATCGAGTGCTGGCATCCCTCAATGCCGTCGGAGCCGAAAATGACCGCCGGACGTTTCCGGACCCGGTCCGCGCCTTTTAGGGACGAAATACTTTCGTTCCCATATTCCACTGCCTTCTTCGCCATACGCGCCCTCCTATATGCATACAAACCTCTGAAAAGGATTCTTTCAAAATCTCATACAAATTATACATTACCTTATTTTGGGTCTCAATGTCAAGCAAAATCAAGATCTAGGAGCGGACGCTCCCCGAAAAAAGCGGAAAATGCCTATCCTCCCGTCTTCCACGCCTCCCGGCCGAACCGGCGCACGGTCTGGCCTTCATGGCGCCGCCGCGGATCCTTTTCCTCTGGGAGCCGCCGGGCTTGAAGGGAAAAACCGCAAAAGCGAGGGGATGGCTGGTTTTTCCCAGCCCCGTATCGCGGCAGGCTGGGAAAATCCCGTTCCATCCCCTGAATTTTATCCTTATTCTTTTGTTCCTTCTGCCGGAGCTTCCTCCGTCCGTTCCTCCTGCGCTGAAGCCTCTTCTTTCTCAGACTCACCAGGCAGCGGCTGCGGATCGGGCTCCTCCAGCTTTTCCGGAGCGGGAGCCTCCATCAGCTCCTTAAACTCGGCGCCGCTCATCTTTTCATTGACAAACAGGAATTGGGCTACCTTATGGAGCTTATCCATGTGCTCGTTTAACAGCTGCTCCGTCTTCTGATAGCCGCGGCCCACAATTTTCTGAATCTCCTCGTCGATTTCCGCGGCGATCTTTTCAGAATAATTTTTCATGTGGCCCATATCCCGGCCGATAAACACCTCGTTGTTGTCCGAACCATAGCAGATCGGCCCAAGACGCTCGCTCATGCCGTATTTTGTGACCATAGCCCGGGCGATCTGGGTAGCGCGCTCAATATCGTTGGAAGCGCCGGTGGAAATATCCCCCAGCACCAGGGCCTCCGCCACGCGCCCGCCCAGCAGGGTGACGATGTTTTCCTCCATCTCCTTACGGGAGCGGTAGTTCCGGTCCTCAGTAGGAATGCTCATGGTGTAGCCGCCGGCCATACCGCGGGGAATAATGGAAATCTGATGCACCGGGTCTTGGGTAGAGCAGTAATAGGTCGCGACGGCATGGCCGCCCTCATGATAAGCGGTCAGAGTCTTTTCCTTTTCCGTCATGACTCTGGACTTCTTCTCAGTGCCTACCACCACCTTAATGGTGGCCTCCTCGATCTCGGTCTGGGTGATGGCCTTTAAGTTCTTGCGTGCCGCCAGCAAAGCCGCTTCGTTCAGCAGATTTTCCAAATCCGCGCCTACAAAGCCGGCGGTAGAGGCCGCGATCGTCTTCAGATTCACGTCCGGCGCCAGGGGCTTTCCCTTCGCGTGGACCTTCAGGATTTCTTCTCTTCCCTTGATATCCGGCGCACCTACCATAACCTGGCGGTCGAAACGTCCGGGACGCATCAGGGCAGGATCCAGGATATCGGGACGGTTGGTGGCGGCGATCATAATGACGCCCTCGTTGGCGCCGAAGCCGTCCATTTCCACCAGCAATTGGTTCAGGGTCTGTTCTCTTTCGTCGTGGCCTCCGCCTAAGCCTGCGCCGCGCTGACGTCCCACCGCGTCGATCTCATCGATAAAGATGATACAGGGGGAATTTTTCTTCGCCTGGTCGAACAGGTCTCTCACACGGGAGGCGCCGACGCCTACAAACATTTCCACAAAGTCGGAACCGGAAATAGAGAAGAAGGGCACGCCGGCCTCTCCGGCTACCGCCCTGGCCAACAGGGTTTTACCTGTTCCGGGAGGGCCCACCAGCAAAACGCCCTTGGGGATTCTGGCGCCCAGCTCATTAAACCGTTTAGGGTTCTTCAGAAACTCCACGATCTCTCTGAGCTCTTCCTTTTCCTCATCCGCGCCGGCCACATCGGCAAAGGTGGTCTTGCGCTTCTCGTCGTTCATATCCTTGATTTTCGCCTTGCCGAAATTCATCTGCTTGGAGTCGCCGCCCATACCCATAGCGGCAAACTTTTTCATAAAGATCCAATAGAAAACGCCGATTCCCGCGAACAAAAGGACGGTGGGAAGCAAAGCGGTCAGCCAGGAATTATCTCTGGGCCGCTGATAGTTATACACCATCTTGGCGTCGGGATGGTCCTTGTTGTATTCTTCGATATAAGGCTTAATATCTTCGTATAAAAAATTTATGCTGGGAACCGAATACTGAATCTGGGTCGGCTCTTTCTTTTTGCTTTCGTCACCGTCGTTGAGGGTGAGAACCATGGCGCCGGAGCCTAAATCCAGGTCGAATTCCGTTACCTGCTGCGTCTCGAAGTAATTGAGGATTTCAGAATATTTCATGGTTTTCTGGGGCATGTTCCCGATGACCAGCACGATAATAATGATAATGACAATAGGGATGCCCAGATACAGCAGTAAGCTGCGCCAACTTTTTTTATTTTCCAATGAGGAACCACTCCTTCACCTTTAAAATTACCGGAAACAGGCTGTTCTATCCATTAAAGTTGATAGGCTTCCGGCTTCAAAACTCCCACATAAGGCAAATTGCGGTAACGCTCGTTGAAATCCAGCCCATAGCCTACGATAAATTCATTGGCTACCTCGTAGCCTATGTAATCAGCGTAAACAGGCGCTTCCCTGCGGGAAGGCTTGTCAAACAGGGTGCAAAGCTTAATGCTTTTACAGCCTCTCTCTTTGAGCAGGTTTTTCACATAACACAAGGTGTTGCCGCTATCGATAATATCCTCCACAATCAGGACATGGCAGTCCTGGATAGGAACGGATAAATCCTTGACTATTTTAATTTGGCCGCTGGACTCGGTGCCCGCCCCATAGCTGGAGCAGATCATAAAGTCCATTTGGCAGGGCAGCTCCACATACCGCATCAGATCCGCCATAAACATAAAGCAGCCCTTTAAGATTCCCACCATCAAAAGCTTTTTGCCCTGATAGTCCTTGGTGATTTGTTCCCCCAAATTTTTGGTAATCCGATCCAGATCCTCACGGCTCAATAAGATCCGTTCTACATTTTCACACTTCATGTCCATAACTCCTCTGCCCTTTTTGAAGTCAGCCTTTCGGCTTATTGTACCACACTAAACGAAATTATTGAATAACAATTTGTGAATTTACTGGGGAATTTTTCTCTTTTTATGGGGCACGGTTCTCAGAACGCCACGGTTTGCGTGAAAATCCAGCCCTCCCGGCACGCTGACGCCCCCCTGGCCGGCCAGTATGATCCGGTCGATCTCCTCCAAATGCCGGGCCTCCGGCCTGGAAGCGCCCTGCAAAAGACGGATCGCCCGGATTCTCACCGGCTTTCTGCCCCGTGAAAGAACAGAACAGCTCCATCCGCCCTTTTCCAGCGCCGCCCGGCCCAGAAGCTCCCGGGCTTCCTCACAAAGGCAGCCGTCGTCTTCCCGCAGGCTTTGGGCCATACGGCCCACGGCCTCCTCGAAGGCTGGATTGATCTCCTTCAAGGCCGGAAGCACCTGAAGGCGCACCTTATTCCTGGAATACCTGGCTTCCAAATTGGTGCTGTCGGTGACATAAGGGATTTTATGCTCCCGGCAGTAATCCTCGATTTCCCGCCGGCTGCAGTCGATCAGAGGCCTGACGATGTTCTCCCGCACCGGCGGAATCCCGCACAGCCCCTTGAGCCCGGTTCCCCGGGTCAGGTGGAGCAGCACCGTCTCCGCCAAATCGGAAAGGGTGTGGGCCGTGGCGATCACTCCGTTTTCCCCGGCCAGCCGCCGGAAAAACTCGTAGCGTACGGCTCTGCCGCAGGCTTCCAACCCCAGCTTACGCTTCGCGGCCTCCTCCCGGACATCGATTTTCAGCACCTCCAGAGGGATGCCCTCCCTTTGACAGTACCGCCTTACGTGTTCCTCATCCCGGTCCGCCTCCGCTCCCCGCAGGCAGTGGTTTACATGGGCCGCCGTCACCTTCAGCTCCGGCCAGTCCTTTCGCCAGCTCTGCAAAACGTGAAGAAGCGCCATGGAATCGGCTCCCCCGGAAACCCCGGCCACCACGGCGGAATCGGGAGAAAGCATTTGATAGGCTTCAATGGTCTTCAAAACCTTAGTAATCACTGCGGCCGCCCTCCATAGCGGTAAAACGCATAAACTCGCCCTGCCAATGAAGCTGGACAGTCCTCGCCTCGCCGTGGCGGTTTTTCGCCACAATGCATTCGCCGCTGTTTTTATCGTCGCTGGGCGCGTCGTCGGTATTGTAGTAATCCGGGCGGTACAGGAACAAAACGATATCCGCGTCCTGCTCGATAGATCCGGAATCTCTCAGGTCGGAAAGCACCGGGCGGTGCTCCGTACGCTGCTCGCTGGCACGGGACAGCTGGGACAGGGTGATTACCGGCACGTTGATCTCCTTGGCCATAATCTTCAAATTTCGGGTAATCTCAGAAATTTCCTGCACCCGGTTGTCAATCCGCTTGGCGCCGGACATCAGCTGCAAATAGTCGATAATTACCAGATCCACGTCCTTCAGCCGGCGCAGCTTAGCTTTCATCTCCGGCACAGTGATGCCGGGGGTATCGTCAAAATAAATCTGGGTCTTCGAGAGAATGTCCCCCGCCTCGATAAGCCGGACCCATTCGTCCTCGGTGAGCTTGCCGGTCCGCAGCTTAGTGCCGCCTACCTCGCCCTCGGTGGAAAGCATACGGGAGGCCAGCTGCTCCTTGGTCATTTCCAGCGAGAAAAAGGCTACCCTCTTTTTTTCCTTCACCGCCACGTGGTTAGCGATATTCAGTGCGAAGCTGGTTTTTCCCATACCGGGACGGGCCGCCAGCAGAATCAGGTCGGAACGGTTCAGGCCGGTGATGGTTTCATCCAAATCCCGGATTCCAGTGGAAATGCTCTTAAACTGGTCGCTGTCCGGGGAATTGAGAAGGTCCAGCCGGTCAAAGGTCTCGATAATAACCTCGTTGATCCTCTGCAAGCCCTGCATATTTTTTCCCCGGCGGATATCAAAAATCCGCTGCTCCGCCGAATCCAGCAGGGTGGCCGCGTCGTCTCCTCCCTCAGAGGCTTCCTCCAGGATATCTCTGGCGGTAGTGATCAGAGTGCGGATGTCGTATTTATCCCGGACGATGCCCGCGTAGGTTTCCACATTGGAGACCGAAGGCACGATCTGAGCCAGCTGCAAAAGATAGGTTTTCCCATTCACCTGGTCAAAGGCCGGGTTCTGCTTCAGCTTGTCCAGCACGGTGACGAAATCCACCGGCTGGCCCAGGGTGAACATTTCCAGCATAGCGTCGTAAATCATTCGGTGGTTGGCCAGGTGGAAGTATTCGGCCCTCGGAAGGATCTCCGCGATTCGGTCCAAGCAGGAGGAATCCAGCAGGACCGCTCCCAAAACAGACTGCTCCGCCTCCGGGCTGTAGGGCAGGTTCAGCCCGTCGTAGCCGGAGGTCACTGAAATATCAGCCATGCGCTCTTCTCCTCTCTTTGATGGAAAAAGGACGGATATCTCCTATCCGTCCCATTCGGCCCGCGGAAGCCCTTAGGCCTCCGTCACCACCACATACACCTTGGCGCTGATGCCGGTGTAAAGCTTGACCTCGCAGCGGTAGGTGCCGAACGCCTTGATGTCCCCGTCCAGCTCGATTTTCCGCTTATCCACATCCACGCCGTACTGCTTTTTCAGCTCCTCGGCAATTTCCTTGGCGGTAACGGAGCCGAACAGCCGGCCGCCCTGGCCGGCCTTCGCGGTCATTTTGATGGTCTTTTCATCAATTTTTTTCGCCGCCTCGCTGGCGTTCGCCTTCTCCACCTCGATCCTGTGCTGCTTAGAGGCCTCGGCATTTTTCAGCTCATTCATCGCCTGGGCGTTAGCCTCCTTGGCAAGCTTTCTGGGAATCAGGTAGTTCCTGGCGTAGCCGTCAGACGCGTTGACCAGCTCGCCCTTTTTTCCGGTGCCCTTAACGTCGGCCAATAAAATCACTTTCATAATACTCACTCCTGCGCTTATAAATTTTCCTTATGTATTTGGGTTTCGTTCAAAATCTCAATCAGCCGCTCCCTTACCGCCGTGACGGTGGTATCCTTGAGTTGGGCGCCCGCCATGGTCTGATGGCCTCCTCCGCCCAGCTTTTCCATCACCACCTGGACGTTTACGGCGCCCAGGGAACGGGCGGAAATATTCACTGTGCCCGCCGACGAGTATAAGACGAAGGAAGCGTTGACCCCCTGGACTCCCAGCAGCTCATCCGCCGCCTGAGCCGACGCGATCCGGATATCCGGACAATCCTCGTCCGCCGCGGTAACGGCGCAGCTGTTATAGATTTCCGCGTTGGAAACCAGCTGGTATTTCGCCCGGTAGGTATCGATGGAGTTGGAAAACAGCCGTTTGACCTCTACCGTATCGGCGCCCTTTCTTCTCAGAAACGCCGCCGCCTCAAAGGTCCTCACACCGGTTTTGAGCACAAAATTCTTAGTATCCAGGGTAATGCCGGCAAGTAAGGCGTCAGCCTCCAGCCTGCCGATGGCGTTTTCTCCCAGATACTGAACCAGCTCCGTCACCATTTCGGACGCCGAGCTGGCGTAAGGCTCGTGGTAAAAAATAATGGCGTTCTCGATATGCTTCACCATCATGCGGTGGTGGTCGATAACCACAGTCCGCTTGCTGTATTTGTACAGATCCCGGCTTTCCACAAAGCTCTCGGAATGGGTGTCCACGATAATCAGAAGGGAACGGTCCGTAATCAGGGAAAGGGCCTCCCGGGGAGATAAAAACATTCCGGTGTTGCCCGCCTTCTCGACGGTCTCCACCAGGGCCCCCGCCAGGGTCTGCTCCCGGTTCAGCACCACATAACAGGGCTTCTCCTGCCCCTTGGTAATAGCGCTCCATAGGCCAATGGAGGCTCCCACGCTGTCAAGGTCGGAAAACTGGTGTCCCATAACGAACACGCAGTCGCTGTTTTTGATATTATCCGCCAGGGTCAGGGCGATAACTCGGGAGCGCACCTTGTCGTGACGCTCCACGCCCTTGGAAACGCCGCCGAAAAACTCGAAAGTGTTCCCGTTTTTAATCGCCACCTGGTCGCCGCCCCGGCCCAGGGCCATATCCAGGGCTTTCCGGGACCAATTCTCATCCTCAGCCAAGCTTTTGCCGCCCCGGCCCACGCCGATGGAAATCGTAGCGTACCGGTGCTCATCCAGCTTGATATTTCTGATCGCATCTAAAATGCTGAATTTTTCTTCCACAAACCGCCGCAGGTGCCGCTCCTCCATCACCATCAGGTAACGGCCGCCGCTGAGCTTTTTATAAAAGCCGCTGGTGGAGGAAACCCACTTTTGCAGAGTTTTTTCCACCATGGCCACCAGCTGGGTGCCCTGACCGTCGCTGGCGTCCTTCAGCAGCTCCTCCCGGTTATCGAACATAATGGTAGCCACCGCCGGGCGGCTGTCCAGAAATTCTCTTACGGTGTCCTTAAAGTAGGTGTCCTCAATAAAATATAAAATACAGCTGGTTCTCAGCTTCACCGCGTAAACCGTGTATTTCAGCCCGTTGTGGGTGATATTTGTGCCGTTGCCCTTCACGATGTCCTGGAGCCGGACGCCGGAGGTAAAGGCGGTGATGCTTTCCCCGACACAGTCCTTATTTTCACAGAGCATCTCCTTGAACAGGCTGTTGCCCCAAACCAGCTCGTCATATTTTCCCGTGATCGCCACTGGGAACGACAGCTTGGAAAGATAGCTTTCCTGATCCCTGTCAAAGGATTTGAACGCGCTGCGGAGCACGGTCTGAGCGTAGGAGCGGAACCGGATCACAGTGATCAGCACCACCCCGCCGGAGACTAAGGTCAGGGCGGCAAACAGATAAAACACACTGCGGCTGGCAGTAAAATAGCTGATAAATGTCATAACCACCATAGCCGCGGTGATAATCAGATAATATGGAGATGCCGCCCATACCCTTCTCTTTTTCAAAAGCGTCGCCCTCCTTTCCAGAGCGTAGTCGCCGGGGGAGAACCTGCCCGATGGCTTTTCGCCGCGCAGCGGCTTCAAAGCCACGCTGGAGGCATATTCCCCTTTCCCCGGCTTAGACCTCCATAATGATCGGCAAAATCATCGGGGTCCGCCTGGTCCGGTCATACAAAAGCTTTCCTAAATCATCTTTCACTTTATTCTTGATCACGCCCCATTCGTGGACTTTATGGTCGGCGCAGCTTTCAAAGACAGAAACAATCTGCCGCTTAATGTCATCCATCAGGGGCTCTGACTCCCGCACGTAGACAAAGCCGCGGGATACAATATCCGGGCCGGAAATCACATGGCCGTCGCTGGAATCGATGGTGGCCACCACCACGATCAGTCCGTCCTGGCCCAGATGCTTCCGATCCCGAAGCACAATGCTGCCAACGTCTCCCACGCCTAAGCCGTCCACCAGGACGCGGCCGGCGGGCACCGGCGCCAGAGGATGCATAAAGTCCTCGTTGATCTCCACCACGCCGCCGATATCCCCGATATAAATATTCTGCTTGGGAATCCCCATGCTTTCCGCCAGCTGGGCGTGCTTATGCAGGTGCTTCTGCTCGCCGTGAACCGGAATGAAATATTTCGGCTTGGTCAGGCCCTGCATGAGCTTTAATTCCTCCTGACAGGCATGGCCGGAGACGTGAACCTCATACATAGACTCGTAAACCACGTCGCAGCCCCGCTTCATCAGCTCGTTGACCACGTTGCCCACAGTCTTTTCGTTGCCGGGGATGGGCCGGGCGGATATGATAACAAAGTCGTCGGGCCCTACCTCCACCTTTCGGTGGTCGGAGGTCGCCATCCGGGCCAGGGCCGACATGGGCTCTCCCTGGCTGCCGGTGGTGATCAGCACAATCTGATCCTTGGCGTAACGGTTGATTAAATCGATATCTATGATTACGCTTTCCGGAACGTCCATATAACCAAGCTCGTTGGCGATGGACACATAATTCAGCATACTGCGGCCGGAAAACGCTACTTTTCTGCCGTGGCGCTGGGCGCAGTGGATGATCTGCTGGATCCGGTTGATATTGGAGGCGAAGGAAGCCACGATGATCCGCTTATTCTCCGCCTTTAAAAACAGGTTTTCAAAGGAATCGGCTACCTTCCGCTCGGTCATGGTGTAGCCCGGGCGCTCCGCGTTTGTGGATTCGGACAGCAGAGCCAGCACGCCCTCCTTGCCCAGCTCGGCGAACCGTCCTAAATCGATCATCTCGCCCTGAGGCGGGGTACAGTCGATCTTAAAGTCGCCGGTGTGAACCACCGTGCCCGCCGGGGAATGGATCGCCACAGCCACCGCGTCGGGAATGGAGTGATTTACGTGGATCAGCTCCACCTCCATACAGCCCAGCTTCACCCGGTCGCCGGGCCTTACAGTATTCAGCTTGGCCTTTCCAAGCAGGTTATGCTCCTTCAGCTTGCCGCTCACCAGGCCAATGGTAAGAGGGGTGCCGTAAACCGGTACGTTAAAGGTTTTCAGAAGGTAAGGGATCGCACCGATATGATCCTCATGGCCGTGGGTAATCACCAGGCCCTTAATTCTTTCCTTGTTCCGCTCCACATAGGAGAAATCCGGAATCACCAGATCCACGCCCAGCATATCTCCATCGGGGAAGGTCATGCCGCAGTCCAGCAGGAACATATCCTTGCCGCACTCAAACAGGGTAATGTTTTTCCCGATTTCGTTCAGGCCTCCGAGAAACGTCACCTTAATCGAAGGCTTAGCGGACTTTTTTTGTCCCCGCTTGGCGGTACGGGTAGTTGTTCTGCCCGCTTTTTTCGTTTCCGCCGCGGTCTTGGACGCGCCTTTCTTTTCCGGCGCCGCCTTCTCTTTTTTCCTGCCCGCTGTCTTTGGGTCTTCTTTTTTCGCTGCCGTCTTTGCCGCAGACCTTGCCGCGCCTCCGGCGGTTTTAGCGCCCGTTGATTTTCTCCTCTGCTGGGGCTCCTTGCGCGCGGTCACCTTTTCAAACAGCTTGGCCTCCGCCGCCGCGCCGCCCTCCGGCATGGAAATCGGCTCCCTCGCTGTAGACAGGGCCTGATCGGCCTGTTTGCCAATCTGGTTCCTGGCAGGCTGCCGCTTAATCCCAGTGATGGGCTTCGCCGCCCCTGGCTTTATTCTTTTTTCATTTAAACTCACAAAATAACCTCCATTAATTGTTTGAGATACGGTTTTCCTTCCGGCCGACAAACGGTGCCACAGCGCGAAAGGCCGCTCTGCTAAGTACATTTCAAATTTTATTTATGACGAAAACGATTTTACCAGCTCTTACGCCGCTCACCGGCGTTTTCTCTGAATGATACTCTAATCACCGGGAAATACTAGCGGCGAGTGACGGCAGCCGCTGTTTCCCTTTTCCGAACACAAATATTATGTTTATTGTACCCTTACTTCCCTTGACTGTCAAGCGATAGCCTCCGCCGGCATCCTGACGGATATCTCCCTGTTAGCATGGCCCATCTTGGGATTCCTTAATCAAACCGGGGCTTTCAACCCTAATTTATTCCTGTAATTCACAGAAAATTCTGAAAAACCTGGTAAAAATTTTACCGGCTCCCTATTGAAATCTATACCAAAAAGGTGTATATTAAAATCGATCACAAAACCATAACACTTTTATTAAAGAAAAAGGTGATAGCTTTGGAACGTTTTGTTTACGCAGATAACTCAGCCACTACCGCGGTATCGCAGTCCGTGATGGAAGCCATGCTTCCTTATTATAGAGAGCACTACGGCAATCCATCCAGCCTGTATTCCGTGGGTCGGGACGCGAAAAAGGCGGTGGAAACCGCCCGGGAGGACATTGCCCGCTGCTTCAACGCGGAGCCCGGCGAAATTTTCTTCACCTCCGGCGGCAGCGAGTCTGACAACTGGGCCATCAAGGGCGCCGCCCATGAGCTGGCGAAAAAGGGGAAAAAACATATCATCAGTTCCAGGTTTGAGCACCACGCGGTGCTTCACTCCCTGGATGCCTTAAAAAAGGAAGGCTTTGAAATCACCCTGTTGGAGGTCCACAGCGACGGCATCGTCCGTCCCGAGGAGCTGGAAGCGGCGATCCGGGATGACACCGCTCTGGTGACCATTATGTACGCTAACAACGAAATCGGCACTATTCAGCCCATTCCTGAGCTGGCGGCGGTGTGCAAAAAGCACAAGGTTCTGTTCCATACTGACGCGGTCCAGGCGGTAGGCAACGTGCCCATCGATGTAAAAGCCCAGGGCATTGACCTGATGTCCTTTACCGGCCATAAAATTCATGGTCCCAAAGGCTGCGGCGCCTTGTATATCCGCAGGGGCGTCCGCCTCCAGAACCTGATCGACGGCGGCGCCCAGGAAAGAAGCCGCCGGGCCGGCACGGAAAATACCGCGGGCATCGTAGGCCTGGCGGCCGCGGTAAAGGAAGCCACAAAAGACATTCCCGGCAGAGTCGCCCGGCTGACAAAGCTGCGGGACAAGCTGATTGCCGGCGCCTCCAAGATCGACCGCTCCCATTTGAACGGCCATCCCACTAAGCGCATGGCGGGCAACTTTAATATGTGCTTTGAGGGGATCGAAGGGGAATCCCTTCTGCTGAGCCTGGACCTGAAGGGCGTTTGCGGTTCCTCTGGTTCTGCCTGCACCTCCGGCTCCCTGGATCCCAGCCACGTGCTGCTGTCCCTGGGCATGCCTCACGAAATCGCCCACGGCTCTCTGCGGCTCACTCTGAGCGACGAGAACACGGAAGAAGATGTAGACTACATCTTAGAGGTTCTTCCTCCCATTGTAGAGCGCCTCAGAAGCATGTCTCCCTTGTGGGAACGGATTCAAAAAGAAAACCGTCCTCCCTTTCAGTTTCAGGACCGCTAAACCGGCTTAAGCCCTGCCCTCTGAAGGCTTAATGCATCAGAGAGCAGGCCAAAATCCGGAAGCTTTCAGCACCCGCAAAAGGGCTTTCCCATTTCAAAGGCCAAATTCCCATCGCAGAGCACCGTTTTCCGCCTCTGCCGGCCGGAGCAGGCGACGGCTTCGAAAGGTGAAAGCTCCAAGGCGTTTCCTGCGCCTTGATTATTTAGAAATTCTTCCGGCTAATCGGGCTAAAGCTAATAACGATTCATAACAATAGAAATTCCAGCATCCAGAAAGAAGGAAATATTTATGGCATACAGTGAAAAGGTAATGGATCATTTCGCCAATCCGAGAAACGTGGGAGAAATACCGGACGCCGACGGCGTCGGCGAGGTAGGCAACCCCACCTGCGGCGATATTATGAAAATGTATCTCAAAATCAAGGATGGCGTCATCACCGACGTGAAGTTCAAGACCTTCGGCTGCGGCGCCGCCATCGCCACCAGCTCTATGGCCACGGAGATGGTCAAGGGAAAAACCATTGAGGAGGCCTTGAAGCTGACCAATAAGGCGGTTATGGAAGCCCTGGACGGGCTTCCGCCGGTAAAGGTGCACTGCTCTGTCTTGGCGGAGCAGGCTATTAAAGCGGCTCTTTCCGATTACTACACCCGCATCGGGGTGGATCCCCTTCCTATCGTGGGTCCGGTAGCGGAATGCAGCCACGAGGACGGAAGCTGCTCCTGCGGGCTGTAACCGGCGCGGGCAGCAAGGCTCTCTTTGGAGCCCTTGCCGCGTCCTAGACGCACCTGATATCCGACGCGCTCTATGGCGGCTTTATATTTTCTTTATTTTTCTTTGCAAACTTATTGAAATTAAAACGGTCCCCCTTTATAATGAATCTCAAAGCCATTTTATTTGGATTTGAGATTCATTATAAAGGGGGACTTGTTTTCATGGAGAGCCGCGTTACCGATATGACCAGCGGTAAGCCATCCAAGCTGATTCTTAAATTCGCCCTCCCGCTGATGCTGGGAGGTGTTTTTCAGCATTTATACACTGTGGTTGACGCCGCCATCGTGGGACAATTCTGCGGCGTTAACTCCTTGGCGGCCTTAGGCTCTACCGACTGGCTGGTATGGTTTTGCCTCGGCTTCTGCGTGGGACTGACCCAGGGCTTTGCCATTTTAATCGCTCAGCATTTCGGCGCTAAGGAATACAGGCTGCTGAGGAAGTCTGTCGCCATGTCGATTGTTTTAGCCGCAGCCATCGCTGTGGTCATGTCGGTGCTGCTGCAGATTTTGGCGGAGCCGGTGCTGCGGCTGCTGAACACAGACCCCGCCGTCTTAGACGAGGCCTTGCTTTACCTGCGGATTTCCTACGGCGGTTTTGCGGTGGTAATGGCCTATAATCTGCTGGCCTCTGTGCTGAGAAGCCTGGGTGACGGCACCACTCCCTTGGTGGCCATGGGCGTGGCCTGCGCCGTGAATATCGGGCTTGACCTTCTGTTTGTCGCGGCCTTTCACTGGGGAATCGGCGGGGCGGCCGGCGCCACGGTAACCGCCCAGCTTGTCTCCTGCCTCTATTGTGCTTACCGTTTCCGGAAGCTCTCCTTGCTGAAATTTTCCAAAGAGGATTGGCGGCTTGACCGGCCCTTGCTGAAAAAGCTGTTTTCCCTAGGCAGCCCTCTGGCGGTGCAGAATATGGTGATCCACATCGGCGGCATGGTGCTCCAGTCTATCATTAATACCTACGGCGTCGCCTTTTTAGCAGGATTTACCGCTACCAACAAGCTTTACGGCGCCTTAGAGCTTGCCGCCATCGCCTTCGGCTATTCCATTGCTACCTATACCGGCCAAAACATGGGTGCGGAAAAAATCAAGCGGATCAAAAAGGGAATCCGCGCCGCGACGGTGCTGGCTATCGCCACCTCTCTGGCGATCACGGCCCTGGCGCTGATTTTCAGCCGGCCTTTGACCTCCCTGTTTATCAACGCCGGCAGTGAGAACGCCCAGGAAGCCTTGCAGGTAGCCATGAGCTATTTGGCCGTTTTGGCGGTTTTTCTGCCCATTCTCTACTTATTAAATATTTACCGTTCCGCCCTCCAGGGCCTTGGAGACACGATCACGCCTTTCCTTTCCGGCATGATGGAGCTGGCGATGCGCCTGGCCTGTGCCTTTACCCTTCCCATGTTTCTGGGCGGCGAAGGCCTGTTCCTCGCCGAACCTGCCGCCTGGCTCGGCGCCATCATTCTGCTGGTGCCGGTTTACTTTATCCGGGAGCGGAAATACTTAAACCTGATGGTGGACCGTTCGGCTGAAGCCGATTAAAAAATTCCAGGGATCATTTATCCCTGGAATTTTTCGTCCTGCCCTTTCCTCCGGGCAGGACGGAGGGCGTCTGTTAAAATTCTCCGAAACCACCGGGTGTTCTCCCACCTTTCCGGATATCCCGCTAAGAAATAGATAAATAGCTTGAAACTGCTTGAAGCTGTGAGGTATAATAAAGATATTATCGTCACTGGAGCCGGCAGCTTTGCCATACCCTTCCAGAGATTCGGCTCTCCGCTGAATTTCTGCGGTCCGGATGGTTTCGGTATTCTGATAAAACCTGATCAAAAGCTAGGAGGACAAATCTTTGGATCAACTGGTACAATCGATCATCGACTCCCTAAAAAACGCGGTTCCCGCGGAGCTGATTATTTTTCTGATTTCCCTGCTGCCCATTTTGGAATTAAGAGGCGGCATTTTAGCCGGCACGCTGCTGGGAGTGGACTGGCCCATCGCTTATCTTATCTGTGTGATCGGCAATCTTCTGCCCATTCCTTTTATTTTACTGTTTATCCGAAAAATCTTCGATTGGATGCGAAACACCCGATTTGTAAAGCTGGTGGACAAGCTGGAAGCTAAAGCGGAGAAAAAAAGCGCCAAGGTAACGAAATACAAAAAATTCGGATTGTTTTTGTTCGTGGCTATTCCGCTTCCCGGCACGGGAGGGTGGACAGGCGCGCTGATCGCCTCGGTGCTAAAAATGCGCTTAAAGGATTCTCTGCCCCCTATTATCGCCGGGGTTTTGGTGGCCGGCTTTGTCATGACCCTTCTTTCCTACGGAGTGCTCGGCAGCCTATTTGGTTGGGGAGGCTGATTTTTCATGGCTGATTTGGTAATCTTAGGCGGCGGAGCCTCCGGCTTAATGGCGGCGGTTTCCGCCGCCCGGTTTATTCCCGGGAAAAATATTTCCATTCTGGAGCGTGGGCCCAGGGTAGGCAAAAAGCTGCTGGTTACCGGCAACGGACGCTGCAACCTGACCAATCTGGAACTGGATTTCTCCCGTTATCACGGCGCGCCGGAAAGCTTTGTTTCCGCTGTTTTCTCTCAGCTTCCGCCCAAAGACACACTCTCCCTGTTCGGCCGTCTCGGCCTGCTGTGCCGGGAGGAAGGCCAGGGCCGCTGCTATCCTTACGGCGGCCAGGCCTCGGCGGTGCTGGACGTACTGCGCAGGTATTTAGAAGGCCGGAACGTAGAGGAACGCTGTCAAACCAGCGTAGAAACCGTCAAAAGAAAGCCTGGCGGCTACGAGCTGAAAACCAGCGGGGGAGTTGTTTTCGCCAAAAGATTGATCTTGGCCTCAGGCGGGCGGGCCATGCCCTCCTCAGGCTCCGACGGAAGCGGCCTGAAGCTGGCCGCCAGCTTGGGCTTAAAAGCCTCCGAACCGTTTCCCTCCTTAGCGCCGGTGCGGGCCGCCTCCCCTGTGCTGAAGGCGGTCAAGGGCCTGCGTTGCCGCGGAAGAGCCTCGCTGCTGGCAGATCGAAAAACAGTAAAGCAGGAAACCGGTGAGATCCAATTTACTGACCAGGGGCTTTCCGGCATTTGCATTTTGAACCTTTCCCGGCTGGTAGGAGAATTTTTTTCTCACAGAACCGTCAACAGGCACAAAACGGAGAAAGTCGAGCTCTCTCTAGATTTAGTGCCGGATTTGGACTATTCCTCGCTGCTCTCATTTTTGCAGGCGCTGATCTCCGGGCAGCCGCGCCTGCCCGTGGAGCAGCTGTTATCCGGAATCGTCAACAAGCGGGTTGGATTGGCTTTGCTCAAACAGCTCATGCCCTCCGCCCTTTCCCGCCCTTGCGGCAGCCTGTCCCCTTCAGAATTAAAAACGATCTGCCGCACCGTCAAGGATTGGCGCTTCTCTCCCACGGGAACCCTGGGCTGGCAGCAGGCTCAATCCACCGCAGGAGGGCTTCTGTCCTCTCAGTTCGAATCCGCCACCCTGGAGTCCAAGGGGCTGCCCGGGCTGTATGCCTGCGGCGAGCTTCTGGATATCGACGGAGACTGCGGCGGCTATAATTTACAATGGGCCTGGTCCTCCGGCTTTGTCGCCGGGAAAAGCGCCGCGGTCTCGCTGCTTTCTCACTCACAGCCTCCGGCAGAGGCGAATTCCTGATTTCGCCCTTTCAAAGCCTGCGCCGCCAAGCGTTTCGAGAGGCGCCGGGCCTCTCCGCTTGTACCGCCTGCTCCGCAGCCCCCAAGCCTGGAAGCCGCAGGCCCGAAACCGCCGCGCTGACGGCAGCTTCCCGACATGGCAAGATATCTGTAAGCAGCCCGCTCCGCCCGGCGCTTGAAGCGAAAGCCTGTCTGCGGGCCGCCTCCGCCGGAGCATCCGGTGATTTCTGTTACATGGAAGAGAACACCTGCCCCTCCTGCTGTGTTTTTTGCCTTCCTTCTGCAAAACGGCTTTTATACCGCGGAACTTTCATGCGCCGGCGGTTTTCTCCGGTTTTACCGCTTGTTTCTTCCGCCGCGCCGTCCGCTCTCTGCGCTTACCGTTAATTTTTGATTCCTGCCTTAAGGAGATTTTCTATGATTCGTGTTTGCGATCTTTCCATGCCTCTGGATTACACAGAAAAAGATCTCAGGGAAGCCGCGGCCAAAGCTCTGAACATACCGCTCAATGAGATCAAGGCTTTTTCTCTGGCCCGGCGGTCCATAGACGCCAGAAAAAAGGACCAAGTGCATTTTATCTGCGCCGTCAACCTATCTCTCGCCGGAGAGGAAACGGCCGTTCTAAAAAGGAGCAGGTACAAAAAGGCTTTCTTGGCGCCGCCCTATCATTACAGCCTGCCAAATGCCTTTCTCCCCGCTTTAAGGCCCATCGTAATAGGGACCGGTCCCGCCGGACTATTTGCCGGGCTGATTCTCGCTCAGGCAGGCGCCCGGCCTATTTTGATCGAACGAGGCCGGGATGTGGAGCGGCGCTCCCGGGATGTGGAGGAATTTTTTCTAACAGGAAAGCTGAATCCCCTCTCCAACGTACAATTCGGCGAGGGTGGCGCGGGCACCTTCTCCGACGGCAAGCTGAACACCGGAACCAAGGACGCTCGGGCCCGAAAGGTTCTGGAAGAGTTTGCCGCAGCCGGAGCGCCGGAGGAAATTCTCTTTCAGGCGAAGCCTCACATTGGCACCGACCGTCTGAGAACCACCGTAAAAAACCTGCGCCGGACGATCATAGCCCTTGGCGGCGAGGTTCGGTTTGAAACCCAGATGACCAGACTCCAAATTCACGGCGGTAAAATTACCGGCGTAGAGCTATTCGGAAAAAAAGGAACTGAGGTGCTGGAAACAAGCCATGTGATTTTAGCGGTCGGCCACAGCGCCAGGGATACCTTCCAGGCCTTGCTGAACCAGGGCGTCGTTATGGAACAAAAGCCCTTTTCGGTAGGCGCTAGAATCGAGCACAGCCAAAAAGCGATCGACCGGGCCCAATACGGCAGATTCGCCGGACATCCCGCTTTAGGCCCGGCAGATTATAAGCTGGCGGTGCATCTTCCCAACGGCAGAGGCGTATACACGTTCTGTATGTGTCCCGGCGGCCAGGTGGTAGCCGCGGCGTCGGAGGAAGGGCGCTTGGTCACCAACGGCATGAGCCGTTTTGCCAGAAACGGGGAAAACGCCAACAGCGCTCTGTTGGTTGGAGTTACTCCCGCGGATTTTGCAAGCGATTCTCCGCTTGCGGGAGTAGAGTACCAGCGGCGTCTGGAAGAAGCCGCCTACCGGCTGGGGGGCGGAAGCTACCGGGCCCCAGCCCAATTAGCCGGGGATTTTTTAAAAAAGCAGCCGACCTCGGCCTTTGGAAGCGTTGTTCCAAGCTATCAGCCCGGAGTAACGCCCGCTTCCTTGGATCAGTGCCTTCCTCCTGAAATTGCCGATGCCATGCGTCAGGGACTGAGGCTAATGGACGCCAAGCTTCGCGGGTTCGCCCAAGCTGACGCCGTGCTTACCGGCGTGGAAACCAGAAGCTCATCCCCTGTACGGATCCCAAGAACAGAGACTCTGGAGGCTGTGGGCCTCCAGGGCCTGTATCCTTGCGGGGAGGGCGCCGGCTATGCCGGAGGAATCGTTTCCGCCGCGGTAGACGGCATCCGATGCGCCGAGGCGGTACTCCGGCCGGTACGCTGATGCCAGCCGGCAGCAGAATCAAAGCGTTAGAGCAGGCCTTCCAAAAGTCTTTCCGCAAGCGTCCCCCAAGGCCTGACGTTCCGTCTTTTCTTTCTGGTTTTTCCTTTTCCTGTTATCCTCAAAGGCCGCGGGGCTGTGTGAAGCATTACACAGCCCCGCGGCCTATTATTTCCTTTTGGCGGCTTTCCGGTAAAAAGGAACCGCCTGACGTTCCGTTTCTTTCAGGAGACATGCGTCAGGCGGTTTCTTGCCATTATGATTTGGCTGTGCTTTATTCGGTTATAGGAGCCGGACCAGCAAAATGTGAATTTCAGTCACAAAACATTTGGTTATCCATGGGGTCACAGCCGGAAAACATAAGCATCTGCCGGATGTTCGGCAAAAGAAAAGGCTAAAACACAGGAACCGCTATGCCCGCCACGGCTTCCGCCGATCCGCTGCAGAAGGCAGGCTGCTCTGAACCGGGATTCCCTTTTGGAGAAAACCAGCTCACTCAGCTTTCCGTTGAGCGGGCAGAGAATCAAAACAGCATTCCCTCCAGATAGCGTTCCTGGAAAATAGAGCTTGCCGCTAAATCCACTGTTTCCGCTTGCCGGGCCAGCCGTGAAGAAAGCTCTATAAAATCCTGATTCAGTAAAACCATCGCGGCGCCCAGGAGCGCCCCATTGCCAATAGGCGAGGCCTTCCGCGCCAGCGCCGGCGGAATTAAGCCGATTTTTCCCGCGTTTTCAAGATTCAAATAGCTCCCAAAGCCGCCGGCGATCACCAGCCGGTCTACCTCCGCCATCGAAATTCCGGCGTTTTCGATCAAGGTCTGGATTCCCGCGCAGACAGCACTTTTAGCTAACTGCACCATGCGCACATCCCGCTGAGAAATGGATACCCGCTCTGAGATAAAAACCGGATCTTTGGTCAAACACCCGGTCTCGTCCATCAAGCCTAGCTCCAGAAACGCGGACATCGCATCGACAACGCCGCTGCCGCATACCCCCGCGGCCTTTCCACCTCCGATGACATGGGAGCAAAGCGCCCCCTCCTGAACCGCAACGCGGTCTATCGCCCCTTCTTTTCCCGCCATGCCCATCGACAGCCCGGTTCCTTCAAACGCCGGGCCGGCGGCGGTAGAACAGCAGTACAGCCGCTTCCCGCTGTATAGCGCCATCTCCCCGTTGGTGCCAATATCCGCCAGTACGGAGGTTTCCTCCTTCCGCCAGAGCCCGCTGGCAAGAAGGGCGGTAACCAGATCCGCCCCTACAAACGCAGACACGCACCGGGGAAGATATACCTTAGCTGTGGGACAAGGCAGCTCTAGGTCAACGCCTCTCCATAATTCTCCAAACAAGCGGGAAGCCTCAAAAGGCGCGTGAGAGAGGCAGTCCGGGTCTGTTTCCGTCAGCAAATACAGCATCGCGGTGTTTCCCGTAATTGCCAAAGCGTCAATTTGTTCCGGGGAAATCCCCGCTTCCCCGGATAATTCCTCCAGCAGCGCTTTCAGCGCCTTCCGGATGCATTGAGCCATTTCCACGCCCTTTCCGGCTAAAGCCCCGCCAATCCGGGAAATCACATCCGCCCCGTATCGATTTTGCGGATTGATGCCGGAAGCCTGCGCCAGCAGCCCCTTATGTCCATACAGCCGCGCGGCCAGAGTCGTGGTGCCAATGTCCACCGCCGCTCCAAAGGTATGAAACAGGGGCTTGAGTGTGAAATCAGGCATTTCTCCGCCGCCGCATATCACACTTTTCGCTTCCCCGCCTAAAAACACCCGGCAGTCTCCCTCTACGGCCGTGCAGCACGCAAGCCTGATCCCGGCCTCTAATTCCCGCCGTGACAGATGCCCGCGCTCCGTTTCAGATACCGGAGACAGGTTCCCTGAAGCCGTTACCCTGCATTTGCCGCACCTTCCCTTTCCGCCGCAGGGAAGCTCCAGTGTGTGATGGAGGCCAATCGCGTCGCTCAGCAGGGTTCCGGCCTCTACAATGTATTCTCGATCGTTAATTGTCAATAAAGCCATTCTACCATATCCTTCTATCAAACGCATACGATTTCCCGACCGCGCTGCCCGCCAGGAAATCCTTCCTGAAAAAGCGGAATTTTCTCCAGGCCCCTGGCAATCCCGGCCATAAAGTGGTATAGTTTAGGAAACGCGGCCCATTCTCAGACGGAAGCTCTCAAAATGCCGGAGGCGTCCCAGAGCGCCCGCCGGCTCCATGGCCGTCCTATCCGTCCAGTTAGATATTACCAAAACAAACGGAAAAGCACAAGCCCGTCAAAAGGCGCGCGCCTTACGGTTCCAGCCCTTGCCGCCAGGCCGCCGTCTGTGACGCAGCTGAAAGCAGAAGCCCGCGCTGCCCGCCCCCTTTCCGGAGCTGTTTTCCCGCTTCTCCTTTTGAGCGGTACGAATCAGCGGCCCGATTGGAAAATCCGCCGCGCAGGCCAGGCGCGGAATGCCGCGGGATACAGGGCGCCCGCTTAAGATAACAGGGCACTGAACCGTCTGAGAAGGCTGTTCCGCAGCGGTGGGCGGCAAACCGTACGATTCCATTTGGCTTTCCGGCAATCGTCCGAGGCTCTCGGAGTGCCGGCGGCCGACAGGAGGACCTTCTTCATGAACGAACAAAAGCTGATAGATCTGGCTCTCAGCCTGGGCGCCTATCAAGCCGCAGTGATTCCCGTGAGCCGCATCCATTTTGACAAAAGCTTTCGATCCCTATGCGAATCCAACGCCTGCGGAAATTTTGGCATGTGCTGGATGTGTCCCCCCGACGTCGGTGATATCGTCAAGCTGATCGAGGAGGCCAAGACCTTTCAAAGCGCCTTGGCATATCAAACCGTGGGAGAGCTTGCGGACGGCTATGACATCGAGGGAATGCTGGAAGCAGGTAACCGGCATAACCGGCTGGCTCAAAAAATTTCCGGCGCATTCGCCTCCCTCCCTTTCGGGAAAACCCTCCATTTGGGCGCGGGCGGGTGCCGCGTATGCCCTGTGTGCGCCAAACGCACCGGCGGGCCCTGCCGGTTTCCCGACCGGGCTATGGCTTCCCTGGAGGCTTACGGCGTGGCGGTGTCTGAGCTGGCGGAGGCCTGCGGCATGAAATATATCAACGGTCAAAGCACCGTTACGTATTTCGGCGCTTTCCTTTACCGGAAAGCCGAAGGCTGAAAAAGGAAATGAAATCCCCGGCGATGAAACCCATAATTCCGGAGAAAGTCCCAGGCGCCTATGGAAGTGTTTCCATAGGCGCCTGGGACTTTTCGATCGCTTCTAGGAACGATAAAAGATTATAGTTACATTTTTCAGGATAGGAATATAAAACAGTATCTGTCATAATAGAAATGAACCATGGAGCACGAGGATGCGGTCATGATTCATATCGTAATATTTATACGCTTCGTAAGACTAAAAAACCAAAATATCCCAATGTATAATATACTTGTATCGAAACAAATCAGGCGGGTGGAAACGTGAAAGATATCCTGAAAGAAATCACCAGGCTCCGCTTAGAACGCAACTGGACCGAGTATGAATTGGCTAAAAAATCCGGGCTGGCGCAATCGACGATCTCCTCCTGGTACCGCAAAAAACAAACGCCAAGCATACAAACATTAGATAAAATATGCAAAGGGTTCGGTATCACCTTATCCCAGTTTTTCGGAGAAGGCGACGACGCAATTTTTCTTACACCGGAACAACGAAAGCTGTTGGACAGCTGGTCCGCCCTGAACACCCAGCAAAGAAAAATCGTAACCGACCTGCTGGACAACGTATTATAACGCCGGTTGAAAATCGCCGCTGATCTTCTCGGAACGCCGGCTACGCCTCATTCTTGGAAATGGAGTCTGATAACGATTGAAATACGACAAAGCGCTGACAGCCGGGCGGCTGAAGGCTCTGCGGAAGCGGCGCGGCCTGTCCCAAAGCCAGGTGGCGGCGGCTCTAAGAATCGACCGCTCCACCTACGCCTACTATGAACTGGGCCGGACGCCCCTGCCCGCGGAAAAGCTGGTTTTTCTGGCCCTTTACTACCGTGTTTCCTCCGATTTTCTTCTGGGGCTGTCAGAGCGGGAAGCAGGCTCTCAGCGCCGCCTCACATAAAAATATTCATTTTACAGCGCTGTTGATTACGGCGCCGCTGAACGCGCCATTTTGCCAGATCCTCGGTGAAAACGGCGCGAAAAAAAGCCCGTTTCCCTTTTCAGCTCGGCTTGGGGAAACGGGCTTTTTTATTTCTGCGTTGCCATGCGGAACAGCGCCTCCAGGCAGATTTGGGCATGAAGCATGAATTTTTCGATCTCGATAAACTCATCCGCGTCGTGGAGATGGTTCTCCTCCCCGGGGAACACAGGGCCAAAGGCCACGCCCCGGTTCTGAAGAGAACGGGCGTAGGTCCCGCCTCCGGTGCCGTAAAGCCGGGCCCGCCCTCCTGTTACCGTCTCATAGGCGCCCTTCAGCATACGGATCAGAGGCGTATCCTCGGGCACGAACAGGGGCTTTTGCTCCGCCAGCACCCGGGCCTTGACGCCGTACGCCCCGGCGGCTGCCCGAAGCCTTTCAAAAATTTCCTCCCCGTCCGCCGTCACCGGATACCGGATATCCAGCACCGCCCGGCAAACGCCGTTATCCTGCTCCGCCACGCCTAAATTCACCGTCAGCGGCCCGGAAACCGCGTCCTCCCGGCGAAGCCCCAGAGAGCTTCCGTCCAGCTCCAGCCCGATTTTTTGATCGACAAAGCTCCACAGGGCGCCCAGCGCTTCTCCGCCGAAGCAGGAGGAAAAAAGCCTGACCAGCCGGGCCGCGGCGTTTCTTCCTTTCTGGGGCTCCATGGCGTGGGCGGCTCTTCCGGCACATTCCGCGGTCAAAACGCCGCCCGACCACTGGAAAGAAAATTTCCCGTCCATTTTTTTCGACAGGGCCTCCAGCGCTTCGCACTCCTCCGCCGTACACCGCGCCTCCGCCCTGGCGGAAGCCGCTACCGCGTTGCGGACCGTTCCCCCATGGAGGCTTCCCAGCCGTGAGCCGTCCGCCGGGGCGGAAAGCTCCACGTGTAAAATTCCCTTTTCCCGGTTGCATACGCCGTATTCGGCGTCCGGCGTAAAGGCAAGCTCCGGCAAAGCCTCCCGCTGAAAATACTGTTTCAGGTCGTCGGAGGCGATTTCCTCCCCAGCGCCGAAAATTGCTCTCGCCTTTCGGACGCACTTCACCCTTTCATCCTTCAGCGCCTTCAGGCAATAGAGAGCGACCACCGCCGCCCCTTTATCGTCGGCGGTTCCCCGGCCATAGAGCCTTCCGCCGCGCTTCTCCAGCACATAGGGGTCGCCCGTCCAGCCCTCTCCGGCCGGCACCACGTCCACATGGGTGACCACCGCCGCTACCGCTTCCCCCCCGCCGTATTCCGCGTGGCCCGCGTAATCGCCCACGTTTACCGTATCAAGCCCCAGCTCCCGGGCACGGTTTAAAATCCATCGGAGAGCTTCGGCCGACCGCTCTCCGAAGGGCCTGCGTGCGGCGGAGGCGTCCGCCACGGAAGGGATCGCCACCAGCGTCTTTAAATCCCGGAAAATCTGATCCTGATATTTTAAAATTTTTCTGCCGAAGAATTCTTTCATACCGCTTGCTTCCTCATATGATTAAAATTTGCAGACAATTTTCAAGTGCGTCTGCTTAGTGCACCGGCCGGTTGGCAGACGGCCTGGAGGCCGCTGAGGCCCACTGCCGCAGGGCGTGAGCGTCATACCCGTTCTTTTCTGGGTAAATGTAAATAATTTCATTTTATTATAGCAGGAATTTGCTGGAAAAACAGCAGTTTTTTGCCGCAGGGCAGAATAATTCTTGCGTCTAAAAGGGACACTTGCTATAATATAATCAGATTTTACGAGGGCGCCAGGCCCTTGAAAGTGCGGCCGGATCTCCGCTTTGCTCTGCGCCCTGCGCGGCGGGGCTGGGAGCTTTAGCGGGCTGGCGGCTCTCATCTGATCGATTTGCAGCAGAAAGCGGGGGACCTTCATGATATTGGCTTTGGATATCGGAAATACCAACATTACCATGGGCGTTTTTGACGGCAGGGATTTAAAATTCGTGTCGCGCCTGGCCACGGACCGCCAGCGTACAGAGGATCAGTACGCGGTGGAGCTGCGGGATATTGTGGATATTTACGGCGTCTCTATCGGCGAGATCGAAGGCTCCATCATCAGCTCGGTGGTACCCTCCCTGACCTCCGGAATAAAACGGGCCGTCAAGCGCCTGACCCGCACCGAGCCCTTGTGCATCGGCCCCGGTATGAAAACCGGGCTGAATATCAAGCTGAACGACCCGTCCACTCTGGGCGCCGACCTTGTGGCGGGCGCTGTGGCGGCCATCGAGCTGTTCGACTGTCCCTGCATTATTTTTGACATCGGCACCGCCACCACCATCAGCGTTTTAGATGCCGACGCCAGTATGCTGGGCGGAGTCATTATTCCCGGCCCGGGCATCGCCCTGGAGGCCCTTACCGCCCGTTCCGCCCTGCTTTCCTCCGTCAGCCTGGAGGCGCCGAAGCATGTGATCGGCTCCAATACCGCCGACTGCATGCGTTCCGGCTCCGTATACGGCACCGCCTCTATGATGGATGGAATGTGCGACCGGATCGAGGAGGAGCTGGGTAAGAAATGCTCTATTGTCGCCACCGGCGGCCTGGGAAAAGAGATCGTTCCCCACTGCCGGAGGAACATCGTCTACTGCGACAACCTTCTTTTGGAGGGGCTCAGGCTCCTGTATGAAAAGAATGCCGGCAAAGCCAGGCGGTAAGAAAAGCGCCGGCTGTGACCGGCTATATTCCCTCAATGCCGGATCCCTTCAAGTCAACCGCATATCCATAGGCGCGGCGTGCTCCTGTCTCACAGCGCGCCCGCTTTCAGGTTTTCTTTCGAATCCGTTCTCAGGGCATCTAATGTTATAAGCTTCAGAAATAGCGCCCCTTAGGGGCTTACCGGCTCTGCCGGGCTATCAATATTTGCGATGCATCCTGAAATCAGGAGCATCAGCAGGAGGTAATTGAATATGACAAAGCAACAATCTCTGACCATGGGCAAAACCCAAAGGATGGTGGGCTTGGCTATTTTCACAGCTATCATAATTGTGCTGCAGCTGGTTTCCACCTTCATCAAGTTCGGTCCCTTCTCCATCACTCTGGCGATGATTCCCATTGTTGTGGGCGCCGCTGTGTACGGTGCGGGAGCGGGCGCTTATCTGGGCGGCGTATTCAGCGTTGTGGTTCTCATCTGCTGCGTTACGGGAGCAGATCCCGGCGGCGCGGTCGTCTGGAACGCAAACCCATTTCTGTGCATCGTGGTCTGCATGGCCAAGGGCATAGCCGCCGGCCTCGCGGCCGGACTGGTTTACCGCCTCATCGCTCCCAAAAGCGTGCTGGGAGGCACCGTCGCAGCGGCTGTTCTAAGCCCCATAGTAAATACGGGTATTTTTTATCTGGGGCTGGCGCTGTTCTTCCGCCCTGTGCTTCTCTCCTGGACCGGCGAAACCGACGTGCTTTACAATATCATCGTCGGCCTACTGGGAGTCAATTTCTTAGTAGAGCTTGGCGTTAATGTGGTGCTCAGCCCTATTGTTGTCCGGATCCTCAAGGCGGTCAAGGCCGCTTAATATACCCATTGACATTCATGAATTGAATGCCAACCGCCCCTTGTTTCAAGCGTTTCGGCGCCGTCAAGCTTTCTTGGCGGCGCTTTTTATTTTTCTTTCCTCCGACTGACAAAATCCGTTTTGAACAGGCGGACATAAAACGCGTACTTTTCTATTCAATCGTTTTGCTGAAGAAAAGAGTATGTAGGAGAATAGAGCCCCTGGACCCTTTCAGGTTCTGAAGAATACAGCTCGTCCATCAGTCTCATGGGCTGATTTTCACAACAGTCCCGCTCTATTGGACCGTTTAGCCCCCTTTTTCAAATTTGTCTGCATTCCTCATAATCATAATTGATCACAACTAATTATTAAACCCCCATTGGATTTTCTTTTTGTCAAAATCTCTGTAATATCTGGACGAATATTAAAATGAAAGCTATAATAAAGCCAAAAGAGCGTCCACTCTTTTTAATCAAAATCAAAGAGGTGCTTTTTATGACTGAAATGGAGATTAAGGAACAAATTTGCGACGTATGCCATAAAATGTGGCAGCTCGGCTGGGTAGCGGCAAATGATGGAAATGTTTCTGTAAAGCTTCCCGACGGCAATTTTATCTGCACTCCCACCGGCATCAGCAAAAGCTTCATCACCCCGGAAAAGCTGGTAAAAATCAACGCTCAAGGCGAGATTTTGGAAGCCAACGACGGCTATCGGCCCTCCTCGGAAATGAAAATGCACATGCGCTGTTATGAGCTGCGGGATGACGTAGGCGCGGTGGTTCACGCTCATCCCCCGGCAGCCACCGGTTTTGCCGTAGCTCATCTGCCTATGGACCGTTACATTATGATTGAAGCGGTTATTTCTTTGGGCAGCGTGCCGCTCACTCCCTTCGGCGTCCCCTCCACCAAGGAAGTTCCTGACGCTATCGCCCCTTATCTGCCCGACCATGACGCTATGCTTCTGGAAAATCACGGAGCGGTTACTGTGGGCGCAGACTTATGCACTGCCTATTACCGTATGGAAACCTTGGAGCTGTGGGCTAAAATCGAACTGAACGCCCGTCTGCTGGGAGGGGAAAAAGAAATCTCCGAAAAGAATATCGGCCGCTTGCTGGAGCTTCGGAAATCCGCCAAGGTGACGGGCCGCCACCCGGGCTACCGCCATTATCGTAAAAACAAATAAATTATTTTTCAGGAAAGGACGGTGCGGCGGCCTCTGGGAAATTCCCGGATGGACGCGATGAAAATGGCACAGAAAAAACAAGTCCTGGCATTCGACTTCGGCGCGTCCAGCGGCAGAGCAATGCTGGGTTCCTTTGACGGGAACACGATTTCCTATCAGGAGATCCACCGTTTTTCCAATGATCCGGTCAGTATCGGCGGCACCCTCTATTGGGATGTTCTGCGCCAATTTTATGAGATCAAACAGGGAATCGTCAAGGCCAAACAGTTTGGCCCCATCGACAGTATTGCCATCGACACCTGGGGCGTGGATTTCGGGTTGATCGCCAAGGACGGCACCCTATTGGAAAATCCGGTCCACTACCGTGACCTGCGAACCACGGGCCTGGTGGAAAAAAGCTTTTCGAAAATTCCCAAGGAGGAATTTTACCATTTGACCGGCAACCAGTTTATGGAGCTGAACACCGTGTTTCAGTTGTATTCCCTGGCTCTGAACCGGCCGTATCAGCTTGAACGGGCGGACTGCCTATTGCTGATGCCCGATCTTTTCAATTATATGCTGACCGGGGTCAAGGCCTCGGAGTACACTAACTGCACCACCACCCAGCTTTTGGACGCGGCGAAGGGGACCTGGTCCCAGCGGGTTACGGAGGCCTTGGGGATTCCCTCCCGGCTGTTCACCTCTATCGTCCAGCCAGGCACGGTCATCGGGCGGCTGAATCCCGAAACCTGCGATGAGCTGGGAGTGGATCCCATTAAGGTGGTGTCAGTGGCAAGCCACGATACCGCCAGCGCGGTAGCCGCGGTGCCGGCTGAAGAGAAGGATTTTATCTTCAACAGCTGCGGCACCTGGTCAATTTTCGGCACTGTGGTAGACAGTCCTGTCCTGAACGAGAAGGCAGTACGGTACAATCTGGCCAACGAGGGCGCCGCCGAGGGAAAAACCTCCCTGATTCGGAATATCCTGGGCCTTTGGATGATCCAGGAGAGCCGCCGTCAGTACCAGCGGGAGGGCTTTGACTACAGCTATGGCGACCTGGAACGGTTGGCGCTGCGTGAAAAGCCCTTTGCCTGCTTTATCGATCCGGACGATCCTATGTTTGTTCCTCCGGGCAATCTTCCCCGCAGAGTGCGGGAATTTTGTGAAAAAACCAGTCAGCCGGTCCCCGAAACCGTAGGCCAGGTGATGCGGTGCATCTATGAAAGCCTGGCAATGAAATACCGCTATACCTACGAGCAGCTGAAGGACTGCACCGGCAAGGATTACCGCGCCATCCATATGATTGGCGGCGGCACCAAGGACAGCCTGCTCTGTCAAATGACTGCCAACGCCTGCGGCTGTACTGTAACCGCCGGCCCCATCGAAGCCACGGTTCTAGGCAATATCGCCATGCAGCTGATTGCTAACGGGCAGATCCGAGATGTGGACGAGGCAAGGCAGATTATTGCCCGCTCGGAAAAAGTGTTGAATTATCAGCCCACAGAGGCAGGCGCCTATCGTACGGCCTATGAAATTTATTTAAAAGCGTTAAAGCTTTCCTGATTTTCCAGATCCGTTAAGCGCGGAGTAAGATCTCCGGCGCCGCAAAGCTGTAAGCCTGGGGTCTGCCCTTCAACGGTTTTCAAATTTTGACGGGCTGCTTGCTGAAAATTTCAGAATTGCAGACGTTATGGCAAGGTTGTTGGCGATAAAACAGCCGGCATGACAGTTTTACTTTCTGCCAGTCTTGTCCACCGTCCCACGGCTGTTTTCCCACATTCACCCGTAAAAAAAGCCTCCGAAGGCGGCACAATGCCGCCTTCGGAGGCTTTTTTGTCAGCTTTAGCGCAAAGAGACCCTCTGGCTTATCATCAAGGACCAGGCCTTCGTTTCATGGAGGCAGACTGGCCGCAGCCCTCCGCCGTTCCCGGCGCGGTAAGCCTGGAGGTTTTCTGACCGGCCGCAGGAAAAGGCCGCGGACTTAAAAGGGAAAATTTCTTTTCCCAGAAAACACATTCAGATCTTTTGAAGCTTCCACTTTCCCCGTACGAACCGGCCCACAAAGCAAATCGACCTGCACACCCAGTCGATAATCATGGCGATCCACACGCCGATGGCGCCCATTTGGAACCAAATTCCCAGTACATAGCTGAACAGGATTCGGAACAACAGCATAGACACAATTGAAACGATCATAGTAAAACGGACGTCATTGCTCGCCCGCAGGGCGTTGGGCAAGGTGAACGCGGCAGGCCACAGCAGCATGGCACAGCCGTTATGAAGCACAATCAAAACGGTGGAAAGCCAGATGGTCTCCTCCGAAAGGTTGTAAAGCTTTAGGGATAGGGGAAGGGTTGCCAGAATCAGGGTATTCCATCCGATGACGGAAAGATAAGCGATTTTCATCAGCTTTTTTGTATAATAGGAAGCCTGGCCGTAATCCCGGGCGCCCACGCACTGGCCAATTACGGTAATCATGGCGAGATTCATGGCGTTGCCTGGAATGCATCCCATACCGTCCAGGTTATTTGCCACCGCGTTGGCGGCGATCTGGACGGTTCCGAACCCGGAAATGATGCTGACCACCAAAACTCTGCCCAGCTGAAAAAAGCTGTTTTCCAAGCCATTGGGAATCCCAATATGTAAAATCTTCTTGATAACCGGGAAATCCGGCTTGAGATATTCCCATTTTAAGCTGATAAAAACCTGATGCCCCGGATTGCTCAGCAGTACCACCATGATGGCGCAGGCCGCCACTCTGGAAATCAGGGAGGCCGTAGCCACGCCAGCTACACCCATTTGGAAGGTAAAAATAAAAAACGCGTTGCCAGCCACATTGATCACATTCATTGCTAAGGAAACCAGCATAGACACCTTGGAGTTTCCCATGGCCCGAAACAGGGCGGCACAGGAATTATAAACCGCTAAAAACGGATAAGACAGCGCTGAAATCCAAAGATAGGTGATACAGGCCGACATGACATCATCCTCGATAGCCCCAAAAAACAGGCGGAGCAGAGGCCTCTGAAACAGCAGCGTCAGCCCCATGATAAAAATGGAAATAACGATGGTCACCACCATAAGCTGGTCCGCTGATTCGCAGGCCTTTTTCCGGTTCCGCGCCCCCAGATACTGAGCGGTCACCACCGCGCCGCCGGTGGCCAGCGCCGCGAAAATATTGATCAGCAGAACGTTAATCATATCCACCAGAGAAACGCCGGAAACCGCCGCTTCTCCCGCATAGGATACCATCATAACGTCCGCCATGCCTACCGTCAGGGCTAAGGCCTGCTCGATCACCAAGGGAAAAATCAATCGTTTTAAATCCGCGTTAGAAAACATTGCTGCGCTTTCATCTCTATTTCTTTCGTATGATTTATTGCTTTTTCCAGCTGCCGCCATAAAAATCCCGCCTTATTTTCCGCGCAAAGCCGGCACCCCTTTTCAGAGCTGGCTTTGTCCTGGCTCCGTGCGGAATACTTCTGATTTTATCAAAGCCTCTCATATGCCTCAGCCCAAAGCCCAGGGCCCGCCCGGTTCCAATGCGCCGCGCAGTCGATCCCCTTCCCGCCGGCGGACGGCTCCGTCTCCGGCCGCCTTAATCATTGGGCCGCAGATAAAACCGCCCTGTTACCTGCTCTGTCTTTACCACATTGATAAACGCCTTAGGATCAATCTCCCGTATTTTAGAGACAATTCTCCGCTTTTCCTGCCTGGAAACCACGCTGTACAGCAGCTTCCTCTCCTTGCCCTCATAGCAGCCCACCCCCTGAAACAGCGTGGCATCGTGATGAGTGACCTCTTTGATCTGTTCGTAAACCCGCTGAGGCGCCTCCGTTATAATCAGCAAGGTCAGCTTTTGATAACGGCTGTACAGCCCGTTGAGAATCTGGGTCGACGCGAACTGAAAAATGATGGAATACAGCGCCTGCTCCCAGCTGAACAAAAAGCCGGCCGCCGCCAGCATCAGCACATTGCCCGCCAGAATGTAGTTCCAGGTTTCTTTTCCCTTGCGCTCGGAAAAGAAAATCGCGATAAAATCCGTACCGCCGCTGGTAGCGCCGGCAAACAGGCACAGACTGACGGCAAACCCGTTGATCAGTCCGCCGAACACACAGATCAAAAGGATGTCCGAGGTAATCGGGTATCCTGGAAGAATGTCTGTCAAAATACTGGTAAGAACGATAGCCACACAGGAATACAGGGTGAATTTCTTCCCGATAAACCGAAAGCTGATCATAATCGGCGCCAGGTTCAACAGCAGATTAACGGCGGAATACGGCACAGAAAAGTGAAAAAATTTATCCGCCGCTTGCTGGATCAGCAGAGTCAGGCCCGTAAATCCGCCGGGGAACAGTCCCCCTGCCCGGACAAAGCTTTTGATATTCATGGCCATCACGCAAGAGGCGGCCACCACCAGCACCAGCCTTTTCACGTCCCGTTTCCAACCGTTTTGCTCCATAACGCCTCCTGTTCTTCTTACCATGCCAGCAAGAGCTTCCGCAGGGCCGAAACAGAAGCCACGATCCGGTCCGCGCCGGCTTCTTCCAATTCTCCTTCTTCCGCATAGCCAAACGCCACTCCTACGGAAGCAATGCCGTTTTTCTTAGCGCCAACGATATCATGCTTCCGGTCTCCAATCATGGCCGTCAAAGGCTTATCCGCCTCTTCCAGAGCCAGCCGGGCGAACACCTCCCGGATGACCTCCGCCTTGTCCATGCGGGTGCCGTCCAGCTCGCTGCCTACGATTTCCTGAAAATATTCGGAAAGCCCAAAATGCCCCAAAATTTCCTTCGCGAACACCTCAGGCTTGGAGGTAGCCACCGCCAGCACCCTGCCAGCATCTCTCAGCGTCCAGAGAAGCTTTTCCACACCGGGATAAACCTTATTTTCAAACATACCCTTTTCCCGAAACCTCTCCCGGTATTTTTCCACCGCCAGCAGCGCTTCCTCCCGGGAAAGCCCCCCGTAGGTTTCAAAGGATTCCGGCAGCGGAGGCCCGATATAGCAGTAAAGCTCCTCCGGCCTGCGTTCCGCCTGCCCGAAATAGGATAAGGCGTATTGGACGCACTTGGTAATCCCCTCCGCCGGGTCGGTAAGGGTTCCATCCAGATCAAACAACAAATACCGATGCAACGGGCCACATCCTCTCTTTTCATAAAAGCCCGCTCCCTCTGCGCCACAGAGAGGAACGGGCCCTCCTTATTTCCTTTTCGCCTTCACAGGAAACCGAAGCCTTTGGGAGCCCCCTGTTCTCCTGACGCCGTCGGGCAGCTCTCTGCGAGCCCTTTTCTTAAGCTTTATTATATCCCATTCCCGCTGGAAAAACAATCCGCTGGGAACCAGAAATTATTTTCTTTCTCTCCCTTGCACAACCGCCGTTTCTCCCGGCGGAAAAATTGACAAACCGCGGATTTCCTGATATATTTTTTTAGTAGTGTAAAAAATGAGGGAGCCTTCGGAACCGTCGGCTTTTCCTCTCTGTCAGGACGTTTCTTTGTTGAAAGGCGCCCTCAATACAAAGCAAAAATCACTTAGGAGGATCCAAAATGAAACTAGCGTTTTCAACCTTGGGCTGTCCGGAATTCGGCTGGTCCGACGTATATTCCATGGCCAAGGATCTAGGCTTCCAGGGCATTGAGGTCCGCGGGCTGGGCGACGAGCTGTTCGACGGCAAAACCAAGCCCTTTCAGCAGGAGAACCTGCCCAAAACCTTGGCTCAGCTGAAAAAAATCCGCATGAACATATCCTGCATTTCTTCCGGCGCCTGCCTGAAATTCCCGGAAAAGGCGGAGGAAACCCGCCGGGAACTGCTGCGCTCCATCGACGTGGCCTCCCAGCTGGAGGCTCCCTTTGTCCGTATTCTGGGCGATTTGAGCCCCGCTCCCGATGGAGAGGTAGACGACGCGGTCGTTTTAAAGGCCCTCAGGGCTTTGATCCCCTATGCGGAGGAGAAGGGCGTCACCCTGCTGGTGGAAACCAACGGCGTATATGCCGACACCTCCCGGCTGGCCGGCCTTTTAAACCAGATTGAAAGCGACAGCATCGGTGCTTTGTGGGATATGCATCATCCCTACCGCTACGGAAACGAAACGCCCGAGCAGACGGTGCAGAACCTGGGAGCGTATATTAAATACACCCACATCAAGGATTCCGTCATGGAAAACGGCAGGGTAGCCTACAAAATGATGGGCGAGGGAGACCTGCCGGTAGACGCCATCATGCGGGCTCTGCGCTCCATCAATTACGAGGGCTATATTTCCCTGGAGTGGCTGAAAAGCTATATGCCGGAGCTGAATGACGCCGGCGTTGTGTTCCCCCAGTTCACCCACTTCATGTCTCAGTATCTGGGCGGCGCCGATGAATCCCGCCGTCTTTACGACGATAACCGGAAAACCGGCAAATACGTTTGGCCTAAGGAGCATTTAATCGATCTGACTTTTCCTCAGGTGCTTGACCGCATGGTGGAGGAGTTTCCGGATCAATACGCTTTCCGGTACACCACTCTGGATTACACCCGTACATACGCCGAGTTCCGGGACGATGTGGACACCTTTGCCCGGGCCCTGATCGCTATGGGCGTGCGCCCCGGCGACCACGTGGCTATTTGGGCCACCAATGTGCCCCAGTGGTATATTACCTTCTGGGCCACTACCAAGATCGGCGCAGTGCTGGTAACCGTCAACACCGCCTACAAAATCCACGAGGCCGAATATTTGCTCCGCCAGTCTGACACTCATACTCTGGTAATGATCGACGGCTTCAAGGATTCCGACTATGTATCCATCATCAAGGAGCTTTGCCCGGAGCTGAAGACTACGGAAAAGGGCAAGCCTCTCCACTGCAAGCGGCTGCCGTTTTTGCGGAATATCGTCACGGTGGATTCAGCGCAGGAGGGCTGCTACACCTGGCAGGAGGCCATGGACCTTTCCGCCCAGGTTCCCGTGGAGGAGGTCTACCGCCGTGCCGCCGCCATCAATAAGCACGACGTCTGCAATATGCAGTATACCTCCGGCACTACCGGCTTCCCAAAAGGAGTCATGCTGACCCATTACAATGTGGTCAACAACGGCAAGGCCATCGGCGACTGTATGGATCTTTCCACCGCCGACCGGATGATGATCCAGGTGCCGATGTTCCACTGCTTCGGCATGGTGCTGGCTATGACCGCCTCTATGACCCATGGGGTTACTATGAGTCCTATTCCGGCGTTTTCTCCTAAAAAAGGCCTGGCCTGCATTAATCAGGAAAAGATTACCGCCTTTCACGGCGTGCCCACCATGTTTATCGCCATGCTGGGCCATGAGGATTTTGAAAAAACTGATTTCAGCCACATGCGGACCGGCATCATGGCGGGCAGCCCCTGCCCCATCAAGGTCATGCAGGATGTCATCGATAAAATGCACATGACGGAAATCTGCATCACCTACGGCCAGACAGAGGCTTCTCCCGGCTGCACCATGAGCAAGACCACCGACTCCTTGGAAGCCCGGGTGAACACCGTAGGCGCCGCCATGTTCGGGGTGGAATGTAAAATCGTGGACCCCGAGACCAATGAGGATCTTCCGGATAATGTGGACGGTGAGTTTGTCGCCAAGGGCTACAATATCATGAAGGGCTACTACAAAATGCCGGAGGCCACCGCCGCGGCCATCGATGAAAACGGCTGGCTTCACACCGGCGATCTGGCCCGCAGGGACGAAAACGGCTATTATAAAATTACAGGCCGCATCAAGGATATGATTATCCGGGGCGGAGAGAATATCTACCCCAAGGAAATCGAGGATTTCATTTACACCCATCCCAAGGTGTCCGACGTACAGGTTATTGGAGTGCCGGATAAGCAGTACGGCGAGGAAATCATGGCCTGCGTGGTGCTCAAGCCCGGCGAAGCCATGACAGAGGATGAGCTTAAGGATTATGTCGCCTCTCATATGGCTAAGCACAAGGTTCCCCGCTATGTGGACTTTGTGGACAGCTTCCCCATGAACGCCGCCGGAAAAATCCTTAAATACAAGATGCGGGAGCAGGCAGTGGAAAAGCTGAACCTCCAGTCTGCCAACAGCATCGAAACCGCTTAATCTTCCCGGCCCCCGGAAAACCGGGGGCTGTTTTCTCAAGCAGCGCGCCATCGTGTTTGCCGTGCCGATACAACAAAACCCGGCCATCGTGAAAGCTGTAACATGCCCGCCTTCCTATGCTTGTCTTTTTCCGGGAAGCGCTGAGGCTATAGATTAAATTTCCCGGCACCGCCGGGTATCTCAGAGAGGAGCCTATGAAAGAAAATAAAAAGCGCCCGCCTTCTTCCGGCGCCCACCGGCGGCGGAAGGGCAACCGTCAAAATCAGATGCATTCTTCCCATCAGCAGTCTCAGCCTTTTCAGCAGAATGGAGCCCATCAAACCTCCTTCCCAGCAAAGAAGCCCTCTCCCCTACAGCAAAACCAGCCGGATTTCGATCACCAAGACGCGCGCCGCGGCTTTTCTCCCCAGGATCAGGCTGTCCCGCAAAGCCCCTCCGGTTCTTCCGTTCCTCAGCGGCGTCCGGAGCCTGCCTGTCCGGTTTTTCGGAAATGCGGCGGCTGCCAGCTCCAAAACATGGATTACGCCAGGCAGCTGCAATTCAAGCAGCGCAGGGTGGAAGGACTGCTAAAGCAGTTCCACTCAGTAGAGCCTATCATCGGTATGGAAATCCCTTATCACTACCGCAACAAGGTTTCCGCCGCCTTTGCGCTGGCACGAAATCAGCAGATCATTTCCGGGGTGTATCAGGACAGCACCCATCGAATCGTACCGGTAGATCACTGCCTGATCGAGGATCCGAAAGCGGATGAGATCATTTGCTCCATCCGAAGACTGATGAAAAGCTTCAAGCTGCTTCCCTATGATGAGGTGACCCAAAAGGGCTTCCTCCGCCACGTTTTGATAAAGCGGGGCTTTGCCACCAATCAGATCATGGTAGTGCTTGTGACATCCACGCCGGTGTTTCCCGCGAAAAAGCGGTTTACCGAGGCCCTCTTAAAACTCCATCCGGAAATCACCACCATTTTAATGAATCTCAATGACCGGTATACAAGCATGGTGCTGGGGGAACAGGAAAAGGTGCTTTACGGTCCTGGAAAAATTCAGGATATTCTCTGCGGCTGCCGATTCCAAATTTCCGCCAAGTCGTTTTACCAGATTAATCCTGCGCAAACAGAGGCCTTATACCTCAAGGCTATGGAATACGCCGGTCTGACCGGCTCGGAAACCGTTATTGACGCTTACTGCGGTATCGGCACCATCGGTCTGGTAGCCGCCAAGCGGGGAGCGAAAAAGGTTGTGGGCGTGGAATTGAATCGTGACGCCGTAAAAGACGCCATTGAGAACGCGAAGCTGAACAAGCTCTCCAACGCCTGGTTCTGCGCCGGAGACGCCGGAGAATTCATGCTGGAGATGTCTCTGGAAAAAGAGCCGGCCGACGTAGTCTTTATGGATCCTCCCAGGGCCGGCAGCGATCGAACCTTTCTGTCCTCACTGATTGCCCTTTCCCCCCAAAAAGTGGTTTACATTTCCTGTAATCCGGAAACCCAGCAGCGCGACCTGCGCTATCTCACCTCTAAAGGACCTTACCGGGTTACACGGATTCAGCCGGTCGATATGTTTCCACATACAAACCATGTGGAGACGGTTGTTTTGCTTTCCAAGGGAGAAATCGACTCGAAAAAAGTGCGGGTGGAGTTCTCGCTGGAGGATATGGATATGTCCGGGTTCCAGAAGGGCGCCACATATGAGCAGATCAAGACGTATGTGCTGGAGCATAGCGGCTTGAAGGTATCTTCTCTGTACATCTCCCAGGTCAAGCGGAAGTGCGGTCTGGATGTAGGACAGAATTATAACCTGTCAAAGAAGGAAGATGCTAAAGTACCGCAGTGTCCGCCGGAAAAAGAGCGGGCAATCAGGGATGCACTGAAATTTTTCCATCTCATATAGAAAGTTAAAAGCTGTACCGTAGAATTAGAGATTTCACGGTACAGCTTTTATTTTTGGCGTTGTTAGACTTTTTGCTGCTTTTTCTTTGCCGAAGGGATAATCTCTTCATGGAAAAAGTAGTTAACCACGATGGGCGGATCGTTGAACGGGCGTTTGATGGAATCATCATCACGGACATACAGCAACTCTTCTTCCTGACAGAACTGCCGCATCTGCGCATCCAGCATTGACCAGTAGCTGCGGTCTTTTTTGTTATAAATGGCATCGTACAGCGGCAGCAGGTCTGGATGTTTGTCCGTGATATAGTCAAAAATCGTTTTCTTATAACCGCCCCGCAGGTTCAGGTTTTCCAGCCAGACCAAATTACACTGATCCTTCGCCCGGCGGATGATGGCGGGCAGGTCGGTGATGCCGGGGAAAATCGGCGAGATAAAGCAGGTGGTGCGCACACCGGCGTCATGGAAGGCTTTCATGGCGGCCAGCCGCCGCTCAATGCTCACTGCATTGTCCATATCAGTGCGGAAATCTTCGTCCAGTGTGTTGATCGACCAAGATACCCGAGCGTTGGGGAATGTCTTGATGAGGTCGAGGTCACGCAACACCAGATCGGATTTGGTAGCAATGCTGAGGCTGCATCCGGTGCCCTGCATCTGTTCCAGCAGAGCGCGTGTCCGGCAGGCGGTTTCTTCCAACGGCTGGTATGGATCGCAGACCGAGCCGATGAACAGTTCCTTCCCGGCATATTTCTCCGGGTGCTTTATTTCCGGCCAGTGTTTAATATCTACAAAAGTTCCCCATGGTTCCGGGTGGTTCGTAAAACGCTTCATAAAGGAAGCGTAACAGTATTTACAACCATGTTCACAGCCCGTGTAGGGATTGACGGAATAATCTGCTACCGGCAGATTGGATTTGGTGAGGACGCTTTTTACTTCAATATTGTGGATCGTTGGTTCCATTGTAGGTATACTCCTTTTGATTTTGCTCATTTTCATGGGGCAGTTCCATCATATCCTTCATATCAGAAAAACCTATTCTTTGATACAGCGGCCTGCCCGCTTCTGAGGTTTCCAGGTATATTTTTGAAATATGGTGTTCGCGAGCCTGTTCTACAAGCCATCTGACAAGCCTGCTGGCTATGCCATGCCCACGAAATTGAGGTCTGACATAGACATTCATCAGGTAAGCGCATTTACCGGAAGGGTTATCCGGCGAGGGCATCTCGTGATAGAGGCACATCCCGCCGCAGCCGACGATTTCTTCCCCTATATAGACGAAGCAGGCGATATGCCCGCCCTGCGGCAATTCTTTCTGATAGTAGCGGCGGTTTTCGGCTTCCAGCTCCGCCAATGGCTGATCTGCCGGGATGGAGAATACTTCGTGCAGTACCTCCATCCGCCAGCGCATCAGCAGGTCAAGGTCTTGGAGTTCTGCTTTCCGAATTACAACGTCCATTACATCACCCCTGCTTTCATTACCACAGGCAGACGGGAAACATCGGGCTTTCCGTTGACATTGAGCGGAATCTGCTTCATTTTTACAAAAAATTCGGGGATCATAAAGGCAGTCAGATGATCTTCCAGTTCTTTCCGCACTTTGGAAATCTTCAGCTGGTCATCTGCGGGAACCACATAGGCGGTCATGTAAGAAAGCCCATCTTCATCGGTAAATGCTCTGACAACAGCCTGCTGGACATTTTGGCACTGGTAGAGGCGGGATTCTACTTCTGCGACTTCTACCCGCTTGCCATAAATCATAATCTGGTTATCTTTGCGGTGCAGGAATGCAATATTCCCGTCCGGCAGGATATAGCCCAGGTCACCGCTGCGGTACATGACGCTGCCATCCGGCTGCTGCTCGAAAACCTTGTTTTCTTCCGCATGGTCGCCAATATATCCCAAAGAGACGCCATCCCCATAAATACAGATTTCACCGGTTTGGCCTTTTGGCACTTCGTTCCCGCTCTGATCGAGAATCCGGATCTGCGCACCCAGTACAGGATGCCCGATAGGGTAAGTGCCATCTTCCAAAACCGTACCGCCGTTGCAGCGGTAGTAGGAGGCGCAGACCGTCGTCTCAGAAGGGCCGTAGGTGTTATAAACTTCCGCTTTGTCCAGCAAATGATCCACATAGACGCCCCGCAGTACATCGCCGCCGCTGATGAGCAGGCGCAGGGAGGACGGGATTTGCCGCAGATGGTTCATCTCTGCCAGCAGATAAGGGAACCCGCTGAGCATGGTCACATGGCGGCGCTCCACGAAATTCATCAGCGTATGAATATCCGTTTTGTCCTCATCCGCCGGAATTGCCAGCGCCGCGCCGTTTAGAAGACTGGCAAACACTTCTTCCACGAAGATGTCAAAGGAGCAGACCGAATATTGCAGCATGATGTCACCGGGGCCGGGATGAAATTCATTAGCGAATGCCCGGACATAATGGCAGACATTCCGGTTGGTCACGCAGACACCCTTGGGACGTCCGGTAGTACCGGATGTATAAAGCACATAAGCAGGGCGTTCCGGATCGGAGATTGCGTTCCGTTTCCAGGAAGGCGTTTCAACGCCGCAGATTTCACAGTCCGTATAGCGAATGGGAAAACCGCCCAGCTTATCTATAAAAGGCTGCTCCGTCAGCACAAAGTCAACTGCGGCTTCCTCCATCATATCGTGGATGCGCCCTGTGGGGAAATCCGGCTCTGCCGGGATATAACGTCCGCCGCATTTGAGCACCGCCAGAATGGAGGCAATCATTTCGGCCCGATGCCGCATTACGATGCCGATACTGTGAATTTCTGCCGGGAAGCTGCACGCAATCATATCCACCATGTTGGAGAGTTCACCAAAAGTCATGGTGCGGCTGTTTTCAATGATGGCAGGTTCTTGTCCATGCTCTTTTACTACTTCTTGAAAAAGCGAATAAATCGTATCCATTTTTAATTCTCCTCATCGTTTGTTCTGTTTAATATCCATTGAAGTCCTGCCGCTGTCCGCGGCACGCCGTCTTTGAAGTGGTTGCCGGGATTTAACTGGAAGGTCGTGTCAATTCCCTGCCCATGATAGAACGCCTCAATGGTCTCGGTGTTCTGCTGGACACATTTCAGGAATTTGTTCCGGGTATGACATTCCCGGTCACCCAGCGAAAAGTACATACAGTCCGGCTTTTTCAAAGGCGTGTGGGAAGCGATGTAATCTTTGATTCCCGGAAACCACAGGGAACCGGACATACTGGCAACCCGTGAAAAAATGTCTGTCTGATAAATCGAATAAACCGCAAACAGTCCGGCCAGTGAATATCCCGCGATCCCCCGCCAGGAAGGGATACCCGGCAATGCTTTTTCCGCCTCCGGCAGAATTTGATTGAGCAGAAGTTTCAAATAATCATCGGATCCTCCGGTGCAGGGTGTGTCTTTTTCGGATATGGGCGGAATGTCCCAGGGAGCCATATCGTGATCCCATTCCAGATTGCTGACTGCAACCAGTGAAAAATCCGGGCAGCCGGTTTCCTGTAAATGCTTAAAAACCTGTTTCCCTTCGCGGCCGTAGGTATTCAGATAAATCACCGGCCTGTCTGGTGCTGCACTTGCAAACACATCTACTCTTTTTTGTTCTATGTTGAAGGAAGTCATCTTGCTGCCTCCTCTCTTGACGATTCCTTGTATAAATATTATACTGTATCTGAAAACGGAATCAAGTACGCAGAAAGTTCGTACATAGTATCAAACTACTGACTAAGGCTAAAAACAGGAGGAATGGATATGGATCATGTGATGACATATGAGGAATATTTGCGGGATGTCAAAAAAGGAATTGTGACCGATCTGGGCAACTGCCCGGTCACGCCGCTGCTTCTGATGCTTCAGGGAAAGTGGAAAACACAGATTCTCTACGAGCTGTGCATTCACGATACCGTCCGCTTTGGTACTCTGAAAAAGGAGTTGCCTGGTATCACCAACACCATGCTGACCAACTCCTTACGGGAACTGGAACGGGATGGGTTTATCAATCGGGTGCAGTTCAATGAGATCCCGCCCCATGTGGAGTATTCCTTTACGGAGCGGGGACGTGACCTGATGCCGATTTTCTATCAGATTATGCTCTGGGGCTTCAAGCATGAAAAAGACAACCTGCCAAAGGACAATGAAAATGAGGAATAAGCCGTCCGTATCATATCGCAGCGAGATCATCGCTTATGCGGAGAAACAGTATGGAACCACGCCGGAATATCTCTGGCAATCTATACCGGGTTACGCGGTTCTCCGCCACGGGGACAGCCGGAAATGGTACGGGCTGATCATGGATGTTCCCGCAGAGAAGCTGGGAATGAGTGGGAAAAACGTAGTTGATATTATTGAGATCAAATGTGATCCGATTTTAAGTGGTTCCCTGACAGGTGGCAAAGGTATCCGTCCCGCTTACCATATGAAGCAGGGTAGCTGGATTTCTGTTTTATTGGATGGCTCGGTGGAGAAAACTTTAGTTTTCTCTTTGCTGGATATGAGCTATAAACTCACTTCAAAACGGAGAAAGGGAAAAGAACTTCTGAGCGGACGGCAGGAATGGATTGTTCCGGTAAATCCGAAGTATTACGACTTGCAAAAAGCGTTTTCGGAAAATGAGGAAATCATCTGGAAGCAAAGCAGCAATATTTCGGTTGGCGATGTTATCTTCCTGTATGTTACGGCTCCGGTTTCCGCAGTCCTGTATCGGTGCGAAGCCACAGAGGTCAATATCCCTTATCATTATGATGATGGCAACGTACATATGGATCATGTGATGAGATTGAGAAAGCTGGAACAGTACGAGCCGTCTTTTCTCCCATTTGAGAAGCTAAAAACCTATGGGATCGGCACAATACGCGGGCCGCGAAGAATGCCCCACAGTCTGATTTGTGAACTGGAAAGGAACCGGCATGAGCAGTGATATTTGGAATCCCTGGCATGGCTGTCGCAAATACAGCGAGGGCTGCGACCACTGCTATATGTACTATCTGGACAGCGAGAGGGGCAAATCAGGCGGGGAGATTTATAAGGTCAAGACGAATTTCAACCTGCCGCTGAAAAAAGACCGGCAGGGAAATTATAAAATTAAAAGCGGAGAAAGTTTGCGGGTATGTATGACCAGCGACTTTTTTCTGGAAGAAGCGGATGCCTGGCGGGATGAAGTCTGGGATATGATCCGCTTACGACCGGATGTACGGTTCTGGCTCCTGACAAAGCGTGCGCATCGTATCCGGGAGTACCTGCCCTGGGATTGGCTGGACGGATGGGAGAATGTTTCCATCAATGTGACGGCGGAAAATCAACTGCGGGCGGATGAAAGGCTATCAATACTCCTGGATATTCCGGCAAAACATAAAGGCGTTATGATTGCTCCATTTATCGGAAAAGTTGATTTGGAACCATATCTGGCTTCCGGCCAGTTGAAAACCGTATTTGCAGACGGAGAAAACTATGATGGTGCAAGGCCGCTCCACTATGAATGGGTTAAGCTGCTGTATGACCAATGCCGGAAATATAATGTTCCTTTCTCGTTTTTTGGAACGGGAAATGTTTTTATCAAGGACGGAAAAGAGTATCACATCTGCAAGGCTTATCAACACGTTCAGGCGCTGCGCTCCGGGCTGCAATATCCTGCCGTTGAACAGGACTGCCCCATTCAAACACGCTGCCGTACCTGCAAGCGTAGAAATTCATGTAATGGATGCCGGTGGTGCGGAAGGTGTTGAATATCCGCCGATTACACTCTGGGTCATCCAATAGGGGCGGGTAGCATCCCTGTTGGCAAAGGAATTCCAAAGGGGAACGGAGTTCTCCTTTGTCTGGGGTGTTCAGAGGGGATGCGTTCCCCTTTGACTGGAAGAATCCAAAGAAACCGGCGGTTTCGTGGCACACGACTTTCCCCCGGAAAGTCTAGTGTGTTATACCTTTGTGGAGCAGATGGCAGCCGGAATTGTAGCACGCCCCGGAAAGTGCGGCTACAGTTGCGGCGTTCCGGAGGGAAAGGTTGCCCCTTGCGGGGCAGCATAAGCGACAGAAAAAGGCTGGCGGGCGGTGCGGATATGCACTGTCTGTCAGCCGTGTCATTTGCGGAACAAAGGTATATCAAAGCCCCCGTCAGCCGCTGCTTCCCATCGTATCAGAACCACCACGGCAGCTTTCCGCGCAGGCTGTCCATCGCCTCGCCCTCCACCTTCTTTGTCCAGCTCTCGCTGAGATGGAAATGGAGCGCCGCGCCGATCAGCGGGTGCTCGATTCCATCGGTAAAGCCATAGCGGTACAGCAGATAGGTCTGCTCTCTGGCTGTCAGCTTGTCCAGCGCCGCATACAATTCTATCAGCTGCTCTTTTTGGATATAGATTTGCTCCGGCGTTTGGGTGTGAGGGTCGGCTATGGCTTCGATCCGCAGCATCCGTTCATCCTCTGAGAGAACGTCATCCAGATATACTCTCTGGAAGCCGGGGCCGTCTTTCTTATCCACCATCCGTTGCTCAAATAAACCGAGGGCGGCGCGGATGCAGTCCGTCATGGCGTTGCGGAGCGCCGGTGCTGCATAGGTCAGAAATTTCATGCCCCGTCCGGCATCAAACAAAGGGATCGCGTTCAGCAGGCCGATACTTCCCTCCTGCATCAAATCATCCAAATCAATTCCAATATCATTTTCATCCAGCCCCATGTTTCGGTATTGCTCCAGCGCAATTTTTCGGATGAATCCCAGATTCTTTTCCAGCAGAATGTCACGGGCAGCCGTATCCCCTTTCTGTGCCAGTCTGCACAGCTGCTCATTGCTCCGGGTCGGCATTTTGCTTCTCCTGCGCGTGGTCTAAGGTGGATTGGAGAAATTCCGTCAGCGCCTGACCGAACTTGTCTAATGCTTCCTTTTGCACACCGTCCATCCCCGCTGCGCTCTGGGTGACGGCGGCGGAAATCATTTCGGGCGTGATGGTCGGAGTATGAACATCCGCCCCTTTGGTGAGTTCGGTAAACATCTGCTGAGTGATGCCCTTGGTCAAGGACTGCGCTGCTGTGAAATCGTTGCCGATCTCTTTCTTCACTTCCCGCAGCGCCGCCATAAATGTGTTCTGTATCATCGTCAGGTCTGCCTGATATACGGGAACTTTCTGCCGGTTGACAGTTCTGGCCGCCTGCACCGCAGCGTCTGTTTTATTGTTTCGGCGCAGCATGGCGCTGAGAGTAGTAAGCATCTGGTTCTGTCCGGCGAAACCGGCGGCCAGCGTATCGTCAAAATATTGCTCAATCATATAGGTGACTTCTGCAAAGCGAGGGCTTTCCAAAAGGCGGTTGACGATCTCTGCATTGGCTTTTCCGGTGTACAGATTCCGCGCCGCCTGCACCGACAGGCCCAGTTCTTCAATATCAAAATTTGTCCGGTCGGGCGTGTTGACTTCCCCCAGCAGGAAATCTGTGGAGACTTCAAACACTTTCGCAATGCGGAGCAAATGTTCTGTGCTGATCTTATCAGTCTTACCGCTGACAAACCGGCTGATGGCGCTCTCGGTGCTGCCGATGCGGGTCGCCAGCTGTGCCTGGGTAATTTTATGTTCCTTCATAAGCTCCTGCATCCGCTGCCGGATATTGCCGGGCAGATAGGCTCCCTCCATGTGACGCACCTCTCTTCTGAAAACTCTCTTTATCCATTATACCTGATAAAACCAGCGCGGGCAAATGCTTTCCGCTGGCTTCGCCGCTCTGAGGTCTTGCATTTTTGCAAGATTTCAGGGCGGCGTTTTTTCATTTCTTGCACTTTTAGCGGATTTTTCGGTTTATAGGCTTTTTCCCCGTATATTCAGGCAGACGGGCAGATACCGTCAATAAATAATGGAGGACAAAGCCTATGAATTTATTTGAAACTGTAAAATCCGCTGTCACCGTGAAGCAGGCCGCCGAATACTACGGCTGTAAGGTCAACCGGGGCGATATGATCTGCTGCCCCTTCCACGATGACCGGCATCCCAGCATGAAGCTGAACAGGGATTATTTCTATTGCTTTGGCTGCGGGGCTACCGGGGATGTGATCGATTTTGTGGCGCGGCTGTTCGGCCTGAGCAGCTACGAGGCCGCAAAGAAGCTGGCCTATGACTTTGGCATCGACCCGGACAAGCCCCCGGCAGCGATGGCTTTGAAAAAGCCCTATCCGCTGGCGCGGGCTTTCCGCAACGATGAGATACACTGCCAGCGGGTGCTCTGCGATTATCTGCATCTGCTGGAACGCTGGAAGGTCGAATATGCCCCGCAATCGCCGGAGGATGAACTGGATGACCGCTTTGTGGAAGCCTGTCATATGATCGAGTATATAGATCATTTGTTGGACGTGCTCATGTTTGCGGAACTGGAGCAGCGCGTGAATGCGGTGGATATGCTGCTGAAGGACGGCACTATCACCGCGCTGGAGCAGCGGCTCAGACGTCTGGAAAAGGAGGTGCAGCACCGTGGCGAAGAACGAGCAATCGCGTGAGGCCAACCAGCCCATCTGGTTTGACGGCAAGAGTATCAATGAAGCCCTGTTTTGTGATGATTTTCTCGGCAGACACAAAATCATCTACACAAACGGGGCTTTTTTCACGCCTGATGGCCGCGTGACCGATGAGCTGCCACTGCGTGGAGAAATTTTTGAGGAACTGAAATGCTGTGCGGTCAGCAATATCCCCCGCAAAATCAGCAATATCGTGGAGCTGATGAAGCTGGCGGCGCTGGTAGAGGATTTCCCGCCGGAGGCTGACCGCATTCATCTGGCAAACGGCACGTTGTTTCTGGATGGCTCCTTTACGGAGGGAAAACCGGACATCGTGCGTTGCCGCCTGCCGGTGGCCTATAATCCCGATGCGCCCACGCCGACCCGCTGGCTGGCTTTTCTGGATGGGCTTCTTTACCCGGAGGACATTCCCACTTTGCAGGAATATATCGGCTACTGCCTGATTCCCAGCAACAAAGGCCAGCGGATGATGGTCATAAAAGGTAACGGCGGTGAGGGCAAAAGTCAGATCGGCGCGGTGTTGTCCGCCCTGTTCGGGAGCA